>OFSC01000481.1_pt1 | contig 32899 bp, 24 predicted proteins | sample 1543201 | NCBI WGS metagenome assembly OFSC01 (sample SAMN04209228, study PRJEB22552) | human gut metagenome | biome: gut; material: feces | host: Homo sapiens | place: USA: Oklahoma
TCAATAAGGGTTATAGGTTACCTTTATCAACCTAAATACATTATATAAGGAGTAGTTAACTATGACTATGAGTATTGCTGCAAAACACGCTAAGGGCAAATCTGCCCAAGATAAAATTTTCGGAGCTAACGCTGCTGCAGTGGCAGCTGCTGCCAAATACGGCAAGGATGCCGTTACCAACGCTACCATCGGCGCTATTCTGGATGAGGATGAAAAGCTCGTCTGCCTGCCGACTGTAGAGGAGGTTTTCCGCGGTCTTTCCACTAACGAAATGATTGCTTACGCACCTATCAGCGGTCTGCCTGAATATCTGGACTGCGTACTGACTGCTGCCTTCGGCAACTCCCGTCCGGAAGGCTATATTTCTGCAGTTGCAACTGCAGGCGGCACCGGTGCTATCCACCATGCTATCTGGAACTACACCGATAACGGTGACACCGTGCTCTGCTCCGACTGGTACTGGGGCGCTTACAAAGTACTGTGCCAGGATATGGGCCGTAATTTTACCACCTATAAAATGCTGGACGAAAACAATAAGTTCAACCTGCCTGCTTTGAAGGAAAAGGTTGACGAGCTGCTTGCTAAGCAGGATAACCTGCTGTATCTGCTGAACACTCCGGCGCATAATCCTACCGGCTACAGCCTGAGCGGCGAGGATATGGACGGCGTACTGGCAATTCTGAAGGAGGCTGCCGTACCGGGCAAAAATATCGTTTTCTTCCTGGACGTTGCTTACATTGATTATGCCGGCGAAAAAGAAGAAGTACGCAAAATCTTTAAAAAGCTTTCCGGTCTGCCTGCCAACCTTCTCTGCATCGTAGGCTACAGCATGTCCAAAGGCTTCACCATGTATGGTCAGCGTACCGGCGCTATGATCGGCGTTTCCTCCGACAAGAGCGTTATCGACGAGTTTGCTGCTATCAACCAATACACCAGTCGTGCAACCTGGTCCAACATCAACCGTCCGGCTATGCGCACTCTGGCGACCATTTACAGCGATCCTGAGCTGTTGGCGAAGGTTTGCGCCGAGCGTGATTACTATTATCAGATGATTAAGGCACGTGCCGACCTGTTCACTAAGGAAGCAGAAGAATGCGGCCTGCCGATGCTGCCGTATGTAGCAGGCTTCTTCCTGTCTATCCCCGCTAAAAACCCGGACGCAATCTGCGAAAAGCTGCATGAGGACAACATTTTTGCAGTTCCGCTGGCTGCAGGTGTGCGTATCGCTGTCTGCGCCGTACCTCTGAAGAAAATCAAAGGCATGGCTGCTAAGGTCAACGCTGCAATGCAAGCCGTTGGCGAATAAAATGCTTAAGCTGCAGTTGTCCAATGGACAAATTATCGAAGTAGAGGAGGGCAGCACTCTGTTGCCTTTAGCTCAAAAATTGAGCGATAAATATGCTTCTCCCATCGTTATGGGACTCTATAACGGTGAGGAATGTGACCTGCAGCGTCCGCTTACTGCTGACGGCACAGTTGATTTTGTCGAGGTCAACAATTCTACAGGCATGCGTGTTTATGTGCGCACGCTGCTGTTCATGCTGATTGCAGCAACAAAAAAGCTTTATCCCGATGTGCATCTGGAGGTGCGCAACTCCCTGGGAAGCGCGCTCTACTGCAAGGATAACAGCGAGCGCAAGCTCACCGCTGAGGATATTCGCAGCATCGAAGAATATATGCATAAAATGGCAGAACGCAGAGAGCCTATCAAGCTGCTGCGTCTGCCTAAGGCTGAGGCTATTGATATGGCCTGCGCCATCTGCAGCGATGACAACCTGGCGCTGCTGGCCCAGGTGCCGGATGACACCGTGCTGACGATTAACATTCTGGAGGGCGTACCAGGTTATCTCTTCGGCCCCATGTGCCCGGATGCCGGCTATGTGCCGCACTTTGAGCTGCTGCCGTATGCTGACGGTGTGATTATCAATTACCCCGATGACGGCAACTGGAAGGTGCTGCCGCCCTTTGTAGACCAGCCGCGCCTTAACGATGCCTATCAGGAGGCAGAAGAATGGTCGGCCATGATTCACTGCAATACCGTAGGCAAGCTCAATAAAATTATTGATTTAGGCTATGCCGAAAAGATTATTCAGGTAGCGGAAGCGCTGCATGAAAAGAAGCTGGCTAATATTGCCGATATTCTGGCAAGTCACCATGAGCTGAAGCTGGTGCTGATTGCAGGTCCGTCCTCTTCCGGCAAGACCTCTACGGCACAGCGTTTGAGCATCCAGATGGCAGTTAACGGCCTGCGTCCGATTGCTATTTCTATGGATGACTATTATAAAAACCGTGTCGATTCGCCGCGTAAGGCTGACGGCAGCTATGACTTTGAATGCCTGGAGGCTATCGACCTGGAGCTGTTCAATGAGCATCTGCAGCGTCTGCTGGCAGGTGAAAAGGTCAAAATGCCCAAGTACAATTTCCGTACCGGCTGCCGTGAATATCGCGGCAATGAGCTGCAGCTGCAGGAAAATTCCGTACTGGTTATCGAAGGCATCCACGGCCTGAATGAAAAGCTGACACCGTCCGTACCGGCGGAACATAAAATAAAAATTTACGTCAGTGCGCTGACGCCCATGTCTTTTGACGAGTACAACCGCATCCGTACTACCGATATGCGTCTGCTGCGCCGTATGGTGCGCGACAGTCAGTTCCGTTCGCATGATGCGGAAACTACGCTGAGGACCTGGTCCGACGTGCGTGAGGGTGAAGAAAAATATATCTTCCCGTATCAGAGCAGTGCCGATATTATTTTCAACACCACGCTGATTTATGAATTTGCTGTACTGAAAAAATATGCGGAGCCGCTGCTGCGTGCTGTACCACAGTCCGCAGGTATGGCCTACACTACTGCGCGCCGTCTGCTGAACATTTTAAGCTATGTTAAGCCGTTGGAGGATGAGGTTATTCCCAATAATTCTATCCTGCGTGAATTTATCGGCGGCAGCGTGTTTAAGGACGCACTATGATTGAAAGAATGCATTAAGTATAATTTATGCTATACTCAATTCGATAAGAAAAGTGCTTGAATTGAAAAAATAATATTAAAGCTTTTACTTATTCTTAGCTTCCAAGGCGTTCTGCAGTTGGCAGAAAAAGCAAGATATTTTAAGGAAACGGAAAAGGGGTTGACGAACATGGGCGATGTATTTGAAAAATTTGTAGCAAAAAGAGCTAAGGAAGCAGCAGAAGCAACTACTAAAGAAAATAAGATTGAATTTGCCAAGGAACTCTTGGCTGATGGTATGAGCATTGAGTTTACCGTGCGTCATTCCAAGCTGTCGGAAGCAGAGGTGCGCGAGCTGGCCTCTAAGCTGAGCGCATAATTGAAAAAGTCGCTTGTGCATGCTGCCAAGTCTTTTGGGAAGGTAAGCATATATCTGAAGGCTGTTACTTGGAGAAACTGCTGATATAAGCATACTGGGTGCCGGAATTTACAAAATAAAAAAGCTGTTGTACGTTTGCTTGCGTACAACAGCATTTTTGTTATGCGGTAAAAATTATTTGCGGAACATTTTATCGAAGCGTTCCAGCAGACCGGCTTTGAAGCAAAGCACCAGGCCGCCGACAGCGCCGACTGCTGCCTGCAGAATCTGGTAGGGCAGTTTGATATAAGCGTAGTGCGGTGTGCTGTAAATAAAAGCACGTCCCAGAGAATAGCCCACAACCATGATAACAGCGCCTAAAATTACGCCGAGAGCAGCGCCCTTGAAGCTTACTTTGCCGCCGCGGTGTGCCAAGAGGCAGATGACAATAGCCTGAATGCCGTGAGTAACCAGAGAAACGAACATCGGGGTCGGGTAGAAGAATAAATCGCCCAAGAAGGCACCAACGCCGCCGACGATGAAGGCAGCCTTGGGGTCGTCCAGCAGAATTGCTGCCGTGCAGATGATAACATCATTGAGATATAAATGGCCGCCCGGTACCGGCAGACCGAAGGAGCTCATCATAATATTGAGCGCCATAAACAGTGCGGTGATGCAGATTGCCAGGGTGGCGTTACTTTTTTGTGCGTTACGTTCTATATGTTCCATATAAACATTCCCCTCTTTATAAGATGATAAAAACTATTATATCGCTGTTTGGTTATAATAATATTGCCAGAACAGAAAAATTATCTATGGTCAGATTAGCCGGGGAATTCCTTTCGCTAATTCTTCATAAAATTTTTGGTAGAATAAAGCAGGTATTTTTGGTATAATTATTGAATAGAGTATAGGAATAAGTAAAAAATGGGAGGTCGCTATCGTGACAGAACTTAAGAAATTCAAACGTGTAGTTTTAAAGCTTAGTGGTGAAGCCCTAGCCGGTGAAAAAGGCTTTGGCATTGATCCGACAGTAGTATATGCCTTGGCCAAGCAAATCAAGGCTGTAGTTGAGACAGGGGTAGAGGTTGCTATCGTTAACGGCGGCGGTAACTTCTGGCGCGGACTCAGCGGCAGCAACAAAGGCATGGACCGTGCTACTGCTGACTACATGGGAATGCTGGCAACCGTTATCAACTCTTTGGCGTTGCAGGATGCTTTGGAAAACTTAGAGGTTCCGACCCGTGTGCAGACCGCTATTGAAATGCGTCAGATTGCAGAACCCTACATTCGTCGCCGTGCTATCCGCCATATGGAAAAAGCAAGAGTCGTAATTTTTGCCGCAGGTACCGGTAACCCCTATTTCTCCACCGATACCACCGCTGCTCTGCGTGCTGCGGAAATCGAAGCAGATGCTATCCTGATGGCTAAAAAAGGCGTAGATGGTGTTTATGACAGCGATCCTGCAGTTAATCCGGATGCGAAGAAATTTGATGAGCTGCCTTACATCGAGGTTATCAAACGTCATCTCAGCGTAATGGATTCCACTGCAATCAGCCTGTGCATGGATAACAATATTCCTATTGTAGTATTTAATATTGATGAACCGGGTAACATTCTGCGTGCTGCTGCAGGCGAAAAAATTGGTACCCTGGTGGGAGGTAAGGAATAATGGCAACAGTTAATGAAATTATCAGCGGTATCGAGAGCAAGATGGAAAAATCCGTTGCTGCTCTGCGTGTAGATCTGGCAAGCCTGCGTGCTGGCCGTGCAACTCCCTCTCTGCTGGAGAAGGTTATGGTTGATTACTATGGTTCCCCGACACCTGTAACTCAGGTGGCAAGCGTAACCGTACCGGAACCGCGCATGATTGTTATTCAACCGTGGGAGAAAAACATCCTGAAGGATATTGAAAAAGCAATTATGAAATCCGACCTCGGTCTGAACCCGAACAGCGACGGTATCTGCATTCGTCTGAACCTGCCGCAGCTGACCGAAGAGCGTCGTAAGGACCTGGTTAAGGTTGTACATAAAAAAGCTGAGGAATACCGTGTTGTAGTCCGCAACCTGCGCCGTGATGCCAACGACGCTATCAAAAAGACCGAAAAGGCTAAGGAAATCACCGAGGACGAGGCTAAGAAGGGTACTGAAAAGGTACAGAAGCTGACAGATAAGGTTATGAAGGAAATCGACGCTGCAGCTGCTAACAAAGAAAAAGAAGTAATGGAAGTATAATGGAAATTCCACAGGTTTTGGCACTGCCTCTCAAGGAGGCTGCCCGTCGCCTGGAGGCCGCAGGCTGCAGCTATGAGGTGCAGCCTCTGCTGCCGCCGCGTGCAAGCGAGGCAGACTTTGAAGGACGTGAGGTGCGCAGATATGTAGTAAGACAACAGCAGTTGTCTGCTAATAGATTAGCTCTTACCATTGTGTATAGATAAGGAAGGAGGTGCGACGAATGGCTCTGAAAATTGATAAGGATTCTTGTGTAGGCTGCGGTACTTGTGCTGCTACCTGCCCCGTTGGCGCAATTACTGAAGTTGACGGTAAATACGAAATCGGTGAAGACTGCGTAGAATGCGGCGCTTGCGCTGCTAGCTGCCCGGTTGGCGCTATTGAGTAATTCAAGACTGCAATGCAAAATCAGGAAGGCGGCCTCCCGCAAGGGGGAGGCACGCCTCTTCTTTAATCAGGGGAAAAGTAAAGAAAACTAAAAGCAAGTTACAAATTTTAGCGAAAGGCTTGATGCTTGTGTTTAGAGGCTTGTTTCAAACAAAAAATAAGACTAAGAATAATATCGTAATGCATACTGAGGATCTGGATATGCAGAATATTCCTCAGCATATTGCTATTATTATGGACGGTAACGGTCGCTGGGCTAAGGCTCAGGGCAAGGTGCGCACCTTTGGCCATCAGGCCGGAGCGGAAACACTGAAAACTATTGTCCGTGCAGCTGATAAGCTGGGAGTTAAGGTTATCAGTGCTTATGCATTTTCGACAGAAAACTGGAAGCGTCCGGTGACGGAAGTAAACTTCATCATGGAGCTTTTAAGCCGTTATCTGACCAATGAGATTGACGAATTTAACGAAAATAACGTACAGGTGCGTTTTATCGGCTCGCGTAAAGGTCTGCCTGAGATTGTGCAGCAGAAGATGGAGCATGCAGTAGAGGCAACGAAAAACAACACCGGTATTATTTTGAATTTGGCTATAAACTACGGCGGACAGGCAGAAATCCTGCATGCTGTGCGTACCATTGCGGCGGAAGCTGCCAACGGTACTCTGGCCGTAGAAGATATAGATAGTAATATAATTGAAAACCATTTGTATACCAAGGGCCTGCCTGCGCCGGATCTGCTTATCCGTCCGGGCGGTGATTTGCGTATCAGCAACTTTTTGCTCTGGCAGATTGCTTATGCGGAAATCTGGACGACTAAGGTGTTCTGGCCGGAGTTTACACCGGATCATCTGGTGGAGGCGATTTTGGCTTATCAAGGGCGCGAGCGCCGCTTCGGCGGCCTAGTCAGCCGGTAAGAAGCCGTATACGTTGTCAGGGCTCCTAGCAGTACGAGTATGTACGGCGTCGTCGCCCTTCCTCGTCTCCGGCATCTTCCCAGCTGCCTAGAGAAGGAGAAAAATAGGTAAGACACCGTATACTTTGTCAAGGTCCTGGCGGTACTAATATGTACGGCGTCGTCGCCCTTCCTCGTTTCCGGCATCTTCCCGGCTGCCTAGAGAAGGAGAAAAATAGGTAAGACGCCATATACTTCGTCAGGGCTCCAATCAATTTTATAATTCAAAGAAGGATGTATTTTAACTATGTTAACACGTATTATTACCGGTGTAATCGGTATTATTGCGGCAGTCGGCATTATCACCAAGGGTGGTATGCTTTTTAATGCGGCTGTTACTGTTTTGGCTGCTGTTGCCTGGTACGAATACCACAAGATGGTGGAGAACAAGGGCTATCATGCCTACACGCTGACCGGTGGCGTGGGCGCATTGCTGATGGTGCTGGTTGCCGGTGCAGGCTATTATTTTGAGCTGGAGGGCGTTTATACGCTGGCATTTATTGTGATGCTCACAGCGCTGTTCTTCATTTTCAGCACGATTGAAGGCCTGTGGCTGCATTGCAACAGAGGCGAGCAGCATTGGGCAGAAAACAGTGCGCTTACTGCCTGGGGCATGCTGTACTGCGGTCTTTTGTTTGCGCACATTATTCTGTTGCGCTCCTTTGACGGTGGTCCGCATATCGATTTGGGCTTCCGTGTATTTGAGTACGGCGAAATCTGCCTGTGGATTGTGCTTTTGGGCACTTGGGCCAGCGACACCTTTGCATATTTCTTCGGCCGTGCCTTCGGCAAGACGCCGTTCTGCAGCGTCAGTCCGAAGAAATCCTTTGAGGGCGCTGTCTGCGGGTTTGTCGGCTGCTTTGTGACCGTACTGTTTTTGTGCATTATCTGCCTGGGCATTGCCCTGTGGCATGCTGTGGCAGTGGCGCTAGCGGTGGCAATTTTTGCTCCGGTCGGCGATTTGATCGAATCCATTGTCAAACGCAGCTTTGACATCAAGGATTCCGGTAAGATTTTCCCCGGTCATGGCGGTGTGCTGGATCGTTTCGACAGCCTGCTGTTTACGGCACCGGTTGTGTATTATCTGCTGATGATTATCAGCGCTTTATCTATGTTTCAAGAATAGAGGATAGCAAATGAAGAATATTTCTATTTTGGGCAGTACAGGCTCTATCGGTCGTCAGACCCTGGAGGTTGCTGCTGCCAATCCTGAAAAGCTGAAGGTACGCGCGTTGGCTGCGCATAAAAGCGATGAGCTTTTAGAACAGCAGATTAAGCAGTTTGAGCCTGATATTGCCGTTTTGACGGATAAGGATGCTGCTAAGCGCTTGGCTGAACGCTATCACGGCAAGACGGAAATCTTAGCCGGGGAGGAAGGCCTTCTGGCTGCTGCTACCTACGAGGGAGCGGATACGGTGCTTGGTTCCATGGTAGGCTATGCCGGCCTGCGCCCGACGTTGGCTGCTATTGCCTGCGGCAAGAACATTGCGCTGGCGAATAAGGAAACGCTTGTTGCTGCCGGCAGCATTGTTATGGAGGCTGTGCGTAAGCACGGTGTAAGCCTGACTCCTGTGGACAGTGAGCACAGCGCTATTTTCCAATCTCTGCGCGGCGGTACGGAAAAGGAAGTCAAGCGCCTGATTATTACGGCGAGCGGCGGTCCCTTCCGCGGTAAAAAACGCAGTGAGCTGGAAAATGTTACCCTGGCGCAATGCCTCAATCATCCCAACTGGAGCATGGGGCAGAAGGTGACGCTTGATTCCTCTACACTGGCCAACAAGGGTCTGGAGGTTATGGAGGCACATTGGCTGTTTGATATGCCCTATGATAAAATAGCGGTCGTTGTGCATCCGCAGAGCATTGTACACAGTCTGGTAGAATTTTGCGATGGCAGTGTGATTGCCCAACTGGGTGTGCCTGATATGCGTTTGCCGATTCAGTTCGCTTTAAGCTGGCCGGAGCGCTATGATTACAGCTTTGAACAGCTTGATCTTGTTGCTGCGGGTAATCTTACCTTTGAAGCACCTGATTTAGAAGCATTTCCTTCCTTGAAGATTGCTATTGACTGCGGTAAGGCCGGCGGTACTTTGCCCTGTGCCTTCAATGCTGCCAACGAGGAGGCAGTGTATGCCTTTTTGGCAGGCAAAATTAAATATTTGGATATTCCTTATATTACTGCTACGGTTACAGCGCAGCATAACAATGTTCTGCGTCCGCAGCTGGAGGATATTGAAGCAACGGATGCCTGGGCGCGTGCTGCAGCCCAAGGGGTTATTGCTAAATTATAGACTGAAGGCCGGCAAAGCTTGCCGACTATCGTAAGGAGGTAAAATGCTAACAATATTAGCCGCTGTTTTTGTTTTTGGTGTGCTGGTTACGGTACATGAATTCGGTCATTTTATTACGGCGAAGCTCACAGGTATGCGTGTCGATGAATTTGCCATCGGCTTCGGTCCCAAGCTGTATCAGCAAAAGGACGGCGATACTCTGTACAGCCTGCGGGCTATTCCGTTGGGTGGCTATAATAAAATCGCAGGTATGGATCCCGATGATCCGCCTGAACCGGGAACCTTTAAATCTAAGCCGATACCGTCCAGAATGCTGGTTATTCTGGCAGGTGCGCTGATGAATTTCCTGTTGCCTATTATTCTTTTCAGCGGTATTTTTATGCTGGAGGGCAGACAGGAGCTGGTGAACGAACCAATCCTGGGCACTGTTGTAGACGGTATGGCTGCGGAAAGAGCGGGTTTGCGTAACGGCGACCGCATTCTGACGATTAACAATAAGCCTGTTGCTACCTGGACGGAGGTTGTTACCAATTTGCGTGCGAGCGGAACTAATCCGGTAACGCTGACTGCAGAAAGTAAGGGAGCTGTAAAAAGCTACATCATGACTCCTGTGTATGACAGGGAGGCCGGCCGTCCTTTAATCGGCATCAGCCCTAAGTTCAATAAGGTCAGTCTGGGCTTTTTCGGCTCGATTAAAGAGGGCTGCGTCTATACCAAAAATATTATCGTTTCTATGCTGAACGGCCTGTATAAGATTGTTTCCGGTAAGGCTCCGGCTGAGGTGGCCGGTCCTATCGGTGTGGCACAGATGGCCGGTCAGGTGGCGGAAAAGGGCATGCTGCCGTTGATTACCTTTGTTGCCTTTTTGAGTATCAACCTGGGCGTTATTAACCTGCTGCCGCTGCCGGCACTTGATGGCGGACACTTTGTACTGCTGCTTTTGGAAGGCCTGCGCGGTAAACCGCTAGGCAGCAAGGCTATGACTAACATCCAGATGGTTGGTATTGCGCTGATTTTAGCGCTGACAGTATTTTCCACCTTTAAGGATATAACACGTTAAGAGGTGAACGAAAGTGATAGAACGTAGAAAAACCCGCCAGCTGCACGTAGGCAGCGTGGCTGTGGGCGGCGATGCTCCGATTGCCGTTCAGTCTATGACTAACACACATACAGACGATGCTGCTGCAACCTTGGAGCAGATTCAGCGTCTGACAGATGCAGGCTGCGATATTATCCGCTGTGCCGTGCCTGATATGGCAGCGGCGGAGGGCCTGAAAACAATTTGTAAGGAAAGTCCGATTCCTGTCATTGCTGATATTCATTTTGATTATAAGCTGGCTTTGGCAGCGATTGAAGCAGGCGTTGACGGCCTGCGCTTAAACCCCGGCAATATCGGTGGCGAAGAGAAGGTGCGCGCTGTGGTGGAAGCAGCGAAGGAACGCAATATTCCTATCCGCATCGGTGTCAACGCCGGCTCCCTGCCGAAGGATTTGCTGGAAAAATACGGCCATCCCACCGCGGAGGCTCTTGTGGAGGCGGCTTGGCGCCACGTCCGCATTCTCGAAGCGATGGATTACCGTAACATTAAGATTTCGCTCAAGGCGCATGATGTGCCGCTGACCTTGGAGGCTTATCGTCTGATGGCAGCGCAGTGTGATTATCCGCTGCATGTCGGCATTACGGAGGCAGGCACCGTCAACAGCGGTATTATCAAATCCGCAGTAGGCATCGGTACGCTGCTTGCCGAAGGCATCGGCGATACTATCCGCGTTTCTCTGACCGGTGACCCGGTGAACGAGGTGCGTGTAGCCTATGACATTCTGAAATCCCTTGGTCTGCGTGAGCACGGACCGACTTTAATCAGTTGTCCAACCTGCGGTCGCACCCGCATCAGTCTGGAAAAGCTGGCGCTGGAGGTTGAACGCCGTCTGGCAGATATTGAAGAACCCATTACGGTTGCCGTTATGGGCTGCGTGGTCAACGGACCCGGTGAAGCACGTGAGGCTGACGTCGGCATTGCCGGCGGCATCGGCGAGGGACTTGTTTTCCGCAAGGGTGAAATCCTGCGTAAGGTTCCCGAGGATCAGCTTGTAAGCGAGCTTTTTGCTGAAATAGATAAAATTTTACTTGAGAGGAAGGTATCCCGTTAATGAAAGTTTCTAAAATGTATGCACCCACTCTGCGTGAGGTTCCGTCCGAGGCTGAAATCCCGAGCCATCAGCTGCTGCTGCGTGCCGGTTTTATGCGTAAATCCACCAATGGCATGTACACCTATCTGCCGCTGGCTTGGCGTGTTATTAAAAAAATCGAAAATATTATCCGTGAAGAGATGGACCATGCAGGCTGCCAGGAAATCATGATGCCGATTATGCAGCCGGCAGAAATCTGGAAGGAAAGCGGCCGTTGGGACGCTTACGGCGCAGAAATGGTACGCTTAAAGGACCGTCACGGCCATGAATACTGCCTTGGTCCTACCCACGAGGAAATGGTTACTACCCTGGTTAAGAACGATGTACGTTCCTACCGTCAGTTGCCGCTGAACCTGTACCAGATTCAGGACAAATTCCGTGACGAACGCCGTCCGCGCTTCGGTCTGATGCGCAGCCGTGACTTCATCATGAAGGATGGCTATTCCTTCGACCGTGATGAAGCAGGTCTGGATGTTTCCTATAAGGCTATGTATGATGCTTATGACAAAATCTTTACCCGCTGCGGTCTGAACTTCCGCCCGGTAGAAGCAGACAGCGGTGCTATCGGCGGTACCGGCAGCCATGAGTTCATGGTGCTGGCAGACAGCGGTGAAGCAGAAATTACCTACTGCACCAAATGCGATTACGCTGCCGATATCGAAAAGGCAGAGCTGTATCCGATAGAGGCTCCGGCAGAAGAAATGCAGGAGCTGAGCGAGGTTGAAACTCCGAACTGCAAAACTATTGCCGACGTTTGCGCTTTCCTCAACGCTCCGATTGAAAAATCCGTAAAAGCTGTTGCATACCAATGCGAAAAAGGCCTGGTACTGTGCTTCGTTCGCGGTGACCACGAGGTTAACGAAACCAAAGTACAAAACACCGTAGGCGCAGTTGAGCTGGAAATGGCTGAGGCAGAACTGCTGGCTAAGGCTGGCACTGTCGGCGGCTACATGGGCCCTGTAGGACTTGACCCCGAAAAGGTTATTATCGTTTGCGATGCAACCGTTATGAATATGCACAATGTTTGCTGTGGTGCTAACCATGAAGGCTTCCACTACATCAACGCTAACCCGGGACGTGACTTCACTCCGACCTACGTTGCCGATATCCGTCTGATGGCTGAGGGCGATCCCTGCCCGCACTGCGGCGCTCCGATTGCTAAGGCTCGCGGCATTGAAGCAGGTCAGGTATTCAAGTTGCACACCAAATACAGTGAAGCTATGAAATGCACCTATCTGGATGAAAACGGCAAAGAGCAGCCGATGGTAATGGGCTGCTACGGTATCGGCGTAGGCCGTACTATGGCTGCCTGTGTTGAACAGAGCCATGATGCCGACGGTATGATCTGGCCTGTTGCTATCGCTCCGTATGAAGTGCTTGTTGTACCTGTAAACGTAAAGGATGAAGCATCCTTCGCTAAGGCTGAGGAAATCTATAACGAGCTGCACAAGGCAGGCGTTGAGGTTGTTATCGACGACCGCAAGGAGCGTCCGGGCGTAAAATTCAAGGACGCAGATTTAATCGGCTATCCGCTGCGCGTAGTTGTAGGTCCTAAGACTCTGCAGACCGGCGAGCTGGAAGTTAAAGTTCGTAAGACCGGCGAAGTAAGCATGCTGCCGTTGGATAGTGACTATATCGCTGCTATCAAGGAGATGCTGCAAAAGCTGTAAAAATAAGTCAGTTCCCATGTCTGCGCCCGGCGCAGGCAGAGGGAACGGAAGCTGTGAGGTGATACTGGCATGGATTTGATTAATACTTCTTTTTTGCATAACAAAGAGGTTGTTATGGTTATCAGGCTGGTTGTTGCTGCAATTCTCGGCGGTATTGTCGGTATAGAAAGAGGCAGTGGCGACCGTCCTGCCGGTTTCCGTACACATATTCTTGTGTGCGTGGGCTCGGCGCTGTTTATGCTTGTTTCGCTTTACGGCTTTGATGATGTCTATCCTCAGACTGCCAAGCTGGAGGAGGATATCGGCCAACGCCGTGACTCGGCGCGTATTGCAGCCCAGGTTGTCAGCGGCATAGGCTTTCTCGGCGCAGGCACCATTCTGCACGAGGGTTTAACTATCCGCGGCCTGACAACTGCTGCCAGCCTGTGGATGGTTTCCGCAATCGGTCTTGCTGCCGGCAGCGGTATGTACTTCCTCAGCAGTGTGGCAACCATCATCACCATGATAACTTTGGTTACCTTTCATACCTGGGAAAAGCGTTTTGCTGCCAACAACCGCAGCGACCGCCAGTTTGTCCGCATCATTACTACCAATCGCTCCGGTGCCATAACCGATGTTACCGGTTATCTGTCCCTTAACGGCGTACAGGTAAAATCGCTGAACGTAAAGCGCGATAAGGAAAAGAATCGTCTGGTGCTGGAGGTCTTTCTGAAGCTTGGCAAAACTGCGCCCGATGGCGGAGATATTGTCAAGGGGTTGCAGGGGATAGAGGGTGTGGTTTGTGTCGAAAACATGCGATAAGTGAGATAAGCGATAGTACGCCATCTGCGTTGTTGCGTCGCCTCGACGTACTAAAAGTACGCCGTCGGCATCCGCCCTGGCATCTGACGCACTCTAGCTTATCTCAGGGAAAACAGAGGAAGATAGCATGCTATCTGCGTTGTTATCCAATTCCCCCAACAACTTCTCCCATCATTATTAGGAAAGGATTTAATGTGAATAAAAAATATTGCCTGATTCCTGATGAAGAAAAATTTTATAGTTTTTTGGCTTCGCTGACCTTTTCCCCGGTGGAACTGATGCAGCTGAAGCTGATGCATATCAATCAGATTTGTGTAGACGAGTCTGCCTGTCAGTGGGAGGTGCACTTCAGCTGTGCCGCCCATCTTACCGGCGGCTTGCTGCAGAAGGCGGCGCAGAAGCTTGCAGCCGCTTTTTCTTTGCAAAGTGTAGATATGATTTGCGACGGCGATGGCTCCAAATGCCAGATGATGCAGCGTGAGCCGCAGGCAGAGGTAGAGATTACCGATTGTACCGGCGAGCCGCTGCCGGAGGAAATTCCTTTACCTCCCGAGCCGCCTGATATTGAAATCGGCGAAACTCTGCCGCCGGAGCCTCCCTGTGAAACGTCCTATAACAATCCGGAGGAGGACCCGGATTATCTGCAGGCGATGGCAGCCTTATACGGAGAAAAGAAGGCTGACGGCCAGCTGTGGGGCAAAAAAATCAAGGGTGCACCACGTAAGCTTGATACTGTTACAGAGGAAGAGCGCAACGTTGTTATCGAAGGTACCTTTGTCAAAAGCTTGGATAAGGACGGTGCGTTGCAGACCTTTATTGATAAGGAAACGCGCGTCGGTTCCATTGTGCTTACCTTTAACGTGAGCGATGATACCGGCGGTATTTTCGTTAAGCTACGCTTTGACAAGCGTGACGGCGGCGACCCGCGCAAGGAATGCAACGAGTTTAAAAATCTGCTGAAGCCCGGTATGCGCCTGCGTCTGCAGGGTGATGTTGCCCCCGACCGCTTTGCCTTTGACGAGATGTGCATGGTGCCTCGCGGCATTATGAAGCTCGATGCCAAGGAGGAGCGCATGGATAATGCCGAGGTCAAGAGGGTTGAGCTGCATTGCCATACGAAGATGAGTAAGCTTGATGGCCTGACACCGATGGAGGGCCTTGTAAAGCAGGCTATCCGTTGGGGCCACAAGGCTTTGGCGATTACTGATCATGGTGTAGTGCAGGCCTTTCCGTTCTGCTTTGATGCGGCGGAGGGCAGTGACCTGAAGCTGATTTTCGGCATGGAGGGTTATCTTATCAGCGACCGCAAGACGAAGGACGATGCCGTTGATACGGAAAATCCCGATGCTGCGACTAAGGGCAAAAGCAAAATCAGCAGCCATCATATTATTATTCTGGCGAAGAATGAGGTTGGTCTGCGTAACCTGTACCAGCTTGTTACTATCAGCCATCTGCGTTATCTGAATAAGCGTCCGTTGCTGCCGCGCGCTGTTATCGAGGAGCATCGCGAGGGCCTGATTCTCGGCTCGGCCTGCGAGGCTGGCGAGCTTTATCGTGCGGTGCGCTTAGGTGCGAGCGATGAGGAGCTGGAGGAAATCGCCGGCTTTTATGATTATCTGGAAATCCAGCCTACAGGCAATAACCAGTTCCTGGTGCGTGAAAACTATTGCACCGAAGAGGATTTGCGGGAGCATAACCGCAAAATCTACGAGCTTGGCAAGCGCTTAGGCAAGCTTACTGTAGCAACCTGCGACGTGCATTTCCTTAATCCTGAGGATGCGCAGCTGCGTGCGATTCTGCAGGCAGGTCAGGGCTACAAGGATGCGGATTTGCAGCCGCCGCTGTACTTGCATACTACGGAGGAGATGCTCGAGGAGTTCTCTTATTTGGGCAAGGAGGCAGCATACGAGGTTGTTGTTACCAATACCAATAAGATTGCTGATATGATTGAGCGTATTAAGCCTGTTCCCGACCGCGACCAGCTGTATTCGCCTTCTATTCCCGGTGCGGAGGATGCAGTGCGTGATTTGTCCTATGCCAAGGCGCATGAATGGTACGGAGAAACGCTGCCGCAGATTGTTGAGGATCGCCTAAAGATGGAGCTGGATGCTATTATCGGCCACGGCTTCTCCGTATTGTATTACATTGCGCATAAGCTGGTTAAGCATTCTATCGACCGCGGTTACTTGGTAGGCTCGCGTGGCAGCGTAGGCTCGTCCTTTGTTGCTACGATGCTGGATATTACTGAGGTTAATGCGCTGAAGCCGCATTACCGCTGTCCGCATTGCCGTCACAGCGAATTCTTTATGAATAATGAGGTCGACAGCGGCTTTGACCTGCCGCCGAAGGATTGTCCCGAATGCGGCACCAGAATGCTGCGCGACGGTCATGATATTCCGTTCGCAGTTTTCCTGGGCTTCCACGGTGATAAGGTTCCTGATATCGATTTGAACTTCTCCGGCGGTATTGATCCCGATGATCCGTCCGCAATGTCTGACCAGAGCGTTGCGCACAAGTACACCGAGGAGCTTTTCGGCCGTGATAACGTTTGCCGCGCCGGTACTATTGCGACCATCGCCAACAAAACGGCGATAGGTTTTATCAGAAAATATTATGAGAGCAAGAATCTGCATGTGCATCCTGCGCATGTGGCAGCGCTTGTCGAAGGCTTTGCCGGTATCAAGCGCACTACGGGCCAGCATCCCGGCGGCATTATGGTTGTGCCGCGTAATATGGATATCCATTATATTACGCCGATGAACCGTCCTGCCGATGATAAAGACGGCACTACGATTACTACTCACTACGATTATCACAGCATCAATGACCGTCTGGTTAAGCTGGATATTCTGGGCCATGATGATCCGATGGTTCTGAAGATGCTGGAAAAATATCTGCAGGAGGATGTGGATCCTAACTTTGATCCCAAGAAGATTCCTGTGGGCGATGAGGCAACGATGCGTATCTTCCAGGATACAAGCTCCCTCGGCGTTACGCCGGAGCAGATTGACAGTGCTGTCGGCACCTTCGGTATCCCTGAATGTGGTACCAAATTTGTACGCCAGATGATCAGCGACGTACAGCCGAAGAAATTCAGTGAGGTTGTGCGTGTATCCGGTTATTCGCACGGTACTGACGTATGGCTGAACAATGCGCAGGATTTGATTAAGGAAGGCAAGCCTGTTGCCGAAACTATCTCCACGCGTGACGACGTTATGACGCATTTGATTTCCAAGGGCGTGGAGCCCAGTCTGGCGTTTAAGACGATGGAGCACGTGCGTAAGGGCAAGGCGGCGAAAAAAGGTCTGGAGCCGAAGATGCTCGAGGCTATGCGAGCAGTAAATATTCCCGAATGGTATATCAAGTCCTGCGAAAAGGTCCAGTATCTGTTCCCGAAGGCGCACGCCGTTGCGTACGTTCTTATGGCTTACCGTATTGCCTATTGCAAAGTGCATTATCCCAAGGAGTTTTATGCAGCGTATTTTACGGTGCGTGCCAAGGATTTTGACTACACTCATGTTTCCAAGGGCAAGAGCTATGTAAAGAATTTCATCAAGAATGTTTACCAGCAGGGCTTCAAGGCTTCGCCTCTGGATAAAACGACAGTCACCTATCTGGAGCTGGTAAATGAGATGCTGGAGCGCGGTCTGAGCTTTGATAAGATGGATTTATACAAGTCGGACCCGATTAAATTCCTGGTTACGGAAAACGGCCTGCGTCCGCCTTTGGCTGCCTTGGGCGGTGTGGGTGAAAATGCTGCCAAGAGTATTGCTGCGGCAAGGGACATCAACCGGCCGTTTATCTCTCAGGAGGATTTGCGCCAGCGTTCCGGTGTCAATAAGAGTGTTATCGAAAAACTGGCAGACATGGGCGTTTTGGGCGATTTGCCGGAAAATAACCAGATTGATTTGTTTGCCTGAGATAGGAGAATCATATGCAAAAAATAATTTTGGCCTATAATTTTACGCCTGAGCGTTTGCAGGCGCTGAAGCTGATTTGCATGATGCTGCGCACGCAGCTACGCGCCGTGGCGCGCGAAGAGCTGCTGCAGCCTGTAGGCTATTTGGCAGGCTTGCCCGAGGTGGCGTCTGTCAGTGAGGCTTACAGCGGTGACGAGGGGCAGGAGGAAATGCTGCTCATGTGCGGCTTCAGCCGTCAGGACTTGGACAGGCTGCTGGCTGCCGTTAAAAAGGGTAAGCTGCGTCAGGTGGCGCTGAAGGCGATGCTGACGCCCACCAACTGCACCTGGAGCGGCCTGCAGCTTTTGCAGGAGCTTAGCCAGGAGCATGCTTATATGCACGGTAAAAATGCAGGCAAATAAGCAAAATTGCCGCTGCCGGTAGTTTTACTGGCGTTAAATCGCTTTCTTTGATATAATTAGGCATGATAAACTTTAGCTACATTTAGGAGGATAATAATAATGGCAAAAGATAGTTCCTTTGACGTTGTTTCCCAAGTTGATATGCAGGAGATGGATAACGCTGTTAATCAGGTTAAAAAAGAGATTGACCAGCGTTATGATTTCCGCGGCAGCAATGCTTCCATCGAGCTCGGTGAGAAGGAAGTAAAAATTGCAGCTGAGGACGAGTACAAACTGGGCGCAATTTTAGATATGCTGCGCCAAAAAATGGCTAAACGCGGTATTCCTCTGCGTTGTCTGCTTCCGGGCAAGATTGAGCCCGCTGCTAAAGGTACTGTTCGCCAATCTCTGGAAATCCAACAGGGTATTTCCAAAGAGAACGGCAAAAAAATCGTGGCAGCTATCAAGGCTTCCAAGCTGAAGGTAACTGCTCAGATTCAGGATGACCAGGTACGTGTTGCCGGTGCGAAAAAGGATGACCTGCAGGCTGTTATCCAGCTGCTGAAGGCCGGCGATTTCGGCGTAGACCTGCAATTCATCAACATGCGCTAAGCATTCGTCCACGGTTTGGAGAAGAGTGGAGCAAAATGACAGAACACAAAGACTTTGACAAAAAGAAAATCAATGACGGCGAGCTGCAGAAGTATTCCGGAAGCTACAGCGAGGAAGGCCTGCTGCATAAAATCAGCCGCTACGGTGCCCACATCGGCATCGAGCTGCTGTATAAGGTCGTGCAGCTGTGGTGCGTACTGCAGAAGCCGGAGGTTCCTGCGAAGGAAAAGGCGTTGATTATGGGAGCTTTGGGGTATTTAATCGCTCCCCTGGATTTTGTGCCGGATATTACGCCGGTGTTGGGATACAGTGATGACCTGGTGGCAATTACCTTTGCGCTGCTGAAGGTGCAGGGGTATATTGATGAAGAGGTTGATGCCAGAGCCAAAGAGCTGCTGGCGAAGGTTTTTGGTGAGGATGCTGTTGCGAAGCTTTGAGTGCTTTGGACTAAGGGGCGCTGCCGGAAGGCAGCGCTTTTTTTTGCGCCAGCTTCCGGTGATGCAATGATTAATACAACAATTTAGCTTGCGTGTGCATAGGATACTGCTGTATAAACAAATATTGAACAATCATAGAGCAAGAGTCAAGCTTTAGCTGCGGCTGAAGCTTTTTTATTGCGCAAAATTACGCGCTGTTTCTCCAGCTGCTAAAAATTAGCTATTAGCTTTTTCACCACAAAAAAATAAAAAATATTTCCTGTTCCGTGCCGCTTTGGCAAAAATACTGCAGATATATATAGTGAAGGAAGAAAAAACATGGCCTTAGCACATCAGAGGTTCAGCAATGCACGCACCTTTTTTTCCATGATATTTTAAATCCTTCAAAGTATAATCATGTTGAAATAAAAAATATCACAAAAGCAATGATAGACAGAAACTGTCACTGTCACTTGCTATACTGATATCAGCAAACAGAAAGGAGGAAGACATGCGACAAAAAGATATCTATTTTATGCCCTTGGGAGGCGCCCAAAGTGTAGGCCGCAGCTGCTACTACCTGCGTCTGGGACAGAGTAACATCCTGCTCGATTGTGGCCTTCAGCGCATCAACGGAGCAACTTGTTCCCCGGATTTTCGCAGCCTGCTTACCTCGCAATTCATGGAAAGCATGCAGCAGCTTGACCACGTTTACATTTCTCATGCGCACACCGACCATGTCGGCTATCTGCCGCAGCTCATGCAGATGGCGCCTCAGGCTTCCGTTTACATGACACTGCAGACCAAGCAGCTTGCCGAATACCGTCTGATTGCCAATAGCAGTCAGCAGGGAGCAGCCGAAGCTTCGCGTTTGTTAAGCAACGTTGCGCCTGTCAATTACCTGCAGAAAATCAAGCAGCGTGATTACACAGTCACCTTTTTCCCGGCGGGGCATATCCCCGGCGCTATGATGACACTGTTTGAATATGCAGGCCGCAAAATTCTCTACACTGGCGACTACTCATTGCAATCAGCTTTCGGTCTTGATGGCTGCTGGCTGCCAGATGACCTGGAGGTAGACGTACTGCTGATGTGCGCACTGCATGCCAAGCAGCCCTACAGTGTTCGTGAAAAGAACACACTTCCACAGCGCATCAGTGAGGTTATGAGCAACCTGCAACGTGGGCAATCTGTTTATCTGCAGGCCTTTGACCCCGGCAGAGTGCTGGAGCTCTTAATGGCGCTCAACCGCGAGATGGAGCAGAGCGGGCAGGTTTATCCAATCTATCTTGAGCCGGAGGCCATGGCCGCTGTGCACGTGATGGAAATCCTGCAGCTGCCGGTGCTGCAGCAAAACAACTACAGCAGCTTTAACGCCGGTGCAACGCAGCCTCACATTGTTATCGGTACCAAGCGCAAGGAGCAGGTAAGCTGGCGTTATCGTATTTTTGGCAATGCCTATACGTTGCATGAGGACTACGGGGAAATGCTCAGCTTCATTCGCAGGCTGAATCCGCGCCAGGCCTATATGGTGCATTGTGCCGAGGGTTATTATGGTCACACCGTGGAGCAGGAGCTCATGCGTGATGCCCAATGCCGTACTCAGGTAGTTTTTCCTGAGGAAGGCGACATTTATACAATTTAAGAATTAGGAGGTAGCATAATGCTGGAAACAAAAAGTATTAAGGTACAGGGAATTTTAAAGGAGATTCATGAGAAGGTGCAGCAAAAGGCCGGGCGCTTCGAAAAAATTTCTGAGGATATTGTTTTGGAGAATCTGACCTTGCAGGCTCTGTGCGCCAATCTTCATATGTCGCCTGCTGCCTGTGCAGATTTCGTACAAAATAATTATGACTGTAGCTGCAGTGTTGACGATATGATCAGAATCTATCGCGACTTCAAGATTAACACCGAAGAAAAACGCCTGGAGATTTTTGAAAATGCTACCGGCGTTGCCATCATGTTGGAAAAAAGCATGAACGGTGACCAGCAGGCTTATGAGCTGTATCGCAGCACCCGGGAAAAATTCATGGAAAAAAAGCCTAAGCATTACTATAAAATTCTTTTGGCTGTGATTTTTCACAATATTAAGCAACTGCAACAGGAAAATGACCAGCAGATGATTACCAGCTTTGGCAATACACTGTGCAAATATCTGCTTTTTGATATAGAAAATGCTATTACTTATGCCTATGGCTTCAATAAGCACCGCAGTAGTGCACCAAGCACCAATAATAATGCGAAAAAAGTTCATAGCCCTGAGCAGGAGCGTTTGCTGCAAAAGCTGGCAAGTTTTGAAAGCGCGCTGGAGCAATCCGATATGCTGCTCAGAGACCTGCAAAGTGAATTTGACGAACGCCTGGAGGCTGTTAAGCTGCAGGAAATGACAGAGTTCTTCGGTAAGCTCAATTCTGATAAATATGGCTGTATTCTGGATGAGCTGCTGATGCTGCGCAAGGGTATTGATGCCGTGAAAAAGAGTGGTTATGTGCTGCCGCTGGAAATCAACGGTCTGCTGATTATGGTGCGCAAGCTGGTACAATTTTTGCGTGACAGCCACATTAATCCCATGCTGAAGCCTGAATCGCTGCGCATTGTAAAGGCTGGCGATGTTGAATTCTGGAACTACGAGGGAACTCCTTTTACCTGTGCTGAGGAAGAAAAGCAGGTTAAGGTAATTTCTCCCGGTTGGATTTATAGCGAAAAACAGGTACAAATTTCTCGTCCGAAGGTTAAGGAGGTTGTAGATAATGTTGATTAATAATGAAGAACACAATGATTTATGCGTAGGCATTGACCTGGGAACCACCAACTCTGTTTTGGCTACAGTTAATCTTAAGGCTAATGGCGATATCGTCAGCAAGGTAGTAGACCTGCCGCGCGCCGTTGATGTTTACAACAGCGCAGCAGGCAAGGCGCGCCTGAACACGCAGAAGAAGCCACTGCTGCCGTCCTGCGTGTATTACCGTGAGGAACATGGCTATGAGCCGCTGGTAGGCGATTTTGCCAAAAACCAGTATGCGCTGCGCCCGCATCTGGTAGCAAAATCTATTAAAAGCCAGATGGGAAGTGCGCATGCCGAAGGCTTGGTTGATGAGATTATGGACAAAACTCCGGCGCAGGTTTCGGCACGTATCCTGCAGCACATGCTGCGGGAGGCCAGCAAAATTTATCGCACGGAGATTAAGGATGCGGTAATCACCGTACCTGCTAACTTTGACTCCGTAATGTGCCAGGCAACACGCGATGCTGCCGCGTTAGCCGGTATTCAGGTTACCAATAAGGATGGCAGCGAAAGACCAGTGCTGCTTTCTGAGCCGAATGCCGTTATCTATGATTTGATTAACCAGGTACAAAATGGTGAGATTTCTAATCATATTATTGACCTCAACAGCGAGAAGAACGTGCTGGTGTTTGACCTGGGTGGCGGCACTCTGGATATTACGATGCATAAGATTAAACGTCGTAAGGACTGTCCCGACGTTTTAAAGGTAGATGAAATTGCTACCAACAGATACACTCTTTTAGGCGGCGATGACTTTGATCAGGCCATTGCTGATGTAATGTTTAAGCATTACCAAAAACAGTATTCTACTAGTCCTATGGTTGTGCGCAAGCTGCAGCAGGAAAAGAAGGCCATCATGCCGCAGCTGCTGAACTATGCAGAGGAGCTGAAGCTGGAGCTGAGCGAACGCCGTCTGGCAGAAAGCAGCTATGCTGCCGATGACAGCTTTGGCTGGGATGATGAGGAGGATGCCGAAGAATTTTTCGTAGGCGGTAACATGGGCGGCATCGGTTACGCCTATGACGACAGCTTCACTCAAGAGGCTGTGGAAAAGATTCTGCAGCCGTTTTTGGGAAAAAATCTGCAGCTTGCCGACTACAAGAAAATAGACAGTCTGCAGGATACGAAGAATATTATCTATCCTATTCTTGACGTTTTGCAAAAGAGTGCCGCCAAGCTGGGTGATGAAGTGAAGGTAGATGCAGTAATCGTCAATGGCGGCATGAGCAAGTTTTATATGGTTATCAACCGTCTGCGCGAATTCTTCGGCCTGGAGCCGATTGTGGCGCTGGACCCGGGCCAGGCTGTAGCAAGAGGTGCAGCAGTATATCATTATTACCTGCACAAATATGCGAAACAAATGCAGGAGGATATGCGCTTGGTAGGCGCAGAAGCGCCTGCCCTGCAGCCCTTGCCCGGCAAGGCTGCAGCTCCGAAGGCTGCTGCCGCAGCCGTACAACAGCGTGGTGCAATTGAATGGGGCAAAAATATTCTTAATGACAGCCTGTATCTTGGTATGCGCGATGGTGCTGTACAGGAGCTTGTTGCCGGCGGCACGGATCTGCCGTACCAGTCCGACTATATTAAGGGCTTTCAGCTGCTTCCAGACAAGGCAGAGATTGCCATCCCTATTAAAAGACGTACCTTTGGCGACACTTACCAGACCATCGGCAATGGTCATCTGAAGCTGGAGCATGGTTATAAGGATGGTGCTTACGTTGCGATTCGCGTGCTCATGGGCAGCAACAAGGTGCTGAGCATGGAGATGCTTTTGAGCAGTGATGTGGATATGCACCAGATTCTGGAGCAGAAAACTGCTGAAATCGTTATCGGCGGCGATAATCCTGATGCACATGCTACTAAGCTGAAATTCAATCCTCCCGCCGGTACTAAGCTGAACGTGCATAATGAGCTGCATGGCCTGCAGACCTTGTGTGAACGCAAGAGTACTGCCAAGGGCAATGTGCCAAAGGATGTCATCAACAAGCTGAGCCAGCGCACCAGCAGTATTGCTGCTGCCGGTAATAAGGCGGAATTTGCCAGACCGCTGCTGGAGATGTTGTGCTATACCAATAATGATGAGCTGCGCCTGCGTCTTTTCACCATTGCCCGCAAGCATGTTGCTTATTGGACTGAGCAGCAGCGCCAAAGCCTGGCAAGAGAGTGTTTGAACCAGCTGCAGGGTGTACTGCAGGGCTTCCCGTGCTATGGTCTCAAAATTAATGTCAACATTCAGGCCATCTATACCCTTGGCTGCTGCGGCAGCAAGGAGCAGGTTGCCAAAGTGCAGCCGCTGGCAGCTGAAAACCGTTATTATACAGCAAGCCTGTACGCGTTGGGCAAGAGTCGCGTTGCTGGCAGCTTTGTGCAAGAGGTATTCCAGCGTGATGCTTACTGCGAAAGCAACAAGTGTAACCTGCAGGTTACAGCACATGCCCTGGGCATGGCGCTGCGCCTGGAGGATGGCGGCAGAGCGGCAGGCCTTGATGTGGACAAGGCAGTGGAGGATCTTTGCTTCATTATCAACAACCGCACTGTTCTTGATGTAAACTACAGCAGCGAGATTGTCTGCTGCCTGATTGCCCTGGCCTATGCCTGCGACCAGCGTTTTGGGGGAAATACTGTGTCTGCTGCTTCTATGGAGCTGGCAAGACAGACTTTGGCAAATCTCAACCGCAACTACAGCACGGAGGTTATGATGCGTCTGGCCAAGGCTGCTGGCGTTGCCTACAAAATGCTTGACGGTGAAAGCCTGTCTGAGGATGAAGAAGAGTTCCTGCTGAAGAAGCTGGAATTTTAAAACGGAAATAATAATTAAGTGAAGTTCAAAAGGACTGTCCCTGGCGATGATGTATCGCCTGTGGGGGCGGTCCTTTTTGATTTTATGTGGATGATGCAGATATCATATCTGTTGCGTATTTTTTTACGCAAAAATTACTAAAGATATAATTTTTTAAAGTTTACTTATACCCATCTGAACCTTAACTGTTAAAATCTCTTCAACTAAATGTAACGTATTTAAGAGTTAATGAAAAATTTTACGCCGAATGTAGCGTGTTCATGGATAAGAGCTTGACTGGGGGGGACGTAGTGCTATAATTTAAAATTGTTATTGCATGTATAATATTTGGTTTATGTAATATAAGGAGGCTTATGATGAAAGTAAAGGATAATCAGTTTTTAGCTAAAGCAATAGCTTTGAGCATTTTGTGTATGGCGCCGGTAAGCACTAACGCAGCTGGCGTCAGTGCAATTACGATTGGAGGTGTTATAGATGCCCCTCTTGACGTTAATGTAACAGGGCATGATAGTGATGATAATGGCATTTTGTTATCTGGTGGTAATAACCTGGTGATAAACAACGGCGGCACTATTCGTGTTAATACTGTTGCCAATGCCAGTGGTATCACAGCAGCGGATAGTTTTCTTGGTGCTACGCATGTAACTGTTAAAGGCGCAAAGTTTACTATTGATGTTGGCTATGCCAAAAAGGGAGCCAGTGCAGTTGGTGTCTGGAGCCAGACCATGAGAAATCAGGTTGGTAATGGTGACCAACCGCAACCGGAATATCAAGGCGGTAAGGTAACTCTTAATGCTTTGGAAAATAAAATTAACGTTACCAGTAATCGTGTAGGCTATGGCTTATTATCCGGCAGTGATTTCGATGGCAACAGTAATCAAGGCGGCAATATTATCTGCAATGGTAAGCTGGATATAGATGTTAACGTCCTGACTCCTGACGGAAAGAATTCTGATAGCTATTATTTTAACAGAGCCATGGGTGTTTTAGCTTATGGCGGTAATGTCTATATCAATAATGACGCCGATATTCATATCAAATCTCAAGCAAATGGTGGCAACAGCAAAGAGGTTGCTGGTTTATATACCAGCTATGATGGCCACATTAATGGCAGCGCTGACAGTACTATTAATATACATGCAGAGGGTATTAGTAAGGTTACCGGTATCACCAACGGTACTTATGATGTTTTTGCTCAAATGAATAATGTAAGTTACACTCCGTCTTCTATTAATTTGCGCGGAACAACTAACATTTTTCTGGATGGAAAACGTAATTATGGTATCTGCTCTGATATCAAATCAACTTTTGAAGCCAATACCGTAACTATCAACTTCACCAATGACAGCAAAAATCTTACATCCGTCGGAATACAAGCAACTGACGAAGGTAAAATTAAAATTGATAACCTTTTCATTGGAACAGACGCAACAGCGTTGAATCAAGCAGATAAAATAACTGCGTTACAGACAGACAAGATGTATGCCGGAAGGTTTAATATAACGAAAAATGCGCAAATCAATGTCAACACTAACGAGCAGGGTACTGTACAAATTAACGGCTCCGTTAGTAATCAGGAAAGAGGAACCATTAATTTACATCTGACAAATGCTGATTCTTATTTTTATGGCAATGTTGATACGTCTCAAGAGTATAGTTGGGGTGGTAGGGAAACTAATATAGTTCTCAAAAATGGAGCATTATGGAAAAATTTTAGTGCTAATGGTTGGATGGACAGCAATCTTACTAACCTCACCTTAGATAACAAAGCGCTCTTAGATATGACGCATAACGAATATAGCAGTGGCGAGTTTTTCCAAAATATCTATATCACCAATAACATGTCCGGTACAAACGCTACCATTAACATGGACATCGACGCAAGCACTAATACCAACAACAGCGACCGTCTGTACATCGCAGGCACGCACACCGGCAACCATTACATTACGCTCAACAACGTTAATGCAGATGGCAATACTGACGGCGCTGCAGGTACTGTTCTTGTAAGCGTAAAGGACGAACAGGGCAAGTTCTTCGCCAACGACCATGAGGGTTCTCTTTACTGGTACAAATATTCTCTGGACAGCAAACCCAACGAACAAGCAGGCTCAATCTATAACACTGACTGGTACTTGAAGGAGGTAGAGATAATCCCTGCTTATCCACTTAACCCTGCAAATCCAAGGCCGACAACCAGCGTAGATGCTGTTGATGCAACCCAAAGACTGGCTTTCGCCAACTGGGTGGAGGATGACAAGCTTATGCAGCGCATGGGCGACCTGCGCCACGAAACCAATAATGAGGAAGGCGTTTGGGTGCGCGTCAAAGGCGGCAAATACAGCGGCGATGGCTTCAGCAACCGTCACACCATGTACCAGCTTGGCTATGACGATGTCGTTAAGGAAAACGAAAAGCTGAAGCGTTATCAAGGCGTAGCCATTGCTTACGATGACGGCAAGAACAGCTTCAACCGTGGCAGTGGCAAGCTCAAAGCCAAATCTATCGGTTTTTACAATACTGACCTGCGCAATAAAGGCCATTATCTGGACGTAGTGTTCAAGATTTATGATGCAGACAGCGACTTCACTGTGTTTGATACCGAAGGCAAGAAGATTACCGGTGCTTTTGACAACACTGGCATCAGCCTTAGTGCGGAATATGGTCGTAAGAAATATCTTGACGAGCATTGGTCTGTTGAGCCGCAGGCACAGCTTACCTTGGGTTATTTGGGCGGTGCAAGATACACCACCAGCAATGGCATCCACGTAAGCCAAAGCGATCCCAACAGCGTTTTGGGACGTATCGGCTGCAACTTTATGTATGACATGGATGAAAAGAACACTGTTTACCTGAAGGCCAACTGGCTGCATCAATTTGCCGGTAACTATGGTGTAACCTTGACTAACGGCAATGACAGCCTGCGCATTGATAACCATGACCATGACACCTGGTTTGAATACGGCTTTGGCTTTGCCTGCATGACCGGCAAGAACAATCACCTGTATGCAGACGTAGAGCGTTCTACCGGAGGCAGCTTGCGTAAAAACTGGCAGTGGAATGCTGGTATGTTCTGGACGTTTTAAGTGATACTTTAAGACAATTTTGTTTGAATTAAAATCTCTCTTTATTTACATTAATTGTAGATGAAGGGAGATATTTTGTTGCGCTTAGATTTGCAGACTAAGAAAAATATCATATCCTTCGCGTCTTGCAGGGGGGGACAAACGTGCTATAATTTCTAATGGTTATAACATATAAAAAGATTATTTTAATATTATTGAAGGAGGAACTTGATATGAAACCATTTAAAAGGCATAACAAAAGACTTCTTATTATGATAGCTATGAGTATTACTTGTGCTTGCGCAAGTACTGCTTATGCGGAAATTAACGAAAGACCTGGGCCTGACGCAACCTACGATGATAAAGTTGTCCTTGACTCTGAATGGCAAATATACAACAATGAATATGCTGGTGCAGAAAAAAGAAAATATACCTTCAATAAAGGATTAACTGTTTCTCCTAATGACAGCTCTACTGGTAATGCGATTTATCTTTCTGGGAATGTAGATGTCGATTTTGAATTAGGCAATGGGAGTGAAATGAATTTAGAGTCTTCTAGTGGAGCTTTAAACGTTAACCCTAATTCAAAATTAACTATTAATGGTGTTAACAGTAATCTTTATTTCGGTAATAAGAACTGGAATGAATATAATGAAGCGGCAACTATTTACATGGATAAGGGTTCAAAATTAGAGATTAATGCTGGCAACCTTACTACTTCCGGTGGTGCAGAAACCAACCTTAAATTATTTGATAATGCTCAGGCAACTATTAACTTAACAGGTAATTTTACCTCTGATGCTGGCGGCACTGCAATTGCAATGGAAAATGATTACCGCAATTCTGATACCAGTCTCAGCATTCAGGCTGCTAATATCACTTTGGGAACAACTGATCTGGAAACGGCCCGCAGAAAGGCTGGTTTATATCTTTTAGCGTATGAAGAGAATGGTGATAATAAATTATCAGTTGACCTCAGTGCTAAAGATACCTTGAAGATCAGTGGTTTTGCTAAAGGCATTCAAACCTTCGGTAATGCTTTAATTAATTTGCGGGGAAAAACTATCATCATTTCAGCTGAAAGTGATAGCCAAGGCAGAGGTTTAAGCTTAAATAGTTACGATGCCGCTAAACCTTCAATTTTGAAAGCTAAGGCAGAGAATTTAAGTATTAAAGGCTCCGATTACGCTATTTATGCTAATGACAGGGTAGAAGCACAACTGAATGCAACAGGTGACATTAATATCTCCAGCTCCAATTACGCTATTTCTGTTAATAAAAATACTGACATTCAATTGAATGCTGGCCAAAATTTAAATATTCTTTCTGATATATGGGGTATTGTATCTTTTGACAGCACCGTAAATGCCCAAGCTGAAAAAGCTATTAATATCAGAGGAAAAGTCTGGACAAGTGGCGGCCATATTAATGTCGGCAAGGATTCAAGCACTTTGCAAACTGTAATTAGTGGCGATTTGACTGCTAAAAACAATGGTTATATCGCAGCTTTTGTTAACAATGCAGGTTCTAGCTTCACCGGTAATACAACCGATGCACATTGGCAAGATGTAAATACGAGAGATGCTGGCAACAAGGGTATCCATTTAACACTTAATGACGGCAGCGTCTGGAATGATTTTGACTACGATTCCACCATTCAAGTTCTTGACACAAGCAAGGCGAAAGTTGATATGCAGGATGATAAGTTCAAAGGCTTGTTCATCGGCACGTTAAAAGGTGATAAAAGCACTTTTAACATGGACATCGACGCAGGCACTAATACCAACAACAGCGATCGTCTGTACATCGCAGGCACTCACACCGGCAACCATTATATCACGCTCAATAACGTCAACTCTGAAGGTAAAATAGACGGCGCAGCAGGCACTGTCCTCGTAAGCGTAAAGGACGAGCAGGGCAAGTTCTTCGCCAACAACCATGAGGGTTCTCTTTACTGGTACAAATATTCTTTGGACAGCAAACCCAACGAACAAGCAGGCTCAATCTATAACACTGACTGGTACTTGAAGGAGGTAGAGATAATCCCTGCTTATCCACTTAACCCTGCAAATCCAAGGCCGACAACCAGCGTAGATGCTGTTGATGCAACCCAAAGACTGGCTTTCGCCAACTGGGTGGAGGATGACAAGCTTATGCAGCGCATGGGCGACCTGCGCCACGAAACCAATAATGAGGAAGGCGTTTGGGTGCGCGTCAAAGGCGGCAAATACAGCGGCGATGGCTTCAGCAACCGTCACACCATGTACCAGCTTGGCTATGACGATGTCGTTAAGGAAAACGAAAAGCTGAAGCGTTATCAAGGCGTAGCCATTGCTTACGATGACGGCAAGAACAGCTTCAACCGTGGCAGTGGCAAGCTCAAAGCCAAATCTATCGGTTTTTACAATACTGACCTGCGCAATAAAGGCCATTATCTGGACGTAGTGTTCAAGATTTATGATGCAGACAGCGACTTCACTGTGTTTGATACCGAAGGCAAGAAGATTACCGGTGCTTTTGACAACACTGGCATCAGCCTTAGTGCGGAATATGGTCGTAAGAAATATCTTGACGAGCATTGGTCTGTTGAGCCGCAGGCACAGCTTACCTTGGGTTATTTGGGCGGTGCAAGATACACCACCAGCAATGGCATCCACGTAAGCCAAAGCGATCCCAACAGCGTTTTGGGACGTATCGGCTGCAACTTTATGTATGACATGGATGAAAAGAACACTGTTTACCTGAAGGCCAACTGGCTGCATCAATTTGCCGGTAATTACGGTGTAACCTTGACTAACGGCAATGACAGCCTGCGTATTGATAACCATGACCATGACACCTGGTTTGAATACGGCTTGGGTTTTGCCTGCATGACCGGCAAGAACAACCACCTGTATGCAGACGTAGAGCGTTCTACCGGAGGCAGCTTGCGTAAGAACTGGCAGTGGAATGCCGGTATGTTCTGGACGTTTTAAATGATGCTTTAAATTAACTTTATGTGAACGTATCTCCCTTTATCTGTGGTGATTGCAGATGAAGGGAGATTTTATGTCATAAAATTAGACTGCAGTTGATTTTCAATGGGTTATATAAATATTAACTCCAAGTAGTAGAACTTATATTAGTGAATCATTATTGTGTAATTTATTATATGTTAGCAGATATTATTCAAAAAAATTTTGATAAGTAGAATATTGGCAGGAATATTTCCAATTTTATAGAAATATATCAATCATAAGTTATATAGGAGGTACGTGAAGTGAAAGAATATTTCAGAAAACAACAAAAAGCATATGTGTTTTTGGGGGGGGGACGAAGGCTAGTCAAAAATTCCTGACCAGCGTAATTTTATCTGCATTACTTGCTGTTCCCTGTACAGGTTTAGCTACAGACATATGCGGTCCATTAGAATCCGATAAAACTTTTAGCGAGGATACTAAGGTAACTGGTACAGATGGTGTAAAAACTTCAAGCAATACAATAACCATAGATGCAGGTAATTCTAAGCTGACATTAGATAATACCAAGAACGGTATCGTCTTTTCTAAACCTAATCAAAAAATTAATATAAAAGTTAAAGAATTGAATATTCTTAATGCAGAGTATGGTATAAAACAAGGTAACTCTAGAAATAATGAAGTTTCTGTTGATGGAGTGGTAAATATAAGCGGAACTCAGTTTGCTGTTGATTCCAATAGTAGTATTACGTTAAATTTAAATAGCGGACTTAATATAAAGAATAATTCTATTAAGAGTGCAGCTTTTTTCTCAAATGCTGCTATACGTTTACAAGATAAATCCAAATTAAATACTCCTAGCCTATCTATAGAAAATTTTAGCGATACATACGGAAATTATCAGGTTTTCGGATTAGAGCTGTATGGAAATTCCTGGGTTAATGCTAAAGAGTTAAAAATTGAAAATCTTCAAGGTAAAAAAAATATTTCGGGTATATACACTTATGGTGCTGGCGTTAAAAGTGATTCAATAATAATAAACAATATAAAGCGACTTACACCAAGTTCTAGTACCTCTTATGATGTCTCCGGCATTCATAATAGAGGCGGGGGTATTGAAGCTAAAGATATTAGCATAAAACAAATAGATGGCAGTAATGTTAAAGGTACAGTGGCCCGTGGATTATATATGGATAAGTATGGATCATATGTAGCTGTTGATAATTTAACTGTTGATACCGTTAAAGCGCAGGAAGCAGATGCTTTTGGTATATGGAACCAGGGCCAAAACCTATTTGATCATACAGGTGATAGCAGTACTAAAACTGTAAGCATCAGTAATATTTCCAGCAATAAAAATGCTTATGGTTTCTATGCTGATAAAGACGGTTCAAAACAGAGCAATAACAACATAAAAAATTTAAGTATTACCAACGTTGAAGGCGAAAACAGCTATGGTATTTTTAATAAGGCTAATTCTATCGTAACGGTGGATGAAAATGCCGTTATTAAAAATCTTACTGCTAATACTTTAAAGCATGGCGTTCATACAGAAGATCAAGCAGAAACAAAATTATCCGGCAGTGCAGAGATTGTTGCTGAAACAGCATTATTTGCTAATGGTAAAGCTAAAATAGAAGTAAACAGCAGCAAGCAAGGCACAGTTAAGCTCACAGGCAAAACTATGCGTCATGATGATGCTGTTATTAACGCTGTTTTAAATAACGCAAGCTCCTATTGGCATCTTACAGATGACAGCACTCTTACTGATTTAGAATTGAGCAATAATGCTCTGCTGGATATGGGAAAAGACAGCGGTAAATTCAGCAGTCTGAAAGTAAACAAGCTTGACGGTGATAAGGGCAAGCTCAATATGGACATCGACGCAGGCACTAATACCAACAACAGCGACCGTCTGTACATCGCAGGCACCCACACCGGCAACCATTATATTACGCTTAACAACGTTAATGCAGATGGCAATACTGACGGCGCTGCAGGTACTGTTCTTGTAAGCGTAAAGGACGAACAGGGCAAGTTCTTCGCCAACGACCATGAGGGTTCTCTTTACTGGTACAAATATTCTCTGGACAGCAAACCCAACGAACAAGCAGGCTCAATCTATAACACTGACTGGTACTT
>OFSC01000484.1_pt1 | contig 32846 bp, 29 predicted proteins | sample 1543201 | NCBI WGS metagenome assembly OFSC01 (sample SAMN04209228, study PRJEB22552) | human gut metagenome | biome: gut; material: feces | host: Homo sapiens | place: USA: Oklahoma
GAAGCACCGGAGCCGAGTGCCACAAGTGTGTCCATATTCGGAGTCAGATGCCACAATCCTTTGAATCCACTGACAAAAAACTTCTGATTGACAATCATGACCGCAATCGTAAGCAGCATCTGGAGCAATCCCATCGCCACATGATTCTCTGCCAGTATTTTCGGAACCGGCCATCCCCACATCATATGCCCCATCGAAAAGTACATCAGCACTACAAGAAATCCTAAGGATGCAATCAACCTTCTCTTTAAAACAGGAGTTTCCCTGTCTTTCAGCAGTTCTTCCTCCTTGTTTTTCGCTATCCCATTTGCTCCCTCTTTGCCATCTTGCTGTTTCCCGTTCTTTGTTGCTGCGCCATATCCTGCTGTCTCCACCGCCGCAATCACAGCAGCCGGATCTGCACTTCCTTCCACTCCCATGGAGTTTGTCAAAAGACTCACCGAACACGCTGTTACTCCGGGTACGTTCGCCACTGCCTTCTCTACCCGCGCACTGCACGCTGCACAGCTCATTCCTGTGACCGTGTATTGTTCCATTCTCTGCCCTCCTACTTCATAAGCTTCTGCAGTACCCCTACAAGCTCATCAATCGTCTCTTCTTTTCCTTCTCTGATATCTTCCGCCACACAACTGCGGATATGATTTGCAAGAAGCACTTTGTTAAAACTATTCAGCGCTGCGTTGACTGCCGATACTTGAATCAAAATATCTGTACAGTAGACATCTTCCTCTACCATTCGCTTGATTCCCCGTACCTGTCCTTCAATTCTGCTTAACCGATTGATCAGGTCACGATATTCCTTCTCTGCACGTTCTTTCTTTTTATGACAACATTCTTTGTTTTCTTCCATCATGATATCTCCTTTCCCACTGAAGTCCACACTTTTAAACATTATCTTTTTCCTTTCTCATAGGCATTGATAAAAGTACTTAGCTGTACCTTTACACTAGCAGTATATACCCTTGCAGGGTATATTGCAAGTATTTTTTTGATTTCTTGTCTGAAAGAATTTAATGCCCATTTTCTCTGCTGATACAACAGCTGAGGTACAACAAAAAGAGCGATTGCTTTTCACATTCTCATGCTTTGCAATCGCTCATAATACTTTTCTATTTTGCTTTTTCATTACCGCTTAATTGTTTTCTTACAACAAATATAACGAGGAAAAATCCTGCCATCGAAATTATAACAGTAACTCTGAAAATATTGTTCACACCTGCTTGTACATTATTTGCACTCATTCCATAAACAATTCCGTTGATTGCTGCCGCAAATAAAGTGGAGAGTGAATTTACAAAAGTAACCAATGCCGTTCCGACTCCAAGATCTTTTTGCGGAAGTACTGATTGCGCTACCGGTGTCACAGACACAGAGCGGAAACTTTCTGCGATTCCGGTAATTCCAATGCAAATCAGATACACAATAAATGGTGTGGACACAGTTGTAAAACCAAGCGGAATAAACGGAAGTGCTGCAAGTCCTGTGGCAATCGCCATCGCTTTCCAGTTATTTGCCGCTTTCTTTCCAATCCACACACCGGCAATTGTTGGAAGTACCATCGTCAGAATTGTTCTCGGAAGCTGAAGAGAACCTGCTGCCGCAGCAGACACTCCCATAACATCCTGTACAGCCAACGGCACATAAGCGCTCATCGCTGTCTGATAAAAATAGCATACAAATCCAACCGCCAAAAGTGTTGTAAATTTTCTGTTTTTAAATAAATACATTGGTACGATCGGTTCTGCTGCCTTATTTTCCATTTTTACAAAAATAATTCCTGCAACGACTGTGACTGCAAACCCTGCCAAAACTTTCAGATTTCCCCATCCGATCAGCGGACCATAATTCATTGCCAGACAGAATCCGCTAAGTAAAACGGCCAGACAAACAATTCCCGAAAAATCAATCTCAACTTTATCTTTCTTCTTGTTTGGCAGAGAAGTTCCAATCAATACAACACCAATTAAAAGCGGAATCGCCGGAACCATCAAGGCAAATCTTAAAAAACCTGCATCTGCAAGTCCCCCTAATAAGATTCCCCCTCCAAAACTTCCTACCGCAATAGCGCTTGCGAGATATCCCATTGCTTTTGGAACATCTTTTGACTCATTGATCTCCCGCATCATAATATACGGTGCTGCGGTAAATGCTCCCTGTGCAGCTCCAAGCAGCAGACGGAAGATTGCAAATGGAAGAATCGAGTGTACAAGACTCATGCCGATTCCGCATGCAGCACAAATGATTCCTGAAATCACTACAATATTTCTTCTCCCGAATAAATCACCAAGTTTTCCTCCGATCGGCGTCATAATCGCCAACCCCAGCGATGCAAAAATTGTCAGCAGAGAATAATACTGTGATGCATGCATTTCTGCCAATATCGGTCCCTGAATGACAAAAAAACCAACTCCAAAAACAGTAACCGAAAACATCAGACACACGCATCCAATGATTACCGCATTTTTCTTTCCCTTCGTAAGAGGGATCATTACCTTTTCTTCCGACATGCGTTTTTTCTCCTTTACTGATTGTTCTTCAACCACTCACTTGCACAATATGCAAACGCACCTGCTCCAAACAGAAGTGCCTCTTCATTAAATTGTACTTCCGGACTATGGCTTACTCCTGCTTCGCGATCTGCAAATCCTCCTGCCAGGAACATATAAACACCCGGTACACGCTCTGTAATCTCTGCAAAATCGTCAGAAGCACTTGATTTTACTCCTGGAACAGAATATTTATTCGATACCGGTACCTGATCTAAATATCCCAGCATTTCATCTGCCAATTTCTGATTACAGATTAGCGGAGGAACTTCTGACAGCATTTCTATTTCCGCTTCTACATGGAACATTTCCGCAGTTTTATTCACAATTTCTTTCATTCTTGTCACCAGAAGCTTTCTCATCTCTCTGGACATTGTGCGAATGCTTCCTTCCATCACTGCCGTATCCGGAATAATATTAAAAACAGTTCCTGCCTGCATATGACCAATTGTCAATGTACACGTTTCTGCCGGATCACACTCCAGCGCCACAACTTCCTGAAGAGCCTCATAAATCTTCACTGCAGCATTCAAAGGATCTTTTGCCAGATGTGGATATGCACCGTGTGCCCCTGCACCGGCAATCTTAATTCGGAATCCATCACAGGATGCCATTGTCGCACCATCTTTATTGAAGAAATACCCTCCCGGAGGTCCCCCCGGTCCAATGTGGAAGGACAATGCAGCGTCCACTTCTGGATTTTGCAAAACGCCTGCGGCAATCATATCTTTTCCGCCTTTAAAAATTTCTTCCGCAGGTTCAAACACAATTTTTACTCTTCCTTCCAACTCCTCTTCCTGCTCTTTTAACATTCGTGCAGCTGTCAACAGCATCGCCGAATTAAGATCATGTCCGCAAGTATGTGCTTCTGTCCCTGTCGGACAAGCAAACGGAAGTCCACTCCGTTCTTCCATCGGCAATGCATCCATGTCCGCTTTCAAAAGAATGACTTTCCCTTTTGTCTTTTTGCCAACCATTGCCACAACACCATGTCCACATTCCTGCGGTTCCATTCCATATTCTCTTAATTTCTCCATGATGTACTTCTTTGTTCTTGGCAACTCCAGCCCCACTTCGGCATTTTGATGAAGATACCTTCGGTTTTCCACCGTTTCTTCCTGTAATTCTGCTGCTCTCTTAAAAAAATCCATATCCTGACCTCCTCATTTTTATTATATCTTTTTAGAAGATATAAAGAATATTTATGGAATACTTATGGAATACTTTGTATGTTGAATTGTATCAGTATTTTCTATATAAGTCAATATTTTTTGTTGATTTTTACATCTGTATTCTTCTCTCATTTTTCAAAACAGTCTTGCACTCCAATTTCCTATCTTGTAAAATAAAGCATAGGATATTTCCTTTTCTAGGAGATGTAACTTTTTACATCACCTCATTTTTACACTTCAAAAACGAAAGGATTTCCATGATGAACAAGCGAAAAATTATTATTATCACAAGTAAGTTTCTGCACGTTTTCGTACAGCACATAATTGATGAACTTCCTCTCGACTGCGATGTGGAAATCGTAGAATACAAGTGCTTTCAAGATATCAAACAGATCTATCAACAATATGAATCTACCTCTGATGGTTTTATGTTAAGCGGAAAAGCAGCGCTTGCCGCTTTGGAAAAAGCACTTCCTGATCATAGGAAACCCGCGGTTTCTTTCGGTTCCGATCTGGTTTCTATGTATCGACTGCTGTTAAAACATTTTGTGGAACAAAGAACTCTCCGCACAGACCGGGTAATTTTTGATTTTCTTCTCCCAATTCAGGAAAACGCTACCGTTTCATATTTTCTCCATGATATGGATTTTCCAAGTACCAATACTGCAGTAGACAACTGGCTTGCAACTCTGGACATTGGCAGGCTCTCCTCCATCGAAGAAGAAACTTCCCAGAAAATAATCCGACTATGGGAACAAAATCAGTTTGATCTTCTAATCTGCCAATACAGCAGCATTATTCCGGTTCTAGAACAGCATAACATCCCTTATATCTATTGCTATCCGGAAAAAGAAGTCTTTCAATCACTGGTAGAAACACTTCTTGCACAAATTGAACTGTCTTTCTTCCGCGAAAACCTCCCTGCTGCAATTACCATCTCTGGAACTTCCTCAGAGATTGGTGAAAAAGACCGCGCTCAGTTAAAGACTGCGTTGTATGCTTTAAAAGCTGAACTTGCGCTGGATATGATTTTTCAGGAAACACCAACCGGCTTCCAGTTATTTACAAGTGCCAAATATATTAACTACTTAACTGACCACTTTCAGACTTCCTTTCTGAGCGTCCGATTAAAAGAGGACTACGGCTTCCCGGTATCAGTCGGATATGGAATTGGGAAAAATATCACAGAAGCCCGCAGTCACGCGGAGGCCGCCTTAAAGGAATCGTTCTATGCCAAAGGCAGTTTTGTCATTGATGAAAATGGGAATCTAATCGGCCCCCTTAACCGCAGCCACTGCGTTACAATCCAGAAAACCATGTCCGAGCAGCTATACCGGATTGCCGAACAATGTAAATTATCTACTCTGACCATTCAAAAATTAAATACCATCCTTCAAATTACCGGGACAAATAAGATGACCTCTCAGGATCTCTCAGAACACCTCGGTGTCACCTTAAGAAATGCCAACCGTATTTTAAATCAGTTGGAAAAAGGAGGTGCTGCCACTATGGTATACAGTCATTCTTCCACCTCCAAAGGACGACCTGTAAAAGTTTATGAACTTCATTTTAACTCTGAAACATTATGATTTCATACAAAAATAAGGACACCTAATGGTGTCCTTACATTTTTATCGTATTCATTCATTTTTGAATCCTGACCGGTTCTTTTTTGAAAGGCTTAAAACAGTTTATTTCCCTGCTTCCTTATCTTTCGGCAAGATCACATTCAGCAAGATTGCAGCAATCGTTGTCACAACAACCGGAGATTTTCCAAATACTGTTGTGACCCATGCCGGAAGCTGTGCCAGTGCATCCGAACACTGTGTGATTCCCATACCGAGTGCAACCGAAAGTCCTACGATCGAAGTATTGCGATAGGTCAGCGGCTGCTGTACCACTAACTTGATTCCGGTCATGGCGATGGACGCAAATACCGAAATGGTCGCTCCTCCAAGGACACACTGCGGAATCGTTGTAAGAAGCGCCGAGAACTTTGGAACAAATCCTGCCAGCAGGATAATCCCTGCTGCAAGTCCTAACACTACACGGTTTACTACCTTCGTTGTTGCCACGATTCCAACATTCTGGCTGAACGTCGCAGTTGGCAACCCTCCAAAGAAAGAACCTAAAATATTCGTAATTCCATATCCAATGATTCCCCCTGAAAGCTCCTTGTCTGTAGGTTCTCTGTCCAATCCTCCTCCACTTGTGGCAGAAAGATCTCCGATGGCCTGCACTGAGTTAATAATGAAAAGAATCACCAGAGTCATAACTGCCGACGTTTCAAATTTCATTCCAAAATACATCGGTCTTGGAATCTGAAAAATCCCTGCACCCTGCACTGCTGAAAAATCAATCATACCAAAAAATCCGGATATGATATATCCGACAATCATTCCGATCAGAATGGATGCCAGCTTCAGGATTCCTTTTGCAAAATGATTAAGTGCTACAACCACAGCCAGTGTAAGAAATGCCACAAGCCAGTTCTGCCATGCCCCATAGTTTGGGGAAGACTGTCCGCCCGCCATGTATTTCACTGCAGTCGGATAGAGCGACAGACCGATTGTAAAGACAACCGTTCCGGTGATCAAAGGCGGGAACAACTTCCTTAATTTTGTCACAAAGATTCCAACAAAGATCGCCACAACTCCTCCGATCAACTGTGCTCCAAGAATCGTAGCAATATCAAAATTACCAACGATCGCCTGCATACTTGGCAGATAAGCAAAACTCACCCCCATAATCACCGGAAGTCCTGAACCGATTCTGCCTCCAAGCGGGAACAGCTGAATCAGTGTGGAAACCGCCGCGATGAACAATGCTGCCTGGACAAAGATTACTTTGTCACCCTCATTTAGCCCTGCCATCTCTGCAATCACGATGGCTGGTGTCACACACCCTACGATCATTGCTACTACGTGCTGAAGTGCAAGCGGAAACGCCTGTGTCAATTTAGGAACACCGTTCAGCTCAAATACAGATGCGTACTTCTTTTCTGTTTTCATTTGTAGTTTTCTCCTTCCATTCGCTTACAAACGTGCTTTTCAAACCTTCTTACGACAGGTTTCGACAGGCAAAATAGCTCTGATTTTTTCACCCATACAGCAACTTAGAGCGTACCCGGATATCCGGACGCGCTCTGTAAGCATGAATGCTGTTTCTTTTTTATCTTCATTATAAAAAATACGCCATGCAGTTGTCAATGTTCCTTTTTCATATTTTACATATTTTCAGCTCCATTATCCTTTGGATCTTTCATCTGTATTTTTCTGTTTTACATTCTGAAGTGCGCTAAGTAGTTCCTCATACACTTTGGCAAACAACTCCGGACTATCTTTGTATGTATAATTATTTGTAAAAACGCTTCCCAGCAGTCTGTCATGAGCTGTTTCATCCACTTTCCTTAACATCTGCCACAATGCAGCATCTTCTGCACCACGCCGCTGTGCCTCCAGACGCATTCCCATCCTTGGTCCTTCCTTTCCAGGATAGATCAGGAAAGAATCTCCACATGGAAAATTCGTACCGATTCCCGTATGGTTCGGGCAACTCGTTCCCTCATAGGGGTTCATCCCCCCTGGAAATTGATTCAGTCCCCAGTGAAGGAATCCGGAAATCCGATTTTTTGCGCATCCCCAGAACAGCATTCTGCCTTTGAGCAATGCAAAATCGAGAAATCTGTTCAGCCAATGTCCTTCCGGTCCACAGCAGACATACGTCCATACAGTTTCTCCAAGACGGATCAATGTGTCAAACTCTTCCTTTTTCTTCTCATATCCGGCAGTACCCGGAACCCAGATATCAATTCCACCTCTGAATTCTGCCGAATCCACTGCTTCAATGATCCGGATCCCCGGAATATATTTTCTTAAAATTCCGGCTGCAAGATAATACTGTCTCTTGCGTGCTTCCAATACTTCCTGCGTCTGATAATGAATGTCTGGTTCATCGTGGATATGGAACAATACTCTTTTCTCCCATCCATGTTTTGTCAGATAGTTTGCAAGACTTTTTACAAAGGTCACCGTCAGTTCATACCCTTCCAGTGTCTCAAATGGAACCTCTTTCGCCATCGCACATGTAAAATGTTCTGTATACATATCAGGCATGCCATCCGACTTTTTCCCTCGATCAAGTAGCACTCCAAGTTCCATATACTGCATTCCCGCTTCAAAAAATGCTTCAATCTCTGATGTCAGATATTCAAAATCAAACTGATACGGCTTTCTTGCAGTCACACACTTCTCATCCAACTGAATAAAAAACACATTCTGGTGCATCCGCCGCATCGTCTGAATATATTTTCGAAGCATTTGCAAATACTCTTCCGAGCCTTTTTCCACCCCATGGAAACGGCAGATTGCCTCCTCGGAAAACCAGTTCGTGACCCAAAATGTATTTTCCGGTATCCTTACATCATAGATCTGCACAGTGACTCGAAGCTGATAGATTCCTTCTGCCATCTTTGCCGTCATCACAACAGAATATTCTCCTGCTTCCAGCTCTTTCTCCGGACAGATGCAAAAGTAAACTGCCGCTCTTCTGTCATTTTCACTTTTCCTCGCCGGAATCTTCCCGGTCTGCTGTTCTTTCAGGCAATCATAGACGAAAAACGGCGCCTTTCTTGTCGCGTATGCCGGTGTTTCTTTCTGCTCCTCCACAAGTACCATCGCTCCGCCTTGATTTTCCCCATCTCCGGTATTGTATTCCACCGGCACTGCAATCATTTCATACCACTCTGCATAAAATCCATCACCTTCGAAATCCATCTGGATCTCATCACCTGTCGTATCCAGCAAAAGCTGAATTCCCTGCTTTCCATTTTTCGGCATTACCACCCGGATAGACTCCGGCAGTGTCTCTGAAACACTGTCCGGATATAAAAATTCTTCCTTTTCTGTCAGGACACCCTGATATTTCTTACCCATGTTTTTCCCTTTCCTGTTCCTTATCTGTCTCAATTTTTTGCCTTTTACTGAACAGGCACAAACGTCCACTCATCGTTTGCATCCTCGTTTTTCTCATAACTCCACTGGACAATCGGTGCACCTTCTTCCAAAGAAGCATTTTCTACACACAATGCTTTTCCACTAAGCGCCGACATCAGTTTCCATGTCCCGCTCTCTGTTGGAACCAGATACCATCTCTGATTAGTTCCTCCGTGATAAGGATATGCCACGACCGGATTCCCATTTGATGTCACTCCGGAATCCGCAGTCAGATCCACATAGGTTCCATCTGCCATATTCTGTATACTCCATGTCTGATCTGCATTCTGTGTCAACGTCCACTTGGTACTGTCACTTCCACTCTCTGCCGAAGATTGTCTCAACTGAATTCCTTTCTGATCACCGGAAAGATCCAGCACTTTTTTGCTTTCCTGATTGACGATCTGATAGGTTCCACTTTCCGGAAGCCCTGCAAAATCACTGTCATAGTAAGTTCTTACATAATCTACGAGAAATTCTCCCGGAAGATACTGTTCCTCTGGTGCACCCAGATGTCCCTCCAAACTGAGCACCATGTGGCGGGAAAGTTCTACAAAAGAATCCTCTCTGCTTGTCTTCTCCCATGCAAGCTGTCCGTCAAAATAGAACCGCATCTTTCCCTCTCTCCGCTCAAGGGCATAGGTATGATAGTCTGCACTGATATCTTCCAGGCCAGTCTTCCACCCATTTGTACCTCTCTGCAGATGGAGAGACGGACTCTGGTTCCACGTATGAATCGTACTTGTCATTTTTGTATAATCAAATGTTTCCATAATATCAATTTCCGGATTCGGATTCAGCTCAAAGCTCAATGGGGAAGACTGCATCCAGATTGCACTGAGTACATTCGCCTTTTTGTCTAATGCTTTCGCACGTACTTCTACATAGCTTGCAGTTCCCGGAACATCGAATTTTGATTCCACCGCTCCTGCCGTATAAGCCTTTCCGTTATAGTCCTGCTTTTTCGCTGTGAGTACAAGATTTCCATCTCGCACAGATACATTTTCCGGACAAAACGCAAGATCTGTTGTGACATCATACCAGATTCCGTTTGTCCATTTGTTCTCATCCAGACAGTCTCCATCAAACTCATCGGAAGAAGCCGGAAGCAACGTCCAGTTTCCTCCTTCCGGCGGCGCTGCCTGCACTTCTGCTCCTCCAAATCCATATGCAATTCCACAAGCTCCCACAGCGATCGCTGCAATTTTCTTGAATTCACTTCTTTTCTTATACATATGACGTCCCCTTTCTCATACGAAAATACTAGAACTATTATCCTTTCACACCAGATGCGACAATACTTTGTTTTAACTGTTTTGAGAACAAAATCGAAAGCAGGATCACTGGCGTGATCGTCACGACCGCAAGTCCCATCAGCGCATTTTGTTTTGTCGCTACGTTGTTAGAAATATTATACAGTGCCACGTTTAATGTCCAAAGTTTCTGATCTTCTGTGACCAGCCATGCCCAGAAGAAATCATTCCAGTTCCCAATAAAGGTCTGCAGCGCAATGAGCGAAATGATTGGCTTAGACAGTGGCATACAGATTCTTGTATAGAGGTAAAAGCTTCCCGCGCCGTCAAGCTCTGCCGCCTCAAAATAACTTCCCGGAATCTGATCAAAAAATCCTTTGTACAGGTACACATAAAATCCATACGGGTACAAGAACGGAAGGAGCAACGCTGCATAGTTGTTGTAAGCTCCCATTTCTCTATACATGATCAACTGTGGAAGCATAATGCTTGCAAATGGCACCATCATTCCACCGAGGAAGAATAACAGTACAAACTGTCCTGCTCTCTTGGAAAGTTTCCTGCTGATGACAAATGCACATACCGAACACAAGATCACCTGTGAAACCATTGCGAATCCGATGACGATGATACTATTAAATACAAATGTCATAAATCCAAAGTTTTGTACTGCTTCACTTTCTGGATAAATATATGCCGGCATCTGTAAGTAGTATTTAAAGCTCTCCAGATTCAGAAAATTTTTCACTTTGTCACCAACGCTTACAAGCTCTCCGGTTGTCTGATATTTTTCGTCCATGATCTTTGCGACTTTCTCAGAGAACTTTGTCCCAAGTCCTTCCGGTGCTTTTTCAGACACTCCGTTCATATCAAATTCATAGCCAATGGAATCACATGCACGGATGTAGCGATCCCCGTGGAGAAGTACTTTTGTCTTGATCGCAGTTCCTTTATAAATTCCATAATCCTTTTCCATCTGCAGTTTCATCTGGTGTGCTCTCGAGTAAAATACCGTCTCTCCGTCTTTCACTCCGTACACTTTAATTTCCATAATAGAATCTTCCTGCATCTTCTGGCTGACTCCAAACATGGTCACAATATTATCCTGCAGCATTTTGTCCTTTAATTCCTTCTCGTCTCCTTTGACCTCAGAATAATCTAACACGACCGATAAGCTATTTGCTGCATCCGGAAGCAGTTTCGGCGGTATCTCGTATATTTTTTTGTTATCTTTCATCGCGCTGGAAACTGCAAAAATCATCGGATACAACATCGCTGCCGCAAAGATCAGTGACACGACTACTGCAACAATTTTCAGCCCGCGCTCAGATTTTCCAAGCTTCATTTTTGTTCTATGCTTTGTTTTCTTCATCTTCTCTGCCTCCTACTCCTTCTCCATTTTTTCAAAACGCATCTGGATCATCGTCATTGCTGCGATCACGAGCAACAGGATCACAGAAGCCGCAGAACCTCTGCCATAATTCAGATCTTGATTGAATGCATTGTAAATGAAGATTCCCTGTGTAGTCGATGCCCCACTTGGACCTCCTGAAGCATACATATAAGGTACATCCAAAAGCTGCATCGTAGTGATCACACACATGATCAGCTGGATAAATATCATAAAGGAAATGTTCGGTAATATAATATGTATGATTCTTCCAAATCCGGTACATCCATCAAGCGCCGCCGACTCCATAATATCCGTGGAAACTCCCTGGATTGCTGACAGGTAAAGCAACACTGTCAATCCACCTCCGAGCACTCCCGGAAAGATGATACAAAATTTGACCAGATTTGGATCACTGAGCCATGTCTGCGGCTGACCTCCAAAAAACTTCACGATCTGGTTTGCCACACCGTAGTCCGGATGCCAGATCCATTTCCATATAATTACGTTTACAGAAGTCGGAATCAATGCCGGGAGAATATAAAGTGTCGTCAGACATTTCTTCAACCGCACCAACTCATTTAAAAGAAGCGCCTGGATCAGTGGGATCAAAAAGCACATACACAGCTGTAATGCGAGCAGAATAAATGTATTCTTCCAGGAATCCCAGTATCCCTGCATCTGGAAAATATCTACATAATTCTGGAAACCAACAAATTTCCCTGGCTGGTTGATTGGATCGTAGTTAAATAATGAAATGAAAAATGCACTGAAAATCGGATAATATTTCAGCCATACTGTGCACGCCATCGGAATGAACAAAATACACCAAGGCGTCACTTTTTTTCGAAACTGATAACTGCCTGCTCTGTTTTTTTTCTGCGGACTTTTTTTCATCAGTATTACCTCCCTTGTGTTTTCTCCCTAAAAGTATATCGTTATTTTGTCTAAAATAGAATGTCTGAACCTAACGACGATGTCACCGTTCTTAAAGTCTTCCCGCACCTTTTTTCCTGCCCGCTGTCAAATTCGTCCATATCTTAAAAAATGTGACGTTTTTCGTTAGTTCTGGTTCGTTTCTTTTTCCCTGCAAATCTGTTATGATAAATCCATCAACAAAACGAAGTCAAAGGAGGACTTGATTATGAAGAAGAAACTGATCGCTTCTGTTCTCTGCCTTTCTATGGCTGCCGCTTCTCTTGCAGGCTGCGGCGGATCTGATGGAAATAAAGCAGATACATCCGGAAGCAAAGACAAAGAAAGCAGCAAAGGGAAGGTTGAGCTTACTATCTGGGACACAAGCCGTAACAAAGATGACTGGTACACTTCTATGGAGAAAAAATTTCTTGAGGAACACCCGGATATCACTTTGAATAAAGTTGTCAAAGAAGGTGATCCTGGAAATGAATTTTATCAGGCAGTCGCATCTGGAACTGCACCGGATCTGGTAAACTGTTCCTTTACAATGATGGACTCCTATATGTCCGCCGGAATCTTAGAGCCTCTGAACAAATATACAGATGAGTGGGATGAATGGGGTGACTTTACAAAAGAATATGTCGATATGTTCACAAAAGACGGAAATGTCTACGGCATTCCTAACCTTGTAGCACCAATGCTTTTTGCTTATAATAAGACTTTATTTGAAGAAGCTGGAATCAACGAACCACCAAAAACATGGGACGAAGCTCTTGAGGCAGCTAAGAAGATCAACGATCCAGACAATCAGGTAACCGGATATGCAACACTTGCCGCTGAATGGACGGAATGGTTCTTCCAGTATTATGTATGGCAGGCAGGCGGAGATCTCACAAAGGAAAATGAAGACGGAACTGCCGAACTTACTTTCACAGATCCAGCTGTCATCCAGGCTGCTGAATATTATCAAAAATTAAAGAGTGAAGGAGTTCTCCAGAGCGATCTTACTTTAAAATTCAATGACCTTGTGAAAAACTTTGGTATGGGAAAAATCGGTATGATGCCGTTTGCAGGAGACTGGGTGTCTGAGGCGATCACAAATGGAATCGATCCAGATGATATCGGACTTTGCCTTCCACCAGTAGGACCTTCCGGCGAACAGACAACTGCAATCGCAGGAGACTGCTATGTGATCAATGCAAAAACAGATCAGGCAAAAAAAGATGCTGCATGGGAATACATCAGCTATATGACTGGAAAAGAATACCGCTCTTCTTACTTTGAAAACCTTGCAACTAAAGGTGCTCCAAACCCGGTGATCATTCCTAGAGATGACATGAGTATTACAGACTTCTATGAATTCCCGGAAGAATACGCAGAAGTGCTTGAATCTGCAAAATCCATCGGACGTCTGGAATTCTACGGAAAAGCAGACTTTGGAACTTATGTTGACAAAGCTGTACAAAAGATTCTGACAGATCCAAGTGCAGACCCGGAAAAAGAATTCTCAGAAGCACAGAGCCTCTGTGAAAAAGAAGCATTGGAAAAATTCAACGAAGCAAATAAAAAATAATCAAAAAATGTCCTGTCAAACAGTAACCACCGTTTGGCAGGACGTTTTTTCTTTGGAAAAACCCACACACTTTTTTCTCTTCAACTATGCTGTTTCTAGCGTTCTCTGCACTCTCTTGGTGTCATCCCGGTAAAGTGCTTAAATGCTTTGCTAAAAGACCTCGGATTGTCATATCCGACCATCCCGCATATCTCAATGATCTTATATTCCGAATCTCTCAACAATTCCTGCGCCTTCTGCATGCGCACCTCCGTCAAATATTCCACAAAATTTTCTCCAGTTTTTTCTTTGAACAGACGGCTCAGATAGTTTGGGTGCATATAAAACTGCTCTGCGAGCATATTCAGGCTGATATTTTCATTGTAATGCTGTCGGATAAAGCTCTGCATTTCAGAGATGACTCCGCCTCCTACATTTTGATGATCTGCCTGTCCGATGCATTCCATGATCCATTCCAGATAAGATTCCATATAGCGAAGCACCTCCTGTCCCTCTGCACAGAGCAGCAACTGTTTTAGCGCCTCATTTAAGCGATCATGCAGACTGGACTCCTCCATCCCGATTTCCTTTAAATATCCATTGACTTCTATGACGATCCGGATACATATGGTCTGCAGTTTCAGCACATCCATCTGCTTTTCCTTCTCGAGCTCTTTTAACATCTTCTCCATCCATTTTGCCGCATCTCTACGCTCTTCCGGTGTATGTAACTTCTGTAAAAAGGCTGTGATCAGTTTTGGCACCTCCACCGCCTCCTCCGCGTAGAGCGTCTCAATATTTTTATAGAAGATAATATTTTTCTTCGTGTCTGCCAGAAGGTATCTCATTGCGCTCTCTGTCTCTTTCCAGGCCTCTGAAAGTCCGTAAATTCCTTTCTTTTCCTTGCTGACCGCAAGCGCCCAGTGCTTTTCTTCACTGCATACCTGCTCTGACACTGACACAAAATAATTCAGCTGCTCTTTTGTTTGAAACGGAATCACTGCAAAAAGCGATCGGTTCCCACTATCTAGTACAATGGTCTCCGGGATCACCGCCAGAATCCGATCCTTCATCAATTTTTTCTGTACTTGAACCTCATCGGTATCTGCTGTCCTCTCTGTCATAAAAATGGATACCCCATACCAGTTTTCCAATTCTGGAAGTCCATATTTCTCTATATCAGCACTGGCATATCCTCTCGCAATTGACAACAGCAAACCTTCCATCTGTCTTGTATGATCAAGCCTTTCTTCCACTAGTTTATTGAGCTTTGTCCGCATCCTATCAAGGAACTGTTCGACTTCCCGCAGATTCACCGGTTTCGTCAGATACTCCACTGCGCCATAACGCATTGCTTCCTTTGCATAATCAAAATCACTGTATCCGCTTAAGATTACACACTGTGTATCAAACTTCTGTTCTCTGATTTCTCTTAACAGATCAATCCCCGACTTCTCCGGCATCCGGATATCCGTAAACACTACATCAATATGCATTTTTCTGAGGATCAAAAGCGCTTCGTCTACGCTTGTAGCAATTGCCGCCACTTCAAATCCATGTTCCTTCCACTTCACAAACTGTGCCATTCCGCGGCACACAATCTCTTCATCATCTACAATCAGAACCTGATAGATCATCTTCCTTCTCCTCTCCGGACAGATTTTTCATATTTTCAGAATATTTTCGGATCGGAAGGATGATTTCTACCTCTGTTCCCTCTCCCTGTCTGCTTTCCATCTGGATTCCATACTCTTCTCCATAGAACAGACGGATCCTCTGATTGACATTTGCCATTCCGATATTTTTACCAGACTGAATCTCCTCATCAATCTGTTTCTGCAATTGTTTCTGTTCTTCTTCTGTCATTCCTTTTCCGTTATCTTTCACTACAATTTTTAATTTTTCTTCCCAATTTGTCACAAGGATTTCAATCTGACATCCTTTTGCTGCATCATTAAATCCATGGACCACTGCATTTTCCATGATCGGCTGAAGCATAAACTGTGGAATATAACAATCTCTTACATCCGGTTTTATGCTGACACTTAATTCGATCTTATCCTGATGACGGAAATTGATCACTTCCAGATATACATTCGCATGTTCCAATCCTTCTGACAGCGGGATTGTATTTCCGCCTGTGCGCATTCCCATCCGGCAGAGTTTGCTAAACTGCTCAATCATCCTCGTCACTCTGCTCTCTCCGTTTGCCTCATACATCGCCTCCCAACGAATAATGTCAAGTGTATTGTACAAAAAATGGGGATTGATCTGCATCAGCATCGCATCTAACTGCGCATTTTTCCAGCTAAGCTGAAGCTTCTGCCGTCGGATCTCAGACAGGTATACCTGTTCGATCAACTGGTTTGTCCTGTCTGCCATATCATTAAACCGTTCTCCCAGCACAGTGATCTCATCATTTCCACTGATTGGATAACGCACCGTCCACTTTCCCTTTCCCGCTTTATCCATCACCTTGATCAATTGACGGATGGGATCAGAAATACTGCATGTGACATAATAAGAAACGGCAAAGCATGCAAGTACCACACAGATCAACACAAAAATACAGACATTTCTCGTCTGATAAGTCCCCTCCAGGAGTCTGTCCATATTTCCCAGATACACAACAGACATATCTGTCCCCGGTATGTTTTCATAGGCAAACAGGACATCTCTTTCCTCGATTCTTTTTCTCACGGAATCTTTCTGTTTCTCTTTCATATCATCAAAAATCGTCTTATCCTTCGGAAAAGACGGCGCATAGATACTTGGGGCAAACCCCTGAACCACGCTGTCCTTTCCGGTAAGAAACATGTTGCCTTCCGGACCTCCCTCATATCCATCTGCTGCCGCTTCAAAAGCTTCTATATTGATATTAATAAAAAGAACCCCTAGAAATTCTCTCGTATATGGATTATAAACAGCAACCCCCAGTGTCACTATACTTCCAAATCCATACACACTCTGCTCGTTTTCATAAAACGTCTCACTTTGTCCTGCATCCTCAAACCAAACCGGATATCCATGTTTTTCCTGCGGCTCCTGATAATATGTCTTATTATAAAACTCTGTCAGATTCCTTATCGTTCCTCCCCTGCGATATCCATTTTCCTCCATCATATGATACTGTCTCCCGGGTGTCACAAACTGTACATTTTTGATATGTTTTCTCTGACGGCTCATAGTATACAACTTCTCCTCAATCAGCGCAATGTTGTCTTCTTTTCCCTTCTCACCGTTCTGATCCGCCTCGGCATTTTCCACAGCAGCCTGCAAGACTCTTGCATCATCATAAAACTGAAGCGCAACATCTTCATATTCCCGCATAATATCTTCCATCTTCAAACAGATGTTTTGCACCTGCATCGCCGCATTCTGCTTCAGATTCCAGATAATCTCTTTTGAATACTTGTCAAAACTAAAAAAAGTGATAAATGCCGCTGCCCCAAGCAACAATCCGAGAAAAGAAAGATTCAGTCGCTTAAAAATACTTTCCTTTCTCAAAATTCTTTTAATAAATTCATTCCATTTCAAGCAGATGTGCTTCCACTGTTTCATGGCATATCCTCTCTATTGATCCGCCCACCGGATAATCTGCTCCCGCTCCTCTTTGACAGAAGAACCGTGGATCGGAAGTCCTTCTTTGATCTCTGCCCCGGCTGCAAGCCGTTTGATATCTTCCTCACTTCTTCCCATCTTGCTTCCTTCATTTGTGCAGAATGGATAAATCGTCTTTCCTGTAAAATCATTGTTCTCCAAAAAAGTCCAGACTGGCATCGGCATTGTTCCGCACCAGTTTGGGTAGCCAATATATATTGTATCATAGGCAGAAATGGATTTTTCTTCCTTAAGCTTCGGTCTTGCATCCTCAGACAATTCCTTTTTGGAAACTTCTACACATGCTCTATACGCAAAAGGATATCCTGTCTCTGATTCAATTTCAAACAACTCTGCATGCTTATGTGCTGCGATCATCTCCGCTGCGATTTCAGTATTTCCCTTGTCCAGATTGACAATGCTCCCGTTAGAATAATTCTCTCCTTTATGTGAAAAATATGCAACCAGTATTTTTTGTTCTCTCATCTTTCTGCTTCCTCTCCTATTGTTGTATAAAAAATTATTTTCTTTTATCTATTTTACTACAAAACAGCAGGTGCGAGTCAATAGAGAAAGTAAAATTTATGAAATTTTCGTGAATCCATCACTAACATCTTGTTTCTTTTTCATAAATTGTTATAATGAAAGAATAGTCTTTACTTTTCGAAAAAGGAGGAGTTCTCTATGAAAACAACTACAACCTGGGAAACGATTGTTGATACTTTGATTCAGGAACTTGAACATGACGGATATAAAAAAGGAGAAAAAATGCCAAGCGAAAGCAAGATGGCGGTCCGCTTTGATACAACCCGCACAGAAGTCCGGAAAGCATATCTTCACTTAGAAGAAAAAGGCTACATCCACTCTCTGCAAGGCTACGGAAGCTTTTTCTCTGGAAAGAAAGAAAAGATCCGCCTGCTCTTAAATGACAGTCAGAGTTTTCTTGAAAAGATGGATTCCATCGGAATCCACTACCGCACAGAAAATGTCGGTTTTGAGCTGATCAAGGACAATCTGATTGTCTCTGAGATGTTTCAGCTTTCTGAAAAAGAAATGGATTTTCATGATATTTATAAACTGACTCTTCTTCGCTTCGTCGACGATGAACCGGTCGCAATCCGCGTCAGCTATCTTCCGGATTATGCATTTCCAGATCTGGCACAGCGCGGACTTTCCATCACATCCCTTCGCGATTACATGCACGAGTGTGGTTACAATGATTTTACCGACGAGAATTATGAATTTTCTGTCTCTGCTCTTGATAAAAAGGAGCGTGCCCTCTTTGATATCAAAGGCTTTGCTTCCTGCCTTGTCATGAGTTCTAAATGCGTAGATCAGTCAACCGGACGCATACTGGAGATTGCGAGGACTATCTACCGAAGCGATAAATTTGTATTTACTCTATAAAAATCTTTTCGCCACTATACATATTTTTCTATATACAAACAGTGCGTCTGCAAAATCAAACAAGATTTTACAGGCGCACTTAGCATTTTTTCACAATTTTTCATCTCTACGAAGCATGAAACCCTCCAAGAAGAATACTCTTTGAAATTTTCTTTCTTCTTATATTCTTACCAAGCTATGTGAGGAAACTCCATGCATTCTTTTGGAACCGCCAGCAATAGCACCACAAAGATTGCCAGTAATACAACACCATATATCCCCAGCCTTCTTCGTTCATACCGAAACCGCTGTCCTTCCTCATATCCGGAATACCAGAATAGAATCACAGCCATCACTCCTGCTCCCTGAAAAATCACCATCAGATCTCCGAGGCACCTCAATGTAAATGCAATTATGACCACAGCCGCAATTCCTAGAAGAAGCAGAATTTTCTTTCTACGGGACATCTCTTTCTTTGGATGGCGTTTCATGTACTTCTCTCTGATCCGACCTGAAAAAAATCCTAAAAAATATCCAATCCACAACAATACCCAAAAATAAAATGTGATACTTCTATGAAATGCATTTGCCATATCCACACTGAGAAACTTTGTCATATCTAAAAACAACGTCTCCAGAAACGAGGCACATGATAACCAAAATCCTGATAACATCCATCGTTTTGCCTCCATCATCCAAACCTCAAGCTGGTTGCATTTTCTCCGGTCAAATTTGTGTCTGCTTATTTGAATACACAAATACAAGAAATAGACTCCCGATACAAGAAGCGGTACTAAATACAGCAAACGGATACTATACACCGCCCATGCCAGCAATCTGTCTGTAAAAAACATTCCAATTCCGACAAGTAACAGCCAGAGCCACCTCTCCCTTTCTTCTTTTTCTTGATTTTGCATCGTATCCTTCCTCTCTTTTCTGCTACAAATATCATTCTAGATTTTTCATCTGCCATTTCCTTTTATCATAGCAGAAAAAAGAGGAAAATTCATTCTTTTTCAAAATTTTTCCTACCGAATACATAAAAAATATCCTGTTTTATAAGCATATCTATGTCCAACTGTAAGAAGTATCCCCTCGCAATGTTTCTTTCAACTTTCGTACCTTCTCCTCGATGCTGTTTATCACTTTCAAAAATTCTTCATCCTCTTTTCCCGTCGGATCTTCCAGTCCCCAGTCTTCTGTATACTGACCCGGAACACACGGACATGTTACGTTACATCCCATAGTGATCACTACGTCCGGTTTTGGAATGTCTGATAACAGTTTATTGTACTGTGTCTCTTCCATATCAATCCCATATATCTGTTTCATAAGCCTGACTGCATCTGGATTGATCTGTTTTTTTAATTTTGTACCCGCAGAATAACTTTCAAATACGTCAGATGCCAGCAGTTTCCCAAGTGCTTCTGCCATCTGGCTCCGACAGGAATTGTGTACACATACAAATGCCACTTTTGGTTTTCTCTCATAGGTTTGCTTACTCATTCTCTTCTCCTTCTCTTATAAAAATACAGACTGAAACAAATTAAACAAGTATCCCACCATCACGATTCCAGTCGTACAGATTGTTGCAAATGCTGCCAGTAATTTTGGTTTGACTGCTTTTCGCAGCATGATCATAGACGGCAGACTTAACGTTGTCACAGCCATCATAAAACTTAAAATTGTTCCAAGCTGTGCTCCCTTTGAAAGAAGCGCTTCTGCTACCGGTATCGTTCCAAAAATATCTGCATACATCGGAACTCCCACCAGAACTGCCAAAATCACTCCAAACGGATTGTCATTTCCGAGAATTTTTTCAATCCATTGTTCCGGAATCCAGTTGTGGATCACAGCTCCGATCCCGACTCCGACCAAAATATATGGAAACACCTTCCGAAAGGTCGTTTCTACTTGTGTCTTTGCATACAGTAATCGATCCTTTTTTGTCAGTTTCGGCGCTTCTATCTCTATGCCAGATGCATTTCTAATAAATTCCTCTACATATTTTTCCATATGTAATTTTTCAATGATTGTTCCTCCGAGCACCGCCACAATGATTCCCAGCACTACATATACAACAGCCACCTTTCCTCCAAAGATGCTCATAAGAAGAACAAGACTCCCCAGATCGACCATCGGGGAAGAAATCAAGAAAGAAAATGTCACACCAAGAGGCAGCCCTGCGCTTGTGAATCCCATAAATAGCGGAATCGAAGAGCAGGAGCAAAACGGAGTGACAGTTCCTAAAAGTGCAGCGACCATATTTGCCCCGATTCCATGAAAACGCCCCAAAATTTTTTTGCTTCTTTCCGGTGGAAAATAACTTTGAATATAGGAAATGACAAAAATCAGCAGACACAGCAAGATCGCAATTTTGATCAGATCATACAGAAAGAATAAGATGCTTCCACCTGCCCTTGATGAAAGGTCAAGACCTGCCACCGCAAGTCCATTCCCAATCAGTTCCCTGAGCCACTGCATGCCAAGTACTTGATTTTGAATAAATTCCCATATTTCTTTCACAAATTCCATATAGCCCTCTCCCATTCATACATTTAAATATATCGATATATTCTCAAAAAAATGTGTCACTTGCAGCACAAACGAAGTTTCTGCTGCATTGACCACCTTTATTTTATTTTAAAAATCGTATAATTTCATCTTTTTTAGCCATTCGCCCAGACACAACTAACTTCCCGTCAATCATGAGCGAAGGAGCCGACATGACTCCGAGCTTTACAATTTCCAATAGATCTTCCACTTTTTCTACTTCTGCGTCACATCCGGTCTCCGCTACGGCTTCCCGCACATGTTCATACAATTTATCACAAGTTTCACATCCTGCACCAATCACTTTAATCTTCATGCGCTTTCTCCTTTAATTTCTCAACTTCATTTCAGTTCCTACGTGTTCCTGCCATGCTGAAAGGATCTTCTTGATAATCATCGGTCCTATTTTGGAAATAAACACTAACTGTGACTTTTCAAATGCCTCCGATTCTTTATAATCTATCAGTGTTCCTACTACATCCACCTGCGTCCACCCGGTTTCCGTCAAATTGCAAAATCCTTTCACGCGATGGACATCTGGTGCGATCACAGTTAAAAATTCATTCAGCTTTTGCCGATCAATTTGCCCGTCATACTCCATAAATATAGATTTTGGTTTTGTTTCTACGGAATTCGTCGTCTCTTCACCTTCTGCCCACTCATAGATCAGCAGATCTTTCTTTAAAAAAGAATCATCTATCTGCCCGTTAGCACTTGTCTTCATTTCGCAGACCGGATTGATTTCTCTGATTTTCTCCTCGACCTTCTCAATCTGTTTTTCACCGACAAGATCTGTCTTTGTGATCACTGCCAGGTGACAGTGTTTTAACTGGCGAAAAGCAGTCTCTTCCTCTTTGACCTGTTCTAGAAAATTTACCGCATCCACAAAACAGATGACTCCTCTGAAATCATATTCTTTTCCAGATACGATCTTAGCTGCCTCCAAAATCTCCTGCACATTCGAAGGATCCCCCCATCCGGAACTCTCCACGAACAAATACTCAAAATCCTGTGCCGCCATCTCAGCCAACGCCTGCACAAAATTCAGCTTCAGGCAGGAACAGAAGATCGATCCTCGGTTTATCTCCACCATCTGAATCTCGTCATTTCGTAAAATGGTTCCGTCGATTCCCAGCTTCCCAAATTCATTCTGGATAATCCCAATCCGATGTCCTTTCAATATCTCCAAAAGCTTTAACAGCACTGTTGTTTTCCCTGATCCTAAAAATCCTGTCAAAACATATAATTTCGTGTCTGCTCTATACATAATCTCCCTCCTTGTATGATACAAAATCTTTTTCGCTTGTGATCCGGCTTTCTGCCTCCTGTTATCTGTCCTTTTCGCAGTCACAATCCACGATGTTTGAAAACCCATCGGGGATCATCAGTTTCCCGACTGTTTTGTATATCTCGTTCATCTTCTCTCTGTTTAAAGAATAATGTGTCCACTTTCCTTCTTTTCTCGGAACGACCAGCTCCATATCTGTCAGAAGCTTCATATCATGCGATAATGTTGGTTGTGTGATCTGAAATTCCTCTAGAATCTTACACGCACAAAGCTCGCCGTTGGACAGCATATTGATGATCTTCAGACGTTTCGGATCCGAAAATACTTTGAAAATCTTTGCATATTCTATGTAATCTATTCCCATGCACTCCCTCCTCTCATCACACATTGATTATTTTCTATGTTTACAGAATATATCTTATATAGAAATTTGTCAATATGTTATCCTTAAAATACATGCTTTTAAATAAAAACAGGATAAAAGCTTGCACAACTATGCGCCGTCTTTTATCCTATTTCCATATATATTCTTTGATATTAATAAAATTTACTTTAATGTTTCATTACTGCAAATGAGGCTGCAAATAAGACTGTTCAAAAAGCAACTCTTGTGCATTGACCTCTGTACCGTCTATTGGCAATTTCTCATACAATCCATTTGGCTTCATCTTCCTTGCCTTTTTATTATCCGACAACATCGTAATAAACATCTCTTCTATCCGGATCTTTAACTCTTCTGACTCTATCGGGATTGCAACTTCCACACGTTTCACCGTATTTCTAGTCATAAAATCTGCCGATGCAATATATATTTTTCTTCTTTCCTCTATGCCAAATATATATATTCTAGAATGTTCCAGATAACGTCCAACAATGCTTCTTATCTCGATATTTTCTGTGTATCCCGGAATCCCTGCTGCCAGACAGCAAATCCCACGAACAACCATATCGATTTTTACTCCTGCCTGAGATGCTTCGATTAACTTATCAATAATCTTTTTATCTGTCAAAGAATTCATTTTCAATCCAATATATGCCTTCTCATTTTGTCTGGCATGAGCAATTTCTTCGTCTATCATTTCCAGCACTCGATTTTGAAGACATTTCGGTGCCACAAGAAGTTTTTCTGACTGTTCTACGACTTCTCCCATCACCAGCGCCTGAAATACTTGTCTTGCATTTTCACCAATCTGCGGATTCGCTGTCATAACCATCAAATCCGTATAAAGTTCTGCTGTTTTCTCATTATAGTTTCCTGTTCCAACCTGCGTCAGATACTGAATTTCATCATGATGCTTTCGTGTCACCAGACACAATTTCGAGTGTACTTTATACCCAGGTAATCCATAAATCACATTACACCCTGCATATTCCAGTCTTCTCGACCACTCTATATTGTTTTCTTCATCAAAACGCGCACGAAGTTCTACCAATACGGTCACTTCTTTTCCATTTTCTGCTGCTTCCACCAATGTTTCTACAATTTTTGAATTTTTGGCGACCCTGTACAATGTGATTTTAATCGATAATACTTCCGGATCATTTGCTGCTTCTCTTAAAAATTCGATATATGGCCGGATACTTTCAAACGGAAACGATAACATTCTGTCTTTCTCCAAGATCTGTTCTATGATGCTTTTTTTCATATCGAACATTGCGCTTGGCTGCGGCACTCGTTTCTGAAAAAACAATTCTTCCTTTTTGCGAAGCGCATCCTGAATTTGAAATACATATTTAAAATCCAATGGAGAAGCGCTGTAAAATACCCTTTTCTTTTGCAAACCGAGATTTTCACATAATGTATCTACAACTTTTTCATCTACATTTCGTGTCATACTCATCGTCAGTGGACTTAGTTTTTTTCTTCTACTGATCAATTCTGACATAATATCACGATAATCTAAATCATCGTCATACAAATCCGCCGCATCAATATCCGCACTTCTTGTAATTTTCAAAAGTGTTTTTGACTTCACAATATAATGTGGATATACTTTTTCTACGAAATGCAAAATCAATTCTTCCGTAAGCATGTAGGTTCCTTCTCGAAACGGACTCTTAATCAAGCGTGGAAACACATTGTTGCTGCAAGGAATAATTCCTACCTTATCCTTTTTATTCTTTTTTCCAAGCAGTACAGCCACATAAATATCATTATTTTTCAGGAACGGAAAAGGTGCGTTCTTTGATATTAACATCGGTGAAATCAATGGAGCTATTTCTGAATCAAAATATCGTTCCAAATAATCGGATTCTTTTTTCGACAACATATTGAAATCTACAATGCTAATATTTTCTGCTTTCAGTTCATTCCTCAGAAGTGTATATGTATAGTCTTTTCTTTGGAGTAATTTTTTCATATCATCCAATACAGCTTTTAACTGTTCTTCCGCTGTCATATTTGTTTTATTATCTTTTAAGGTCGGCTGCAATGCCATCTGATCTGCCAGACTTCCAACGCGTACTCTTATAAATTCATCCAGATTGCTCTGAAATATCGATAAAAATGTCAGGCGCTCACATAATGGTACAGACTTATCCTCTGCCTCCTCCAATACTCTTTCATTGAACTTCAGCCATGATAACTCTCTATTTACATATGGTAGACTTACATTCTTCCTCATCACTTTTTCTCCTATTCTTTTCCTTATTTTTTCTTTTGTGGTGCAATGATCCTCTTGCATAAATATCCTTCTCTTACACCGTAATTGCTGACTACAATTTCATCGGCAGCAAACAAACGGAAGATATGCTGCAGAATCATGATCCCTGGAATGATCGTGTGAATGCGATTCGGCTCCAGCTTTAAAATAAGATCGATTGCTCTCCTGTCCGCTTGATACAGCTGAGAACATAACTGATCCAACTGCTTTTTGGAAACCGTATGACATTCTGGTGGAAGATCATATAATTTCTTTGCGATCCGCAAAACTGCCCTTGCAGTTCCACCAACACAAACTAGCGGGGAACACTTTTTATAGGTAAACATCTTTTGCTTTCCAATTTCAGCAGATATCGATTTTTTTAATCTTTTCAGCGACCCCTCCCCAGGCACGATATGTTTCACACACTCTTTATACAGACTCAGGGAACCAACAGGAAAACTTGCAGCATCCAGTACCTCTCCGTTTTCAAAGGGAACAACTTCTGTGCTTGCTCCACCAATATCGATAAATGCACCGCTTGATAACTTTACGTCCTGCATAGCCCCTGTATACCCAAAAAATGCTTCTTCTTTTCCACTGATCACTTCCACATCGTATCCTGTCCTCGCTTTAATTGCCGATACAGCCTCCGCAGTATTTTGAATGTTCCGAAGAGATGCCGTCGCAAATACTGCAACATGATTGATATTTAATGATTCTAGAATTTCTCTAAATTCTAAAAGGCCGGTATATGCACATTCAATTCCTTCCGGAGATAATTTTTTATTTTCTACATACCCTGCCAGTCCTGCCATAATTTTTTCCTTGAAAAGAATGCGGAACACTGTTCCGTCAACCTCATAGACAGTGACCCTCATAGAATTCGAGCCAATATCCATAATCGCCTGTTTCATCTATATTTCTCCTTCTATATAAAATTTTTCTACAAATGAGAACATACAGGTATTGCAAATCACAATACTTTTCTTTCATTGACTGTAAACTTAAAATGCATCCCCAGCATCTCCGAAGCTCTCCTGCACATCAACATTCGTTCTGTGAAAATTTCAAAATAGTCTAAAATAGAACATGTTTCTTCATCCAATTCTAAATTCAAATGTATCTCTTTTTTCTCAGGGTTCGCTGCAAGTTCTGTTGAAAGCACACCATAGTTCACCCGGTCATGAATATCAAAACTTGATTTCTTTTTATTCCGTACGCGGTTTCTGCGTACATCGGTTTTGTCTGCCAAAATAATTGCTGCTGACACTGCATTTACCGCAGTTCCAGTTTCTTCATCATGGTTTCCAATTGCAGAAATCACAACTGAAATATCTTCTGCATCCATTCCAAGACTCCTTAGGATCTGCATTGCCATAATTGCTCCACTGTGCGCGTGATCCGAGCGATTCACACAATTCCCTATATCATGCATAAATCCTGCAATTTTACACAATTCTATCTCTCTTTTTGAGTAGCCCAATACTTCTAACAGTTCTGCTGCCCGTTCAGCTACAATCACAGCATGTTTCTGCGAATGATCTGTATAGCTCCGATTGTCCATCTTATCTTCAGGCATATCCGGTGGAAGTTGCATATCAACATAATTTTTTTCTATCCGGATGATTCCTCCCTGCTCCGTATCTACACCCGCTACAAGATTGCCTTGTACCCGAAGATTTTCCAAGTGGCGAATCGCTTCTCTGGCATTTCTCCCCTTTTCCTTCTCAGAATTTTTTAATCCATCAAGTTCTTCCAATACTGCCATTGGAATCACTACTTCATTATCTTCAAAATTCAAAATTGCCTCGGGTGCATGAATCAAAATATTCGTATCCATTACATATATTTTTCTCATAGTTATCTTCCTCATATAATCAATAACTCTCACATCTATCTTGTTATGCACATTCGATTTTCTGATTATATTGTGCACACTGTAACAAAAAATTATAATCACACTCTAACACTTCAGACATCTCTGAAAACAAATAGCACTCCGCTTCTTTCAACCATCTTGCATCCCCGAGCGAGATGTGATTTTTTTGCCGTTTTCTTCGATACATCTTGATCAACTGAATCAACATTACCGCATCATCTTCCCGGACAGCCTGATTTTGTATATCCATTCTTTTTTGTGGATTTCTGTAACAGATCAGTTGTTCTTCCGGTTCTATGCAAAAGATTTTTTCTAATTCTTGCTTTGTCTTTAGCGGTCGTACATGCATCTCTATTTTATCTATCGGAATATATACTACTTTCACGTTACTTTGAATCGGTTTCAGCCTGTAATAATATTTTTTTATTTTATTCATTTCTATTTGACAAATATCTTCTACTTCACATACTCCCTCTGGACAATGTACTACTTTTTCACCTATATGATATGTTTTCAATCTTAGCACCTCCAAAAAGGCTCTGTTCCATACAGAAACAGAGCCATCAAAAAACTATTCCTTAGACTTGAACCATAAAACAGCTTTTCTTTCTACATTTCCCATTAAATTTGTTCGTACCAAAGCTGTTTCACACATACACCTATCTCCTTCCAACAATCACTCTCTCTTTTTTCAAAATATCACACCGTTTCTATCTTTATCTACCTTACTAATGTAAATTTTAGATAAATATTTTGTAAAGTTCATTTTGGGCAATCAAATAGGCGCCCATTTCTGAACGCCTTACCATACTCTATATCAACAATTATTAAACTATTGATATCATTTTTTATTTCTTTATTTCAGATTCCTAACCTTGCTTATAAATATAATCCACTTAAAAAAAGCTTCTAAGCTTTCTACATCGTTTTTTGCAGTACAATAGTTTCCACATGGTTCGCTGGTAAAGCCAAGGCAATATAGGAATTCTTAGGTAATCAAATACATTGGTCGTTATCTTGGCAGACCTGTCATTGCAACATCACGCATTGATTCTTACGACGGTGAATTTGTTACTTTTCATTACAATCGCCATGAAGACGAGAAACTGGTCACTGAGACCCTCCCCGTTCTTGACTTCATGGCTCGACTTACCCAGCATATCCCGGAAAAGCATTTCAAAATGATTCGTTATTACGGTATTTATGCCAGGCATCGTAAATCTGACCGATATCCTCACAGGGCTATCTCAAAAGAAAAACACAAAATACTTCTCTCCTTTAATCGGTGGCGTGAGTCCATCCTTCATTCCTTTGGATATGATCCACTAAAATGCCCTTCTTGCGGTACAACCATGATTTCCCTTGAGTTATATTTCAATCACAAACCTGTTCCTTTGCATGAATTGTATGAAAAAGTTATGCGAAAGCATCCTTGCCGCTCTCCTGCCTCCCCTTCTTTTCTTTCACAGTCTCCTATTACATGGTACAATCAACGTATCTAATATAAAAATGGAGGCGATCACTATCAAACGAATCACTGAGGCAGAACTTGCAAAGGAACTTCGGGAACAGTATATTAAAAATCCTCTAAAAGGCATGACCTCTGACGAAGTCCGCGACATGAGCGCTGATGATCTTCTGGATATGGATTATTTCTTACACGAATTTGATGATCTGGATGATGACGATTTCGGCGAAGAAGGTTTTTATATCTTCTAAACTAAAACCGTCTGTTTTCCATGCCCGACTTTGTGCGGGCTATTTTCATTTCAGAGTTCGGCAAAAGTCGAACTTTCCTATAAAGTAAAAAAGCAGTTGGACATTCTGATTAGTTCAGAGTGTTCAACCGCATTTCTTCATTTTCTATTCATTTTATTTTTGTGGGTGGCAAATCGGTGGCAAACAGATTGAACTTCACACCTCAAAGCCTGCAAAACCACTTATTTACGTTGTAAAAGACAAATAGTTTCCACATGCGGTGAAAGTTACTTCTTATACTAGATAGCAAAACCAAAACCTTTTGCGAAAAGGTTTATACCCCACTTAGGGAGATAACTTTCACCCCACCCATTTCCACTCATCAACTGGAATACATTCCAATATTTGACCTGGTTCTATGATAATTCCAGATTTCATATAAGCATATATGTCACTATGCAAATCAGAAAAACTACTATCGATTGCATGACTTACTAACCACTTTTTAAATTTAATCCAACCACAATATGAATCATTCAAATAAGACTCAACTTTATCATAAAATGTATAGTGCGCAAATTGCATGAATTTTGCCTTATACCTTATTACATAACCTTCTCTAGTGTTTTTCCACATTTTCACTTTTTCTGCAGCAGAAGAATTAAACTGCGATATTGTTAATAATATTTCTGGCATCTCATGTATATCAGTTCCGTAATCTTTAACATCACGTGTAAAAAGAAAACCATTTATTTGGTAATCGAAATATATTTTTCTTCCAATATCTTTCAATTTTTCATCTCGATAGTTCAATTTATCTTCTGCTCTACAATAAGCATCATAATCTATGCTATATTCTTGCCCATCTAACATCATTTTTTTATTTTCAATATCAAAAAGAACATCTTTTTCTTCCAAAAAGCTTTTTAACTCGGAAGATTCAGATAGTACCTTTTTCAAGTCGCATATTCCACTCTTCCTTATGGCCTTACATTCATCCGAATTTGAAGTAACATGCAAAGCCACTATTTCTAATTCATTTATATTGATTGCTTCTATTTTTTCAAAATAATGTTCCATGAATTCCTCAGCATCTTTCTGGAAATCAACTATATATTTTTCTATAAACTCTTCGCCTGTAATTCCTAAAACTTGTAGTACCCATTCATATGCTGAATTAGAACTCGTTATATCATAAACCAAATCTTTCTGCTCCTCCTAGCATGTTGTTTTTCCACCGCAACTTTTATATTTTATGTTCGATTCACAAGAGCAAACCTCGTTTTTTCCTCTGGGTTCTGAAAACTTCTTCATAAAATAGGAATATCTATTTATCATTTCCTGACTCAAATAAAATCCTTCTTCACTCGAAGTTTCATCTTTCAAAAATAATATCTTTTCGCACCCATCATGTGGGGAAACATCTATGTAAATGGGGTTCTTTTCTGTACTAATAGTTTCACAAAATTCTTCTATTTTTTCATTTATTTCCATTGGGGTCACCATCGGAATCATGTTTTGCTCCATTATATTTTCTCCTTTTTTCTTGCTGATGCTGCCGCCTCTTTCCGTTCTTTATCGTTCAATTGAAAAATCAAATGAAATACTTTCATCCTATTACCGGTTTCAGGAACAATATGTTCACTAATAATCATTAAAGTCTCCCTCTCCCCGATTCTTTGAATTCTGATTGGCTGAAAAGCCCCTTTGATACTCTTCAACTTATTCTCTATTTCATCAAATCCTTTTTTTAGGGACATTTCTCTATTCATAGATAACGTAATACCAAATTCGAAATTAGGGTTTAAATATCCCATCAACTGGTTATATTGATTTGTAAAGTTTTCAATATATTTATTCTCAAGCACTGCATAATCCGTAACATGTCCGTCTTTCTCTGCGTATATATATAAATCTGTCTCACCCAATTTTTTAATAGCTCGCCCCATTGTAAATTCACGTGAAATGTGCAAATCATACTTATTATTCAGACTTCCTGCAATAGCATCTTGGATATCTGCAGTAATTTCCACTTCATCTCGATTTTCAAAATGGACAATGCGTTTCTGGAAACGTTTAAGCACAGATATCAATTCAATTACAATATTCTCGGACAATGAAGTACACAAATCTCTATTTTTCTCACTCTGTGTCTCCAAATACCTATCCCGCAAATCACATTCCATTAAATCAATGTAATCATCAAGATTATCATGTTGAAAGAACATTTCTAGCAACTTCGAATTTCTAAGATATAACATAACCATACTACTCAATTGTTCTGGCAAAAAATCATGATCTTGAAAACAAATATAATAGTATTCTTCAAAATCCTGTATCCATTTTAAAATATTCTTTCCATCATCATTATCTAAATCTCTTTTAAGCTCATCGTCTATGGGATTTATTATTAAATCATCTTCATCATCTGTACAATCTTCCCACCAGCATAATATTGCATATAGCAAATATTCATATTTAGGCTTAATAAAATCCCTGATATTTTTTGAACAGATAATTTCATATAATTCGTTGACTGCATTTCTACACTCTTGCGGTTTTCTCATAAGATAATCTCTTGGAAAAAATCCATCTAAATCAAACTCTGAGTCTGTTTCAAGAATATCTATTAATACCCGTAGTATATCCCGCAAATTACTATTAACATACTTTGTTATCCGCATCCCAAGACTTGACAAATTATCATAATCCACTATATCTATTTGAATCAAAATACTCATCCCTTCTTGACAAAAATAAGTCTTATTCTGTCCATTATTTTACTACATCCACCTACATTTTACTATCTGAAAAAGAGCAAGAAAAAAGCCGATCAGGAATCATGATATGCTCCCAATCGGCATCTTTTCTTACTCCTCTTCATTTTTGCATTCAATGTCCGTTCCGTCCAGAAACACCACCACCAATGTTCCATCCTCAAAAACCTTGATGTAGTCCAGTGTTTTCAGCATGAAGTCCGTGTCCATCTCCGTCAAAAGCTCTGCCCCATCGGTGTATTTTATGAACTTCTATGCCCGATAACCTTCCAAGAGGTTTTCGCTCTGCAGCTGCTCCGTCCACTGCTCCATAAAATCCGCTCGGTTCTCCACCAACGCATTCCAAGCCATCTGATAAGCCTTTATCAGCGTTTCTTCCTCCACGTGGCGATTGGCACATCCCATGACTTCCTTGAACTTGTACCATTCACTGCACTGCCATACCTTACGGTCAACGCCCGTGCTGCTCCGCCAGCCTTTCCGTGCAAATGCCTTATTGCAGTCTCCACAAATTATCTTGGATACAAATGGATTGCTTTCTGTCCGGTGGGAATAGGAGTTTGTCCCATGCTCCTTCAAGTGCTTTTTCCTGCGTTTTATTTCAAGCTGTACGCATTCCCAAATCCGCTTTGAAATGATGGCATCGTGGTCATCCTCCACATAAAACATCTGAATTTCCCCTTTGTTCTGTGTCCGCTTCTTGGTAAGGAAGTCCACCGTATAGCTTTTCTGTAGCAAGGCATCATCTTTGTATTTTTCGTTCTCCAACATACTCATTAAGGTTGTAGCCTGCCACTTCGTACCGCCATCCCAGTTCCGAACTCCTTCTTTTTCAAAAATCCTCTTGATGTAGTCCGTTGTTTTTCCATCCAGAAATTCCTGATACAGCCGAACCACAATCGGCTCCTGCGTCCTGTTGATTACCAGCTTCCCTGTCTCAAATTTTCTGCGGATTCCCCATGTGCAGTTCTATGAAATGGATCGGCTCTCATCCTGTGCCAATGAGGAAAGAATGGTAAGCAGCACTTCTCCCTTTGCACGGAGGTTATTGATATTTTCCTTTTCAAAAATAATCCCTATCCCCAAATCTTTCAACTCTCGCACATAGTTCAAGCAATCCAGCGTATTTCTTGCAAATCTGGAAATGGACTTGGTAATAATCATGTCAATTTTCCCCGCCCTGCAATCAGCAATC
>OFSC01000485.1_pt1 | contig 32821 bp, 19 predicted proteins | sample 1543201 | NCBI WGS metagenome assembly OFSC01 (sample SAMN04209228, study PRJEB22552) | human gut metagenome | biome: gut; material: feces | host: Homo sapiens | place: USA: Oklahoma
GCTGCACGCTCAAAACTCAAGAATTTCGCACCAAAGATTTTGTTGTGCGCTGAGCGAGGAGTATTGAGCGTTAGAAATGCAAATATTGTCTGGCAAACTAACCGATAAACAGGAATTTGTCTAACGAAGTTGAGAGTTGAGATTTGAAATTTGAGAGTTCTTGCTAAGGCAAGCGGCAAAGCCGAGCGATGATTACTCTTATTAAGTATATTATAATCAATATGATTAACTATCATACATATCATAACTCTCAACTCTCCATTCTCAACTCTCAACTAAATAAACTGCAATTTGCAGCTGTGGGATAAGCATCACCTCACCCTCTCTTGGTCCCGCTCCGCGGACCCCGCAGTTCATACTCAATCAGCTTGCTGTCCAAGGCTGCGTGGCTACGGCGAGACGTCATAGCCTCCTACGATTACCCTTTTCTGCTGTGCAATCAGACAGTGGGCTTCCATCCAGAGATGGGAAGATTTTGGATATCTAAGGATTACCCATACAATGATGAGTTTAGTGCATATATGGTTGCCAAGATTTATCGTGCTGAGGGAATAGCTTCATGATATGATTACATAGCAAAAGCAACTATTGTAGTGGGGATGCTTATATATTAAGTTCAAGATTAGGTCAGAACGGAAAGTTTTTGCTAATTTTGCACTATTAGTGTTAACAAGAGAATCAACAGTCAACAGGACTTTATAAATAAAGTGCATAAATGGAAGAAATCGTTAATTGTTATCCCGTAGGAATACAGACCTTCTCGAAAATCAGAGAAGGGGGATATCTCTATGTAGACAAGACTGGATATATAGCAGACTTCCGAAGGAAGAAGATGAGCTATGTCTTTCTGAGTCGTCCAAGGCGATTCGGCAAGTCGTTGTTTGCATCAACTCTTCAGGCGTATTTTGAAGGACGCAAGGAACTGTTTGATGGACTTGCGATAGCCGATTATGAGAAGGATTGGGTGAAATATCCTGTGCTTCATATTGATATGAGTGGTGCAAAACATCTCAATGCGGAGCGTTTGGAGGACTATCTTGGCTTGCAATTGTCAGAGTATGAGGAATTGTATGGCAGGGATGAACGTGAAAGATATCCAAACGACCGCTTGGATGGTATTGTGAAGCGTGCCTTTAAGATGACGGGGCGTAAGGTGGTGGTCATCATCGACGAGTATGATGCTCCATTGCTTGACGTTGTACATGAGGAGGAAAACTTGCGTAGTCTTCGTTTTGTAATGCAGAACTTTTATAGTCCTCTAAAGAAGCTCGACCCATATTTGGAGTTCACGTTCATCACCGGCATAACTAAGTTCTCTCAACTGAGCATATTCAGCGAATTGAACAACTTGGAGAACATCAGCAGGTTCGACCAGTATTCTGCCATCTGTGGCATCAGTCTTACAGAATTGACCACTATGATGAAGCCGGATGTTGAGGCTCTTGGCAAAGCTCTCGGTATTACTTATGAGCAATGTCTTGAGGAGTTGCGCTTATATTATGATGGTTATCATTTCAGCGAACACTCTGAGGATGTGTTCAATCCGTTTAGTCTGATACGTGCATTGAGCGGACAAAAAATTGAGTCGTATTGGTTTGGCTCTGGCACTCCCAGTTACCTCATCAAGAGTCTGCAAAAATATCATGTGAATGTTACGGATATTGAAGCGCATGCTGTCAGCGTTGACGACTTTGATGTGTCGCCAGAACAAATGACCTCTGCTCTGCCTATTCTCTATCAAAGTGGCTATCTTACTATCAAGAAGTACAGTCCCATAACCAAAAGCTATAAGTTGGGATATCCTAATATGGAGGTGAAGATTGGAATGCTGAGAAGTCTGGCGCCCAATTATCTCTCTCCAGTATCTATTGACAATAATAGACTTGTGGCAGAATTTGTTGAAATGCTGTATGAAGACAATATCAATGGAGCTATGATACGTTTAAAGGCATATCTGTCGAGTATATCCAACCGCTTGTCTAATAAGAACGAGCGCGACTTTCAGACGGTCTTCTATCTGATATTCAATCTTATGGGAGCATTTATTAAGGTGGAGGAGGATAGTGCTATAGGACGTGCTGATGCAGTATTGCATCTGCCTACAACTATATATGTGTTTGAGCTGAAATATGATGGCTCAGCAGAGGAAGCCATAAACCAGATTACTGATAAGGGTTATCTCATTCCGTATTCAGCCGAAGGCAAGCGACTTGTGAAAGTGGGTGTCAACTATGATAGTAGTCAGCGGACCATTGGTGATTGGATTGTGAGAGAAATGTAAAGATTACATAGCAAAAGCAACATAAAAGCTACTAAGACAACTTTGTTGTGCTTTGTAGTTTTATGTTGCTTTCTTTTTAACCTAATTAACTGTTTTATGTATTCTATTTGGGCTTTTATGGCTTCTTCTCCAGATCGATGATCACCTTCATGGAGGTTTCGCGGTGTGTGTCGATGTACTTGTAGGCATCGTCATACTCCTCGAAGGCGAAGCGGTTGCTGACGAGCGGCTTCAGATTGACGATGCCGCGCGATACGTAGTCGATGGCTGTCTGATAGTCCTCGTGACGGTACATCATCGAACCGATGAGACGCAACTCGTGTTCGCCGAGATGGAACATGCTCAGAGCCGGGTCCTTGGCGAAGACAGCCACTACGACGATGTCGCTGCCCTTCTCGATGGTCTCCATCAGCGAACGGATGGACGACTCTACGCCAGCCACCTCGAAGCCCACCTGATAACCCTCGTCGCCGAAGAGTTCCTTGGCAGCTTCCTTCAGCGGGCGCTTGGTGATGTTGAGCGTGTCGGCGATGCCACACTCACGAGCCTTGGCAAGTCGGAGGTCGCTCACGTCGGTGATGAGGATGCGCTTTGCTCTGCGGGCCTTGCAGAACTGTGCAACGAGGTTGCCGATGGTGCCGGCACCGCTCACTACGACGTTCTTGCCCTTTACGTCGGTGCGGTTGCTGGCATGTGCGCCAACGGCTGCCGGCTCAACCATTGCACCAAAGTCGAGACTCATTCCCTCGGGCAGCTTCACCACACGGTCGTCGTCGATGACGAAGAAGTCCTGTGCACATCCGTCAGCCTGGAAAGCCTGCACACGCAGATGCTCGCACACGTTGTATTGTCCGCGCTTGCAGGGGTTACACTCGCCGCAGACTAGCTGAGGACGAGCCGTGATGTTGTCGCCCGGCTTGCAGACCGTCACCTTGCTGCCGCATGCCACGACAACGGCGGAATATTCGTGTCCCTGAACGACGGGATAGAACGTGGCGGGGTGGAGGCCGTGGTAAGAGTGGATCTCGCTACCGCAGATGCCGATGCGCTTGATGTTGACGAGAATCTGGTGTTCGTTGAGGTCTTCAGCCTTGGGAGCCGGAACTTCCTTAAACTCGATGTGCTTTGGGGCTACTAATATTGCTTGTCTCATAATTGTATTGTTTAAAAAGGATTGTTATATGTTGTCTTTTGTGTGTTAATACATTGTTTATATCTTTCTCTTGATGCTCTTCAGATCCTCCACAATCTTGTTGTAGACATGACGGTGGAGCTTGTAGAAGCAAAGGCAGAAAGCCGTTGCTACCCACAGTACACCGGGGATGGTGGAGAAGGTGTGGCGCATGATGGCAATGACGTCAGCGTTCTGTTCGGCACCTGCCACGTATCCGGCAGAGTCGAGAGCCAAGGCGAACATCGCCGTGCCGAGAGCCATGCCCATCTTGTTGGCGAGTGACACGAAGGCATACTGGAATCCGTCGTTGCGTATGCCGGTCTTCCATTCGCCGTACTCCACACAGTCGGGGATGACAGCATAGATGGCTGTGTTGAAGCCCGAGAAGAAGAACCATGCTATGGCAGAGCAGACATAGAATTCCACGGGGGTGGTGTTGGGGCTGAAGAAATAGAGCAGGCCCATAAACACTCCGCAGAGCAAGGAGAAGACAGCGGCGGCATATCCTTTATTGCCTGTCTTGCGGAACATCCAAGGGAAGCAGGCGGCTCCGGCTATTGACGGCAGGATGATGGCCATGGAGTAATAGCTGAAGAGCGTAGCCGAACCCTCGACGTACGTGAAATAGTAGAGGATGTCGGCATTGCGGCCGTAGAGGATGAATCCGAAGAGAAACTGTCCGAGGATGGCAAGCTGATAAGGACGGTTCTTGAGCACCGACTTGAGCTGCACGGATATGGGAAGCTTCTGTCCGACCGGCACCTCCACCACCTCCTTGGTCTTGCTGAAGCAGAACAGGTGGCAGGCGGCGAAGATGATGCCGTATATGATGGCTACGGCCAGATAGCCGAACTGTGCGTTGCCCTTGCCGAGGAATGTCACGAGCGGCACGGTGATGATGTTAAGGACGCCGATGGCTATCATTGCGCTCACCGAGCGGCTGGTGTTGAGCTTGGCACGCTCGTCGATGTTCTGTGTCATCGCTCCGCAGAGTGTGCCGTAAGGCAGGTTGACGCAGGTATATCCGAGCACCAGAATGCAGTATGTCACTGACATGTATACTATCTTGGCGGTCTGGCTCCAGTGGGGGTGTGCCCAGAACGTGAGCATGAGTATGATGGCTGTTATGGGAGCGCCGAAGAGCAGCCATGGACGGAAGCGTCCCCAGCGGGTGTGGGTCTTGTCGGTGAGAGTGCCGATGATGGGGTCGTTGACGGCGTCCCAGACTCGCGATACGAGCATAAGAGTGGCTACGGCACTCATGCCGATGCCGAACACATCGGTGTAGAAAATCATGAGGAAGTTGCTGACGAACATCCAGCTGAAATTGCATCCTACGTCACCCATTCCATATGCAATCTTGCTGATGAAGGGAACGCGGTCTTTGTTTGAAGTAGTACTCATATTTTTATTATAGGTTTTTGTTATTTTCTGCCGCAAAGTTAATGATTTCAGACAAGACTTTCAACAAGAAAATATCAGACATTTTGCGCAACCGTTCCCGCAACCGTTCCCATTTTGCGCAACCGTTCCCAAAGGCAGGGGAAGGATTACGTTTTTCAGGAAAGGAGAGAGGGAGGCTTGAAGTTTAGGGTTAAGATTTTATTGAGGATAGAAAAGTTTTTGCTAAATTTGCACTGTTGTAATAACTAAAGCCCAACCACAATATGTCTAAATACATCACCATAAAGGATATTGCCAACGAACTCGGTATCTCTAAGTCGACAGTCTCACGTGCTCTGTCCGGCGACTCCTCCAATGTAAAGGCGGAGACCATGCAGCTCATCACTGAGACCGCCCGTCGCATGGGGTATCACCGCAACGAAATGGCTGTGAGCCTGCGCAAGCAAAGTTCGCATAACATCGGAATAATAATCCCTGAAATCGTCACGACGTTCTATATGACATTCATCAGCCATGCCCAGGCCCTTCTGCGCAAGCAAGGCTATAACGTGCTGATAGCCACGTCTGACGAGAACTACGTGCAGGAGCGTGAGAACATGGAGATGATGGAGCATTGCATGGTTGACGGTCTGCTCATCAGCGTTTGCAACAAAGAACACAATGCAGACATCTTCCGACGCATCGTGTCGCGCGGCATCCCTGTGGTGTTGTTCGACCGTACTGTGGAAGACGTGGATGCTTCGCAGGTGAGACATGACGATTACATAATGTCGTTCTTCATGGTGGAACACCTCATCCGCAGCGGAAGCCGTAATATCGTGCACATCCCTGGACCGTCGCACATCCGCAACGGCTATGAGCGTCTGCGTGGCTATCGTGACGCTCTGGAGAAATTCCACATCAGCTTCAATCCGGACCTTGTGCTGGCTTCGGCGTTGAGCGCGGAGGAGGGCTGTCAGGTGATGAGCGACTTTATGGATAAGGGAATAAAATTTGATACAGTGTTTGGATTCACCGAAACGTCGCTTATCGGTGCCAAGAACCTCATACAGAAACGCGGGCTGCGCATACCGGAGGACGTCCGCGTATGCTGTATGTCGGGCACGGCGCTCTGCACGCTCGTACATCCCACCATCACTGCCGTGGAACAGCCAGTGGAGCAAATGGCAGAAGAGGCCTGCAGGCTCCTTATGGAGCATATCGCTGACAGCGGCAAGAAGGCGGAGGACGTGGTGCTGAGAGGAGATATAAAGGAAAGGGAATCCACGGCTGTTACTAAAGATTCTGCAACAATAAAGTGAAAATACTTGAATACAAACAAAAAAGTACCTTGAAATAGGTATTGTCTAAGTCTTTTTTTGTAATTTTGTAAACGTAAATGAGTAGAGCGTCTATACCTTATTATATATAGGATATAGCGTCGCTCGCGTATGGATAAGACTTTTACATTAATAATTTATTTATTATACCGATTATGATTTATTCAAAAGAAGTAGACAACATGTGCGTTGTCGCAAAGGGTCCTAACCACGGACCGGCTCCAATTCCTGAAGAAGGAAAATGGATCTACGCCAAGGAGATTAAGGATATTTCTGGTTATACTCACGGTGTGGGTTGGTGTGCTCCTCAGCAGGGTGCTTGCAAGCTCTCTCTGAACGTAAAGGACGGCGTCATCCAGGAGGCTCTCGTTGAGACTATCGGTTGCACCGGTATGACTCACTCTGCAGCTATGGCTTCTGAGATTCTTCCCGGCAAGACCATCCTTGAGGCTCTTAACACTGACCTCGTTTGCGACGCCATCAATACTGCTATGCGCGAGCTCTTCCTCCAGATCGTTTACGGACGTACACAGAGCGCATTCTCTGAGGGCGGCCTCGTAATCGGTGCAGGTCTTGAGGACCTCGGTAAGGGTCTCCGTTCACAGACAGGTACTCTCTACGGCACAGTAGCTAAGGGTACACGTTACTTGGAGCTCACAGAGGGCTACATCACAAAGCAGTTCCTCGACAAGGACAACCAGGTTTGCGGTTATGAGTATGTTCACCTCGGCAAGATGATGGAAGCCATCAAGAACGGTATGGACGCTAACGAGGCTGTGAAGAAGTTCACTGGCTCTTACGGTCGTACAACTGCCGAGCAGGGTGTTGTTAAAGCAATTGATCCACGTAAAGAATAATAAGGAGATACACAACTATGATTAGAAAAGTAAGTTACGAAAGTCAGGAGCGCCGCGAGGCTCAGGTTCTTGCCGCTCTTAACGCTGAGGGAATCAAGAGCCTTGAAGAGGCTAACGAGATTTGCGAAGCAGCTGGTGTTGATCCTTATCAGATGTGTGAGGACACACAGCGTATCTGCTTCGAGAACGCAAAGTGGGCATACGTTGCAGGTGCTGCCATCGCTATCAAGCGTGGCGTTAAGACAGCTGCTGACGCTGCTGAGGCTATCGGTGTAGGTCTGCAGGCATTCTGCATCCCCGGTTCTGTAGCTGACGACCGTAAGGTAGGTCTCGGCCACGGTAACCTCGCTGCCCGTCTGCTCCGCGAGGAGACACAGTGCTTCGCTTTCTTGGCAGGTCACGAGTCGTTCGCAGCTGCTGAGGGTGCTATCAAGATTGCTGAGATGGCTAACAAGGTTCGTAAGAACCCGCTCCGCGTTATCCTCAACGGTCTTGGCAAGGACGCTGCTCAGATCATCAGCCGTATCAACGGTTTCACATACGTAAAGACAGAGTTCGACTACTATACAGGTGAGCTGAAGGTTGTTGACCGCATCGCTTACTCAGACGGTCCCCGTGCTAAGGTTAACTGCTACGGTGCCAACGACGTTCGCGAGGGTGTAGCAATCAACTGGAGCGAGGACGTAGATGTATCAATCACTGGTAACTCTACCAACCCGACACGCTTCCAGCACCCGGTAGCTGGTACATACAAGAAGGAGCGTATCCTCGCCGGCAAGCCTTACTTCTCAGTAGCTTCTGGTGGCGGTACAGGCCGTACACTCCACCCGGACAACATGGCTGCAGGTCCTGCTTCTTACGGTATGACCGATACTCTCGGCCGTATGCACTCTGACGCTCAGTTCGCAGGTTCTTCTTCAGTTCCTGCTCACGTAGAGATGATGGGCTTCCTCGGTATGGGTAACAACCCGATGGTAGGTGCTTCTGTAGCTATCGCCGTGGCTATCGACCTTGCCCTCAACAAGAAGTAATTGATAATCTTATCAGTTTAAAATAATAAATCCTCCATAGTCCGGCTGCGGATTTTGGAGGATTTTTCTGTAAATGGGAGGGGAGGTTTGCCTAAAAGTCATTCATTTGCCACCTTTTACTCTATTACAGTTGCGGCAAAGCATTTGGCAGTTTTCTGCGATGGTAGTGCCACCGTCACGCCATGGTTTTATATGGTCAGCCTCCATTTCTTCCAACTCGAAGTGCTTGCCGCAATGCGGACAAATGCCTTTTTGGCGTTCATAAGCTTCTCTTTTTTGCTTTTTGTCGAAGGTGCGAAAACTAAGGTCGCGTAAGTCATTACTCAATACATAACGGTAAATGCCCGATTTCTTCATTATCTCGTCATCTTCCATGAGGTCATGTATCTGCTGCTCAAGTTTGTCGGTGTTGTAATCTTCACTGCCGAACTCATCAAACATCTCTCCCCAATCAAGTCCCTTCATCTCCTTGCGGTATTTGGGGAAAGTAGACTTTACCCATGTCACGACCTGCAGGTAGTATGCCCACAGCTTGTAGGCGTTATGGTCGTACTGATGAATTGCCATATATTTGTCTACAGGTGTGGTGTCTGCTATTCCGTCATGGCGTGCCGCCCATTTCAAGGCGGTTTCCAAGTATGTCTGTTCCTCTAATTTTCCTGTCATATAGTCGCTGCCTACCTTGTATGCAGCGCATCCATGCTTGCTGAAGTAACGGCGTGCGTCCGTGACGAAAGGCCCTACATACACGGCGTTTCTCAACTCTTGGTCAAGCAGACGCTCACCTGCTATGTTGATGACACGAAACCAGTTGAGTTTCTCCTTGTCAGTGCCTGTGCAGAAATACACTGTCAACTCGTAGTCGAGGAAATGCTGTTTTTCTTTATCTGTGAGATTGTCGAAATATAACACGGGGCGGTCTTTGTCGACAATATTGAAGGCATGTTGGAAGTATTCGCAGATGGACAGTGTACGTTGCTGTCCGTCTATCATTTCATAACTGCCATCCCCCACAACGCTCCAATACATTATGTTGAGCGGAAAGCCTTTCAATATAGTTTCTATAACGGCTTGCTGCTGTTTCAAGTCGTAGCGAAACTCACGCTGGTATGGTGGGCGTATGTTCAGTTTGCCATGGTAACCATAAACTCCGTTATTGGGGTCGTTGGTGTAGCCGGATATAAGGTCGCGTATTGCGATTGATTTAAGTTCGATGTTCATAAGTTGAATTTTATGGTACGGTAAGTCATGCTCTTTTTCTTATAAGTATTCTGGCATAGCAACCAATGAGCTTACCTTTGTCATTACGATAGCACAATTTTCCTTTGCGGAAACTCTTGTCTTCACGGAACAATGCGGCACATTGCTCTGCCGTCAGATTGGCGCTCACTCCACATTCCACGCCAAGCTCTCCACCATTGCCTATGCCTATTATCTCGAATTGGTCGGGATTGTATTTGTCCATGAATGTGATGGGAACTCCCATTACGCCATCATAATCACAAGGAATCAACTCCGTCTTTGAAACCTCAATGGCATCATAATTGATGTATCGAGGATATTCTTCGGGAGTATAGCTTTTGTATAGGATGAGGTTTTCGTGGCGTTTAGGTATGTCTAAATTAGTATACCAACAAATATTCCCTAAACTTCTCCATTTTTGCCCGTTTGTATCAATCCAAAAGCGTGTGGCTCTTTCCTCTGAGTTGGCAGGAACTCTAAAAGACATATCCCCAGACTTATAGCCAAGCCAGATTTTGTTTTCTTTTATCAATGGGAAAATCTCCTTATATGTGGCGTTGTTCTGATTTCCAATTATCAAGAATTTCTTTCCATATTCCATCAACTGTGCCATATACTCACGGAACAACGAGAAAGGAGGATTGGTCACCACGATATCAGCCTCTTTCAGCAGCTCAATACATTCCTTGCTGCGAAAGTCGCCGTCGCCTTTAAGTGGTTTTACCCCTATTTCCTCAGCATCGGGGATAGTGTTACCGTTTTTGTCGCCTTCATAAACGAGATACACAGCCTGTTCGCTTTTGTTTTGGCTGAATAGGTCCATGTCTTGATTCTTGTAGCAAGTGGTTATGAGTTTCTTCAATCCAAGAAACTCGAAGTTGTAGGCGAAATAAGTGAAGAAGTTGCTAACGCGAGGGTCATCGCAGTTGCACAGCACCGTCTTGCCGCGAAAATGCTCACGATAATGGCGTAGTTCGTTATTGATGTCCTCAAGTTGGGTGTAGAATTCGTCTTTCTTGGCAGCTTTTGCCCTGTCTATGCTTCTTTTTGCCATAAACGTATAAGATTGATAGTTATGTGAGTTAGAAGCACGAACTATCAATCACGCCAAGACGCAAAAAGGGCGTGATGCTCCTTATTGCGTTCAGCTATGAGGCAGCCTCGGAATGGAAACCTCAGACAACTTAATAAGAATACACCACGCCTATTGCGTGATGCATTACTACTATACAAGTTGTCTAAGGCATTCCACACCGAATGCCTTATCACAATTATTTCTGTTACGTTATTTCCATCCAATAAGTTTCCGAGGCTTTTGGCTGAACGCGAAATAATAGCGAATGCTTTGTTTTTTTACCAACGATGTCATGTGCAATGTTGTTGTGTGCCATGCTTTTTAGAGCTAATGACCAACAATACTTTGCCATAAATGCAAAGTTACGAAATAAAGATGAAAATATGGCTTTATCGGCTTTGAAAAATCAGATAAAAACTATATATTTGTATTCAGAAATCAAGTCAAAGAGCTTGGCTTGCATCTGATGAGCGATACGTTTATTGTTAATGACTTGATAGAAGAGCCAAGGAAAAAACAAAAGCAAGACAATGGATAAAGGGCAATTTTTATTATATCAAACTCCTGATGGCGATTCACAGATAGAAGTGAAGTTGCAGAACGATACTGTCTGGCTATCACTTGACCAGATGGCAGAGTTGTTTCAGCGTAATAAGTCCACTATCTCACGACATATAAAGAATGTGTTGGAGGATGGCGAATTACAAGAAGAGGCAACTATTGCAAATTTTGCAACAGTTCAAAATGAAGGGACTCGCAAGGTTGAAAGGGTAATAGCTTACTACAATCTCGACATGATTATCAGCGTAGGTTATCGTGTACATTCTTATCGTGGTGTTCAATTCAGAATATGGGCAACTAAGGTACTGAAGGAGTATATCGTAAAAGGCTTTGCTATGAACGATGACCTATTGAAGAGAGCAGGAGGTGGCAACTACTTTGACGAACTGCTTGCAAGAATACGTGACATCCGCTCCAGTGAGAAGGTGTTCTATCGCAAGGTATTGGAGATTTACGCCCTAAGTATCGACTATGACCCACGAGTGGAAATGACACAAAAGTTCTTCAAGACAGTACAGAACAAGATGCACTATTCTGTACATGGTCATACGGCGGCGGAAATAATATACGAGAGAGCCGATGCCGAGAAAGACTTTATGGGGCTTACAACATGGTCCGGAGCTATGCCTACAAAACCAGAAGCAGAAATAGCCAAGAACTATCTCACCCAAGAAGAAGTAAAGTCCTTGAACCGCATCGTGAGCCTATATCTTGACTTCGCCGAAATGCAAGCCGAGGAACACCGCCCTATGTATATGAAGGACTGGATTAATATTCTCGATGACTTCCTCCGTATCTCCCGAAAAGACATCCTCACTCATGCTGGCAAAATCTCCGCCAAGCTCGCCAAAGAGAAAGCCGATCAAGAATACGACAAATTCAAGGAGCGTACCAAGAACGACCTCTCGCCTGTAGAGATTCACTTCTTGGAGAACTTTGAGCGTGAACAGAAAAGGTTGATGGGAGGAGACAAGAACGAAGAAAAGTAAGAACAATAATGTTCCACCTTATTATGTATATGAGAGTCGTTTCGTTATTTATAGGTTTCTCAACCATTTTCTTACCGGCATATCGTACAGCTTGAGGCACAGCCATGCCAGGATGATGCTGGCAGTCACTGCGGCCAATGCAGCGGGCCAAGTCTCGTACAGCGTGTATTGGCGCGTCTTGATGAGCCACATATAGAATGCGTACATCAGAGGATAGTGGACGATGTAGAGCGGGTATGATATGTCGCCAAGGAAGCGGCAGATGCGCGTTGAGGCTATGTCGGTGGTTTTGCCGGATGCAGCGTACCATACCACCAATGGAAACACTACTATAACACATGCTGCTTCAAACATTCCGTTAAGACTCAGCGCTCCGTCACTATATATATAAGGTACGTGGAAGATGATGAGCAATAAGGCTGCGCTCGTCCAGAAGGCTCCGCGGGCTTGTCGTAAGGGCTTGAACAAGCGCGACATGAGGACGCCCATGGTGAACGGACAAAGCATACGGAGCATTCCTCCGAGTATGTTGGTACGGTCAACCGTCCATCCCACTCCGATAGATCCGTAGCCCGACTGGTCAGTTACGGCAAACCATGCAAGGGCGCAGCAAAGCGCGAACGAAAGCAAGGCAAGCAGGCGTGTTGACAGACGCCGTATGAAGAGCGCGTACACGATGTTGCCAACGTACTCGAAGAAGAGCGACCAGCACGGTCCGTTCAGCGGAAACATCTCGCCGTTGCCGCGTACCTCACGCGGCATTCCGGGTAGGGCAGGGAGCATAAGGCATCCACAGACGAAGGCGAGAAAGGTGAGCCAAAGCGTGGCGTGCGTGCCGTCCCATCGCTCCATGCCGCTGATCAGGAACGACGCAGCGCCAATCACAGCACCCATAATGACCATTGGCTGGAGGCGGATAAGACGGCGGCGGAAGAATCCTCCCAACGTAAGCGTCTTTCCCCATCTGCTGTCATAAGCATAGCCTACGACAAAACCGGAAAGGATGAAGAAGAAGTCGACGGCAAGATAGCCGTGATTGATAAAGTCGATAACGGGCTTGTTGCCCGCAAACTGAAATCCCTCGAATACGTGATACCATACTACGAGGAGTGCCGCCACGCTTCGCAGACCGTCGAGAAGCGCGTAATGTGGCTTCGAATCTTTTGTCTTAGTATCTTGTTTTTTCATGGATGCAAAGTTAAGGCTTTTATGGCGTAAAGCAAAGAAAACGGATGGGTTTGTTAAACGCTTGCTATCATGTGTTAACAAGTGTTGTGCTCGGACACAAAACCTTGTCGTAAATCAATAAAACAGCTAAAAGACGCTAAAAAAATCGCTGTTTGTTTGCGGACACAAAAAATCTTTGTACCTTTGCATCGTCAAAAGGTTAATAGATTGTTTAGGTTAGTAGTAATAGATTTAGGTTTTTAGTTATTAGGTTTAAGGTAAATTGAACGATTGTTTAACAGGTAACTATGAGGGCTCGTGAGAATCTTCATTAATTACGAAAAGTTTTTTAAGTTAAACATACAATAACGGCACAGCTCGATGAGAGTTGTGCCGTTGTTGTTTTTAGTAAGCTCAGCATGATTCTTATTAAAAATCATGGTCCCAATAAAGGTGTCTGCGATGATGGCGGGCAATAAAGTCGATATTGCGTGTAAATATCAACTTGCCCAATTTGCTTGGATGATTACCGCTTAAATCACCATCCTGCAACATGTTGTTCTCAAGCAGATAATGCAGCAACTCAGGATGCATGAGCTCCATATTTATTAGAGCATCCATCGTTTCCCTTTGCAAGGTATGTGCATCACATTTTCTATAGTATGGGTTGTATCTGCATTTTATCGCATGGATAATGTTAGGTGCAAAAATGATTCCTGCCTTTTCTGAGATAAATCCTACCTGAGGACCGCTTGGCAAATGACGGCAGACCTCTGTCGTATCCATCCCGTCAGTAACCTTATTCAGCCATTCTTGCAGTTGTGTTGTGTCCTTAAAGAAAGCAAGGCGTTTCCCTTCCGCCAGTTTCATGTATAAAGGATAGGCATGTTCGTAAGAGTATCTCAGTTCTGCCTGACGTTCATGCATCTTGTCATACATCTCTTTCTTCGAGTTGAACAACACACCATTGATTTCCCAATCTTTATCAGCGTATTTCACAAGCGCTGTACAAATATATGAACCTTTATAGAAGACATCAGAATAAACATTCTTCAATTTGTACTCTTCGTCCTTCGAGCTCTTCAGCACAGCATATTCAGAATTAGCATTGGTCACCTCAAACATGTCCTGCTGGCAATACTTCAGATTCCTCAGTTTTTCTGCCTCCTCTTGCATGTCGTTTCCCAAATACATATCCGCCAGCCACAGATGAGCCATTTCTGCCATTGGTCCTATCTCGCAATTCATAGATAAAGCAGTTTCTGCATAGTATATAGCTTCACCTTTACTAAACTGTCCTAAGTACGAATCCAGATATTCCTCAAACTGATCTTCCGATAAAGGAGAGCAGAGAAGATAGGAGCGACGAAGCCATATTAGCACGTGCTTCAACTTAAAATAGTCATTAGCCGTATCTGTGTTGTATATAAAATCATACAAAGAATCGTTAACGTCTACCTCATCATCCTCTGTAAGTATCTCCATAATGGCATTTGCCGCGTCCTCCCCCATAGCTAAAGGATTGAGAAAGCGGTCGTCAAAGTTTCTGGACAATACCAGCCATACCAACAGTTCTACTTCTTGGGCATTCACATCATTCTTGTCAGGAACATGGGAATCAAAGAAAGGTAAAGAGCGTGTATATGTGAGCAAGTGCTTATGCACAAAGGCGTTCCATAGCCCGATGTCAGACATCTTGTCTTCATAGTAGATTGCCACATTGATGGCAATCTCTTTCTTCAGTTTGTCTGCATCGGGCAAATTGATATACATGTTCTTTATCCTGTCATAAATGCGATTTGCCACATCCACATACATCTGGCATGGCTGGATACCGACCGGATAGTATGGAGAGAAATCATATGGAAATATTGTTCGCTTCATTTCTATATTATGGTTATAAGTGATTATTTTGTCAGTTGGAGCTTTGCTTGTCAATCATTCATGTTCATTGACAGACATCAAAAATACTCATTCTTTGTCAATAAAACCTAGTCAAACAAAGTATTTTGTATATCTTTAACGCTGATTCGAAGATTATTGGCGTAGCGTTAGTTTGTTTGACGTATTATTTTTTCGGAAAAGTTTGATTGTTTTGATTTATTGCACTATCTTTGCCTAAGATAGGTTGCATCTCAGCATAATATTCAAGCAAGCTTGATATTCTGCATTCGATTTGCACTATCTTTGCCTAACGCTATAATACAATTAGTTATGAGACAATCAGAAGAACGATATATCAGTTTGTTGACTGATTTCGGCTTTAAGCGAATCTTCGGCACAGACCCCAATAAGGAGTTGCTTATCAACTTCCTCAACTCACTCTTTGATGGTGAGGAGGTGATAAAGGACGTGAAGTATCTCAATAGTGAGAATGTGGGTGATGTGTATGCAGAGCGCAAAGCCATATTTGACGTTTATTGTGAGAACGAGAAAGGCGAGAAGTTTATTGTGGAGATGCAGAATGCCTATCAGACATTCTTCAAAGACCGTTCGCTTTTCTATTCAACCTTTCCTATCAGAGAACAGGCTCCTAAAGGCTCAGACTGGAACTTCTGTCTGAAGAAGGTGTATGTTGTTGCTTTGCTCAATTATAAGATGAGTGATGGGGCTTTCGACAGTTCGGACACAATCCACACTATCGCCTTGATGGATACGAAGACCAATAAGGTGTTTAATGCCAAACTGATGTTTAAGTATGTAGAAGTCGGACGATTTGACAAGACCGATGAAGAGCTTACGTCATTGTCTGATAAGTGGATGTACGTGCTTAAGAATCTGTCGCGCCTTGACAACCGCCCCGCAGCTCTACGCGAGAAGATATTCTCTAAACTGTTTGATGCTGCTGCCGTAGCACGTTTCACTCCAACAGAGTTGCGTGAATACGAGGATAGCCTCAAGGCATATCGCGACATTAAGAACTCGTTGGATACGGCGAAGGAGGAAGGAAGAGAAGAAGGCCGTGCCGAAGGCATAGCAATGGTTGCAAAAATGATGTTTGCTAAAGGTATGGACATTGAGACTATTGCGTCAATGACTGGTATGACTAAAGATGAACTGGAACAGTTGTGTAGGCACTGATACATTATATAATAAAAAGCGAAAGTCCTGTAATTCAGACGAACTACAGGACTTTTGCTTTTGTTAGGGTGGAGCTGGTGGGATTCGAACCCACGTCCAAACAGGGAAACCATATGCTTTCTACATGCTTATTCCAGCCTTCGGTTTTCGTGTCGCGACAAGACCTGGACCACCAATCGCGACCTTATCCTCTAAAATTTCATCCGGATGGCGAGGCACACCACAGACTATTTCCGATTTACCTGCACCGCTTTACCCTCAGATTCGGAACAACATCCTTGGAGCGATGTCTCGTTCCGCCAACCTTGTGGCGGAATAAAGCTAATCTACTGTACTTCGATTAAGCAGCGAGAGCGTAGTTGTTTTCGCCAATTAAATTTTTGATCACTCAGATTAAGGAGCTAGCCATCGAGGCTCCGCATGCTTACATACCATTTCATCCCGCTGTCAAATCCAGTCAACCCCGAGATGTTGTAGTATTTATTATGCAAAGTTAGTGCAAATGCACGAAACCACAAAATAAAATGGCAATATTTTGCATGCGTGTGTACAATTGTGTGGACAACTTTTTATCGCGATTTGTTAGGGATGATAACTGTTATCTTTGAATTTGCGCTTTCATACATTCTATAAGTCTTTTGACCGAAAAATGTAATCGTTCTAGACGAGAAGAGGGGGCAGACCTGTAAGCGTTAACTTACGGTATACCCCCTAATTTATTCGGAAGAAAATATTCTTATGTTACTTAATATAATGAATATCCTGTTATGTCATTCAATTTCACGGTCAGTTATCGTTACAGTCTCTGTCACTGTGCGACGTGCCTCACTGTCGTAGCGTTTACGGATATAAATGCCTGCAGCTTTGGGTTTCCGACCGAGTTTCTGACCGCTGACAGTGAACCATTCGGTATTCTCGTCGGCATCAACAGTCAATGTGCCTATGCCTGTCGTTGTGTCGAAGTTGATGACAAACGGGTTGAAGGTAGAACCTACTATGCCATCGCTCTCATAATCAAGAGTAGTAGTAGAGGTATAGACCTTTCCCTTGTACAGTAACTTGAACGTGAGCGTCGTCTTTGCATTGCCTGGGATGGTGACGTACGCCAGTCCGGCGTCATTAGTGTAGGCGTGCGACCTACATTCATCACCGGCATATATACCTATCTCAGCTCCCGGTAGCTCATTTCCGTCAAAGGTAACACGTGCTATAAGCGACATATTGTCGGGATACTTATGATAGTCGACTGGCTCAAAATAGCCTGCCGGCGGCAGACGTCTTGCCCTTGCCTTTGCTGTCTTGTCTATTTGTCCTGCCGACGGATAGGCAAAGGTACGATCAGCTGTTGCGACACTGTAGAGCATATAGCCTTGGCCTGGCTCAAGAAGCGACAAAGTTCCTGCCCATTCGTAGCCGTCGTATACGGCAAAACAACTCTGGGCCTTCACTACGTCGCCATCCTCGGGCTGCATTCCGGCAAAGGCCTCGTCGAGCGACATAGCGGAAGTGGCATTGTAGGCTATCCAGTTCCAGCCTTGCTTGACTGTAATGAGACGGCTTGACGGGTCGGCCACTCTACCCAATACCTTGAGTGTGGCTGGGGCGGATAGGTTGATCTTGTACATCTCGCTATTGTTCATCATTATCTCATTACCATACCATTCTGAGCCTGTCGATTCCATAAATCCAGTCTGACTCTTTGCCATAGTGACTTCAGCGTTTATCGGTGCAAGTACCGTCTGCATTGACATGTCATCTAGCTGCACATAGAGCGCCATCCAGTTCCATCCTTTGGTTAAGCTGGTTGTCTGCTCTTGATAGTCAAGGGCATTGAGCAATACGGGATCGGCATAGGTGCCTGCTATTTGGTCTTTGGTGAATGCCACATCGCCATTGCTACACTCCAGTTGCGTATACACCATACCGGTGCTGGCGTCGTAAGCACGGAACGAAAGATTCGTACCCTCATCCGCAGCGTTTCCGTAGATGTCGAGCAGCACATAGTAACTGTCATAGCGCTTGCTGTATACCGGGCGGCCTACACCGCGGCACTCGTCACCTACAAACACCGCCAACTTGTCGGCCGTGTCTGCACTGGGCGTGCCAAGTATAGATAGCTGGGCTATCATGTTCATCGTGTTTTCGTAGTCAGACTTGTCTACCATCCACTCCGGTTCATCGCCCGTCACTGTAAGGTTGAGTGTCAGCGGCACTTCAATGGCGTCGCCGCCTACAAGGTATACAGTCTGGCTGTAAGTGCCTATCGGTGTCGACTTAGCTATTGTGAAGGTCACATCGTCCTGTACAAGCGGATCTGTGGTTCCATTGTCGGTGTCGGCAGTAAGCCATGAAGGCATACCGCTTATCTCCCACATTTGCTGTTTGCCGCCGTTATTGACCACCTTGACACTGAAAGCGAGAGATTCGCCAAGTTTCTTGGTGAGTGTCACGACATTGTCGCTCCACGACAGTTGGCGTCGGTTGACGAATGCTGACCAGCGTATCGGCTCCGAATAGTTGCCGTTCTCGTCGCGCACCTCACGCACGGTGAAGTTGAGTGTAGATCCGTCGATGGCAGCCTCGTCCTCATTAAGCTCAATGACAATCTTGTTGTCGCTCGCTGTGAAGGTGAAGTCCACATTCTCTTCAGTGGGCTTGGTTCTTAAGGCTGGAGCCTCATCTGTATAGGCAATGTTCTTGCCGCTCACGGCAGTATGCTTGCCTGTGACGAGGTCGATATCCGAACCATTTGTCACCGTCTGATTGTAGGCATCAAGGGTCTTCTTCTCGAAAGGATAGTATGCCACCAGACCGGGTTCCTTACCCGTGAGGCGCACCTTACGGTTGGTGCGTAGCAACTCGGCGTTCATTGTGGCGTTCCAAACACGCAACTCGTCCACCTGTCCTGTGAGCTGACGGTCGAAGGTGTGCTTGCCCGTCGCCTCATCAACAGCTCCGCGTCGTGCGCCCACATAGAGCGAGTCGGCAGCTATGCCTCCCACCTTGCGTGCGCTGATAGCAAGAGTGCGGGCACCGTCCACGTAGACAGCTGCATTGCCGTTGCGCAGCACATTGAGCGCCACGTGGTGCCATGCGTTGTCAGTGAGCGGAGCATTGCTTGCCTCGAAGGTATTGTCTGCAGAAGTAAGACGTAGTTGTCCGGCAGCGTTGAGCCATAGTCCGGTTTCGCCGCTATGCATAATCTGTGCCTCACCATCCTGCTTTCCTGCACGCATCCACAACTCCACTGCGTAGTCGTCGGTTGAGAGCGGCGAACACTCTGCCATCATCACACCGACGTGGCTGGTACCGTTGAGCTTCACTGCCTTGTTCTCATTGTTGATATACCATGACTCGGCAGCGGCTGTCATATTGCGCGAACGAGAGTAGTCGCGTATAGCTGTACCCTCACCCTCGTTCATCTTCCAGTAGCCTATAAGATGTCGGGTGGACGGCTGCTTGGTCTTAGATCGGTCGGCAAGCGACTCATCTATGCTGCGCGCTTCATCCCACAGACACAGTTCATGAATAGCTGCACCCAGATTCTGACCCACTGCAAGAGGTCCGTTACCGGTATACTCTGCCACTGGCGTGTCTGCAAACAGACTGACGGTGTTTTCGTCGTTTGCCACTGCTGCATTCAGCAGTCCGCCTGGCGTTGTGCGTTCATAGTCGATATGCAGGTAGCCCCACTTGCCCAAAGGCATGGCATTGATGGATGTATACTTGTCAGTGCCTACGATGACTGTCAGTGTGCCGTCGTCGTTGATGGCTGCTGCAAACTTCGAAGCACCGCTACCATGACTGAGTATGGTGCCCGACTTCTTGGCATTAATCCAAAGGTCGAAGGCGAAACTCTTGTCTGAGAGATTGATGTCAGCTTCGGTCTTAGCAGCCTCAGCCATATCCGCAAGGTAGAGTGCGGTGGCATGGTCCACCTTGGCGCCATTGAGCACACCCGTTACGAGGAAGTTCATGTCCTTGGTGAGTTCGCCCTTTAGGATATTCTCGCTGAAGGTAAGGCTGATGTCATCGCCTGCTGTAAGCACACCGTTGGTAGGTGTTGGCAGTCCGAGGGCGCGCGGCTTCTGCATGTCCTTCACCAGAGCTATCTCCTTGCTGGTGTTGTATATCTCACTGGTGCCGTAAGTGCATACAGACACCACGCGGAACAGATACTTGCCGTCGCTGTAGCTATGCATGTCGAGGTCGTAACTTACTGCAGAGCCTTCCGGCAGCATCTGGTTGTTGGCAGTAAGGTCTTTCTTGTCGACGACATACTCTCTCAACAGTGTCCAGTCGGTATCGCCCTGCTTCTGATACTGTATGCGGAACGCTTTTAGGTTGAGATACTTTCTGTCGAACTTATCAAACGAGATGGTCAGTTTCTCGCCCGCACTCGTGTTGATGGTAGTACGCGAAAGACTCATGTCCACTGCTGATGACGACGGAGCGAAGTGGGCTGTGACATACACCGTGTCGGCTATCTGCTCCCATGTGCTTGTGTTGTCGTACTGCGACTGCGAGGCGAGCACGATGCCCACATTCTCATAGTTGAGTATGCCAATATTGGTCTGCGTCAGCTGCAAAGCCTTGGTGACGGTTTCGCCAGCAGGAATCTTGATGAGGCGGCCGTCAGTTAGCGGCTGTCCGTCAATGGTCAGCTTGGCTCCGTCAGGATTGGTCTCGTCAATCATCATTAGCTTGTAGTAGACATCCTCGCTGGTCTGCGACTCGTTCATCATACGCAGCGTATAATTGGCGGCCTGTCCGGCTGGTACGTCGGTAACGGTGGCCACATCAACATCAATCTTTGGCACCTCTATTTGCATTGTTGCTTCCATGATGGTGGTACCAGGACGATAATACTTGGTCTTCGCCTCACCCTCGTACGGGCCTGACGTCTGTCCGCCACGTGTGCGGAATATGGGCGAATACTTGCCGTAACCGTACACATCCACTGTGATGGCATCATCATCGCCTGTCTCTGCGAGGGTGTAGCTGAACGTGGACGTTTCGGTCTCGGTTTCTTCACCTGAGGTGTGTATGTCGCCGCCAGTATCGGTGGTTACGGTTGCAGTGATACCTACTCCAGCAATCTGGAATCCTGTTCTACCAATTACATGAGCCAATCCCGTGAAATTATTTTCATACTGTTTGCCATTGCCGTTCTCGTTGGTAGCGGTGTAGGTGATGAACGAGCCTGCATCAAACGAGTAGTTCTTGGTGTTCTCGTCGCGGTCCTCATAGGCCCTTACCTTCTCCTCCTCATTCACGGCAAGCCATTTCTGCCAGTTCTCTATCTGGTCGTTATACCATACTATCTCGTCGCTGCACGACTTCGTGGGGTCGCCTATCTTCATGGTGTACGACCTGCCTGTTGACGAGAGCACAGCGTCCTTACCCCATATCTTGTCATTATTGTTCGTACCATAGCCAATGTCCTCTGGCTTGAGCGTAGTGAGATAAACCACGCTGTCGCCACTCGGCTTGAAGTCGTTGACGTTGGCAACATAGGTAAGCTTTGAATTGCGCAGACTGATGAGGTTAGGTATGAGCACGTTCTCGATGTAGTTGGCACTGTAGGCAAACTCTGTCTTAAACTGCAGTCCTGTGGTATATGCATCTTTCACGCCAAGCGTTACATCGCTGCCGTCACGACGCAAGGTGAGGTTTCGGGCAAGTCCGTAGATGAGGTTGTTGGAGCTTCCTATGAAGAGGTCGCCGTTGGCTCCTACGTATTCCGGTTCGGCAGAGGTTGATATAACCTTCTCGGTTGACACTGTGCTTGTCCATGAGTTGCCATCCTCACTCACGTTAGATATTTTCACTCCCAAACCTGCATCCCACTTGTTCTCTACATCGGTCATGACGATAAATCCGATTCCGCTTCCAAGGGATGTCTTGTTGCCCCAATGACTCACCAACTCAAGACTATTGTCTGTAACGACGGTGTTTCCCTTGTATGAATACTTCGACTTGACAGTACCTGTGGTCCACTGGGCGCTGGAAGCTGTTCCCGGTGGGTCGCGCAGAATCATCTGCAGCAATGTCGGACCTTCGGTAACGAAGTTGTTGCCCGTAGGCAGGAATCCGAGGATGATGCCCTCCTGCATGTTGGTGCCGTCGCCGGCGGGATCCCACATATAGGCGCGGTCGTTGATGTCGTAGCTCATCGAGATGGTGCGCTTATATGGTGCGGTGATGTTTGGCAGGCCAGCCTTCCACATATAGGTGGCATGACCTACAGAGTCGAGTACAAGGGTGTTGTTGACCATCTGTCCCACCTCACCGGGTGTTCCGCCATGCGGATTGTTTTCGGCGTAGACACTCTGTTCTGACGACAGGGCGTTGCTTACGATAACCTCAAGATTGCGCAACGGCACTTTTTCGGTTACGTGGTTCTGCTTGTCATCCTTGTTGACGTACTGCTCGAAGGCGTCTATGTCGAAGGTATAAGAGTCCATCTCTATAAACAACGGAGCGCCATACTTGTAGACTGGCTTTCCCGTAGCTGTGGAATAGATGTCGCTGACCTTCATACTGCCAAGTTCGTCAGCAATGGTGTATTCGCTGATGCCGAACGCACCGTCGTCGTTGCCCCGCTGCATGACATTAAACTGCGGATTGCTGTGATATGTCACAGCCAGTTTCTTGCAGTAGGTATAGAGACGTTCCACTTCTTTGTTGCTGTTGTAGAGCGTGTCGGACATTTGTTCGAGCGGATTGGTGAGGTCCACAGTGGCCGAACTGCCCACTGTCTCGCCCGTAGCTACCACCTTCTGTGCCTCCACCTTATACATCAGCGGCGGCACCAAAGCAGAAAACTCGCCCGTCTTGGAGTCGGTGCGGATGATTATCTTCTTGGCATCGGCACTGCCAGCACCGCGCCATGCATGACTGGCGATGGTGTCGGTGGCCGACTTCACCTCCACAGTCTCCGGATTTACTTCGTAGCTCACCACGCCTCCCGTGGTCTTGCGTAGCATATTGAGATTATAGACGGTGTTGGTGGGGGTGAGAACAAGTTCTGTAACACCGATATTGTTCTTGCTCAAGCCGAAACCTACGGCCTTGTTGCCTTCGATGTCACCGCCAACCACCTTGCCGCTGAAATTGACAAGCGTAGCGTCGACAAACTCAAGCCCCTTCACTTCCTGATTGAAGGTGAGGCGTGTGCCTACCTCATTAGGATCGGCAGGATAACGGCCTTCGTTATTGAATACATGACCGGTCTTCGACACTTTTATATAATGGTCGCCGATGGGCACACTGATGGTGTATTCGCCGTTGGCATTGGTGGTGATTACCTCGCCGTCCTTGCTGCAGAGCGTACCGTCTACGGTAAACTGCGCTCCCTCGACGGGATAGTTGGTTCCGGCATATACCACGCGTCCGCTCACTGGGAATGAGCTAACGTCTTCGAAGTCGACACCGTTGTGAACGAGTGCCGAGGCACTGACGTAGCGTGTGGAATAATTGGGCGAGAACTCATGTATGCCCTTGCTGGGGACAACCATGTATGTGGTGCCGTCGCCATTGAAAGGCACGCCGCGTATGACGAAGTTGCCCTGTGCATCGGTTATGCCGAAGATACCAAACTGATGCTCTGTAGGGAGTACGGTGTTGGAAGTCGTGGTAGATGGGCCTAACTGACCATGGTTGCCATTGGCCACGCCACTGGTCTTGGAGTAGTCATAGGCAGTGGTCTGATTGTATATGCCCTCATCCACCGGCCAGTAGGCGAAGAGTCCGTCTTCGGTGCCCGTGAGCGAATGGTTGTAGTTCTTCAGGATATCAGCTTTCGTGAGCGCCCTCCCGCTGAAGACACGCATCTCGTCAATGTATCCGCTGAAGGTGCGGTCGGCAGAAGGCTCATAGCTTCCGCCTAAGCAGAGCCCCGTCTTTTCGGAAGCAGTGAAGCTGACCTTGCAGATGCCTGGCACTGTGGCCACAGACATGGTGTCCACGGCATCAACAGTAGTGACTGATGCCTGGCCATTGGCATCCACCGAAAGCGTGAGCGAAGTGAAGACACTCGCCGGAAGGTAAAGTCTGGTGGCTGTGGCATCAGTGCCGTTGTTCAGAAGCAGCGGATAGCCCTTGGCTTCATCCATGGTGCCGAGCTGCAGCTGCAGCTTGCCGCCAAGGTCGAAGAGTGTGGGTGCCGAACTTGTCTGACTGTCGTCTGGACGGACAAACATCTGCACGGAATAGGCACTGCTGCCAAACTGGCTGTTAAGAGCGTCACTGCTAAGGGCGAGGAACACGCCGTCGCCCGAACCGGACGTGCGCAGCGAATAGAACTGGCTGATGTCGCTGGCGTTATCATTGTTGCGCACGAGGGTTACGCGAGCACCGTCAACGGCTGTGCCCGTGCCGTAGGCTATGCGTCCCGACACGATGCCCGTAGAACGACAGAAGCCATCGGTGCCACGTTCCAGATAACTTTCCTGCTCGTCGCAACTGGTTATGCTGCGCACCTTGTAGTCGTAGTATTGGCCAGGCAGGGCGGTGTTGTCCTCATAATAATAGGAAGAGGCTATGCCACTGGTCTTGTAGATGGTGGCCCAGTTGTTCTTGCCTTTCACAGTGCGCATAAGCTCATAGCGCGTAATACTGTTGCCTACCTGGTGAACCTCCCACGAGAGTTTCACCAGACCATTGTAGTCACCCTTGGTGGCTGTCAGCGACGTCACTTGCGACTCGCCCAAAAGGTTGCCCATCACATAGTTTTCCGACACGAAGGTATGGTTCTCAAGCATGGTGGTCTGCACCTTATAAAAATAGGTGTGGCATGCCTGCAGGTTCTTTGAGTCGGTATAGCTGTATTGCGTCTGACTCTTCTTGCTGACACTTACGCTTCCTATCTCTTCCCAGTTGATGGTATCGCCGTCGGCACGCAGAATCTTGAAAACATAGTTTTCGTTGCCTTTAAACTCCTGGTTGTTCCACTTGATAGTGATGCTTTTGTCATTTGTCTTCTCCGCATCGATGTCAAGTCCATTGATGGTGAACTTGCGTGTTACTTGCGTTGTTATGCTGCCCACAAGTCGCTCTATGCGCTTGCCGTCCGGCATACCTGTAGGAATGAAGGCCACCTCATACACATAGTCGGTGTCGTAGTCAGGTATGTCGTCGGTGTATTTGTGCGTCTTGACGCTTAGCTTCTGGGCGATAACCTTAGACGCTTCAGGTTTACCCTTGGGATAGCGATAGACAGACCACGTACCCTCGAAAGAACTGTGTTCGTCAAAATTTTCCCAAGTAATGGTCACCTGCTTCTTCCATACATCGGATTGTGCTGTAATATTGGCAGGCTTTACGAAATCCTGTAAATGCGCTCTGTCCCATTTCCATAATGTACATTTTGTTCGCGCCGATTGTTGCCCCGACGGAATTACATCAAATGAATGTTGGAAATGCACTATACGGTTGCCATACGTCTTCTCATTGCTGTCGTCGTATGTCATATTCATACCACTCCATGCTGTCGTACCCTTGCTGAGACCTTTTGATGCAGGAAGTGATGATGGATTGATGTATTTAGTAGGTAGAGTTTCGCTTCCTTTTCCTACTACAATAGGATTCTTTGCAGCCACCGTAGTTGGACCGTAGTTACTTAATACCGTTCCATTGGCCTCCACAGTGTTGTAGTTGGTGCGATTAAAGTTTGTGCTGTACCATGAAGGGATATTGACAGCACCAATATTGAACGTCTTGCTCTCCAACTGCGTAGTGCCGCTATTGATTCTCCACGTTCCCCTTACTGTTACGGTGTGGGTCTTGCCCACCTCCATATTGTCCATGTCTATGCATAGCAAGACATAGAATTTGCCACCTGCCTTGCGCGGGTCCCAAAAACGTACGGTGTACTTGGTGCCTTTTACTGTGCGTGTATAGGTGTTGCCCCACCAACCATTTTTTCCTCTCTCATCTTCAAGACCGCCGTCGTTACCACTGCCGTTTCCAGGCCATGCCAACTCCCAGTCGGCATTGCAAATGAGATGCCCGTCAACGTAGATGGCAGGTCCTCCACCATCGTGCGTGAAGAATCCGTCCTTACCATTGGTGTCGTAAAAACATAGATAGATGTTGATGTAAGGTTCATTAACGTTAGGGTGAAGATGCACGGCATGGTCGAGGTCGTAGAAATGTTCACCTGCCCACGACGCACCAGGTGCCAATGCCAGCAACAATGCCAGCACAAATCTGATAAGCATACTGCCACACCGCCTTCGTAGTGAAGGGGGTGGCGAGTCGTAATTGACAATATAAAAATGTGCCATAGTAAATGTTTTAAATGATTTAAATTTGATAAATTTGTCCAAATTTACGGTTTTACAAACAATAACCCACCTGTATAAAAGTGGTATTTCAGTAGGACAATCGAAATACCACAAAAAAAACGTGATATTCCAACGAAAAAGCTGGAATACCACGATTCTCTCTATGATTTGCTTTTATTGAGGGGGAATAATCATTACTCGTCCCCCAAAGCTCTTTCTGCATACTCTTTAGGTGTAACGCCAGTAACTTGGCGAAACTGTTTGTGGAAGTTGCTCTTGTCTGCCACGCCAACCATCTTATGGACAACCGATGCCGCTACTTTTTCTTCACGCATCAGACGTTTGGCTTCTTGAATGCGTAGCGAGATACGCCAAGTGCGGAAAGTAGTGTGCATACGATTGGTGAAATACCACTTGAGCACCGTGTGTGTTGTGCCCAACTCATAGGCTATCTCCTCTACGGTCTGGTCGTTCTTCACATACAGCTTATCACTCACCCACTTCTCTATAGCATCACGCAAATTCTGCTCGTCGAAATGCGATTCATCAGGCGATTTATCTGGAATTTCCTGTGAGACTTCGTCCAATGTAACTACCTTAACAATATACCCTGCCTCTATACGATAGTTGATGACACAGATCACAAGGTATATATAATATAAGGTGTAAATGCTCGTGAAAATCAAATACATCACATCACCCATACGAAACATAGCGAAAAGCAATGCGCTGACGCCTACAGTAAGGGCACCTAAAAAGCAGTTTCTTATCCAACGCAATCCACTCGAGAGTTCATCGTCATAGTTGTCTTCAAGCACTTTCTGACATCCAGCATAGCTTCTGTAGAACAAAATGCAATAATATACAAGTTGTAAGATATATAGCAATATATCTATCACCCATATATAATTTATTGCCCACTTGCATCGTATCAACGCATATATGGTGACTATGCATACTGACGAAGCAGCCGCAACATTTGCCGTCAACCATCTCACTCCAACCTTAGAGGGTGCTACAAATGCAAGACATGTAGCAGTGAAGAACAACGCCTGAAAGAATGACACCAAAAGGACTGCGATACCCATCTCTGCGTTTTCTGCCTCACTGACGCCAGTAAGTCCGGTGATAAGATTGGAAACACCCATACATATATAGCATAACGACAGAAGGCTGAGCATCCTGCGCATTGCTTTCCAACGGATGTCTTGGGGCATCTTCAAGAAAATAAGAATAGCTGCCAAGGCAAGCGTTATGGCTCCGGAAGATATATCTACTATTTTGAATACCATACTTTCTTCCATATCTTATCTTGTGTAAGTTTCATTTCACAAAGATATATATTATTTTTCGCCACGCCAAATATTCTAACGATAGAAATTATCTATTGATGTATAGCTGATATCTTTTATGTATCTATTATGTATCTATAATAAAAGCATTATCTTTGTAGCCGAAATCATAACAACAAATAAAACAACAAGGAGATAATAATATGGAAACAAGAAAAGAAATAGCAGCTGAGAAGAAGCGTTGCGGTTCGCATAATTGCACACAGGCTGTGCTCTGCACCTATCACGACTTCGCCGGCATGGAAGAAGAAACCATTAAGAATGCTGGCAATGCCTTTGCGGCAGGTATGGGTAATATGGAGGGAACTTGCGGAGCCATCGTAGGCGCAGGCATCATACTCGGTCTTGCCACCCATGACAAGGCGAAGTCCGTCAAGGGCATGAGACAGATTATGGATAAATTCAAGCAGCGCAACGGTGCCACACAATGCAAATTGCTCAAAGGGGTGGGTACAGGAAAGGTGCTTCGCGAATGCCCTCTTTGCGTGGCTGACGCTTCTGAATTTCTGGAAGAAATCCTGGAAAAAGAAGGAATTTATGCCATCACAGATGATGAATGAAGGCGTCCGTAAATATGGGATAAGACTGTGAAGATAATGCGCGGCTAAAAAAATTACCTATTTTTTAGGATGCTTTGAATTTGGAAAATTTTCTTATGATTACTATTTTTGCACTCGGAATAAGAAACCGTATTTATGCGACACGATGTTGTGTTCATGCGGTTTTGAATATAGTTTTATAAAGTTAAAAGTATTATTGTATTATGATTATTGAAAAAATTCATGCAAGAGAAATCCTGGATTCTCGTGGCAATCCTACAGTAGAGGTTGAGGTGTCATTAAAGTCTGGCGTTGTATGCCGTGCGTCAGTTCCGTCTGGAGCCTCAACAGGTGAGAACGAGGCTTTGGAGCTTCGTGATGGCGACAAGAGCCGCTATTGTGGCAAGGGGGTATTAAAGGCCGTAGAGAATGTGAATAACGTAATTGCACCGGCTTTGGTTGGATTCTCAGCCTTGGAGCAGCGTGCTATCGACCATAAGATGTTGGAGCTGGATGGCACCAAGACAAAATCAAACTTGGGTGCGAATGCCATTCTTGGCGTATCGCTTGCAGTGGCTCATGCTGCTGCCGAGTATCTCCGCATCCCGTTGTATCGCTACATCGGTGGCTGCAACACTTACACACTTCCCGTTCCTATGATGAACATCATCAATGGTGGTGCTCACTCTGATGCGCCGATTGCTTTCCAGGAGTTCATGATTCGTCCGGTGGGGGCTCCTACAGAGAAGGAGGCCATCCGTATGGGTGCCGAAGTGTTCCATGCCTTGGCAAAGCTCCTGAAGAGCCGCGGACTTTCCACAGCTGTCGGCGACGAGGGTGGTTTCGCCCCTGCACTCAACGGCATAGAGGATGCGCTTGAGAGCATCTGTCAGGCAATCAAGGATGCCGGTTATGAGCCGGGAAAGGATGTGAAGATTGCAATGGACTGCGCTGCCAGCGAGTTTGCTGTTCAGGAGAATGGTGAGTGGTATTACGATTATCGCCAGCTGAAGGATGGCAAGAAGAAGGATCCTAACGGCAAGAAACTCACAGCTGAAGAGCAAATAAAGTTCTTGGAAGAACTGATCACCAAATATCCTATCGATTCCATCGAGGACGGTCTTGACGAGAACGATTGGGACAACTGGGTGAAGCTTACAGCTGCCATCGGTGACCGTTGCCAGCTGGTTGGCGACGACCTCTTTGTTACGAACGTGAAGTTCCTGGAGAAGGGCATCAAGATGGGAGCGGCTAACTCTATCCTTATCAAGGTGAACCAGATCGGTTCGCTCACCGAGACGTTGGATGCTATAGAGATGGCTCATCGTCATGGTTACACTACCGTTACTTCACATCGTTCCGGTGAAACCGAAGATACCACAATCGCTGACATCGCTGTGGCAACCAACTCTGGTCAGATCAAGACAGGTTCTATGAGCCGTACCGACCGTATGGCAAAGTACAATCAGCTTATCCGCATCGAAGAGCAGTTGGGCGATAATGCATCCTACGGCTATCAGAAACTGAAATAAGAAACGAGGAAACAGTCTTTTTTTTGAATAAATCACAATCGGATAAGATGGGCATTGACAGGTCGTGACGGCTTGTCAATGCCTTTGTTTTTTTTTATTTGCTCTTCGCTTAAGTCATTTATGCCATCACAGATGATGAATGAAGGCATCTGGAAATATGGGATAAGACTGTAAAGATGATGCGTGGTTTTTATTTTACAGCTGTCCAAAGAAAAAACTTGGACATGATTTAAATTAATTATCATTAGTGTCCCGATTTTAACGGGACTCTAATGATCGGATTTCTTTTACTTAACCATTACAATCCCACTTTTATTAATATCATTCAGTATTAGCACCCTTTTGTAGTAATTTCAAAGCGATGTTCCTTTCTTCCTCGCTTAGTTTTCCAATAAGACGATTGATATTTTCTTCAGCATCAGTTTTACTAGTCTCATTTGCAAGCAACAATTTTCCATTTTCTGTAAGAAGGTATCGTTGATTAGGACTTGTTGGTTTGTCAGGATGAGTCATACAGACAAGTTGTGCTTCAATCAAAGGTGTTACATATTTTGCCTTGAATTTTGAAGTGTTTGACCAGCCATACAAAATTTTAAGATCGGAGATAGATGTAGGCAGCTGTAGCGTAACAAATAATTTCTCAACTTCCTCCCAGCTTAGTCCCAGCTTAGTCCCTACTTGCTCCCAGCTTAAGCCCATCTTGGTTTCAACTTGCAAGGAATTCATAGTATTTCGGTTTTCATATTCCATTGAGTAGATGATGGTCATAAACTGACTGGAAGTAGATTTGAATACAGGCATACGATCTGCTTTGAATGATTCTAGTTTCTTAGTCTCGTTACAGATGCGTTTCAAGCCACTACCTCGCTTTTCCATATAGTCCAATTGCGCCATCACATCGGCAAGTATGGGATTTCTTCTGTCAGAAGATATCTCATCAATAGGAATATTCTGCACCTCTTTTCCACTGTACATACCTCCGGGAGAAGTAATAGCCAGCTTGTTATCATATATATCAAGATGGACTTCTCCACCCATTACAGTATAATCGCGATGGATAAAATGGTTAACCAATGCTTCAAGTACAGCTCTCTCCGCATACTCAGGTTTGTTTTTCCTTCCATTTGGTAGTTTTTCCCAACCTTTACGAGTATTTGCTTTGACAAAATTCATAGACTCTCGAAGTAGTAACAAGATGTTTCCTTTAAACTCTGCATCATTAATGGCATCATCTTTTTCTATTCCATTCCATCTGGTGCAATATAGTCTGGACTGACTTAGATTGCAGTCATCAGCAAACAAAGCACCTGCGTTAGTCAAGTGACCTTCGTTAGTCACAAGTCCAAAAGAGAGTAGATACTTCTTGTTCCACTCTTGACCAGTGCGCTGTTTGAACGAATTTGCCAGAATAGAGAAGGAGTTGTCCTTGACATTGTAATTAGTATGCAAAGAATCAAAAGTCTTGTTTGAGCCTTTGAGTACCAGCCTTACCATCTGCTCCGCTGTAGCTGGTATACTTTCGTCACCAACACGAACAAAGGCTATTCGTTGCCCATCGCCCACATAGTAATACGGAGTGTAATTTCCACAATGAACCTTCAGTTGCAATACATCAAGCTCGTTGATTCTAAGTGGTATCATCTCTACCTCAGGAAGAGGATCTATATAGTCACGAATCTTACTGCTAATGGTTTCACAAACGTGTTGAATGCCATCAAGCCCTTGGACAATGCCATCATTGCTAACGCCGAGGAACAAAGAGCCACCAAGCCCATTGGCAAAGGCGCTTATGCTCTTCAGCCAACTTTTCGGTCTCTTTTCTTCAAGCATCAACTTGAAGTCGTATGCAGTACATTCGCTGATAAGATTCTCGATTTCCATATCTCTATAATTTATTTTGAGCCATGGACGAATGATAGATTCTTCCAAGTAATGCAAAGATAATAAATTTCCTTCATTTGCTGAAGAACTTGGAGGATAACTGTGCTTTTTCATGTTTTTTTTGCATAAACGCGTTAAGTAAACGATAAAATGACGGGAAAGAAGTGAATTAATGAGTAGGTAGTTGTTCCTAATCCTATCATTCTTCCTTCTAAAGAAGAAATATTATCAGGAGATGATCCTTGCTAAAAAATTGGTACTTCAAAATGAAAATGAGCAAGAATGCTTGGAAAACATTCTTGCCATGACATTATTTGCATTTCTAACGCTCAATACTGTGAGCTTGGCGCACGAGGAAATCTTTGGTGCGAAATTCTTGAGTTATGAGAGATTGAGGCTATGTTGCTTGTATTCAGTGAGTTAGGCGGTTGATGGGTGGCGGACGTAAATCATGGGTGTGTAAAAGTGGCTGTTTTAGGGTGCAATAGTGGCACTATTGCATCCTAATAGTGCCACTATTGGTGTGTAAAAGTGGCTCTATTGGGGTGTAATAGTGGCACTATTGGAGGGTGGGGCTTTGATTTTGACTGTCAAAGGGGCTTTGCTGACGGCAAAAACGACCGAAAACGGCTTCTGAAATCTCTAAAATCGATTTTTATTTTGTAACAGGTTTTTACTTGTTTGTACGATATTTGCGTTGGTGGACGTCACTACCAATGCCGAATGTTTGCATTGAATTTGTGAAAACGTTTGCACAATAAAAATGCAACATTTTGATGAAAATATGATGTAGGCTATGGATGTTATTCATATTTTTGCATCGTAAAAACTATGCGAGACCTTGATTGAGTCGAGGTACACAAAAACACAACTTATGATGATGCGAAACACACAAAAACACTCATAAGGTTGCTTTAGAAGATATATATACTTAATCCGATAGTTAATAGACATAAAAATCTAAATATGATAAAGCATATTTATATATTCGTATTCACTGCTGTCCCGTTTAGAAATCATCGGGCCTGAAAAGGCTAGGATATAGCC
>OFSC01000486.1_pt1 | contig 32779 bp, 27 predicted proteins | sample 1543201 | NCBI WGS metagenome assembly OFSC01 (sample SAMN04209228, study PRJEB22552) | human gut metagenome | biome: gut; material: feces | host: Homo sapiens | place: USA: Oklahoma
ACAAACGGTTTTCAAGACCGCCTCGTTATGACCACTTCGATACCTCTCCATATTTACAACAGTGAAAATCGGCTTATTGAACTTCCCCTGTGCAACGTACGTTATGATATCACATGTACATTTCCTATGTCAAGACCTTATTTTATATTTTACAGATTTTTTTGCTTTTTTCCATAATTGCAGAGCGTATTTTTCTGCTAAACTGTTTTTTCTACTTTATATGATATAAAATACCGGCTGTTTCTCGGAAAAATCCGCAATACAGCCGGTGTCTGGCGCAAAATTTGTCTATGACTCTCTGTTTCTATTTTTGAAGAGTATACTTATTTGCCGACAAACGCTTCTGCCACCTTTAAATCTTCGGGAGTTGTGATTTTTATATTCTCATAAGATCCCTCATACAATTTGACCGATTCACCCAACATCGTTTCCACAACCATAGCATCATCCGTTACAGCGCTTTCTCCTTCTTTTTCCAACAGCCGGTATGCACGTTTTATCAACTCCGTATCAAACACCTGGGGCGTCTGAGCAATCCACACATATTTTCTTTCCGGGGTCTGGGATACAATATTATTGTCGTCTACGATTTTAACTGTATCTTTTACAGGCATCCCTGCCGCGCAGGCATGTTCCCGCACCACACATTCATATCCCCTGCGAATAATATTTTCATTCACAAACGGGCGGGCGCCGTCATGGATGTATACATATCCCGCCTTTGTCTCTTTTAAACCGTTCCAAACCGAATGATATCTCTGTTCGCCTCCGCATATGATTTTCTGTACTTTAAAAAAGCCATATTTCTCCACAATCTCTGTGCGGCAAAACTCTTCTTCCCCTTTTCCGACAACAAGAATGATCTCATCTATAAGGTCGGATTGTTGGAATGCCTGCAGGGAATACGCAAGTACCGGCTTTTCACACAACTGCAAATATTGCTTATGAACTTTTGTTCCCATTCTCTTTCCGCTGCCTGCCGCAAGCACGATTGCTGTACAATATACTTTCGTCATAGTTCCACCCCCTTCCGCTTCCACAATCTCACCTTTATCTTCTCTGTCTATGACATTCTTCGGCTTTAACACTCTTTGCCTCTAACATCCTATCTTTTTGATATTCTCTGTTTTAAAACTCTCCGCGTCTTTAACATTCTATCTTTTTGGCATTCTCTGTTTTAAAACTCTCTGCTCTTTAACATTCTATCTTTTTGTCATTCTCTGTTTTTAAACTCTCTGCGTCTTTAACATCTCATCTCTTTGGTATTCTCTATCTTTGATATTTTCTGATTTTTCTATCGTTCACCGAGTTTTAAATTCGGCACCGCATTCAGATCCCATCCATGACGCGTACCTGCAAGATATTCATAGAATCCTGCTGCGCCTATCATTGCCGCATTATCTGTGCAATAAATCGGAGACGGATGATAGAATTGAATGCCCCGCTTTGCACACGCCGCTTCCATAGCCGTTCTTAACGCCGTGTTAGATGCAACGCCGCCTGCGATCGCAAATTTGCGCATACTGTAATCTTCCGCCGCCTGCATAGACTTCTCTACCAATACTTCCACAACCGCTTTCTGAAAAGATGCGGCAATATCCGCAGGATCAAAACTTTCACCTTTCATCTTGCAGCCGTTTATATAATTGAGAACCGCCGACTTCAAACCGCTGAAACTAAAATCATATTTTGCACCGTCTACATTTGCTTTCGGAAATTTTATTGCATCAGGGTTTCCCTCTCTTGCAATTCTGTCGATCTTCGGTCCTCCCGGATATCCCAATCCGATCGCACGCGCTACTTTATCATAAGCTTCTCCTGCCGCATCATCCCTTGTTCTTCCAAGTATTTCATACTTTCCGTAATCTTTCACACATACAAGATGAGTGTGCCCCCCGGATGCAACAAGGCACAAAAAGGGCGGTTCTAATTCGGGATGCTCGATATAATTTGCCGAAATATGCCCTTCTATATGATGCACGCCGACAAGCGGAAGCCCCGCCGCATAAGCAATCGCCTTTGCTTCTGCCACTCCGACAAGCAGCGCCCCTACAAGTCCCGGGCCGTACGTAACCGCGACCGCATCAATATCTTTCAATGTTACCTCCGCCTCTTTCAGCGCTTCTTCAATCACCTGATTGATTTTTTCAATATGTTTCCGCGATGCAATTTCCGGAACAACTCCGCCATATAATTTGTGCAGATCGATCTGCGATGAAATAATGTTTGAAAGAACTTTTCTTCCATTGTGGACAACTGCAGCCGCAGTCTCATCACACGAACTTTCAATCGCCAAAATATTAATGTTTCTTATCTCTTTCATTTCACGCCTCTCAATCTTCAAACATCAACTCCGCAGTCATGCCGTCATTTCCCGCTTTTGCCCTCGGAAAAATACGGCGCACCTCATCCATATAATACTGCGGTTTTGTCAGCGACGGACTGTAATGCGTCAGCCACATCTCCTCTACTTCGGCTTCCTTGGCAAGTGCCGCCGCCTCATAGAACGTCATATGCTTGTATTCTACTGCTTTTGCCGCTTTTTCTTGTTCTCCGTACATTCCTTCACAAATAAACAGATCAGAACCGGCCGCATTTTCTTTGATCGAGTCCGTAGGCCGGGTGTCTGTCGTGTACGTCAGTTTTATCCCTTTTCGCGGAGGGCCAAGCACAAGATCAGGGGTATAGACTTTATCCTCTGTCTCAATCGTCTCGCCATTTTGAAGCCGGCTCCAATACGGAAGCGGAATCCCCTGTTCTTTTGCCCTCTGAGCATCGAATTTTCCGGCGCGGTCAATTTCCATCGTATATCCGTAACAAAGTACGTTATGATTTACACGGAAAGCTTTCAGTCTGTATCCGTTTATCTCGAATGTCTGTTCAGCGCCTTCTATCTCCTTAAAAACGATCGGAAACGGAAGCTCGGGCGCAATCACTCTAAGGCAGCTCACCACCCGCTCAAGTCCTTTTGGTCCGATCAATGTAAGCGGCTCTGTACGGTCTGCATTTCCCATCGTAAGGAGCAGTCCCGGAAGACCGCTTATATGATCTCCGTGATAATGTGTAAAACAAATCACATCAATCGGTTTAAAACTCCATCCTTTTTCTTTAATCGCAACCTGCGTTCCTTCTCCGCAGTCTATAAGCATACTACTTCCATTAAACCGCGTCATAAGCGCCGTCAGATAACGATAAGGAAGCGGCATCATCCCGCCGCATCCCAACAAACATACATCTAACATTTATTTTTCTGTCCATTCTTTTTGTTTTAATTTTTCACTCTGCGTCAACGGGTATTTTAAAAGAACTCACAAGATCATCATAACAAGATTCGCACAGATCAAAATGATGCCTTTCTCCGTCCTTCTCCGAAAAATACCCCCATTCGCAGTCTGCACTAAATACGCCTTCCCGGGGTTCCCCGTTTCTGACAACAATTTCTTTTCCGCACCGATTGCAGATAATCGCCTCGGTTTCTTTTATCATTTCTCTTTCTTTCAAATAATATCGGCGCATATCTTATCCTCCTGTAAATAGAAATTTACGTTTCCGCTATGCCCAAAGTATATCTGAATTTTTTTCAAATTTCTATCGGAAACCGATTCCGTTTTTGTCGGTTTTTGGCATTATTAATTTTATTTAACTGTTTTGCTCATCAAAACCGCATCTTCATCAGGGTCAGAATAAAAATGCTTTCTGATCCCGTCTTCCGTAAATCCTTCGCTTGTATATAATTTGTGTGCCGCTTCGTTTCCTGACCGCACATCCAACAATATTTTTTCAATTCCCGACTGTTTCCCTATCTTTTCAAGCGCGCCTAAAAGTTCCCGGGCAACCCCTTGCCTCCGCATCTCTTTCACAACGCCTATACGCGCAATTTCCATTTCTTCCGCAGCCGTATATGCCAAAAGATATCCCGCCGTGCGGTCTGCTTTTTCTGCGATCAGACAAATCGCATTCGGCTGTTTCAGCGTTTCAAGAATTGATTTTTCACTCCATGCATCACGGAACAAACTATACTCCAGTTCCGCGATTGCCGCTCCGTCTTCCATGACCATACGGCGGATTTCCGGAGCCGCATTTTTTTCTTTTGCCGCTCTTTCCCGCTCCGCCTGAGAAACGCGCAGATAATCCGGTTTATGTTCTGCCGCCGTTTCATAACGTCCCATCTTAAAATAGCGGATACCAAGCGCTCCTACCACTGCCGCACGCTGTCTGTTTAAATATGACGGCGCAAAAAAATACGGAACTTTCAGACCCTTTTCCAGCATCTTGCGATATACAGGTACTCCATCGCCCAAGAATACGACTCTGCGTCCATAGATATTCAGCCTTCGTATCAAATCTTCCACTGAAACCGCCATCTGTACACGTATTACCTGAAATGCATATTTCATCTGTCCGTGTTCGGAATCTTCACTCTCCTTTTTCGGAACAAAAGAGTAGATTCCTGTATAAACCTGATTTCTTCTTGCATCCATGATCGGACATATAATATCCTCGCATCCGTAGATACTGTATGCCATCGCATCTGCTGTCGGTATATGGATCAAGGGCTTGCCTAACGCAAGCCCCAAACCTTTTGCTGTTGCAGATCCGATCCGAAGTCCTGTAAACGATCCCGGTCCTCCCGCAACTGCGATCGCATCAATCGTGTTCAAATCCGCTTCTACCATTTTCACCATTTCATCAATCATCGGCAGAAGTGTCTGTGAATGTGTCTTTTTATAATTTATTGTAAATTCCGCAATCGTCGTGTCGTCCTCTACTATTGCAACCGTAGCTGTCAGACCCGAACTATCTATTGCCAAAACTCTCATGCTTTACATCCTGCTTTCCTTTTCGCTTTCTTCCGGCATTCGTCCGCCATTCTTCATTCATAACCGCAGTTCACTGCCGCCAAACTTTATACCGTCTTATCCGGTCTTATCCGATCGAACCTCACTTCATCTCATTGATTATGATCTTCCGATAGTCAAACCCTTTTTCCAAGTCTTTTTCTATGATAACTTCCGTCCGGTTTTCCGGAAGAATCTCTTCGATCAGATTCGCCCATTCGATCAGCGAAACACCGTCGCCCATAACATATTCTTCAAATCCCACTTCATCCATCTCTTCGATATCCCCGATCCGGTACACATCAAAATGATACAGCGGCAGTCTTCCTTCGTCATACACCTGCACGATCGTAAAGGTCGGACTGTTTACCGGTTCTTCGATGCCAAGTCCTTTGGCAAGTCCCTGTGTAAAAACAGTTTTTCCGACTCCGAGATCTCCTGTCAAAGTAATCACCTGCCCCGGAAATGCTTTTTCTCCAAGCTGTCGCCCTGCCGAAAACGTTTCCTGAGGACTATTCGTTTCTAAAATCATGTTACAGCGCCTCTTCTTAATGATGGAATAAGCGAATTCCGGTAAATGCCATTGCCATTCCGTATTTATTACATGTAGCGATCACATTATCGTCTCTTACAGAACCGCCCGGCTGCGCAATATATTTCACGCCGCTCTTATGCGCGCGTTCAATGTTGTCACCAAACGGGAAAAAGGCATCCGATCCAAGAGCAACATCTGTCATTTTATCAAGCCATTCTCTCTTTTCTTCTCTTGTAAACACTTCAGGTTTTACTGCAAATGTATTTTCCCACACGCCGTCCGCAAGCAGATCCATATACTCATCGCCGATATACAGATCGATCGCGTTATCACGGTCCGCGCGTCCGATACCGTCCTTAAACTGAAGTCCGAGCACTTTCGGGCTTTGACGCAGCCACCAGTTGTCTGCCTTCTGTCCGGCAAGACGTGTACAATGTATTCTTGACTGCTGCCCCGCTCCGATACCGATCGCCTGTCCGTCTTTTACATAACATACAGAATTTGACTGTGTATATTTCAAAGTGATCATGGAAATAGCAAGATCTATCTTCGCCTGTTCCGGTATCTCTTTGTTTTCTGTAACAACATCAGAGAAGAAGTCCTTATCAATATTCAGTTCATTTCTTCCCTGTTCAAATGTGATGCCGAATACTTCCTTATGCTCAAGCGCTGCCGGAACATAATCAGGATCGATCTCGATAATATTATAATTTCCTTTTTTCTTTTGTTTTAATATTTCAAGAGCCTCCGGTTCATATCCCGGTGCGATCACGCCGTCGGAAACTTCTCTCTTGATCAATTTTGCGGTATCCACATCACACACATCAGACAACGAAATAAAATCTCCGAACGAAGACATTCTGTCTGCGCCTCTCGCCCTTGCATATGCGCAGGCCAGCGGAGACAACTCCCCGAGATCATCTACCCAGTAAATTTTCGCAAGCGTATCAGAAAGCGGAAGTCCGACTGCCGCCCCTGCCGGAGATACGTGTTTAAACGATGTTGCCGCCGGAAGTCCTGTTGCTTTTTTCAACTCGGACACAAGCTGCCATCCATTAAATGCATCAAGAAAATTAATATACCCCGGACGTCCGCAAAGCACTTTGATCGGCAGTTCACGTCCGTCACTCATATAAATTCTGGACGGTTTCTGATTTGGGTTGCATCCATATTTTAATTCTAATTCTTTCATCTTCTTATCCGCTCCTTATAATCTTTATTTGCGATCTTTATTCGTGATCCTTATTCGTAATCCTTATTTCGTAATCTTTATTTATGATTTTTATTTACGATTTTCGTCTCATACTTTCCTGTCTCTATATCGATATAACGCACGAAAAGAGATACTTTATTATCTTCATTCAGGCTGTGCCATAACGTCTCGGTGAACTCGTCCATATCGTTCGGGATTCCGATCAATTTCGGTTCTCCTTCAAAACTCGGCAAAGGATTCCCGTCACACATATAAGTATGGATAAAATGTCCCTCTCCCGCAACCGGATTCTCATATGCAAATGTATATCTGCAGCAGCTTTCCGGATTCCCGTTATTACTTTTCAAAATAGACATTGCATAGTTGTACGTTCCGTTTTCTATATGCATTACTCCGGAGATACGCGGCGTATAATTCGGACCGTCAGGTTCAAACTCGCGGGAGCGAAGTGACTGCTCGAATGTCATCTGCTTATCCATCCCTTCATAGATAGTATCTGTCTGATCTCCGTTTGTAACAATCGTTTTATTACCGAGGACACGCACCGGCGCATAAATAATAAGGCTCGGATCTTCCAGTTTTGCCGGATCAAACGCCTGTGTACGGATTCCTTCTCCTTCTTCCACAAACACACGGTTTCTGCTGTTCTCACTTCTTCCCATGATAAAGTAAGCCGTCACAGCCTTCGTTCCGTCCTGTGTTTTCCCGATAACGATCCCTCTCCCCGGATAAGAATTGTTCTTCAGCTCTTCTTCAATAGACAGCATCTTCATTACACTGTATCTCCTTTCATCTCTCTGTTCAAATTTTCGTCTTCTTGTAAACTTTCCCATCGTCTGACTCAGACAGGTTTTTATTTCAAGTCTTTCATCCGCAGACGGACTTGCGTGATACGGTTGTCTTTCACTTCTTCGATTTTAAATATCAGACCATCCGTTTCTATGATATCCCGATCTTCTTTTGCGGGAATATGCCCCAGTTTTTCAATAAGATATCCCGACAGTGTATCATAATTTTCCGTTTCAAGCTTCAGTCCGAGTTCATCGTTCAAATCATCAATGAGAACTCCTCCGTCAATCTTGTATTCATCTTCTCTGACACACTCTATCTCAGGAACTACTTCCTCATACTCTTCGTTAATATCACCCATGATCTCTTCAACGAGATTTTCGATCGTTACAATTCCCGAAAAGCCACCGTACTCATCGACCAAAAGCGCCATATGATGCCGTGTCTCCTGCATAATCCGAAACAGTTCATCCGCTTCCTTTGTTTCCGGAATAAAGAACGGTTGACGAAGCATCTGCCTGACATCTCCTTTCTTCAACGGATGTTTTCGCATCTCGATCATCATATCTTTTACATGAAGCACACCGATAATATTATCAATGTTTTCTTCATATACCGGAATCCGATTATGTCTTGTCTCAAGGATCTCATCGATCATCTCCTCAAACGGATCGTCAATATCAAATGCTATCACTTCTCGCCTCGGAACCATGATCTCTCTTGCAGTCCTTCTGTCAAACTTAAACACCGAATCGATCATCTCTTTTTCGTCATCGTCAAATGTACCGCTTTCATTTCCCATTTTTAAAAGCGCTTTCACTTCCTCTTCCGTCACCGCTTCTTCCTCATCTTCCGTTTTCATCCCAAGAAGCTTTAACACAAACTTCGTAGACATGGAAAGAAGTTTGATAAACGGAGACAGTATGATCGATATATAGTGTACCGGCATTACCGTAAACATACAAAACGCTTCCGCTTTCTGCAGCGCGATCCTCTTCGGAACAAGCTCGCCGAACACAAGGTTAAAAAACATCAGCACAAGCGTCACCCCATTGTAAGCAATCTGCGAACTGTACGGAACGCCTGCAGCCTCAAGTGACTGCGCCAGAACAGGCGAAATCCCCGACGCTGCCGATGCCGACGAATAAAATCCCGCAAATGTGATCGCAACCTGAATCGTCGAAAGAAACTTCGTCGAATCCTCAAATAAACCTTCGATCACTTTTGCCTTTTTATTTCCTTCATCCGCCATACTTCGAATCCGGTTCTTATTCACCGATACGACCGCCATCTCCGCCCCGGCAAAAAAAGCGTTCAGCAAAGTGAAAAATAACAACAACAGCAAGTTAAACAAAATAGAATTCCCCGCAGGGTCTGCGTCCATAAAAAATACTCCTCCTGAAATAAATTATTTTCAGGAGAAGTATATCATGCGCCTATCATTTTAGCAAGTTGACGCCCGGTATTTTTGCATTCGCCTTTTTACACACACGCTTTAACTTCATATTCGTTGTCCAGAGAAAGCCGCAGTTTATGGAAGCATATGACCTGCCGCCATATAGATCGCATACCATTCTTCCCGTGTAAGAGTGATCTCGCATGCCTTACAGATCTCCCTAAGCCTCTGCAGATTCATTGTGCCGGAAAGAACCTGCATGTGCGCGGGATGTCTTAAAATCCACGCGGTGGCGATCGTTGTATCGCTGACCCCGTACTTTCCTGCAATCTCGCGGATTTTTTCGTTTAGAACCGCAAACTTGTCGCTGTTTAAAAACACTCCTTCGATCATTCCGTACTGAAATGGCGACCATGCCTGAATCGTAATGTCATGCAGCCGGCAATAATCTAATACGCTTCCATCCCGGTCAACGCTTCCAGGCGTCGTCATATTTACTTCCACTCCGCTCGCGATCATGGACGCATGAGCAGCGCCAAACTGGAGCTGATCCGCCATAAGCGGCTCACTCACATATCTGCTTAGAAGCTCCATCTGCATCGTATTCTGATTCGATACGCCGAAATATCTCACTTTCCCCGACGTATGCAGCTCCTCAAAAGCCGCCGCTACCTCTTCTGGTTCCATGAGCGCATCCGGTCTGTGAAGAAGAAGAGAATCCAAATAATCTGTTCCGAGTCTTTGCAGAGAATCTTCTGCTGATTTTATGATGTGCTCTTTAGAAAAATCGTACATCACCCCCGGCACAATTCCGCATTTGCTTTGAATCCACATATCTTCACGGCTTATTTTCGCTTCTTCCGCCGCCTCTTTAAAACGCTCTTCGCAGACTCCCCCTCCGTAAATATCCGCATGATCAAAAAAATCGACCCCCTCTGCCATTGCCGCATCAACCAGCTTCGCCGCTTCTTTTACGGTCAGTTCTTTCATGCGCATACATCCCATGACAATAGCCGGAACCTGTTTTCCCGTACTTCCGAAATTCACTTTTTTCATCTGCATTTCCACCTCTTTCTTCCTTGCTGTTACTTATATTGTAAACGCTGTAAACGATAGTCGTTTCCCATGTTGGATATCATAACCGATATCCAAGTTCATATGCTCCACGCACAGCTTCCAGCGCCTGCGCCACTTCTTTTGCATCTCCGATCACATATGTTTCATAAGTGTCTTTGATTTCTTCATACAACGGATTCCATGCCTTTGAGCCAACCGCGCATATCACATGTGTAAATCCCGGATATTTCATCTCACCTTTTTTTGTATCTGCGATAATTGTTCCCGCATCAATCTTTTTTACTCTTGCGCCTGTAATCATCTGTACATTTTCCTGTCTGAGACGAGCCATAGTCGGCACAAGATTATTCGGAACCATTCCCTGACCTATGCTGTCTGTCATCTCGATAAGAGCTGCTCTTGCCGCTCCTCTGGAATGATGAAGCACATATTCCGCCGTTTCTATTCCAACCATTCCTCCTCCGATAATCGCTGCATTTCCGCCGAGAATCGGAACTTTTCCGCTCAATACGTCATTTGCCTGAATCATAGTTTCCTTGCCTTCTACCGGAAGTACGATAGGTTCTGCTCCTGTTGCAAGAATTACGACATCCGGATTCTCCGCTTTGATCACATCTGCATTTGCTTCTGTCTCATAGCGAATCTCCGCACCATATCTGTCACATTCCTGCAAAAGATATACGATCCATTTTGAAATTTCTTGTTTAAACGGAGCGCGGCATGCCAGATTCAACTGACCGCCTGCTTTTTTCTCTTTCTCAAATACGACTACATGATGTCCGCGTTTTGCAAGAATCCTTGCTGCTGCAAGTCCTCCGATTCCTGCTCCGACGACTAAAATATTCTTTTCTTCTGCTGTCGGTTTTTCTTCAAACTCCAGTTCTCTTCCTGCCAGTGGATTGATCACGCAAGATGCCGGACGTCTTTTCGTCTGCTCACCTACACATCCAACTCCGCAGCCTGCACAAGGAGCAATCTCATCATAACGTTTTTCTTCTGCTTTCTCCACAAAATCCGGATCTGCCAAAAGAGCTCGGCCAAGTACAACTCCATCCACTTCATTTGCTTCAAGCACATCTTCCGCTAACTGTGCATCCAAGATTTTTCCGACCGTGATCACCGGTTTTGTTGTTATTTCTTTAATTGCCCGAGCTTCTTTTAAGTTCGTAAATTCTTCTTCTCCATGACACGGAATAATCTTATTACAACGCTCATATTGTGTTCCGCCGCTGATTTCAAAACAATCAACGCCATGTTTTTCCAAGTAAGGGATCAAACGTTTCATATCTTCTAACGTATTTCCCTGCGGATCTCTTTCACTTCCGGACATTCTTAAAACGATCGGAAAATCTTCTCCACAAGCTTCTTTGATCGCATCCAATACTTCAAACAACAAACGGGCGCGATTCAGCAAACTTCCGCCGTATTCATCTGTACGTTTGTTGCGTAAAGGTGACAAGAACGATCCGAGCAGCATATATGCATGGGCACAATGCAGTTCGATTCCGTCAAATCCAGCCTCTTTCGCATTTTTAGACGCTTTGGCATAAAGAGCGACAATACCCGGAAGTTCTTCTTTTGCCAGCTCTCTTGTCATCTGCCCCATAGAGTTCGGATATGAACTGCTGGCTACTGGCGCTACTCCGAAAAATGCACTGATACTTTCCGGACCCGGATGCGTAATCTGCGGAATGATCTTACAGCCATAAGAATGAACTTTGTCTGTAAAGCTTTTGTATTTTTTGATACTTTCTTCATCCCGAAAACAAAGTGTATTTCCAAGATACGGAACATTCGGATCAACACTTGTAGCGTCTACGATGATACATCCCACACCGCCTTGCGCACGCCTGAGCCAGTAAGCTTCCATTTTCTCATTCACAGTACCATCCTGACTTTCATATCCCAGCGACATCGGAGCCATAAAAGTTCTGTTTTTCACTTCCATTCCCGCAATCTTAAGCGGGGTAAACATTGTTCTCATACGCTTTATCCTCCTATATTTCTACAGTGTTCTTGCCGCTTCAAATCCTTCCGCGATCGCATCCAGAGCACGTCTTGCGGATTTTGCGTCTCCGATCACGCGGCACGGAATCTGCCTTTTTTCACATTCTTCCACAAGTAAATGTGAATCATTTGAAGCAAATCCAACAGCAAATACCGCGCAATTACACGGCACAAGAGTTTCATCTTCCAGCACAATTCCTTCTTCCGTAAATTTACACACTTTGCTGTTTGGAAGCATTTTCACCTGCATCTGCTGCAATTTCATCATAACGGCAATCTTACGAAGGCTGCCCAGATCGCTTCCGATCTCATCTTTCATTTCCAAAACAGTTACATCACATCCGTCTGTCGCAAGAGTATCCGCTGTTTCCAGTCCTACCAGACCGCCTCCGATAACAGCGACTTTTCCTTTCGGACACACTTCATGCCTGAGAACTTCCGGTGCTGATGCATGCTGCAACTTATCCATACCTTCTAACTTAATCGTAATCGGAGAAGAACCGATTGCCAAAATAACAGCGTCCACATCTGCATCCTTCAACATTTGTGCATCTACTTTTGTATTCTTATATACCTTTACAAGTTTTTCTACCTGTTCGGCCATCTCAAACGCCGCCGCCTTCATCTCAGCCTTGCCCGGCGCTTCTCCGGCAAGAAGAAATTCTCCTCCTAATGTGTCAGAAGCTTCAAACAGCGAAACTTCATGTCCTCTTTCGTGCAGGATCTTCGCAGCCTCCATTCCGGCAACACCTCCGCCGACAACCCATACTTTCTTCGGAGTTTCCGTTTTACTTAAATCGTACTCTGATTCATGACCGATCATCGGATTTCTCATACAAGTAATATGAGGACGGTTTGCAACATCGGTAAAGCCATCATAGCAGCCCTGATTACATCCTACGCAATGTACAATATCGCCGATTCTGCCTTCGTGCGCCTTATTCGCGAATTCCGGATCTGCAAGCTGCGCCCTTCCCATAACAACCATATCTACTTTGTCCTGAGATATGATCTCTTCTGCCAGCGCCGCCGTATTGATCCTTCCTACTCCGACAGTCAACATCCCTGTCTCTTTTCGGATTCTCGCCGCATTGTCAATATTAAATCCATTTGGCACATCAATAGGCGGAACTTCATACATAGACGCCGCCGTAATGATATTTCCTCTGGATACATCTAGAACATCAACGCCATGCTCTTTTGCAATCTTACAAAATCGAATCACATCTTCAATCGTAAGACCGTTTTCCAACATGTCGTCCTGAGCGTCAATTCTGATAAACAACGGCATCCCTTCCGGCATATTTTTGCGAATTTCATCAATTACTTCCAACGGGAATCGACATCTGTTCTCAAAACTTCCTCCATATTCATCTTCCCTGTGATTGAAGCCCGCACTCAGAAATGAATGAGGAAGGTAATTGTGCGCCAGATGAAATTCCAAGCAGTCATATCCGGCTTCTACCGCTCTGGCAGCCGCTTTTCCATAGCATGCGATTACTTCCTGAATCTGTTCTTTTGTAATGGCTTTGATCATATAAGCGCCAAAATTCATATCCGAAACAACCAGCATCTGCGCCTTCGGATCCATGCATGCGGCAATAGATCCCTGCCAAAGCTGAATTCCTGCTTTCCCGCCGTTTTCATGGATTGCATCTGTCAGTTTTTTATGTCCTTCAATCAAGTAATCTTCACTGATAGATACAAAATGCGCCGGCGCACTTGGCGTATGTACGGCGGCTACTTCTACAATATTCAGTGCGCATCCGCCTTTTGCTCTTGCAGCGTGGTAAGCAATCAATTTATCTGTCACTGCCCCGTTTTCCGCCGCCATTCTCGTTCCCATAGCCGGCAAAATAATTCTGTTTTTCAGCTCCATATCACGAATCTTAATTGGAGCAAATAAATGTTCAAACATCTTTCTGTCACCTCCGGTATTTTGATTTCATTATAAGGCGAAGTACAGAAAATAGATATTCAGATATTTTAAAATTATTATCAATTATTTACTTTTCATACTACATCTGAATTGACTTGGCGTTTGATTCATATATTTAAAAAAACTGCGCTGAAAAGATGAAATACTTCCAAATCCAACGTCACTGCTGATCTGTGTAACAGTCCGGTCTGTAGCAACAAGATAACTGCAGGAAATCTGAATTCTTACTTCCTCCAACAATTCCAAAACACTTCGTCCAAACACCTCCCGCGCTCTTCTTTCAAGCAAATGCGCATTCTTTTTCAACACTTTCTCCATTTCTTTCATCTGAAACGGATCATGAAAATTAAGTATAAGATAAACCAAAATCTGCAGTGCCTCTTCCTCCGAATGCATTTGCATACCGTTTCCTACATTTTGTTTCTGGTATTCTCTGACGCTCACGTTCATATAACGTTTAAATACTCTGTAAAAATCTTCGATATTAGTAAATCCGAGATAATCACTGATGTATTGGATATTCAAATCCGGAAAATGCAGAAGGGCACAGGCATTAAATATCTTTCCCATTTTCTGAAGCTGAAAAAAAGTATAACCACACCGCCGCACAATTTTACGATTCAATGTTACCGTTGTCATCCCTGCCGCTTTGGCATACTCTTCCATTGGTACTGTTTTGCTTGTATCCAACAGCACCCTTTGAATAACATCCCATACACAGTCTTTTTCGGAATCCTCTTTTTTCTTTCTCTCCATAGCGTATCTGCAGTACAATGCATGTAACTGCATGGCAAGGTAGATATTCATATTATACAGCAGAAATTTTTCTTCCTGCTCTTCAGCCAACAAGTCGTCTAAAACACGAAGAACCCTCTGTTTTTCTTGCGCATTCAAAACAAATAAAGGGGGAACGCCATACATCAGCACCTCATTTTCATTTTCTTTGTGCTGTTCAAAACACAAAAACATAAACAGACCGATATGAAAAGAAACCTTTACGCAGCGCAAAGGTTTTCTGATCTGTTCGATTCTATAAAAATGATGCATGTAAAGGCAGCAGAAAACGCCCTCTTTCATTTGATATTTATCTCCGTTGATCCAAATATCGGCGTCACCGCTCTTAACATAATATATCTCTGTCCTTTCATGAAATTTTTGTTCGAGCGGCTTTTTAATCTCGATCTCTTCTGCATGAATCTGTTTTTCTTTTAAATTATAGTAATCACTTCCTGTAAACCAATCCTTCTGATACCACATTTTGATTTCCTCACCGTTTCTTTTTTCAGATCTGGTTTTCTTCGATCACTCCTGATCGCATTTTATATTATAATCCTTTAGCGTCAGATGATCCCAAACGGCAATTACTTCCTCAGCGCTTCCATCATGCTTTCCTGATATGCCGATCTTCGTTTCTTATACATCGCTTCCCTTATTTCCTGCAGTTCTTGAACAGACACCTGCTCCAGCTTTTTCATCCGCCTGTCGCTTAGTTCTACTTCCGATAAATATGTTTCATACAAATCCGCCTCATACTTCCAAAGTTTCAGCCGCTCTCCATATCGGATCTTTAATTTCTGTGCGATCAAAAGCCCCTCCGGATCAAAATCCCCCGCATACCAAAAAACAGTGTCGCACGAAAATTTATCCATAAGAATAAGTACCGCCAGACGTAATTGCCCATTCCCGCAGATCACAGTCCGCTGCGGATACTCCCTTATCAATACAGAAAATACTGCCGGATTTTCCACAACGTATACCTGACTACTCTGTCCACAGACCTTCTCTAATCTTCCAATCGTCTGTAACGTCAATTTTACAGGCTCTCTATTCTCAAGAAAACCTTCAATGCCTTCATGTAAACCGCCGTCCGGTTTCCATCCGTGAATCCCATATGCCAGCGCATCATTCGATACTTCATCTTTCAAAATCCCTGCCTCATAATAGATTCTGTTTTTATACTCTGCTCTGGAAAGTCCTTCTTGTTTTAAATCGAAATTCCTTTCTCCAAGATAATTAAAGAGTAGTTTTTCCCCTGTCTTCCCTTCATCAAAATAATGGGGATTTCCTGTGACATTTGCCGAAAACACAGCTAACAATTCTTTCTGCTTTTTATCTTGAAACACTTTCAATTTTGCAATCCCTGTCGTTACATACGTTAGAATGCTCCTCAATTCCTCCGGGCTTTCTTTGTATAACTGCGTAATAAGCAAATATCCCTCTTTCTTTTCCTCCAATATGCTGCGCAGCCATTCTCGTCCGCTTTCATCCGAAATACTTTCCAGTATCTCCGCAAAATAATCTTCTCGCCTTTTCGACTCTGCCAGTTCGATTTCCTTTTTTACCTGCAGCGGCTCTCCAAAATAAGTTTCCAGAATCAATTCCCAGGTTAATCCCGCAAATTTACTGGATTCCAAACATTTTTTCATTAAATCCGCAGAAATTGTTATTGTCTTATTACTTGTATAATCCCTTTGAAAAAATCCTCCTAATTGACTTTTCTCTTCTCTGCTCAGCGACGTAAGCATCGCCGTTCCCCCAAAGTGGCCAAGACCGGCATATTTATCCCGCATTTTCAGAAATAGTTTTTTATATACCGGACGCGCCTTGAAATACAGCATGCATTCTTCTAACAGATCGTTTGTTTCTGTTTTATCCATGACTCAAGTCCTTTTCTGTTACCATACTTTTTATATTTCCATTCCAGACATACCGAATAACCGTAACATATTTCGCATTCTCCGGGCGGACAAGCTGATAGATTGCCAAAGCCGGAACCGTATCATAATCTCCCCAGAGAATCTGTGAGTTGATCATAAAATTAAAGTCAAACTTCACCATCAGCCGGAACATGTCCCGAATATTCATTTCATCTACTCCCGCGAATGCCTCGTCCAAGGAAATCAAATACGGAGCATCCTGTCTTGCCCCTGCATATTTTGCTACTACTGCCGAAAATAGCGGCACGTACATCGACATCGCCTTTTCTCCGCCGCTAAAAGTAAAGAATACGCGGTCTGTCAGTTCCCTTTTCTTCTCTCCTGTTTTTTGACATTCCAATTGAAACTCAAACCATTGACGATAATCCAGCACATTTCTCATAATCGCATGAAAAGACTGCACATTTCCCAGATCATTTGCAGATTTTCTTGCCTCTTCGATCTTAGATCGAAAATGTCCGGATAACTGCTGCGCCTCTTCCGGACGCATAATTTCGGCATCTTTTTGCAGAAGTTCTACAAGTTCCCTCGTATCCAGCTGTTCTTCTTTCTCCGCCCGCTTATTTTTCCAACGCAGACTCAGCGTAAGTCCGCTGGAAGTCTTCATAGACTCCATCAATGTGTTCATTTTCTCAACCCATCGCTTACTGGCCTGAATTTTTCCGCGAATTTTCTTACTGATCGTATTGGCAAGAATATCTTCAAATAACTCTCTGTCCTTATCACTCAAAAGCCGACGCTGTACCTCTGCATCTTCTTTCATTCTGGCAATCAGTTCTTTAAACTTGATCGTGATTCCTCTATACTTAGCAGAAATATCGATTCGTCTCATACTTGTGTCGAAAACTCCGCTCTCCTCATCCAGTTCTTCAAATAATGACTGCAGCGTAACCTGATATTCCAACAGATATCCCCTATTCATATGATATACATTTTGCAGATTCTCCAAAATCTCACTGTGCCTTTTATTTCCGAATCTCCCCATAAACATCCTGCATATCTTCTCCGCCCGTTCTTCCGCATCGTCGCTTACCGCAAACGGACACTCTACATATCCAAGCTGATATTCCATTTCAAAAGCAGTGCAAAATCTGTCTTTCTGCTGTCTGTACTTTCCAACTGAAACTTCTATATCTCCCAGTTTTTCTATAAATTGTTTTTCTTTTGTTTCCAAATGAGAGCTTTGTGTAACACTCGCCTCAATCTCTGACGGCAGTTTCTCCAATCGCTCTATGCAATGTTCCAATCGCTCCCTGATTTCCTCATAATCCGTCAAAGCAAGCTGTTCCATCACTGAATTCAGACTTCCCCGCTTTTCCCGTTCATTTCGTATCATATGATTCAAATCGTAGCGGATATCATCCAAATCGGCGTCAATTCCTTCCAAATATTCCTTCTGCACCTTTGCAGAACTAATTCCATTCCTATAATTTCCATAGGAAATCTGTACTTTCATCAACTCTTCTTTATACTCGGTCAAGGATTCTTCTGCTTCCGTAAACACATCCAGACGCGGGGGCAGATAACACTTCTGACATACTTCCTGCACCCGCAGCCGAACTGCATCCAGACTTTTTCGTTCTTTTTCTACAATACCTTTCTGGATCTGTACTTTACACTCTATTTCTTCCAGAATATTCGTTTTCTTTTCTAATTCTTTTGCTGCCACTTTCAGATCCTGTTCTTTCGGAAATGATTTCCACTCTGTTTCCAGACAGCTTTTCCTTTGCTTTAATTGTGTAATTTCGTCTTCCGCTATTTGAATGGTATCTTCCAGCCTCCGACACTCTGCTTCTAGTTCCTGTATCTTCTTTATGCGATACTGCTCTCTTGCATAAGCTCCTATAAAACATGGCGTATAATTTTTCGTAACCGTTCCTTCTATGATTCCGATTCCATAATTTCCTCTTTTATCGATCCATGTCCTGTTTTTTTCTATAGACTCACTTATCGTCTCTTCGTCCTGTTCCTTCCAGCCGATTGCTGTTAATATACGGGAAACATTCTGGTACAGAAGAATATCTCCCTCTTCGTTGTCTACATCCAGAAAATCCATAATGTTATTTCTTACATATGCGGCATCACTGAAAATATAACGGTCACATACCCCCGCATCCAACGCCAGCGCCTGTTCTCTATATTCTTCAGGCACAATCAGCGCATCCAGTATGCCCATATGCAATAGCGCTTCTTCCAGATATGCCCGCTGTGTTTCATCCAATTTTCCGTCAAAATCAATTACTTTATATAACTGCAAATATGGAATTCCTTTTTCTTTCAAAAGCCGTCGATTCTTTTCCACTGCTTCACTGCGTTCCGGCTCCGGCTCCTTTTGATTCTTCCACTGTTCCAGTTCTTCGCAAATTCCGTCTTTCTCCAATCGTCTGTCGGACAATTCTCTGCTCTGCTGTAATACTTTTCCCGAAAGTTCCTGACTTTTCCGCTCAAATTCACCATTTGCCAATCCGCGGATATTCCAATAATCGGTTTCCGTTGTATACTTCTCAATTTCCCTTGCCATTTCCTGCAATAGATCTGACTGCAGATGCAGCTCCGCATTCTCCTTTTCCCAACGATATACCGATTCTATTGTCTCCTGTTTTACTTCATGAAACTGATTTTCATATTGAAGGACTTCTCGTTCCGCTTTGTTCTTTTCTTCCTGATAGGAATCCAATTCCTGCAAAAATCTACTGTATCTTTCCTGACAACCCTTTTCTTCTTCCAGCGTCGTTTTTCCAAGACGGACCTTTGTCATATAATCCTTTAATAATTCTGAATGAGCCTGAAAAGAATACTGCTCTCCTTTCTGCTCTGTCAGCTCTTTCTTCATAAATGCAAATTCATCGAAAGGAACCCCCGCCATCTCTTCTTCCATATACTCCAGACTGTTTTCAATTTCTTCCCAAAGCATTTCATTTTTCTGAAATTGAAGTTGTATTTTCTGCTCTGTTTCCTGATATTTTTCTTTTTTCTCCTCTTCCTGCCTCTGTTTTCCTGTAATATTCTTTTTTAATCCTTCTAGTTGACTTTTAATTTCAACTTCCCTCTGCTTTAATTTGACCGTATCGCTGTCAGACAATGATTCCTTTTCCGCCTGATCTTCCGGCGTCGTATATCCCATAATATCCTGTGTGAAATTTTTCATAAAATATCTGGAGACACCTGTATTTTCATAGAGTACTTCACTCGTATCATCCCTCGCAAAATTCTCTTCACTTCCATCATTCAAATTCAGGATTCCACAGTTCACACAATACTTGATCACCTTGATCAAATGTCTTCGATACTGATATACTGTCCAGTCAATCTGCTCCTCCCTGTACTGCCCCTGTATATATTCTGTCAGCTCTGAAAGTACAAATTGCTCTTCGGCTTCTTTTTCTTCCAGAAACATTAAAATCATACAGAAAAAAACATATTCTATTTTCCGGGTAAATTCTTGAATTCCCATCCAGTTCTCCGGTGTCGCCGGCATCTTTTCCACTTTTACAAGATAAGGATTCACGATTACCTGATACCCCAGCTTTTCCATCAAGAATTTCTTAACCGTTCCTAATTCATCCTTTATCTGATAATATAATTCTTTTTCCCGACTCTTCAAAATCCAACGCCGTTCCAGCAGAATTTCCAATGCTCTCATGACTTCTTTTTAAATTCCCTTCACTCATTTTTCTCGAATACAATCACATATGCCGGCATTTGCAGATTACCGTCCGATGATTTCAAAATGCAGATTTCCTCTGTATCCGACTTTTCCACACGATAAACCTGCCCATCCTCTGTTTTCCCCTGAAGACTTTTATTCTCCAATGCTTTGGAAAGCCATGTCAGAAATACATCTCTTACATGCGGCTCTATCTCGGGAAGCTTTGCAAACTCCAGACGATTATCCTGAATATAACTTTTCAAGAGCCTGCGTTCTTCCTCTAATCGCTGAATCGTAGCAAGCCACATTTCTTCTTTTTCTTTCGAGCGATCAACAATCCCGCTTCGTTTTGCTTTTTCTTTATATGTACGAATCCTCGGCGTCACAGTCACGATATACGGTTCTTCCTCGAACACGCCGCTGTTGATACTCTCGGTCTGACGCCACGGAAGCCCTTTTAAATGCAGCGGCTTTTCAATGCCAAATACAACAGCGGCCAATCTGTGCGCCTCAAAAATATTCTTACATTTTGAAAACATCACCGCAACCTTATGATACTCTTCCCGCCGATTCGCCCCCGCATTGCTCATTTCACTGATTCTTGCCGCATACCTTGTAATCTTTCGTATGATCTCATTCGTTGTGTCAAATACCTTTGCCGCCTCAGAATCCTTTCCGTCTGTTCCGGTAAACCATTCCTCCAGACTCTGCCAACGGCCATATACTTTATCTGCAATCAAATCTTCCTTCACTTCCACATCGATTCTCGGAATCAACAATTCATACTGTATAATTTTTTCCAGCAAACACCTCAAAACCTGCCTGTCCGTATTCTTCAGACATTGTTCTATAAATGCGGCATTGACCTGCAGACTCCTCACGAAACTTCTCAAATACTCGATCAAACGGTCTTTGAACACAAGAAACTCTGTCGTTTTCATCATTTCTTCCGCTTTTACACTGTTCAACTCCCGCATATAATCCTGATAATTCTGATTCAATCGTATAAAATCATTATTCAAATCATTCCACCATGCATAGATATGCTCCTGATCTGCTTCTGTAATCTCAGAAATCTTGCGCAGATTGATGCGAAGTCTCTCCAATAATGTAGGTTCCAACGAAGAACTTTCAATAAACAGATTCTCTACCCGGATAACCATTCGCTCAATTTCTACCGTAGCTTCAGACAACTGATACCGGAACTTTTTATTCTTAAACTCCTCGATAGTCGCAACCTTTCTCGTATCCTGAATTGTTACCAGATTCCCCCATGCAGTCAAAGCCGCCAAGTCCTGCTGACACTGCTCAGGCGTATATTCTCTAAAGTATGCATCTTCCTTTAATTCTTCATATACCTCTTCCTGATACAGCCAATACTTCAGCTTTTCATATTTCAAATAAAAAAGCCGGATGATCGGACGATACCTGTCTGTATTATCCACATTCAGATATTTTGCTTCCGTCATCGGCTTCCTCACCGTCTCCTGTATTCTCATAACTTGTCGTGCTCCTTTGAAATATGATGATTCACTGCGCCTTAGTTATCAGCGTGCTACCATATATGTATTATATCAAAGACGAGAATAAAATCGAAGATTTTATTTATAATTTTCCTTAATAATAACTCATTTTTAAAAACTCCCCAGAACCGGAGTCCTGAGGAGTTGTAAATTCTTTTGAAATTGTACGTTCCAAAAACGTATGATTAACGTTTAGGTAACTGGGAACACTTGATTTTACTGGGTTCTTGGAATGTGGTGTTGCAAACACGTTACAAACGCAGGGCTTCTCATTACTCCTCAGAGCACCTCATAGACTTCAATTAAGAAATCTGACAGCAAGTTCCTGAATAGCAAGTATTGGACCTTGTGCATATGTTTCTTGGAGATACATTCTTTCCAGACGTTCTGTTTCTTTCGTCAAAAAAGAAAGCATTTCTACATCTCCTCGAAATCCAATTACTAAGCACAACATAGATTTGAAATATTCATTCCAAATATTAGAGTATTCTTTCATAAGCCAATTGCAACAGTTTTCTTCACAGTACAAGAAAAAATAAAGCGTATTTTCTCTAAAGATATCCTGCCCGTTTTTCATAGTTTTTTCTTTTATCCATGGCATCAGCACTATTTCGTATTCCAGTAATTTTCCTCTTAATCTGCTTCAGTTCCCTCCTGATAAAGGCTTTCGCTGAAATCGCATTGGCATATTCAACAGCTTCAGACTCAAGATATGAACTATATTCAAATTCAGCTGCCGAGAAAGGTATATCTGGGTGTTTATCTAAAAATTTATGTACTTCTTTTTTACTAATGGTTGCCATAATGTTTCACAACCTCCTCCAGCAATGGCAAATCACAACATCTTTCCTTTATTTTCTTGTCATTGCCATTCAATTCTTCATCTTTCTTAAAAAGAGTATCTCTTAATCTTTTTGCTGTCAACTGAATTTGTTCCCGATCAGCTTTAATACACTTATATTGATTTTGAAGCAAACGCTGATATTTTGAATCTTCCATTGCATCAATATCAATAAGAAGTAATGCCGATTCCACAACCGGTATCATATTATTAAAGTTGATTGCACCATATATTCCCTGATTAATTTTCCTAAAATCTTTTGTGTTCTTCATTTTACGATGCTTTTCTTTGGGCGATGTAAATGGTGTATAATATTTTATTCCATCAATCTCAAGCACCACGCCTACATACGGCCGCTTTCCCTTTTTATTATCTACAACTTTTGCATCATATTTTTTCAAATAATTAATGTATTCATCTTTGATATTATAAAATTTCATTTTTCCTCATCTGTCAAAAAAAGAGACGACTTCACTCGCCTCTTTTTCAGGTTCTCTCTTTATGGTGGAGACTCACCGCTTTTTTAGGTTCTCTCTTTATGGTGGAGACTCACCTGCTTTTTTAAGTTTCCACTTTATGGTAGAAACTCACCTAAGACAATTCTTTGTCTATAATAAGTATATGCAATTCTCCCTAAAAAATCAATATAATTCTATAATTTTTCAAAAATATAAACCTCCCAAGGAGCATTCCCTGAGAGGTTTGTAAAATCTTTTTGAAATTGTACGTCCCGAAACGTATGATTAACGTTTGGGTAACTGGGAACGCTTGATTTTACTAGATTCTTGGAATATGATGTTGCAAACACGTTACAAACGCAGAACTTCTCATTGCTCCTCACCACACCTCTGAGTTATCAAAGTGGGGGATGAATCAAGCAAATGTGTGTCTCCCTCTTTTTCTCGCAACATCATTCAAACTCAATAATATAATCTTGTTCTCTCTATTCTTTTTAGTGCATGTTCAACAAAAAGCCTTGATTTTACTCACTTTGCTGAACAATTAATAAGTTACATATATCTCCAAAGTAGAGTTTTCTGGATATGAAGTGACTTCATGGAGTCCATTTCTGATGATTTTAGGTACAAGAAATAAAACGTCTTTGTTTCTTCTTATGAAGGCCTTCTTGTTTCCCAAATCCACCTACAGTAACTAACCTCTCATGTCTACCAGGATCACCATCCTCTGACGGGTCCTAAATTCCTTCGTTCTGCTTATCCATAGTTGGGTGCTGCTCATGCTCCTTCAGCAGGGTCATTGCCCTATAAAAAATGTCAACGCAGCTACTGGCTCTACTTTGTCTTATATATTTTGCATTCCTGTTTCACAGCACCATTGATGGCGGACGCTTTCCTGTTTACAGTACTTTTTGCTCAGGCAGCTATTATGTCGCTTTTTCGATGGATATCTGACATCATTTTAAATCTGTCATACTCCATACCTTTCGTTAATACCGCATAAAACACACGGATCAATTTACAGCTGACAGCAACCATTGCCTGTCTTCGTTTCAGCGGATTCTTTACACGGGTTACGTAGTAATCATAGATCTCTCGGAACTCCCTGTTTCTTGCAAGCAACGGTACCATTACCTGATACAGGATCTTTCTGAGTTTTCTTCTCCCACGTTTGCTGATCCTCGTCCTTCCTTTGTGCTTTCCCGAACTGTTTTCCACCAGTTCCAGTCCTGCATACTTCTGGATCTGTTTCGGTGAATCAAAGCGTCTGATATCACCTACCTCAGCTATGAATCCGGCTATTGTGATGCTCCCTACTCCTTTAATGGCGAGTAACTTCTCCACATGCGGTACTTTTAGGATCATTTCCTCAAGTACTTTATTGACGGCTTCTAACTGCGAAGTCCATAAGCGATGCTCTTCAAGCAGCATATATAATTCACTTTTTGTTCCAATTCCTCCGTCAAGTCCAACACTGTTGTGCGCTGCTCCAACCAGGGTCTTTGCCCTATCTTCAGTAACTCCTCTGCCACGCATCTTTTTATCATGCCAGATTTTTCGGATCCCATTTACTCCAAGCGCGATCACATCTTTTGGCGTTGGTGCTTTTTCAAGCACTGCCAAGCCACTTGCTGCATCAAATCTTGTATATAACCCCAGATACTCCGGGAAATGTATTGCCAGCCATCTCTGGATCCTGTTTGCAGATATGTTATGCTGCTTCATGATCCTGTCACGGCTGTATACCAGGTCTCTTATTTCGGCATAAATGCCTTCTGGCACGTATGGTATTGAATATCTGCCATCCACAACCAGTTTTGCGATTGTTTTCGGATCTTTTGAATCCGTTTTCTTTGGACTGTTATCATCAAGTTCCTTGATCTTCTTAACTGAGAATGGATTGACCATTACTAATCTTTTCTGATGATCCTTTACATACTTTGCAAACGCAAACCAGTAATGACCTGTTGGCTCACAGCCGATCAGAACTGCGGTCTTTTTATTCTCCGACTTAAGTGTCTCAGCCCAAAGATTGAAAGAATTAAATCCTTCAAGATCATTATGAAAAGAAAACACCCGCTTTGTAAGTTCGCGCCCTCTGTTGTCAAAAGCTCTTGCATAATGTATCTGGCTTCCGATATCAACTCCGACAACTATTGTTGAATCTGTTACTTGCTCAATCTTTTCATTCTGTGTATAATTCATTTGGAACCTCCGGTGTCTGATTGTTTTGTTTACATCCGCCAAGATGCAACTCAATCATACCTTGAGGTTCTTTTTTATTCAATTGGCGCTTTTAATGAATTACAGGAATGCTCCTCATTCTATTCCTCTAAAAAACACTTTTCTCGCATTTTAGAAATTACTCCTTGGCATATTTCATCTACTGTAGAATACGTTCTTTTATCCGCTTTATCTGGGTTTGAAATCAAATTCACAACCTCAATCTCCATATCTTTATCTATATCAGCAAACACATACTCGTAAAAATCCATCGTTCTAAATTCCATTGTTTTCTTATCAATTTTAAATGGTTCTTTTTTCTCATTCGGATTCGTATTTTCCACAATATACTCTTCATCAGTACATTTAAAGTTCAATGTTTTTTTCATATCGTTTCATCCTTCCTAAAATAGTTTGTAAACCACCATCAATATTATCAGCAACAATTTGTAAAATACTATACTCATCATTTTCGTATTCTAATGCTCCAGACTTTATCGCAAATTGACCGTTTTCTTTGCAAAGGAAAATAACATTATCAACATCAAGATTTACAATAAATTGAGGATTATGTGTAACCATAATCACTTGGCGATTCTGCCCCATATTTCTAAATTGATCTAATACTTTTTCCTTAATTGCTTTTTGAGAAATATGATCTTCTGGCTGATCAATCAAATAAATCCCTTTATCCCTTGTTTCACCACAAATAAGTGTAAAATACATTTGTGCATCAAAACCAGAGGATACTTCCTCAAAAACATCCATTGTTTCTTCAATAATTGTATTTCCAATTTTAAAATCTTTGTCTAATTTAGTATTTATTTTCGTTTTAAGAGCCTCTAATGGAGTAATCGATTCATCATCTGATGGATAATTTTTAATAAACTCCTTCAGTTCTTTTTCTGTTATACTTCCCGTATCTAATACTTTCCCTTTCTTTAATACAGTTCTAAAAATTTCTTCAATATATTCTTGTCCAATTTGCTCTATCTGCACCTTTGATATGAATTTATATTTATCAACTGGATTACACTCCGGTTCAATAACTACTGTTTTCACATTTGGTTCATATTTTTCAACCGTTTCTTTTTTCTCTATCAGTTTACAAATATCTTGTATAGCCTCATTCTTCGACTCAACAAAATCAGAGTAAACAGCTTGTTCATCAGTGATTTTTTTACTATATCTTTGTTTAAAATGTGTCATAAAAGTATTATATACATTTATTCTCTCATTTTCTCGTTTATGTGACTTTAAAGTTTCCTCATATTTTTCCAACATAAGTCCAAAAACTTCTACTGTATTCTCGATAGATTGTTTATCTCTATCACGCAATACTTTATTGCACAAAATCTCCTTTAATTCTGAAATAACTGTTTCAAAATGTCCTATTAATTTCTGGATTTCTGTTATTTTTATCTTTTTTACTGTTCCAACAAACGTAAGACTTTTATCCAGAATTTCATCTACCGTAATATTAAACGATGGAAGTTCCTCCACCTTTTTATCATAGTCAAATTTGTTTTCTAAACACTCATATAAATTTTGTAAATCTTTCTCAACAAGACTTCGATATTTGCTAGCATTTATTTGTTCTGGATAAAACTGTGTCAAATACTTATTTGGTTTCATTCCATCTGAGTCAAATATTTCTCGTATTTCCCCTTGCTGATTAAACATGAATATATTTTCTTCTGGAACTTTCGTTTTTATTGATGTGTTATTTTTCTCCAAATATTTTTCGTACCCTTTTTTCAGTTTCCCATCATTTATTTTAGTATTATTTGTAATTGCATGAAGAAACAACGATTTCCCAATAGAATTATCTCCTATAATTACATTCAATCCCTTTGACATTGGTACACATACTTGATTCCCAGAAATATCCAATTCAATTTCTGAAATACTCTTTTCAACAGGATTAAAAAATTTATCCACTAAACTAATCCTGTGCCTATCCGTAACTGCCATTGCCAAACCTTTAAATGTAGGTAACGATTTAATATAAGTAAAAGCAAATTGAGTTTTCTCTTGTTTTTCAGTATTGGGGTAATACTCCCAATTATGGCAATCTGATCCTGTAATGAACCTTAAATTTTCTCCCAAATCATTATCTGCCAAAAAAGCTTTATTATATATTTCATTCTTTTTATTTCTGAACTCATACGCATCAAAATAATCTAGAAAAATCAACTCGTTAAAAGTATCTTTTCCTAATACCATAACATCATTTGCATGTGCTTTATGTTGTGAAGAAACCGTCTTTTTTTGATGTGCAATCATCACAAAATCAATATTTATTGCATTCAAAACTTCAAAATAATCACTTTTAGAATAAGCCCCTCTAGTTTTTTTATAGGTTGTCTTTCCTATTCCATTCGTCATTACTTGCTCAATGTTTTTAACTTTATCATCATCTCTATCATCAAAAATAGTTACTATATGTATAACTTTTCCCTCTGCAAATTCAACTGAAAATTCAATTCCGGGCAATACTTTCTTTATGCAATTATCCTTCATTTCTTCGCATTTTAATTCTTTATATATTTCATAATTGAACTCATCATGATCTGTAATCGCACATAATTCTATTTCATTTTCAATCAATCTCTGAATTAACACAGGTAAATTTTCCAATGTATTGTTTGCAACTTTGTCCTTATCTTTGCTTCTTGAATATACCGAGTGAATGTGCAAATCTAGTTTTACACCTTTCCTTACTACTTTATCCATACTTACTTTCTCCTAATCTATCATTTGCTTTTGGTATGCCATTTCCCTTGATTCCCTATTTCTTTGTTTATTTCTCTTCGACAATGGTATCAAAAATAGCTTCTTCAACAACCCTTACACATTCATCAAGATTTTTCTGGATATCTTTCCCCCAAAATCTAATTACAGTCCACCCTCTAAATAAAAGCTGTTTATTCACTTCATCATCACGTATCCTATTATTGGATATTTTTTTGAGCCAATAATCACTATTAGAACCTCTCTCGATTCTAGGTTTCAAAATTTCCCAATCTTTTCCATGAAAAAATTCACTATCGCAAAAAATAGCAATTTTATATTTGGTTAAGACAATATCTGGTTTCCCCGGCAAATTCTTATCATTTTTCCGATAACGATATCCTTTATGCCACAATGCCTTTCTTAATCTCAATTCTATGCTAGTATCTTTTGCTCGAATACGCTGCATATTTTTCCTGCGCTGTTCTTTTGTTAAATTATCCATTTTAACTCTTCTTCAACTCTTTACTTACCGCTTTTGCAACATACCAAAACATTACTGGAGGAATAGCATTTCCCAATGCTCTATACTGTGCAGCTTCACTTCCGATCAATTCAAAGTCATCTGGGAAAGATTGAATTCTTGCGACCTCCCTTGGAGTAAAACGTCTATATCTTTCACCTTCCATAAGTACTGGATCTGTACTATTTAAAGATACTTTTGCCAGATGAGCGCCTACTGTATTACAAGGTTTATTGATATCTTGTGCTCTTCCTTTATTCATACTCTCGCGTTTTTTCATCATTCCTGCAACCGCTCGCTCACTAAAAAAATACTTTTCATCTACACGTTTTTCAATTACAGTCTTTAATGGTGTATATTTAGTTTCATCCTCTATCTCTGCTTTAGGAAATGAAAATGTTATGTTCAAATCTTTTCTAAATCCAACAATAATAACACGTTCCCTTTTTTGCGGAACACCATAATCTGCCGAATTCAAAATCTGATATTGTACATCATAACCGCTTTCTTCAAATTCTTTCAAAATCAACGGAAATGCACTTCTCTTATTCGCTGTAAGTATTCCTTTCACATTTTCTGCAATAAAACATTTAGGCTGCCGCTCTCTTAAAATCCTACACATTTCAAAGAAAAGTTTTCCTCGTTCATCTTTTACTCCCAATCGTTTCGGATTTTGTGCCACAATAGAAAACGATTGACATGGAAACCCTCCTGTTAAAATGTCAAACTCTGGTATTTCTTCTGTTTTCACTTCTCTTATATCTCGATTATCTGGTGTTATCCCAAAATTCTCTTTAAAAATCTTGCATGCATTATCATCTATATCGTTAGCGTACACAATTTCCATACTATTCGAATTATAATATTTACCCAAAAAATCAAAACCACCGAGCAATCCAACATCGGTTCCTCCACATCCACAAAACAGCGACGCAACTTTTAATTTTTCCATGTCAATAACTCCTCAAATTGTCCTACTTCTTTAGGATCGAATGTTATATCCGCCCCATCAGAAGGTATCATATTAATCTTATCCTTTTTGTAAAGCCCAACGGGGTCTTGTAATAAAAATAGTTTTCGTTCATTCTTACTTAACATCAACCGGTATACATAATATCTGTCATGTGTACTGCTTGCAGTATTCCATTCATTCTTTGTAAGATGTATTCGATTGAAATGTAATGGTTTTGAACTAATCGTTGTTTTTACCTCTATATATCGTTTTCTTTCATCCAATTCTACTGAACTAATATCATATCCAACCGCAAACTGCGTAGGTATTCGTTTAATCAGATGTAACAAGTCTTCGCGTCCACCTAATTTAATTCTCATACATTCATGCCCATGCACTAAATTTTCTCCAATATCACCAATATCTTTTGTTGTCAGCTGATCAAAATAATGTATAATACGTTTTTCTAATATGTTATCTCTTTGAATTAAATCCGATAAACCACTTGTTTCTACATTTGTTGTATTTTCCTTTAACTGTCTTAATTCTTCCTCATCACTTGCAATATATGCTAAAATATCAGTAGAAAAATCTGTATCTTCCATATCTCTATTGACATAAGAAAACCAACTGTTGATACATGCTTTGACATCTTCCATAGTTCCGCTTTTTTGGCGAATCATTTTATCATACTCATTGAACCATTCGTTAGATTCGCAAAATTTTACTATAGATTCCTCTTCTAAAGTATTCAAATAATAAGTTCTGCTATCATAGGTTTTTAAAAGATTTGCAATTTCCATATAATCAACAATATCACCAGCATATCTTATAACATCGCCAGTTTGATCATATGCGACTCCATTTTTCCTATTCTGAAAAATTCTGTCCCATGTTTTCTCTACCCCTTCACAATCTCTTGTAACTCGCAAATCATTGAATATACAATGGCATACTTCAAATTTAGTAATACCAATAGAATTTCCACCATCACGATTAGCATATCTCAATAATTTTAAAATATATTGAGCTGGTTTAAAATGAATCCCTTCTTCAATTTGTTCCAAAACTCTGTTTGGTTTTATATGTGCTCCCGGATACTGAAAATTATAAAGAAATGTTTTAAAGCATTCTACTAAATCTCCACTCTTAGCAAGTTCTATCGCACGTCTTCCCGGTTTATCTGTTGTATTCGTATGCTCTATAAAACCAAATAATGCTGATATCTCTGTTCTCCAATTATTTATAGTCTTTAATTCTCTATGTGCATTTCCCGGATAACGGAATAATGCTGCGTTTACTTCCTCTACAAACTTATCTACTTCTTTTTCACCAACACGAGAAATTTCTTCAGCAACATAAATCAATACATTTTCTATGTCCCCTTTAAATCTAGGACGAACATGATGTACTCTAAAAAAATATTCTTCTGGAACTTTATACTCTTCCACTATTATTCATCTCCTAATGCTTTTTTCAACTGTTCTGCAATGCATTGTGCCATTAGTGGCGGAACTGCATTGCCTACTTGCCTAAACTGTTGCGTCTTATTTCCCAAGAAAATAAAATCATCTGGAAATGACTGTAGTCTTGCACACTCCCTAACAGTAGGTACACGATTATACTTATAATGAAAATGGTGTCGATGGCCTGTATCGATTGTTGGTGCTGGTTTATCACTCGCAAATCTTGTCCACGCAACATGAAAATTTCTACTATTTATGTATTCATCCGGCAGGTCTTTATAATTTCCTCCATCTGGGACTAAAGAAATTATTTTTTTTACTCGGTCAGAGTGATTAGCCGCAATGTGATTTTTAACCACTTCAGAATTTTTACGCATTATTTTCTGATACTCATTTTGTGGCTGCATCAAATAATCTAAAACCTCTTCTCCAAGTTCATCCTCTAATGTTGGTAAATCTGACAATGCCATACTGCAACTCACCTTATTTTCACGTATTTCAGGGTACACAAATTCTCCCTCTTTGATTCCTACAAATACCACTCTCTTTCTATTTTGTGGGACACCATAATCAGCCGCACATAATATCTTATATTGAATATGGTATCCCATCTCTGTAAACTTTTCTATAATGCTATCTTTAATCTGACCACCAAATAATCCTACTAATCCCGGCACATTTTCTATTACAAATGCTTTAGGCTGTATTTCTTTCACTAAACGAATATATGATAAATATAATTTATTTCTAGGATCGTCAAACTTTCTAGGACCCGAAAGCGACATTCCCTGACATGGCGGTCCACCAATAATTACATCAATTCTTTGATCACCAATTAGTGGTTTAATATCCTCTTCATATGTTACTTCTGTTATATCTCCGCAGATTGATTTAGCACCATAATGATTCAGTTCAAATGTTTCTAAAGCTTTTGAATCATTATCTATTCCTAGTAAAATATTATATCCTGCCTTTTCAAATCCATAAGACAGTCCTCCGCAACCGCAAAATAAATCTATTGCATTTAACTTATTTTTCATTGTGTTTCTTTGCCTTTCTATTATCATCAGGTTTTTCCGCATTTTCTGGAATTGCCCATGCCTCCCCCAATTTAAATGTACCCTCTATCCTATTTTCAGCACACAATATTTGCACACGTCTCTGTGAAATTTTCCATTTCTTTGCCGCTTGACCTGCTGTTATATATCCCATAGCTTTACCTCACCTTCTTCATTTATTATATTCTACGGGACGAACAAACGCAAGAAAATTTTATCGAATGTTTGTTCTTTTTCAGTGTCTTCTCCACCTCTTTCTTATCGTTCTCTATCCATTGATTTTTTCTTGATTGACCGTTTCGGTTGCTGTCTGCCTTCCTGCTGATAGCGATACAGCTTTTCCAGTACACTCGCTTTTTTCGGCTGTTCCAACGATTTTTCTTTCTTCTGTTCTGTCTGATTTTTCCACGCCCTTAGTTCTTCATTGTATTCTATAAGCAGTTCTTCTGCCTTGTTATAAACCTTCTGAAAGGCTTGCACATTGGGATAACCTTCCCGTTTTACTATCTGTTCCAAACTCTTGTGCAGACGCTTTTCCAAATCCTCTAACAGTTCAATTCGCCCTTCCAGAGATTTTCGTTCTTTGCCTTTAAATAATCCTCGTAACTCTGACAGTTGCTTTTTCAGAGAAGAAATATCCTTCTGTGTGCGTTTTATCTCCATTGACTGTCTCTGCAATTCATACATGACCTTCTGCATATCTTTCCACTCCTGCAAGTCAATCTTTGGTACAGGTTTCGGCGGTAATTTAAATTTAAAAATTACTTCCTGTAAAAAGTCTTTCGCACCTCGGATAATCTGACGGAACATATCCGGCAGCCAACCGTGTGTCCTGATAGATT
>OFSC01000496.1_pt1 | contig 32479 bp, 34 predicted proteins | sample 1543201 | NCBI WGS metagenome assembly OFSC01 (sample SAMN04209228, study PRJEB22552) | human gut metagenome | biome: gut; material: feces | host: Homo sapiens | place: USA: Oklahoma
GAATGTACATATCGAAGTAAAACGAGTGGAAGACCTGAGACTCCGGAAAGCGCTGCAACAGTCCTCCAGGGACGCCAGGGCGGGCGAGATTCCGGTGGTGATGCATCGCAGGAACCGGGAACCCTGGAAGGTATCCATGTGGATGGAGAACTTCCGCAAGATTTATTCGGATGATGTTTTTGACGATTTAAAGCCATGCATTCGGGGTGGCATTGTGACCCTGCTGCTGGATGCGTGGATCTGCTACTACAGGGACTGGCAGGCAGGAAAGGAGATGGGCTTAGATGAGTGATAAGAAGTCTTTTGTCATGTATGAGAGCTGGGGCGCTGCCATCGAAAAGATGAGCAACGAGCAGGCGGGCGAACTCATTAAAGCGATCTACGCCTATCAGAAAGACCCGGATGCTGTTCCGGAGGATCCGGCGCTGGCGTTTGTGTTTGAGCTTATCAAACAGCAGCTGGATGCAGACAGCCAGCGCTACAAAGAAGCGTGTGCAGCCAGATCGGAAGCAGGAAAGAAAGGCGGAAGACCGAAAGCAAATGCTTCTGATAGAAAGCAAATGGTTTCGGAGGAAAGCAAAAAAAGCAAATGCTTTTCTGAAAAAGCAAAAAAAGCTGATAATGATAATGAGTATGATAATGATTTAAAAGAAAACACCATAGATGGTGTTAAAGAAAAGCGCTTCGCGCCGCCCACCCTGGAGAATGTGAGTGAATATTGCCGGGAAATGGGTTACACGAACGTGGATGCAGAGCGCTTTATTGACTTTTACACCAGTAACGGCTGGATGGTCGGTAAGAATCGCATGAAGGACTGGAAAGCAGCGGTTAGAAATTGGGACAGGAGAGAAAAGAATCCGCAGAGGCAGGATGGGGCCGCCGAAGTCGCCAAGAAGAACCGCTTTCACAACCTGGAAGAACATGGTTACGACTACGATGCGATGGTGTGGGGCATGGTGGGCGCAGCGTCACAGAATGAGGCTGGAAGTGCTGTGGAACCCGGTACGGGATGAAGGGAGCTAGAGGACGATGAAAAGCATGGATGAACGCCGGGCAGCCATCAAGAAGCAGCTTCGGGGCGGCAAGAGAAATACCCTTCGGGAGCTTTCGGAAGCGATTGGCGAGGAACTGGAGAGAACCAGAGCTGCAGTGAGAAGAATGTGCGAACTGGGAGAAGTGCATCAAGAGTGTGACGGGCTCCCGGGGCAGAGAGGAGTCTATCGACTGACCCGTTCGAGCGAGATGCTAGGAGTGGGGGCAAGCGAGTCGATTGATTGCAAGATAATAGACGGAATCTGGCCGAATGAGGTGGAAGAGGCGAAGAGCAGCAGTGGGGCTCCTAAGTGGAGTTACCACGAAGAGTATTCGAGATTTACCGACAGTGAGGGTGATCTGGTAGAGTTCCTGAAAGAGATGCAGAAATAGGGGGTAAAGGATGGAGTAGACGACGGGTTACCGTTTAACTAGATTTCTTAAATAGTCAATAAATTATAGGAAGGGAGCCGAGACTCTGGCCAGAGTGATGCATATGCGGTCTCCTTAGAGGAAATGGAATCAGTATTAGAGAGAATGAAGCGTGAAGGAACGAGTGAAAAAATCGCGTCCTTCATTGCAAAAGAGAAACAACCATATGAGTTTAAGCGTAAATACGCACAGATCAGAGTGGAAGAGTTTGTGCGGGAATGTGACAACAGAGGATTGAATTGGCATGTGTCAGTAGGTGGGCTGGACAGCATTGTTTTGTACATGTTCATCAACGAAGTGTGCGGCATTGAAGCTCCGGGTGTGAGTGCATCATTCCTTGAAGATAAATCCATACAGAGGATACATAGGGCATTGGGAATAATCAATATTCCGCCACTTGAACGGTCAGATGGTACGAGGTGGACGAAACCGAAAGTTATTCAAGAATTTGGGTTCCCAGTCTTAAGCAAGGAGATTGCAGCGAAGATTGAACTTTTGCAGAATCCATCTGAAAAGAACAAAACCGTGCGTCATGCAATCATAACTGGAGAGACAGGAGAATATGGTGGCTGGCAGAAAAACAGCCGCATGAGGATGAGTCAGAAGTGGCTTGAAAAGTTTGGTGGATACGAGAATGAGAACGAGGGAACAAATTATCAGAAGCCGGATTTCAAAGTATCGTCCAAATGCTGCTATTATCTCAAAGAAAAAAACTGTGATGACTGGGGCAAGGCACATAATTCTGTTCCGTTTCTGGGGCTTATGGCTTCAGAGGGGGGGCGAAGAGCAAAGAGTCTGAGAATGCATGGATGTAACTACTTCGGGAAGTCCACAATTAGATCGGCACCGTTTGCAATCTTCGGAAGACAAGATATTTTAACGCTTGCCTTCGAAATGGATGACATGTGGAAATCTGGTCTGAAAGAGAAATATCGAGAGAAGTTATTGAAATGCGGGAAAATCTCAGAAACATTTAAAATGCCGGAAAGCCTTATTCCGGAGATTTATGGAACCATTGAACGGGATAAAGATGGAACATTGAGAACCACAAAGGCACAGCGGACGGGCTGTTCCATGTGCGGTTTTGGAATCCACATGGAGAAACGTCCGCACCGGTTCGATATGCTTTACCAGAGCAACCCAAAAGAATGGGATTATCTGATGTTCCATCTTTGCAAAGATGAAAATGGTAACGATTACGGCTGGGCAAAGGTACTTGATTATATTGGCGTTGGATGGAGACCAGGAGATCTTGAAACGGAGATACTGGGGCAGATGAATATTGCAGACTTTCCAGAAGTGTTACCAGATGGAGGCGGTGAGAAATAAAAATGGACAAGAGAATAAAGTGTGAAATGTATCGAGATTCGATGCAGAATTACAAAAAATACGGAATACCGAGAGCGCAGTTGATAATTGCAGACGTTCCGTACAATGTGGGAAACAATTTCTACGGCAGCAATCCTATGTGGTATAAAGGTGGAGACAATGCCAACGGAGAAAGCAAACTGGCAGGAAAAGCAGCATTCAATTCAGATTTCAATTTCAACCTGTATGAATACTTCCATTTTTGCAGCCGGATGCTAAAAAAAGAGGACACTAAAAAATCCATCAGAGGACGTAGCAGCGACAGCCCATGCATGATTGTGTTCTGCGCGTTTGAGCAGTGTGAAACGCTTGTTAAGGCAGCTAAGAAGCATGGATTCGCGCATTACATACCGTTAGTGTTTGTGAAAAACTACAGTCCGCAGGTTTTGAAAGCCAATATGCGGATTGTAGGGGCTACAGAGTACGCATTGGTGTTTTATCGGGATAGGCTCCCCAAGTTCCGAAATGGGGCACAGCGGGACGAAAACGGAAAGACAATTCGAGGAACCGGTAAAATGATTTTTAACTGGTTCCCGTGGGAAAAGGACGGGAAAGATATTCCGAAAATTCATCCAGCGCAGAAACCGGTAGGTCTGTTGAAAAAACTGATTGAGGTATTCACAGACCCAGGGGATGTAGTAATTGATCCGTGTTGTGGCTCGGGTTCTACACTTCGGGCGGCTGTGGAGAGCGGCAGAAGTGCCTACGGATTTGAGATTGACCGGAATTTCTATGAACGTGCCAAGAACGAAATGCTAGTATTTGAGCGTGACGAACAGCTGAGCATAGAAGATTTCCCGGAGGTGATGCCATGAAATTTTTAGATTGGTTTGCTGGAATCGGCGGATTTCGGAGGGGCATGGAAATAGCAGGGCACAAATGCGTTGGATTTTGTGAATTCGATAAGTTTGCGACAGCAAGTTATACATCCATGCATCTGATTACGGAAGAGCAGAGAGAATATCTTTCTACTCTTCCGTTGAAACAAAGACAGAAAGAAATTTTGAAAGAGGAATACAGAAATGGAGAATGGTACGCAAATGACATTAGACGAGTTTTTGCTTGGGACATCCCAAAAGCAGACTGCTGGTGCTTCGGATTCCCGTGTCAGGACATCTCAGTCGCAGGGAAACAGCTTGGATTTCAAGGAAACCGTTCAAGCCTGTTTTTCAGAGTTATGTATCTTATCGGACAACTCGAAGAAGAAAATAAACCCACTTACCTTTTCGTTGAGAACGTTAAAAATTTGCTTAGCGTTAATGGAGGATGGGATTTCGCCAGACTGCTCATTGAAATGGAGCAGGGGGGGTATGATGCAGAATGGAAAGTGTTCAACTCCAAAGATTTTGGAGTCCCACAAAACAGAGAAAGGTGCTTCGTTGTCGGACATCTTAGAAGCAGATGTTCCACAGAAGTATTTCCTGTCAAAGGAACAAACAGAGAGAATAGTGTTTTAATAATTGGTCACAGAGACGGATACAGGAGAAATTCACAAGTATATTCACAGGAAGGAATTACAGAAGCATTAGACACAGCGGCCAGCGGAGGAAGAGGACATCACATTGCATTGCCATGTTTTATTGATTTATGCAACGAAGGTTCAAAAATGACAGATCAGGCACGATGCCTGAAAGTAAGGTACTACAAAGGAGTGGCAAACCACGCAGGACAAGACAGTGGAATTGCAATCCCTGTTCTCACGCCAGACAGGGCAGAGAAACGGCAAAATGGCAGACGGTTCAAAGAAAATGGAGAACCAATGTTCACGTTGACGGGTCAAGACCGGCACGGAGTAGCAATTGAACCGACAGAAATTTCTGAGAAAACTGATAATGGAATTTTTGTTAAAATATCAGAAAATTTGATTGTATATGCGGTATGGTACGAAAAATGCCATTGCTACATAGCAATTCGGAAATTGACACCAAAAGAGTGTTTCAGATTGCAGGGATGGACGGATGATTATTTTGAAAAAGCTGAATTTGTAAATTCTGATAGCCAACTGTACAAGCAGGCGGGAAATGGAGTGACAGTACCAGTTATTAAGGCAATTGCAGACAATCTGCAATGCATGTAACTCAACTAACGAGTTAATAACTCAATTACGAGTTGATCTAACTTGATTTTAACTCAACTGATGAATTGGAGGATGTAAAAGAGCCTCTGGATACGATTACGGCACAGGATCGCTTCGGGCTGGTTACCATATATGGCACGGAATACCAGATCGTAGATATTGGCCTGCGACAGGAAGCCTTATCCGAGAGCGGAGCAGGTGCGACGCTGTGGAAATGCTGTGTGTCCGCCGATACCTATGGCACTGGTGCGGGCGAATCTGAAAGAGTTATGCGTTGCGAAGCGGCTGCCGAATTGCCGGGCGGATCGTCTGGGCGAGGATGCGGGCGGGCAGTTAAGGTTCGCGTAGGAAAATAGAGGGAGGTGGCACCGTTGGACAAAGAAGTCCTGATACAGTACTGTGAGCTTATGGAAGAGATAAAAGATATTAGAAGACGCATCCGGGAGCTGGATAAGTTCCTGGAAAACCCGCCGATTGTGGCGGACACCGTAAAAGGGAGCAGGGCGGATTTAACGATAGGCCCGATCAAGGTCAATGGTTTTCCAGATCCGATGCTGTATAGAAAGAAGCGGGCGGCGGAACGCTACCGGAAACTTTTGACAGCCAAGGAAGCGGAGCTTCTGGAATTAACGACAAAGGCAGAGGAGTACATAGAGGCGATTGAAAAGCCTGATTTGAGAATTATGTTCCGCTTCTATTATCTGGAGGGATTGACATGGATTCAAGTAGCCTATCGACTGAACCGGATGTTTCCAAAACGTCGGGTTAAATATACGGAAGATGGATGCCGGATGAGAAATTCCCGATTTTTTGAAGAAAAATAAAAATGTTCGGTCGTGTTCGCTATAAAAGTAGTAGTATGGTATTAGGCATTCGTGTGACGGCGAATGTGGACGGTTCACGATGACGGAAAACTCCTCCGTATATACTTCAATCCCCGCTGGACAGTGACCCTGGCGGGGAACCCCCTGGGGCGTAGCTCAGTCGGTTAGAGCAGCTGGCTTATATCCAGCGCGTCGATGGTTCGATTCCTTCCGCCCTGATTTTCCGGGTGATCTCCGGATGAACTGAACACACACTATCTCAGAGAGATTGAGGATAGCTTGCACGGCTAGAACTTGACAGCGGGCGCTTTTGTGCACGGGTGCCCAGCGAAGACTCGAGACATACTGCCAGCAAGATGTGTGTATTGCGAGCGTAGCTTAAATGGTAGAGCACTCCGCAGGGAGTGGGTGCAGGTTCAATTCCTGCCGCGGCAATTTGGCGGTTGTTTGGCGGAGCAACACGCCGATCCGCTTGTTTTGCGGTTCTTGGTAATAAATATCCTTTCGAGATAGCACCTGTCGCGAGATGGGTGCTTTTCTTTTGTCAGAATATGAGGTATGATGAAAGAAAAGAGAGGGGAAAATTATATGGATTACTTAGATAAATTATTTAGTCAACATGTTTTTATTTACAAAATCAGTGGCAAGTATTATGCGTTTGGAATTCGAGTTTGTGCTGAATGTAAAATGAACATCCCGGCATTGGAACTAAGATATAATAGATATTGTAAAGCATTTAATGAATCTGTGTCTCAGCATGAAGCAAATGACATTTTCAAGAAATTAAAGTTTATTGCAGAATTTGTGAGGGACAAGGCGGGCGAATGTGAGAAACCCAAAGAAGAAATAAAAGAATTTAATTTCAATGATTTAGAAATGAAAGAATTGAAGAATCAAGTTGAGAAGTATGCTGAGTTTTGGAAAAAATATAAATTACATGAGTTTTCACAGGCATAAATGCATATTTGAATATTAAAGGGTCGCCCAGCGTGGCTCTTTTCTTATCCCCAAAAACAAACACGATTGAGAGGTGGTGGTATGGCAAGAGCGCCGGACGCCAGAGTAGATCAGGCGAAAGAATTATATCAGCAGGGCAAGAAGCTGGTTGAGATATCGGCGCAGCTTGGAGTGCCAGAAGGAACCGTCCGCAGGTGGAAACACACCTACGGATGGGATGGCGAACGTTCGGGAAAGAAAAGCGAGCGTTCGAAAAAGAAGAACGAACGATCGGAAAGAGTAAAGAAAGCGGTTGCAGAGGAAGTGGGACAGGTTATAGAAAACCCTGACTTGAATGACAAGCAACGGCTTTTTTGCTTGTATTACGTTCGATGCTTCAACACTACAAAAGCCTACCAGAAAGCGTACGGTTGTGATTATGCAACGGCGGCATCTGTCGGATATAGATTGTTGGCGAAAGATGGAGTTAGAGCCGAAATCCAGCGCTTAAAGCAGGCGCGCCTTAACCGGGAGCTTCTGGATGAGTCTGATATCTTCCAGAAGTACATGGATATCGCATTCGCGGACATTACCGATTATGTCGAGTTCGGGCGGGAAAAGGTTCAGGTCATGGGAGCGTTCGGACCAGTTATGATAACGGATGAGGAAACAGGACGGAAGGTACCAGTTACCAAAGTCATCAATACAGTTCGCTTCCGGGAGTCCTGCGATGTGGACGGCAGCATCATTGCCGAAGTTAAGCAGGGTAAAGATGGGGCGAGCGTAAAGCTGGCTGACCGCATGAAAGCGCTGGAATGGCTGGCGGCTCATATGGACTTAGCCACTGACGAACAGCGGAGCCGGATGGAACACCTGAAAGCCCAGACCGATAAGATAACCGGACAGGGGCAAGAGATAGAGGATCTGGATGAGATAGAGGGCGAGATTTATGGCAAGTAAGACGGTTAAGAAGAAAACCATAGAATTTAAGTTCTCGGAAAAGCATAAGGAGTATATTCGGAAGTGCCATGAATGTTCCTACAATGTGGCGGAGGGCGCTGTTCGTGCCGGTAAAACGGTGGACAACATATTCGCGTTCGCTCATGAACTGAAAACGGCTCCGGATCGAATCCACCTGGCAACCGGATCGACGGTCGGAAACGCCAAGCTGAACATCGGGGACTGTAATGGTCTGGGGTTGGAGTGGATTTTCCGAGGTCAATGCCACTGGGGCAAATACAAAGACAATGAGGCTTTATTTGTCAAGGGACCATCGACGCGCTGGCAACAGAAGATAATCATCTTCGCAGGTGGCGGCAAGGAAGACAGCTATAAGAAGATCCGAGGCAACTCTTACGGTATGTGGATTGCCACGGAGATCAACTTGCATCATGATAAAACCATCAAGGAGGCGTTTAACCGTCAGCTGGCGGCGAAACGCTTAAAGGTCTTTTGGGACTTAAACCCAGATAACCCGCGTGCAGCCATCTACTCAGAGTACATTGACCGATATCAGAAGCAGCAGGAGGCGGGAGAGTTCCCGGGTGGGTACAATTATATGCACTGTACCATCTATGATAATATCAACATCACGCCGGAACGTCTGCATGAGATTGAGAGCCGATATGATGTTAATTCGATTTGGTATCTTCGGGATATCAAGGGGATGCGCGTGGTGGCAACGGGTCTGATTTACCGTCGCTTTGCAGATGCTATCAGCACAGGTTCCAGCACGTTCGGGATTCAGGGTAAGCCAACGGACCTCATGGAGATCAATCTGGGGATTGACTTCGGTGGCAGCGGGTCGGGGCATTCATTCACGGCTACCGCCATTACAAGAAGTTACCACAATGTGGTGGCACTTGCATCGGAGTGGATTCGATGCAAGGATGAGTCGGGCAACCAGATAGAGATAGATCCTCAGATGCTGGGAGATATGTTCTGTAACTTCGTCCAGAAAGTCTTAGGGCAGTACGGCTATATCACGACGGTGTATGCGGATAGCGCAGAGCAGACATTAATCGCTGGCATTCGGAGCAGTCTCCGACGCAATGGTCTCGGATGGATAAGGGTTGAGAATGCCCTGAAAGCTCCCATCAATGACCGTATCAACGCGGTGCTTATTCTGATGGCGCAGGGGCGCTTTTGGTATGTTGGGCGAGAGTGCAACAGTCTGGTAAATGCGCTGTGCACAGCAGTGTGGGATCCAAAAGAACTGACAAAGAATGTCCGGTTGGATGATGGTACCAGTGATATCGACTCACTGGATAGTTTTGAATACACGTTGGAGCGGCGGATCAGCCAGCTTATTAAATATGGGTGATGAAAATGAATTATACGAAAATGTATGAGGCATTGCGGAAAGTCCTCGGAAATGAGCAGATTGATTTTGCCATGTCCGGACGGAGCAGTGCCTTGATTGAATTGTGGTCCCGGATGTATGAAGAAAAATCGCCGTGGCTCCATGAGATAGATAACGCGAATATCCCGGCAACGGTGGCGGGAGAGATTGCCAGACTTACGACTCTGGAATTACAGAGCAAGGTTGAGGGCAGTCCGAGAGCGGATTTTCTAAACGGCATATATCAAAGCGTTCTTGGAAAGCTCCGGGTTCAGACAGAATATGCCTTTGCGAAAGGCAGCATGGTCTTCAAGCCGTATGTTTCCGCAAACGGTATCGCGATCCAGTACATTCAAGCAGACATGTTCTTCCCACTGGATTTTGACTCTGAGAAAATGACGCGCTGTGCCTTTTTAGATCAGTTCCGGAAAGGCAATGCCATTTATAGCCGAATTGAACTGTATTCGCTGGATGGAGACACGCTCTCAATTAAGAACCGGGTCTTCGTGGCGAGGACAGAGGGAACTTTAGGCTCGGAGATTCCGATCGGAAGCGTTTCAAGATGGTCGGAACTGGCGGAAGAAATGCAGTTTTTTGGTGTCAGCAAGCTGCCGATTGGATATTTTGCGGTGCCGCTTGGAAATAACAAAGATTCCGGCAGTCCGCTGGGCGTTTCTGTTTATTCACGGGCAATTAAACAGATTGAGGACGCAGATCGGCGATATTCGCAGATTAACTGGGAGTATGACAGCAAGGAAACGGCGGTGCATATCGCTCAGAGCTTGCTTAAATACAATCCAGATACAAACAGCTATGAGTATCCGGGCGGCAAGGAACGTTTGTACAGGGGCGTCGAATATGCCGCTGGCGCGCAGGACAAGCCGCTTCTGGATGTCTTTTCTCCGGCTATCCGCGACACAGCGTACTACAATGGCTGGAATCAACAGATGCGCCTGATTGAGTTTCGCTGTAATCTGGCTTACGGTACTCTGTCGGATCCGAACAATACGGATAAGACGGCGGAGGAAATCAAAGCCAGTAAGCAGAGATCCTATGATTTCATCTCAGACTGTCAGAGGGCCCTGCAGAAGGCACTGACGGATTTGGTGGATGCGATGGCATTCTGGTGCGACATTTATTCTTTATGTCCTGCCGGAGACTATCATCTGTCCTTCCAGTGGGATGATTCCATTGTGGTCGATGCGAAAGCCGAACGAGATAATGACCGCGCGGATGTGGCGATGGGTGCGATGGCTCTGTATGAGTACCGAATGAAGTGGTACGGAGAAACCGAAGAGGAAGCCAAAGCCGCAATCAGTGAAATCAGCAGCACAGGGGAAGTGATTGAGTGACGCAGGGAGAACTTGAAAAACTGGCGCTAAAAACTGGAAATCTGTTTTCAGAATTGGAGATCCGGATCATGTCGGATGTTGCCAGGAGAATCAAAGACGCAGGCTTTTCGACCGCTTCGTCTGACTGGCAGATCCGGAGGTTGGAGGAACTCGGAAAGGCAGAATCAGAAATAAAAGACTGGGTGCAGGAAACACTGCAGAAGAGTGACGAGGAAATGGAACACATTTTTTCAGATGAAGTGTATGAGCAGTATTATCAGCACTCCAGAGCCTACAAAGCATCCGGCGTCAAGATGCTGCCGTTCGAAGAGAACACGCCGCTCATCCGGCTGACCGAAGCGGTCAAGTTTCAGCTTTCGGGAGAATATAAGAATATCGCCGGTTCAATGGGCTTCGCGATTCGCGGACCCGACGGGCACATCCAGGCATCGCCGCTTATGACGTTTTACCGATCCACGTTGGATAATGCAGTGCTGGACATACAGTCTGGCGGTTTTGATTATGGCGCTGTCCTCAAAAGGGCTGTGAGCCGCATGACAAACTCGGGGCTGCGCTGGATTGATTATGATTCAGGCGTTCACAGCCGCGTGGATGTGGCGGCCAGAAGGGCGGTTATGACCGGCTTCCGGCAGGTACAGGGTAAGATAAACGAACAGGTGGCAGCAGACCTCGGGACAAACACTTATGAGGTGTCCTATCATGTAGGTGCCCGTCCGTCGCATCAGCCCTGGCAAGGGCGTGTCTGGACGATGGAGCAGCTTCAGAGCGTTTGTGGACTCGGTACGGTGACTGGATTGCATGGAGCAAACTGCTATCATGATTACAGTCCGTTTATCCCTGGTGTGTCCACGCCGACATATACCGACGATCAGCTGCAGGAGATGCTGGATGAAGAAAATACTCCGAAAGATTATTACGGCAAGTCCTATACCACTTATGAGGCATTACAGGAGCAGCGCAAGATGGAGAGGAATATGCGTGCGACCCGGCAGCAGGTGAAGCTGTTGCAGACGGGCGGCGCGGATGAAAAGGATGTTATTCTCAAAAAAGCCAAGTATCAGGGACAGTTGCAGAAATATGCTGATTTTTCAAAGACAATGCATCTGCCAGAGCAGAAGCAGCGGATCACACAAGATGGTCTGCGCGGGCGGTTTACACCAACAAAGACAGAACAGAAAAGGCTTGAAGAGTCGGAGAAAAATGATAGAATAAAGGTAGAGCTAGCAGAAGCGAAGATTCGAGGAGTTCCGAAACTGAATCCAGATAAAGTGGATGTCTCTGGATTTACTTACGATACGGAGCATATCAATGACGAACGCCTACACGGAGTTACCAGAGCCGACGCAGAAAAGTTTATCCAAGAAGCGGATATTTCTCTTACAAGATGGAATGGTCAGTTTATAAATTATTACAGCCCTAACGGTGCGACGTATGTGGATGTGAAAAATAGAAATATAAGAACCGCATTTAAGAAAGAGCAATTTGATGGGCCAACACTGAAAATAAGGGAGGTGGCAGAACAATATGGCAATAAAAAAACTTAGCTGTCCGTTAATGGATGCGGAAATTGATGAAGGAATATGCTATGACATCCACATGAATGTGGAAGGGCTGGCACCAGAATGGACAATTCCCGAGAAGGTGTTAGAAACTCCAGATTATAAAAAAATATGCTTGCAATGTCCGAACCATAGGGACGATTAAATACCACCCGTCAGCAGATAGGTGGTATTTTTATAACCAAAATCAGTTATCAGCACGCAGAAATGCGTGTTATTTTTATACTCTTTTGGCGTGGCTGCCGTAAAAGCCTACTTTTAAGATGGACGGCTACCCATCGCAAAAAGCCGAGAAAGGAAGCAGCATGGCAATTTTTAAGACTGAGACACTCAAGGAAAAAGGACTGACGCAGGAACAGATTGATTATATCATGGCGGAGGCTGGAAAGCAGGTGAACTCCCTGACGGCGGAGAGGGATGGTTACAAAAACCAGCTTGCGACCGCGCAGGCATCCCTGAAAGCGATGGAGGGCATCGATGCAGCGGGACTCCAGACCAAAATCAATGAATTATCCGAGCAGATGAAGGGCAAGGATGCGGAGATCGAGAAAATCAAATCTGATTATGCGTTTGATGCGGCGGTCAAGGAGGCGATCCGGAAGGCATCCGGCAAGAACGAGCGCGCGATCATGGCGCTTCTGGATGTGGATGGCTTAAAGGCATCGAAGAATCAGACACAGGACATTGACGCGGCTCTGGCAGCGGTTAAAAAGGATAATGATTACCTGTTTGGCAGTTCTGTGCCGGTTCCGAGAGTGGTAAGCAGCACATCAGGCATCAATAACGATGCACAGACAAAGAGAGAACAGGCGAACGAAGCACTGAGAAACCTGTTCGGAAAAGGAGAGTAAAATATGGCAGTAAATATCACAGATAGATCAGCAGTTGAAGCTTTAATCCGTGAGCAGATTGTATCTACCATTTTCCAGGATGCACCGAAACAGTCCGCATTCATGGGGATGGCGCGCAAGCTTCCAAACATGACATCCAAGCAGACCCGTATCCGCGTTCTGGACTTCCTTCCGACCGCATACTGGGTGGATGGCGACACCGGAATGAAGCAGACTTCTATGCAGGCATGGGATAATGTATATCTGACTGCGGCAGAGCTGGCGGTTATCGTGCCGATCCCGGAGTCTGTATTTGATGATGCCGAGATTGATATTCTGGGCGAGATTACCCCAAGAGTCAATGAGGCAATCGGTCAGAGAGTCGATGCGGCAATTATCTTTGGCGATAACAGACCGAGAGAGTGGCAGGCAGATATCATCACCCTGGCGCGCCAGGCTGGGAACAATGTTTCCCCATCCTCTGGCAAGGACTACTACGATCTGACTCTTGGAGAGGGAGGCGTATTTTCCAAAGTTGAGGATGATGGCTATGCGGTAACCGGAGCAATCGCCCCGATGACGTTCAAGTCCAAGCTGAGAGGACTGCGTGATTCAAACAAGCAGCCGATTTTCACACATAATATGCAGGATTCCAGCAAGTATGCGCTGGATGGCGTACCGATCCAGTTCCCAGAGAACGGTTCCTTCATGCCGGATATCGCACAGCTGGTTGTCGGCGATTTCTCCAAGGCTGTTTACGCGATTCGCCAGGATATTACCGTAAAACTGCTGACAGAGGGCGTCATCCAGGATCCGAATACGAAGGATATCGTTTATAACCTGGCACAGCAGGATATGATTGCGCTTCGTGTAGTATTCCGCATGGGCTGGGCGCTCCCGAATCCGGCAACCCGCCTCAATGAGGACCGTACCGGATGCACATTTGCATATCTGGAGCCGGGCACTCCGGCTGTTACCCAGAAGGTAACCTTTACGGTAACGGATGGAAAAGAGTCCAGCCCGACGGCCTATGAGGATGTCCGTATCAACGTAGATGGTGCGATCCTTAAGACGGATTCGGCTGGTAAAGCGGAGTTTAACCTGAGAAAAGGCACCTATGCGGCAAAGATCACGAAGAAAGGCTTTGTTCCGGTAACAGAGACGTTCACGGTTGACGCTTCTGCCGTAAACAAGGCAATCACTCTGGTAGCGCAGGCCTAGTAAGGAGCTGATGCAATGGCTTATGTAACACGGGACTATTACATTTCCGGATATCTGCAGGGGCGTTCCCCTGCGGTGCCGGATACAGACTTCCCGTTTTGGGAAAAGCAGGCGGAGCGAATCATAGACAGCTGCACATTCGACCGAATCAAGGCGAATATCAGCCTTTTGACGGATGATGTGAAAGATTGCACCTGTGAGCTGACAGAACTGCTCTATCAGGCGGACAAGGCTTCGCAGAGCACATCTGATTTTGGCGGTCCGTTGACATCGTATTCCAACGACGGAGAATCCGGCACGATTGACCTGTCACGGTCGATTTACACCGAAGAGGGGAAACGGAAAAAGTGCCGGGAGATCATCTGTCGGTATCTGAGAAATACGCCACTGCTTTATCGGGGGGTGTGAGAATGAACCCGAATTACAATCAGATAATTACAGTCTTCCGGAAGGTTGGAACGGCGTGGAGCAAGAGCGTGTTCGAGCAATGTTTTTGGAAGTCTGGGATCACCGTGGTGCAGAATGATACTGAAGCATCGCAGACGAACACCTACACAGTACGTATTCCCCTGGAAGCGGCCGGAAGCGATTTTTCGGCGTCTCCGGGGGATGTAGTAGTGTTAGGCAAATGTGCGGACGAGATCACTGGAAAAAGCCCTAACACGGCGGCGGAAGTCCTGCGCCGGAATAAGCCGAATGCGTTTCTTGTCAGCGCATATTCAGACAACACCGCCTATCGGATGGCGAAGCACTACAGACTGGGGGGCTGATGATGGATGTCGAAATCAAATGGAATAAAACATCGGATCAGATTGCCAAAGAGAAAACAAGGGGCAATGATGGTCTTCTGTTTCTCGCCAACGAGGCAAAACGGCTGATGGATCCGTATGTTCCGGCTGACAGCCTGGCACTTGCCCAGAATGTCAGCGTCCATGTAGAGGGAGACACTGGTGTGATTGAGTATCAATCGCCATATGCTCATTACCAATACAAGGGCGTGGCATACGGTCCGAACTATCCATTGATGGATGGCGGCGCTGTGATGGGATATTATTCTCCGCCTCACAAGTCCTCCACAGGAAAGAAGCTGAAATACAGCCATTTCCGCCACCCGCAGGCTACATCCGAATGGGACAAGGCTATGATGAGGGCGCGCAAGGGCGATCTGGTGCGGGCACTGGAAAACTATCTCGGAGGTAAGTGACATGACAAAGCATGATGCAGTGACGGCGTTCTTCCAACCAAAAGCCGAGGAGCTGGCGGGTCAGTACCTGGAATTTAACTATTCGGATGATTACAGCGGCATTTCGCTGGTAACAAACTATTCGGACAAGCTGCTTAAAAAGTATCTTTGGGGGTCTGAAAAAGAATATGGTTTCTCGATTATAATTGTGCAGCCGTATTCGACCGATACGGACGATCTGAACCTCACGGCGATGAATTTCGCCCAGGCTTTCATGGATTGGCTGGAAGAGCAGAATAAAAAGCGCAACTATCCGGAATTTCCGAATAGTTGCCAGATAAAGAAGATGGAGACGCTCCAGAATATGCCAAATCTGGCGGGCGTCAATGTAAAGGAAGGAATGGCGCGGTACATGGTACAGTGCCGGATTGTCTATTTTGAGAAAGGAGACAAGCGATGAAAATTAGTGAATTAATGTCAGGCGTAACGCCGAACGCGTCCTATGAAGGCTGGGTAACGGCAGATGACTGGGTTCTGGCGATTGATACCAGGCCGTCGGCAGAAGCAGCTACGGAAGTAAAGGATTATGAGGTTGTCCAGATGGGCGTTGAGGGTCTGGACGCGAACCTCAACCCGGTAACGTCGGAGAAAACCTATATCCGTGCTGGTAAATCCACGCTGAAATCGGGAACGGCAAGATCTTTTGCAGTGTCCGGCGACCGTTATATCGGCGATCCAGCGCAGGATTTTATGCTGTCCCATGCAATGAAATATGCAAGGGGCAACGCGGCAGTAACAAATTATGTTTATTTCTGTATGCTCAACGGTAAAGGCGAAAAGGGTCAGGTGTCCGTGATTGTCAATTCAGAGGGCGGCGGCAATGCGGGGGAATCATCGTCTATCGATGTCAACCTGCAGAAGATTGGCTCAGAACCGGAGGAGTACACATATTCGGCAGAATAGGAGGATGAAAGATGCAGATTAGAGGCAGAGAAGTAGATTTTAAGATCGGACGTTTAAAGGATGTGGCAGCGTTTAAAAAAGCGCTCGATAACATGGGTAAAGCTGAAAAGGAAATCAAGAAAATGAGTGACCTGGCACAGATTATTTCAGGAGAGATTGATATGTTTCGCGCCTTTATCAAAGAAGCGACAGGGGAGGATATCTTGGAAGATTGCGATGACCTGGAAGAGGCAAAAGGCGCTTATCTCGATATGCTGCGTGGCATAAAAGCACAGAAAGAAACGCTGCTCGGGTTTTCAGCGGATGAACTCAAATGATGAAATGGTCTGTAACTTTTGACAGGCTCCCCAGTACAGCGTGTATCGGCGGTACAGTGTACGATGTGTCCTTTGGTTATAGGGCGATGATGGCGGCAGAAATCGAAATGTTCCGGCAGGATATTGGCGACGAACAGAAGATGCTTAATGCACTGAATATGTTCTATATCCGCAATATCCCGCCGGATCTGGATGCTGCGGTAGATTATATGCTGTGGTTCCATCGAGGCGGAGAACCAGCGCGGAAAGGTGGCGGTTCCAAACGCCGGACGACGCGGCGGGGATATTGCTTTTTGAAGGATGCTCCGCTGATTTATGCGGCGTTCCGGCAGCAGTACGGCATCAATCTCAGGCAGACACCGAATGACTCCCTGCATTGGTGGGAGTTTCTGGCGATGTTTGAGGCACTGGACGAAAACACCCGGATGGCGAAGGTCATGTACTGGCGAACCTGTGATACCAAAGGAATGGGAAAAGAGCAAAAAGCGTATATCAAGCAGATGCGGACACTTTATTCCCTGGAGGAGCCGCAGACAACGATGGATAGCCGGTTGAGACTGGCAAAACGTAATGCAGATATGCGGGCGTATGTGAAAAAGAGGATGGAAGAATGCCAAAACGGGTAAAGTGCCCTTATTGCGGCTACTCCATGCTTGTTTTTTTTACTGAAAAATCAGATTGTCATGGAGTAACCGTCCCATGTAAAGGGCGGAATTGTGGAAAGGAATTTGAAATCAAGATAAGGAACGGAGAGCAAATCAAGTAGAGCCATTATGAGCCGATGATTTCTCTCACTGAAAAGTGAGGTGGAATAAATGGCTTATGATGGAACTGTAAAGATTGGAACAGAGCTGGACGGCAGCGGGATAAAAAAAGGCATCGAAGACATTAATGGAACGGCAAAGTCTGGATTTTCGAAGTTTAGTGAAATCGGAAAAAATGCGTTGTCTGTTTTTGCCGGAAATATGCTGACAGAAGTGGTCTCCCAGGCGAAGAATGCTGCGGGAGCTGTCCTCGATATTGGTATGAGTTTTGAATCGGGGATGTCGAAAGTTGAGGCGATCTCCGGTGCGACCGGAGAGGATCTGGCAGCCCTGACAGATAAAGCGAAAGAGATGGGCGCAAAGACGAAGTTTAGCGCCACCGAGTCCGCCGAAGCGATGCAGTATATGGCGATGGCGGGCTGGAAAACCGGCGATATGCTGAACGGCATCGAGGGTATCATGAACCTTGCTGCAGCATCCGGCGAAGATCTGGCTACGACTTCTGATATTGTCACAGACGCACTTACTGCGTTCGGCTTGTCGGCACAGGATTCTACTCATTTTGCGGATATACTGGCACAGGCGTCCTCCAACGCAAACACCAACGTCAGCATGATGGGCGAGACGTTTAAATACGTGGCTCCGGTCGCTGGCGCGATGGGATATTCGGCGGAGGATGTGGCGCTGGCGGTCGGATTGATGGCGAACTCCGGTATCAAAGCCAGCCAGGCAGGTACTTCCCTGAAAGCGGCGCTGGTAAACATGGTAAAGCCAACGGATGATATGCGGGGCGTCATGGAGCGGCTTGGCATATCGATCCAAAATGCTGACGGAAGCATTAAGCCATTCGGAGAGTTGATCGGGGATCTGAGGGACAAGTTTGCGATTACCACGGATGCGGAGCGCGCCCAGAACTACGCGATGGCAGAACAACGCCTTACCGCGGAGGGGCTGGCGGGCAGTCTGTCCGGGTTAAGCGGAGAGCAGCGGAATACACAGATAGCATACCTTGAAGGCATTGAGCTTATCAAGGATATGACCAAAGAAGAGATTAAGGCTCAGGCAAAGCAGAAGCTTGGAATCAAGCTGACGAAAGAGAGACAGCTCTCGGAGGAAGAGCTATATCAGCTTGCATCTTCCCTCGGTAAAGAATCGTTGGATGGCATGACGGCGGCGATGCAGGAGGAAGCGGCTGCGACCCTGTTTGGAAAAGAAGCTATGTCCGGAATGCTGGCGATCATCAACGCGTCAGATGCGGATTATGAAAAACTGGCAGGCTCGATCGAAAGCTGCGATGGCGCTGCGGCGGCAATGGCAGAAACCATGCAGAACAATCTGGAGGGACAGCTTACAATTCTCAGTTCGGCAGCTCAAGGACTGGCGCTAGAAATATACGAATCCTTAAAAGCACCTTTGACGGATATCACAAGGCTAGGAATTGATGCGGTATCAAATCTGACAGAAGGTTTCAAAACTGGCGGTGTCATGGGAATGATCGACGCTGCCGGTCAGATGGCGAATGCATTTGCTGAGAATCTTCCATCGATTATCGAACAGGGGCTTCCGCTGGTAGAGGGCTTTACCGAAAACTTACGTTCCAACGCCGGAAAACTGGTTGATGGCGGCATTGATTTGATATTAAAGCTGGCACAGGGTCTGATGGACGGGCTGCCCGCGATGCTTCAGTATGTTCCGCAGATCATCATAAACATTGCCGGAATCATCAATGACAACGCACCAAAGCTGTTAATGGCCGGTGTACAGTTGATAGTGGTTCTTGGAAAAGGACTGATTCAGGCAATTCCGGATCTTATTGCAGCCTTGCCGCAAATTATCCAGGCGATCGTAAGTACCTTGCAGGCATTTAACTGGGTTAATTCTGGAATATATATTATTACGCTGCTGAGAAATGGCATTATATCAATGGTGGGTGCGATTGCCTCAGCTGCTGCAGAGATACTCAAAGCAATTGTTGGAGCAATACAGAGTTTACCGCAAAAGCTTCTTGAAATTGCCAAAAAGGCAGGTGAAGGAATTTCAAGTGGCCTAAAAGGGATGCTCGGAGCGATTAAAGGAGCGGCTACCAGCATCCTGAGTGGCATTGTGAGTGCTCTCACATCGCTGCCGTCCAAACTCTTAGGTCTTGCGAAAAATGGCGCTCAGAGCATCGTCAAGGGATTCACAGGGCAGTCGTGGAGCAATATCGGAAAGAATATCATCACAGGCATTACAGCCGGAATCACGGGTTCGGTTGGAAAGCTGGCAGAGGCGGCGAAGAATGCAGCGAAGAAAGCGTTTGACGCGGCAAAGGATTTCCTTGGTATTCATTCCCCATCGAAGCTGATGCGGGACGTTATCGGTAAAAACATGATCGCCGGATTTGAGAGCGGTATTGTCGAAGAAACACCAAGCCTCGAAAAAACGTCTGCTAATTCTGCGCAGAGAGCGGTTGAAAGCATGAAAGGCGTTGCGCTGCAGAGGTCTGGAGTTGTGACGGCTGGAAGCTCACCCAGGACACTGTCGGTTTCGGATGGCAGATCCGGTGGCACTACGGTGGTACTTGAAAAAGGCAGCATTATTGGAGATGTAACGATGGACGGCGAAAAAGTTGGCACGATTGTGGCACCGACCGTTGATATTGAGATAGAAAAGGCACGAAGGGAGAGTGAACGATGATAGACGTGCAGTTTGGAGAATTAAAAAGCTATACAGATTGGGGATTGAAGCTGGAATCCATAACTCTCACATTCCCAGAAGCCAAAACAGACCAGATTGACATTCCAGGAGCTAACGGGCTTCTGGACTTGTCAGAGGTAAACGGGCAGATTTGTTATAAAAACCGGACATTAACCCTGTCATTCTCTCTGGAGGATGATTATACAGAATGGCATGATTTAAGCAGCGAGATTGCCAGGGTGTTGCATGGCAAAATTATCAAGTGCACCCTTCCGGATGATCTGGATCATTACTATGAGGGCAGGTTCTCGTTACAGACCGACAAAAAGAATGATGTAATAGCCGACTTCGTTATTGTCGGAGATGTGCACCCTTTCAAGATGGAACACCTTACTGCAGCAGATAATTGGCTCTGGGATCCATTCTCGTTCGAAAGTGGAGTTGCCAGAGGCTACGGAGAAATGCAGGTTTCCGGTTTTGCATCGGTGGATGTGGTCGGCTCTGATATGCCAATAGTGCCAGAGATTACCTGTAGCGCTGCTATGAAGGTAGAGTTTGAAGGGCAGACCTTCGAACTGACGAAGGGAATGAATAAGAACTATGATATTATCCTGAACCAGGGGACAAATACGTTGAAATTTACAGGAACCGGAACTGTATCGATTGATTTCAGAGGGGGTGTTTTATAGTGTACAAAGTTACGGTTGTAACGGATGGGAAAGAATACCCGCTTTTAAATAAGGTGTTGAGACTTGAAAATCCGAGACTAAAGGAATTGGCAGGAAATTCACCCGGGTATCTTAAGTTCAAGATTACACCTAAACATCCGCATTATGATAAGATTCACCCGCTGTCTTCGGAACTTTTTGTGTATGAGGACGGTGTGGAGATCTTCCGTGGGCGGAGTACGACAACCGAAGGGGAATTTAACCGGACACATCAGCTCAGCTGCGAATCAGACCTTGCTTATCTGTGTGACAGCATTGTTCACCCTTTTGAGTTTCAGGGCAGCATTATAGAGTTTATGACTCAGGTATTGAACGGACATAATGCGCAGGTGGAAGAACGCAAGCGGTACCTTTTGGGGCGCGTGAATGTGGTAGATAATAACAACTACATCAACCGGAGTAACTCCGATTATTCCTGCTCTCTGGATTGTCTTAGAGATAAACTTGTAAAAACTCATGGCGGATATCTCAGAACCCGTCTTGAAGATGGTAAGCGGTACCTAGACTATCTCACGGATGGTGGAGGCACAAACAACCAGACCATCCGGTATGGCGTTAATCTGGTTGATTACAGCAAGACGCAGGATGCAACAGAACTCTTCACAGCGCTTATCCCAACCGGTGCAGACATTGACGAAACATCCACGGGGGGAGAAAGTGTTACCAGGACGGTAGATATTACTTCGGTCAATGACGGCAAAGATTTTATCTATGATGCTGACGCAGTGCAGCAATACGGCTGGATCTTCCGCCAACATAAGTGGGAAGATGTAACACTTCCGGAAAACCTTATCAAAAAGGCGAGAGCATATCTGGAGCAGTCGATCTATCTGAGCGATGTCCTGAAGCTGACAGCGGTAGATTTGGCAAACATTGATGTTGATATCAAGCGATTGAAAACTGGATACTGGACAAAGGTAATATCCCGTCCTCACGGTGTGGATGTTATGTATATCCTGCAGGAACGTACGCGAAACCTGCAGGAGCCAGGAAAAGACACAGTTACCCTGGGCGGCACGATTGCTACGCTATCTGGCAGCGTGGCGAAATCCCAAAAGGAATTATCTGCGAAAGTGGAGCAGGTGGGACAGGCGGCGACAAAGGGCATCGACCAGAAGATTAATAATGCAACGCAGCTCATCAGCGGCGGACTCGGCGGTTATGTGGTAATTGGACGCTCAGAGAACGGTCAGCCAGAGGAAATTCTAATTTTGGACGCGCCGACGAAAGCCAATGCCAAGAACGTGATCCGGCTCAACAAGAACGGCATCGGATTTTCCACCAGCGGATACAATGGAGTGTATCGGAATGCCTGGACCATCGACGGAAATCTGATTGCGGATTTTATTACATCTGGAACAATGTACGCAGACCGGATTAAGGGCGGGACGCTGATGCTTGGCGGCGTCGGTAATACAAATGGAGTGTTGAAAGCGTATGATTCTGCAGGAAATACAATATGCTCGCTTAATAATGAAAGTTTTTCGCTGAGCGGAGATGGTGTAAGGGTTGACTTTGATGTATCCCATTATGTGGGAGACTCTAGTGGTAATAGTGATGATGAACTTTGGTCAGCGATTAAAATATCGGATAAATATGTATGCGCGAAATTGACGCCTGATGATATTACTTTATTTGATGATTTGGGTAAAGATTTGAACGGTAATTTCTGTAATATATATCATTTTGGAATTGATATCCGTGAAAACGGGGAGACAACTGCCCAAATCAACCCGGATGAAATGTACGTTGCCGGAGACGCTACGGTCGGCGGAGATCTGAATGTAACAGGAAAAAAGCACCGGATTGTGCAGACGCCAAACTATGGAAAACTTTGCTTGTCAGCTTATGAGACCGCATCTCCGATGTTTGGAGATGTTGGCAGCGGGCAGATAGGTGAGGATGGACAATCTTATGTTTGGCTGGATCCGATGCTTACGCAGGTCATATCCGGAGAATATCAAGTGTTTTTACAAGGATATGCGGATGCGCTGTTTTATGTCTCTGAACGGTCAGCGGAGCGCTTTGTGGTGCAGGGACCGCCGGGGGCTGGGTTTGACTGGGAGGTTAAGGCAAAACAGGCAGGTCATGAGCAGGAGCGTCTTGACCGATGGAACCGGAAAGAGAAGCGGCAGAAAGAGACGTTGGGAATCTCTGGTACTGAATATTATCAAAAATATATGGAGGGCTTGATAAAATGAAAAAAGTAACGGCAATCACAACCTTTGAGACGGCAGCAGGAATGCGGGCAAGCATCGTTTACAGTGAGATCAACGATGAGGGAGTTATCACAAAGGACAACGTCCGCCTGGATCGTATCATAGTGGACAAAGACATCCTTAAAAGCGTGGCAGCAGTGACGAACTACGCACAGGAGCTGGTTGATGGATTGGAGGGCTAAAGATGGCGGTTGATAACATTGATTTAAGCGGAGAGATTAAAGCCTGGAAAGATGCGGCTTACGGCAAGGATGTCAGGGCGGCAAATGTGGCGGCATTTGAGAAGATACAAGGAACTGTGAACGATACGGTGCAGAATGTTAATCAGGCGTCCGAGGATGCTTCTAGCGCATCGCAGAATGCACAGAAAGCGGTTGATGATATCCAGTCCGCGATCGAAACTGCCACAAGCAAAGCGAGTGAGGCGGCTGGAAGTGCAACAGCAGCGGATACCTCGAAGAAAGCGGCGGCAAGTAGCGCAGCGGCAGCGGATAATTCAAAGACACAAGCGGCAGCATCGGCAGCGGAAGCAAAAAAGATTGCTCAGGGTTTGGGCGATTTTGACGGAACAGCTGCGAAAGTCAAGACCACCGATACATACGGTTTGGTAGTGAGTGCTTTAGGGGAGAGTACCGCGCAGGCGCTGATTGATGCGATTGCCAATAAGGTTATGAATGAGCTCATCAACAAAAATAAGATTGTAAATAACCTTCTGGCAACGGATGCCTCCACCGTTCTGGCGGGAACGCAGGGCACGGCGCTGGATAAAAGGTTGGTGGCGGCGGAGAAAGCGGTTACACAGTTAAATAGCGACCTGAAAGTTCTCTATTACGGTGCTATTGTCGGGACTGAGGATTCCGTGGTTCCAAGTAATACTCAAACTGTCGCTTATTCCTTTAATGTAGATGCTGGCGTATATATTGCCTTCGCTAATATTCGATGGAGTTCGAATGCAAAGGGATCTCGGCACATTGGATTTGCAGAAAAAACAACTGAAGCTTTTGCAGACATGAACGCGCACTATAGTATTGTTGCTCCGAGCACCGATGGAATGACCTTTCAGAATCTGGCCGTTATTTTGAAATATGAAAATCCGGCACATGTAGACATCAGAGTTCAGCAGTTTTCAGGGGGTGATTTAAAAATTCGAACTCGTTTATCTTTATTAAAAGTAAAATCGTAATTTCATTGAGAAAATTTTACAGACTCTCTCTTTTTTGTTACCTTAAAAGTATCGGAAGGAGAGATTTTATATGATAGAAGAGTTATTAATGAATGTGGTAAACGCAATGAGTAGTTGCCTGGATGAAGAGCAGCTGGACAAGCTGCAGAATGTCCTGTACATCAATTTCCACGATGTGAGAGTAGTAGAAGAGAAGAATGAGCTCCAGGCAACGGGCACAGACAGCGATACCGTAAAGATGCGTTTGTTTGTGGCGTCTAAAAAGGTGTCTGGGCGCCAGGACAATACGCTGGCGCAGTACATCCGGGAGGTTACCAACTGCCGGAATGCACTTCGGAAGAACATTGAGGACATCACCACGATGGATCTGAGGTGGTATTTTGGAATGCTCCGGGAGCGGAATAAAATCAGCATGGTCACTCTGCAGGGGCGGATGCGGTATCTAAATAGCTTCTGGACCTTCCTGCAAAAAGAAAACCTTGTGAAAGATAATCCTGTGGCGCGGATTGAATCACTCCGGATCGAAAGTACTATCAAAAAGGCATTTTCGGCGCAGGAACTGGAAGCACTCCGGATGGCTTGCGTCCGTCCACGGGATCGGGCGCTCATAGAGTTTTTATATGCCACGGGCGTTCGTGTGTCGGAGTTGTGCAGTCTTAATGTGGGCGATATTGATTTATATAAGCAGGAGTTTAAAGTGATGGGAAAAGGCAGGAAAGAACGCCGGCTGTATATATCAGACGGTGCGTGTTTTCATCTCTATCGTTATCTACGCTGGCGGATGAGTAAAGAAGGGTTAACGATGGAAGAGTTGGCGAGCAAGCCGCTCTTTGTGTCAGCTAAGAAGCCGTACAGCCGCATGACGGTGGCGGGAGTGCAGTATCTTGTAAAGAATCTTGGCAAAAAGGCAGGCGTTGGAAATGTGCATCCGCACCGGTTCCGTCGGACTTTTGCCACGGACCTTCTAAACCGCGGAATGAGAATAGAGGAGGTTATGGTGTTGATGGGGCATACCAAGATTGAGACGACACTGATATACTGCAATATAAAACAGGACAATGTCAGAGAGTCTTATCGTAAATATGCAGCGTAGGTAGGAGAGTGGCATAACTTTTTAGGTCGGCAGAAATGGCGGCTTTTTTGCTGTGCGCAAAAATAGGAGATGGGAGAGGACAGGGGAGTGGGGGACGATCTGTGACAAAAACAGAGTAAGTTTTCCACAGTTAAATTACGATTTCAAGATGCCACATATATGTCAGTTAAAACGGTTCCATAGTGTCGGTAAACTTTAATTGAGCCCCAGGAGTTGATCAGTAAAACGCTTCCTTTAGCATTATCGTATTTATTGATAAGTCCGATCCATGCCTCGGCAGAATTTCGGTACAGAAGTGCAGCTACACCAGTTTTAAAAGTATTCCAATTAGCATACATGTCATTTTTTATGCCGTTACTGTCGTTGGCACTGACAGTATGAAGAGCATTGGTAAATAAGGCCTCGCTATTTCACTGTAATAAATATGTGATAATTTGACCACTTATATATCCTGATGAAATTATCTTTTCAGGAATAGCGGCGAATATTTTTCCGCCACTTATTAGGACGGTTCCGCATTGTTTCAGGGTGGTAACGTTGTCACTTGTTCTAATGCTTCCGGGTGTTCGAACTTCAAGAGTATCACTTAAATGTGCCAAAGCTGGGATATTTCTTAAGTCATCCGTTGCTTCACCGTAATATTTATCAAAATCATCAATAAGTACGTTAATCCTTATCACTACAAGTTTTCCGAAGATGAAAACTTCTATTCTTGAATAGGTTTTATTTATTTTGTCTCTGAAATAGGATACGGGAACAAAAAAAGCCTCGCTATTTAAAAGAATAACTGAATTTGAAAATACTGAGCCGAAAGGCTCTTTATTTATATATCAAAAAAGAAAGAGAGGAAAAAGAACATGGACAAAATGATTCTCAAAGACAACACAACAGTCGAACTGCAGGCAGGAGCATCCCTGTCAGCGGTGACAGCCAAGTTTGACAGCAAGGATGCTATGCTGGAAACTTGGAAAACATTGACTCCGGAAAATCTGGCAGAAGTAAAATTCCAGAATGATGCTGGAATGACTGTCGGGACATATACGGACTTGGTTCTTGAATCTGAAACCTCGCGGGAAGTATCTGATGGCGTACAGACCACGTTTTCTTTCCGTGTGAAAACCGACACAGAGAAACGCTTGGATGCTCTGGAAGAGGGGCAGACAGTGCAGGACGAGGCGATCAGCGACCTGGGGGAAGCCACCAGCGAACTGGCAGAGAAAGAAGGTGTAGAGTAATGGGTGCGTTTTATGGGAAAAGAATCAGAAGCGGGAAAATGACACTGGAAGAGGTACCGACTTACTGGAAAAAAGCAACTGAAAAATGGCTGAAAGAACATCCGGAGGAGGTGGAAAGATGAGTAGAAATGCGTGCGTAACAATGCAGATGCTGGCGACCGGATTGGTGGCCTACCTCAGCGATAAGCTGGGAGTTACTTTTTATTTGCTGGGGTTGCTTCTGACTCTCATGGTGATTGATTATCTGTCCGGTATGGCAGCAAGCAGGGTAGAGGCGTTGGAGCATCCAAACGATAAGACTTATGGGTGGAGTAGCCGCAAGGGGGCGATCGGGATCGTCAAAAAAGTGGCTTATCTGTTTGTGATTGCGGTGGCGATGGTAATTGATTACGTTATTATCCAGACATCAAGTGTGCTGGGAGCATCGCTGCCTAATACGATGCTGTCATTACTGGTAACGGTCTGGTATTTACTCAATGAGGCATTGTCGATTACTGAAAATGCCGGGCGCATGGGAGCACCAGTGCCGGAATGGCTTGCAAAATACATAGCCGTCCTTAAAAACAAGATTGACAGCAAAGGCGAAAATGGAGACAACCATGCATAGAAGGAGGTGATCCGGATATCTCCCGCGGCAGCCTGGGTCATGGCTGCCATTGCGATATCGCAACAGGGCGGGCCTAGTTCCGCTCCTTACATATTATAAAGAAAAGAGGACAAATCTATGAGAGATATCACATTATGCCATCCGCGTCTCCAGGCGCTGACTGCGCAGCTCGTTGATAAGTGTGTCGGTGCAGGTTTGCCGATTAAAATTGGGGAATCTTTCCGGAGCGTCGCCGAACAGGACGCTTTGTACGCGCAGGGGCGGACTCAGCCGGGCAGTATTGTCACGAATGCTAGGGGCAGCAGCTATAGCAGCCAGCACCAATGGGGCATTGCAGTGGATTTCTACCGGGCAGATGGAAAAGGCGCATACAATGAAGCAGGAGATTATTTCAATCGGGTTGGAGCGATCGCCAAGCAGCTGGGGCTTGGATGGGGCGGCGATTGGAAAAGCATCGTAGACAAGCCACACGTATATTTGCCGGATTGGGGCAGCGGTACTGGGATTTTGAAACAGAAATACGGGACATTTGAGGCGTTTAAAAAGACCTGGGCGGCGGAGAACAGCACGGTACCAGAACAGTCAAAAACGGTGATCACCGATCTTAAAGAAATTAAGAGCGGCATACGCGGGTTGAGAGTCACTGCGTCCTCACTTATCGTACGAACAACTCCAAAAGGTACAGACACAGGCAAGCGCTACACCAAGGATCAGCGTGTGCAGCCAATTAATAAATGTTTTGCCGACGGCGATCCGTGGATCCAGACCGCGGACGGCTGGATATCTGGCAAATACCTTGAGGGTTGGCTTTTGCAGGATGGAAGCTGGTGGTATCTGCTGAGTGGTTACACATACCGGCATGATACGGTCTGCCGGATTGACGGGCAGGCGTATGCGTTTGATTCTGACGGCTGGATGATTACCGCGGATCGGATAGCTGCCGACGGACACATCAAATAAGAAGAAAAACTCCACGATATCATAAAAAAACACGATATAAGCACATAGCAAAGGGGCTGTTATCCCTTGAAAGTAAAGGAAAAACAGCCCCTTTTTTCGTGTGATATTTCGTGTGATATTTACCCCGAAAAGGGGGTTCAAAATGCCGAAAATGGCATTCGCAAAGAAGTTCCTTAAAACACCGAGAACCCTTGTAAATAAAGAAAAAATCCAATATTTACAAGGGTTCCTGCGAGTGGACCAGACGGGAGTTGAACCCGTGTCCAAAAACCAATTCCCTGTTCTTCTACTATCATAGTCCGTTCTTTGACATTCCCTCTATCCTGCGGAAACGAACATCCTCAGAACTTCAGTAGTTCCTGATACGCCTGACAGTCCGGAACCCGCCTGTCATCGTTTCTCACATATTCGATGCCAGATTCTTAAAGTGTGAGTGCTCTAAGGCTGACAACTGCCAAATTAGGCAGCGTATGCTAATTTGTTGTTAGCGTTTAATTTTAAGTTTGCCATTTAACGCATCGCATGCGGATAGCTTCACCAGCTTCATGATCCCTGTCGAAACCGGTACTGGCCCTTATATTTAGATCCTTATTATCATACCATGAAAGAGGCGGTCTGTCAATGTAGTGAAAACTCAAGAGAAAAATATCTTGACAAAATAGAAACAGCTGATATAATCGAGACTGTAATGATGAACCAGAAACGGGTTTATCTATATAAAGAAAGTGTTGAGAAGACCAGTAGGATTGTGGAACTGGACAGAGAACGGCGTCGCAGGAAAAGCCTGAAATAACAGAGGCAGGTGGCTGTGGGTGGAAGCGTCGGACAGGAAAACAAATCTGAATACCAGCTTTGAATGTCCCTTAATCGGGAACGGTGATTCCGTTATCATCAGAAATAAGAGGTATGGGCCTTATATACGGCTCGTGCTAGCAGGGTGGAACCGCGGGTAAACTCGTCCCTTGCCATAGACAGAACGTCTGTGGCAGGGGATTTTTTATGTTATAAGCAAGTACACCCTATGACATAAAAAGCGGGTGCCTGTTTTCCATATATTGAAAAGGAGAGATACAATGAAAGTTACACTGAAGGACGGCTCTGTAAAAGAGTACGCACAGCCCATGGCTGTCATTGACATTGCAAAAGATATCAGCGAAGGCCTGGCAAGAATGGCCTGTGTGGCAGAGATCAACGGGGAAGAGGCAGATCTGAGGACTGTGGTGGATTCTGACTGCCAGTTAAATATCCTGACTGCCAAGGACGCCGAGGGCCTGGCAGCCCTTCGCCATACAGCCAGCCACGTGATGGCCCAGGCCATTAAGCGTTTATGGCCCGATACGAAGCTGGCCATCGGTCCGTCCATTGCCGACGGCTTCTATTATGATGTGGATCCGGTGAATCCCATTACTGCCGATGACTTGGAAAAAATCGAGGCTGAAATGAAGAAGATCATCAAGGAGGCCCTGCCGCTGGAGCGCTTCGAGCTCCCCAGAGCCGAGGCCATCGCCCTTATGAAGGAGAAGGACGAGCCCTATAAGGTGGAACTGATCGAGGACCTTCCCGAGGATTCCGTTATCAGCTTCTATAAGCAGGGCGAATTTACAGACCTGTGCGCCGGCCCCCATCTGATGACCACAAAGGAGATCGGCAAGGCGTTCAAGCTCATGAACATTGCAGGCGCTTACTGGCGCGGCAGTGAAAAAAATAAGATGCTCACAAGGATCTATGCCACTGCCTTTCAGAAAAAAGAGGATCTGGAGGCCTATGTGACCATGATGGAGGAGGCCAAAAAGCGTGACCACAGAAAGCTGGGCCGCGAGCTGGGCCTGTTCATGATGCATGAGGCTGGTCCGGGCTTCCCGTTCTTCCTTCCCAAGGGAATGATCTTAAAGAACACACTGCTGGATTACTGGCGTGAGATCCATAAGAAGGCCGGTTATGTGGAAATCTCCTCCCCGATCATCATGAACCGGAAGCTCTGGGAGAATTCCGGTCACTGGGATCATTACAAGGACAACATGTATACGACGGTCATCGATGACGAGGATTATGCCGTAAAGCCCATGAACTGTCCGGGCGGTATTCTTGTATATGCGTCTGAGCCCCGTTCCTACCGGGATCTTCCCATCCGTATGGGAGAGATCGGTCTGGTACACCGCCACGAAAAATCCGGCCAGCTCCATGGCCTCATGCGTGTGCGCTGCTTCAACCAGGACGATGCCCATATTTTCATGATGCCGGAGCAGATCCGCGATGAGATCAAGGGCGTGGCCCAGCTCATCGACAGCGTATACAAGCTGTTCGGCTTTGAGTATCATGTGGAGCTGTCCACAAGACCGGAGGACTCCATGGGAAGCGACGAGGACTGGGAGATGGCTACAAGTGCGCTCCAGGGCGCCCTGGATGATCTGGGCCTGAACTATGTGGTCAACGAGGGTGACGGCGCCTTCTATGGTCCCAAGATCGACTTCCATCTGGTTGACTGCATCGGAAGGACCTGGCAGTGCGGAACCATCCAGCTGGATTTCCAGATGCCCCAGAGATTTAACCTGGAGTACATCGGCGCGGATGGAGAGAAGCACAGACCCATCATGATCCACCGCGTGGCCTTTGGCTCTGTGGAGCGTTTCATCGGCATCCTCATCGAGCACTTTGCCGGTGCATTCCCCACCTGGCTGGCTCCGGTACAGGTAAAGGTGCTTCCCATCTCTGAGAAGTATGAGGAATACGCAAAGTCCGTAAAGGCCCAGCTGGATGAGGCCGGGATCCGCGCAGAGATCGATCTCCGCTCTGAGAAGATCGGCTACAAGATCCGCGAGGCCCAGACCCAGAAGATCCCCTATATGCTGGTCGTAGGACAGAAGGAGGAGGCCGACGGTACGGTTTCCGTAAGAAGCCGCTTCAAGGGCGACGAGGGCTCCAGAGAGCTTTCTGGTTTTATCTCTGATGTGAAAGAGGAGATCGCCGGAAGAGTGAACCGGCCGGTGGAAGTGGAGAAGAAAGAAGTAAAATAGAAACGTAGTTGAATGATTTTTATTCCGCTTTGGCCATAGAAAGAGTCTGCGAAAAAACAAATCGTGTTTTTTCGCAGACTCTTTTATAGATTGTCAATTTTGCAGCATTCTAAAATGAATTCTCCAAGTTCTGTAATAGTGCATCCCTGTTTGGTCTTCATAACTTGAATATAAGATTTACTAGAAAGTTCCGCTAAAGTTGTCCGTACTTGATGCGGGGTAAGTGAAACTCCTTGCTCCCCTAGCAGAATAAGAATTTTATTTCTTCCTACATGGGGATGTTTTTTTACAATATCTAAGATTGCTTTATCCGAACGTGATAGTTCCGCTTTTTTGTATGGCCTACAATCAATATAAGAAGGTAGCTGGGCAAGGGTCAGTTTTTTTCCATTAAAAACATGATGGAAATATAGACATAAATTAACCAGTTCTTTCATGTTTCCTGGATAATCGTAATCAATGAGAAATTCCAGTAACTGATTAGTAAATATAGATTCTACCCCTTGAAAATTTCCAGGGGTTAATTCGTTTAAAATATATTCATAAAATATAGGAATCATTTCTTTCAACTCCCTAATAGGATTAAGTTTTAAAGACAGGGTGTTAAGCTGAAAGAATAACTCGTTCAAAAAAAGGCCGGAGGAGATTTGTTCTTTAATATCACCGCTGTAAGAGCAGATAAAACGTACTGGATGGTAGTCTTTGGAAGTAAAATCAGTGTTAATTTTTCCAAGGACAGAACTTAAAAAAAACTGAAATTCCATAGAAGCTCGTTCCAAATGATCTATAAATAGGGTAGCAGGATTGCCGTCGCTTATTAGAGCTTCTAAATCAGAATATGAGTTTATGGGAGATGATATAGGATGACCAGCATCCAGTGTAAGAAAAGGTATATCATCACTGACCGAGTTTGCATGAACGTATTGCGCTAAATGTTTTTGAAATAATCCATCTTCCCCCAGCAGCAGAACAGGAAATGAGGATTCTGAAAATGAAGATAGAGTGCGAAAAATATAAGAAATACGGCGGTTTTGGAATATACGATGGCTTAGACTGCTGCCAGGGTCTAAGACTGTATATTTTTTGCTCTTTTTTATATTCCATAATGGGGCAGTAACTGGGTAGCGTGAGGAGAGGCCATCCAAAAGGAAAAGGTATCTAAGACTCCGATTAGATATCTCAAAGGAATCAGCTAGAAATAAAGAAAACTTGTCCCCATTTTCATTTGAAAGAGAAGCTGGTGTTCCAGAAAGAAGTTCGTTAAAAGTAATAAAATTACCTTGCTCTCTTAAAAGGTCAGTTAATATATGTTTTTTAACATGCCCACGGTCCGATTGTAAAGAGGAACAGAAGGTATGGTTGGCCATTTCAATAGAGCCGCAGGCATCAACAACGCAGATTCCAAGGTTCATTGTATCTAAAATCTTATCGCGAACGGTAAAATAACGCATAGATTCCTCAGATCGCAAATCAATATGTCTCATAAAATTGCTGATATATCCAGCATAGTTATTAGTTACATAATTCAAAAGTATTTCGGGAAGATGAAAATAATTGATAATAAA
>OFSC01000504.1_pt1 | contig 32021 bp, 28 predicted proteins | sample 1543201 | NCBI WGS metagenome assembly OFSC01 (sample SAMN04209228, study PRJEB22552) | human gut metagenome | biome: gut; material: feces | host: Homo sapiens | place: USA: Oklahoma
TTTGACTATAACGAAGCTACCATAACTGACGCACAAAAGTCAAGTACTAATCCAGAAGATTTGAAGGCATGTCTTGAAGCTGCAGTCATACCGGATGCCTACAAGGATTTTTTAACCGATGCACAGATTGTAGAGGTCAAGGAGTACACTTCTGATGTAGCAGAGTCTGCTGTACTGAAGATGACTCCTGAGCAGATGCGTGCCAAGGCTCTTGAGGGATACTTCGTGAGGGATGCCGAACGCAATCTTGTCTATTGTCCGCAAGGAGAAATCCTGAGGCAAAAGTCTATCAAAAGAAATGGTATGATCCGCTACTGCAACAAGCTTGCATGTAAAAAATGCAAGTGCAAGTGTACCATCCAGAAGTTCAAGGAGGCAGACTTCAACAAAGACACCTTGATAAAGGCAACCGAAGCAAAACGCAAGCAACTCAAAGAAGAGAATAAGGACAAGCCAAAACCTCCAAGAATGAAGGTCGTGAAGAAGGTTGTCCGTTACGCTTTACATCTAGATCAGAACAAGATGGACAATCGAAAATGCCTCTCCGAGCATCCTTTCGGAACCATGAAGCGAGCACTTGGGCAATACTACTTTTTACTGAAAGGTAAACTGAAAGTAACTGCTGAGATGGGTCTCTTTTGCCTATCTTATAACCTTCGTCGTGCCATATCTCTCAAAGGTGTACCTGCTTTGATTGCTTCTCTTGGATAATGACCTGTAGGGAATCATATACCATCGAAAAACACGCTCTATTAGTGTTCATATCGGCCTTTTTAAGCCCTTATGACGAATTGTTTAACATAAACTAAAATTTTAAGATGAAAAAAGATATGCCCTTAGAAGGGCTTAGGTGGAGTCGTGATAGCGGTTCTGCCCTCTATGATACACCCCAAAACGGCCGTTCTCGGACGGGCTGGGGGGGGCAATTTATTGATAATTACAATTTGTTGTATGTCGTTGACTTATATAATGACAGAAATTATAATACAATACTTTCCAATATTAATAGGATTTAGAAATATAAAATGAAAGCAAATTCAAGATTAAATTATTTAGCACTAATTCTATTATCTTGGTTTGGCATAAATGCTGTATTTTCAGATTATAGCTTTATGGTAAATCATGGATATAAAATAAGAATATTCCTTGAGATATTATTGCTAATTCAATCTATAAAGGCATTTGGCTTTAGTTTGATTCTGAAACGAAAAAAAGTAATACTATCAATTTGGTTATTATATCTAATTCTTTTTACTATTCATGTTTTATACAGTTATCCGATTTTAACAAAATTATTCAACTTGAATTATACGGGACAACTTTGGTTTTATACAATAGATTTTCTTTGTATTTCTACATTGGTATCTCGTTGTAATTTTGATATCTATGGTTTTGTAAAGAAATATATGGTAATAAACAGCGTGTTGTCTTTGATAATAATAGCCCAACTGGTAAAATCTGTAGGAATTGATTTCATTTCAATGGAAGCAACTATTTTTAGTGGAAATTTAACGATTATAACGTTGTCATATTATCTTGTACAGATTGCGGTTTTTTCTTTGTTCCTTCTAGTCGATAAAAGCAGAAGATACGTTAATATGGGAAGATTTTGTTTTGTTTTATCTTTTATATTAATATTGATGTTGGGTAAGCGTGGAGCATTATTGTCTATTGTAGGACCATGCTTTTTAATTTATCTTATTGCCAATAAAACTTGGAAACAAACAGTTTTGTACAGTTGTTTGGGTATAGTGATTTATTGGCTTATTATACTTAACATAGATTCCGTATTCGATATTATGTCCATTTTTAGTGAAAGGTTAGCTGAAACCTCAAAAGTTGCATACTATTTAGGTGATAACAATGGACGTGATGATATTTGGGAATATGCTATTGAGCAAATCAACAAAGGATTAATATGGGGTACTTATCCAAAGCTATTCACTCCATATTCCACATCATTTATGTATGGACTACATCCTCATAATATATGGCTGGAATCATTGATGACAATGGGACTTGTTGGAAGCATCCCTTTTTTCTTGTATGTTATTTACATAGCGATAAGGAAAGTGTATGTTTCAATTAAAAAATATAACAAGTATGCTATTTGGGGTATTTTATTTATAGCAGAGTTTATTCATGGATGCTTCAGTAGTACTTTGTATGAAAGTCCTATATTCCTTTGTATGTTTATTCTTGCAACAATGGATAATGAAAAAATATTAAAATGGAAATAAGAACAAATAATAAAACGATAGCAAAGAATACGATTTTTTTATATATTCGTTCTTTGCTTACTATGGTTATTTCTCTTTATACATCCCGAGTGATACTTAGAACTTTGGGTGTTGATGATTATGGTATATATCAATCGGTAGGTGGCATTGTGGGATTATTGGCTTTTGTAAATGGAGCTTTGAGTAATGGTTCTTCTCGTTTTCTGACCTTTGAACAAGGAACCGGAAACTTTTTAAAATTAAAAAAAACTTTTGCAACTACTTTAACAATTCATATTTTATTGGCAATTATAATAGCGTTAATAGCTGAATGTTTTGGTGTTTGGTTTATAGGTTCTAAACTACAGATTCCAACAGCTCGATTAGATGCTGCTTATTTTGCTTTTCATATTTCTATTTTGACTGCAGTGTTTAGTTTGACCCAGGTTCCATATAATGCTTCTATTATTGCACATGAAAAGATGTCTGTATATGCATATATGAGTATAGTAGAAGTATGTTTGAAACTGTTGATTTGTTATTTACTTGTTATTGGGGGAATTGATAGATTAAAGCTATATGCCGTACTTTTGTTTGTGGTACAAGTGGGGTTGATGATCTTTTATCGTATATACTGTCAGAAAAACTTCGAGGAAACTAAGTTTTGCTTATTTTTCGATAAAGATATTTTCATTGATATAGCAAAATTTTCGGGTTGGAGTTTGTTTGCCAATTGTTCTATTGCCTTGAATAGTCAAGGAATACTTTTGTTGTTGAATATGTTTTTTTCACCAGCAGTTGTTGCAGCAAGAGCAATTTCCATTCAGGTAAATATGGCTGCAAATCAGTTTGTGAATAATTTCAGAACAGCTGTAAATCCACAGATAGTAAAGAGACTAGCTTCTGGTGATTTAAATGGATCTAAGCAGCTTTTACTCCAATCAACAAAGTTTAGCTATTATTTAATGTTTGTCCTTTCTTTGCCAATATGTATACTTGCTGCACCTTTGCTAAAGATTTGGTTAGGAATTGTACCGGAGTATGCTGTGATATTTTTGCAGCTGATAGTTATTCAGAGTTTGTTGCAAGTTTTTGATACGTCTTTTTATACAGCTTTATATGCTAAAGGGCAGTTAAGGGAGAATGCTCTACTCTCGCCTACTCTTGGATTGATACGTTTCCCTGTAATTTATGTACTATTCAAATGTGGCTTCTCGCCTGTTACACTTTCATGGGCAAGCATATTTACTTATGCTTTATTAGCATTTATCATCAAACCTGTATTGATAGTACGTATATGCTCCTATACCTGGACAGAAGTATTTTCTGTTTTCAAACCATGTTTATTGGTTACTGTTGCGTCTGTGCCTATACCGATTACGTTGGCTTCTATGCTTGATATTGGATTAGAAAGTAGTTTCTTCCATTTCGTATTAATGGTATGTGTCTGTATAATAACAACAAGTATTGCTATCTGGTTTTTAGGTTTAAATTCTGAAATGAAAAGCGTAGTTTTGTTGCAATTAAGAAAAAAGTGTAAAAACAAATGAGAATAGGAATTTTAACGTTGCCATTCAATAATAATTATGGTGGCTATTTGCAGGCTTTTGCATTAATTCGTTTTCTTAAATTAGAAGGACATGATGTTACTTTAATTTGCAGAAAACACAATAGACGTTCTTTTGCAATAAGATTTCGTCATTTGGCAAAAGCAGTGTTATTAGGAATTTTGGGGAAACCACATAAAAGATTCTTAATGGATCAAGAAGTGGAACTTCGTGAAAAAGGAGCCTTGATCATGCCATTTGTTGATAAGTGGATATTTCCGATAACTAAGCCTCTGTATTCTGACAGAGAACTTCGGAAAATTGCAAAAGGTAAGTTTGATATTGTAATTGTTGGAAGTGACCAAGTTTGGAGACCCGACTATGGACCAAAGATAAGTAATTATTTCTTTGACTTTGTTGATGATAGTGTCCGAAAGATCTCTTATGCCGCATCTTTTGGTTCTGATAGCCCTAAGTATACTCCAAAAGAGGAAGCTATTTGTGCGTCCTTATTGAGTAATTTTGAAGCCATCTCTGTTAGAGAAGAATCTGGTATTAGTATTATAAATAAATGGAATTTAAAGAGTGAGGTTTTACCGAAAGTCGTTTTAGACCCTACGATGTTATTGGAGGTGAATTCTTATCTTCCATTTTTGAAGCCAGATTTGTTGTCGAAAGGTAAAATATTCTGTTATGTATTAGATGATTCAGAAATAGCATCAGAAATGATAGAATCTGTTAGTAAATTGCAAAATATTGAGGCATATCATATTATTGATGTTAGTAAATGGAAAAAAGAAGATTATATTATGCCTTCTATGGAAAGTTGGTTGTCTGGAATTTATTTTTCTGATATTGTTATAACGGATTCTTTTCATGGCACAGTATTTAGTATCTTGTTTAATAAACCATTTATTGTATATGCAAATGTAGACAGAGGGTTAGACCGTTTTGACACTTTGCTTAAGGGATTTGATTTACAATCTAGAATTGCAAAAAGTAAGGAAGATGCTATAAGAATTTCTAATGAAAAGATTAATTGGAAACAAGTAAACTTAATATTAGAAAACAAGAGAAAAGAATCTGCTCAATTTTTAATAGACTCAATACAAAAAGTATGAAATATTTAATAGTTCAAGATTGGCCAAGTACACATGGCAACCATGCAGGCATGTTGCATATGTGTAATTTGTTACAGGAAATGTATCCACAAGATTATAAGGTAATAGTAAAAGCATGTCCTGTTGATATTAAAGAGATTGGTTGGATTGGTACACGATTTTTAAGAAGAAGAATTCGTAAAATATATGAAAAATGGATTTATCCTTATTCTTTTGTTAAACTGGTAAAGAAAAATGTTCCATATTTTTCAGAGAATGATGAGGTTTTTCTTTTAGAGTACCTTTTTCCCGAGACTTCTCAGTTTCAATTAGCCAAGTATCTTAGAAAAAGATATCCAGAGATAAAAATTTATGCATTATCACATTTAACTCCTACTTTTGCAGAAAAAAAGTATAAAAATTATCCAACTTTAATTCGTAAGTGGAGTGTTCCCATAGATAAGATGTTAACATTGGGGTCTTCTTTATCTATGTATTTTGAAATGAATGGAGTTCCTTGTAAAAAGATTAGTACAGGTTTTCATTATGTTGATAAAGTGTATTATCATCCAAGTCAAAATAAAAAAAACAATGTAACTCTTAAAGTTATAACTATTGGTGCTATGGCAAGAAATTATCCTTTACTTTCTGAAATAGTGGCTTCTACTCCTGATGTTGAGTGGATTATATGTAAAGGAAATAAAAATGTGGATGGATTGTTTCCTGCAACACCTAATGTACATGTATTAGGATTTCTTTCAGAAGAAGAACTAAAACATCAAATGGATGTGGCTGATGTGTCAATTAGTGTGATGGATGATACCATTGGAAGTAATGTTATAACGACAGCTTTGGCAATGGGACTTGCACAAGTTGTAAGTGATATTGGCTCAATTCGTGATTATTGTACTAAGGAAAATGCGATTTTTTGTCAGAATACAGTTGATGATTTTGTAAAGGCGATTAATTATCTTTCTACTCATCGAGCTGAGGTTGAAGTTATGAAAAATGCTGCATTACAACAGGCTAAGTGTTTTTCTGTAGAAAATGTTAATGAATGGTTTTCTTCTTTAAATAAATGATTATGGACAATGTAATAACAATAGCTATTCCTGTATATAATGTAGAAAAGTATATTGAAAAATCTTTATTATCTGCTTTGAATCAAGATTTTGCTTTTCCTTATGAAATCTTAATTATTGATGATTGTGGTTCTGATAAGAGTATGCAAATTGTAAATCGCATTTTGAATGAGCATGAAAGAGGAAGTTACGCTCGTATTATTAGGCATTCGACCAATTTGGGATTAGGTCCAGCCCGTAATACTGCTATAGAGAATGCAAGTGGAAAATATTTGTTTTTTTTGGATAGTGATGACTGGATATCAGAAAATTGTCTATCTATTCTCTATGCTAAGGCAGAAGAGACAAAAAGTGATATTACTGTAGGTTCAACATTAAGAGTTGAAGAAGATAGTATGCGAGAAATTGGTAAAAATATTTATCCAAACAAAACTATAGAAACTTCCGCAGCAGGTGTTTATATGGTAATTCTTTCTCCAGATATGCATATTGAAGTTTGGAACAAGTTATATCTTGTAGAATATTTAAGAACTAATAAGATTTGTTGTATACATAAAATTTTTGAGGATTATATCTTTGATTTTGTAGCCCGTGCTACAGCCTCCAAAATAACATTGTGTTCAGATGTCACGCTTTATTATAATATTAGAAGTAATTCTATTCTAACTAATCTGAAAGATAAAGCAACAGATGAAGCTGCAAATACTCTATCTGATATAATACGAAAAATGCAGATGTTAGTTTTACAAAAATTCAAAAATGTAGCCTACATTTATGATTTGTATTTTCTGCGTGTGATTTGGGTGCTTGAGAACTTTTCAAGGTATGACTTTGATGAGGTGCAAAAAAACACCATAAATGAAAATTTAAAAGGCTTTTGTCGATGGATACCAAGTCATGGATGTCTTAAACATCCAAGAAATAAGTATATATATGATAGATGTCTTTGTAATGAGACTTTGGAGCACTTTTCTTATATAAATAAGAAATCATGCACATTTCCATTAAAATTATATTTTAAAATTAAGAAAAAATTGTTGGTTAGATGATATCGTGCAATGAAAAGACTATTAGTTAATAAAATAAAGAATCGTATAAGGCGTTATTTGAACCAACGCCATCGTTATGACTATTCTCCAGAAAATAATGGGTGGAAAAAATATGGAAACAGTCCGTTTTTCGGTGATAAAAAAACAGGAACGGTCTATGATCCCTATGCTGTATTTGTTGATGGAAAATTTAGTATATATGCTTCTTTTAGAAAGAATGGAGCAATAGGTAAAATTGACTCTTGGGATGGAATACATTGGAATGAGCCAATTGTAGTATTGGAAGGCATATCTGATACTTGGGAAAATATTGTAAATCGTGCTTGTGTCCTTTTCGCCAACAACAAGTGGCACATGTGGTATTGTGGTTTACAAAATGAAGTTTCGCAAATAGGATATGCATATAGCAATGATGGTATTCATTTTATCAGATGTTCTGAAAATCCAATTATTTCAGCAAAAGAATCTTTTGAAGGTGTTTCTGTCATGAATCCGTCTGTTTTATGGGATTCACAGAGAAAACTTTATAGAATGTGGTATTCTGCTGGAGATAATTATGAACCTGACGTTATTTGTTATGCTGAAAGCAGTGATGGAATATGTTGGAACAAATATAAAGAACCGGTTCTGAAACCAAATTTACAACATGAATGGGAAAAATATAAAATAGGTGGATGCCATGTGACAGAATTGTCTGAAAATGAACTTTTGATGTTTTATATTGGATACCAGAACTTAGATGTTGCACGAATTTGTTATGCAAAATCAATTGATGGAAAGAAATGGGAACGTTCTGATAATAATTTGATAATTTCTCCGACCAAAGGTTCATGGGATTCAGATGCTGTATATAAGCCAACGGTTATTATGAATGACAAAATGATATATCTGTGGTATAATGGTCGAAAAAAATATGATGAATATCTTGGATGTGTAATTAAAAAAGTAGAAATATGAAAAAAATATTAGTTTATATGCGTGAGGGGGGCTTGTTAAAAACAGGCGGTCCTAGTGGTTACAATTTTGCTTTGAAACAGCAGCTGGATCTTATGAAAGTGCCCAATATTGAGTACATACATAAGAATGCAAGTATGTTACAAAAAGCTAACTCTATAGGTAATAGTATTAAAACAAAATGGTATGGTCAATTTTTTAAAAGTATTAAAGATATTTTGAGATGGACTTATAACTTATATTATCCTTTTCATCATCCTGAAGTTGAGTTAGAAAAGTATGACATAATTCATTTTCATTCAACACAATCAATGTATGAAATTCGTCGAGCTTTAAGAAAGTACAAGGGGAAGGTTGTTTTAACTTCTCATTCACCATGTGTATTATCACAGGAAAAATTTGAGATGTTAACACCTTGGAATCAAAAACATATGAAATGGTTATTCAAGCATTTGGTACGTTTTGACAGATATGCTTTTATGCGTGCTGACTATATTATATTTCCTTGTCCTGAAGCAGAAGAACCTTATTATCATACTTGGAAAGAATATTCCAAAATTAGACAGCTGAAGAAAGACAGTTTTAGATATTTGTTGACAGGTACATATAATTGTATAGCAAAACATAGCAAACAAGAAATTTTCGCAAAATATGGAATTCCTCAAGATGCATATGTTATTTGTTATGTTGGAAGGCATAATTCTTTGAAGGGTTATGATGTACTTAAAGAAATTGGAAAGAAGGTCTTAGCTGAAATTCCAAATGCTTATTTTCTTATAGCAGGTGTAGAATATCCTATGTCTGGATTGAAACATCCAAGATGGATTGAGGCTGGTTGGACTAATGATCCCCACTCAATAATTGCAGCTTCTGATATATTTGTTCTTCCTAATAAAGAAACTTATTTCGACTTAATTATGTTAGAAGTTCTTTCTTTGGGTACTATTGTTGTAGCCAGTAGTACTGGAGGAAATAAATACTTTGAGAAAAATGGATTTTCTGGTATATTTACATTTAAAACAGTAGACGGAGCGTGTGAGAAAGTGGTTTCTTTAAGTCATATTGGAAGCGAAGAAAAAAAGAAACTTCAGGATGAAAACAGAAAGTTATTTGAGAATAACTTCTCATTAGAGGTGTTTGGTAAAAAATATGTAGAATTAATAAATTCTTTATAAAAATATATTGTAATGAAACTTTATGATTACTTGATTGTTGGCTCTGGTCTTTTCGGAGCAACCTTTGCTCATCTTGCTAAAAAGCAAGGTAAAAAGTGTTTGGTTATTGATAAGCGTTCTCACTTAGGTGGCAACATCTACTGTGAGAATATCGAAGGTATTAATGTGCATAAGTATGGAGCACATATCTTCCATACCTCTAACAAAAAGGTATGGGACTTTGTGAACTCTATCGTGGAGTTCAATCGCTATACGAATTCGCCAGTGGCAAACTATAAGGGTAAGCTCTATAATTTGCCTTTTAATATGAATACCTTCTATCAGATGTGGGGGGTAACTACGCCAGAGGAGGCGCAAGCTAAGATTGATGAGCAAAAGGCTGAAGCCGTTGCACGCATGCAAGCTGATGGCGTAACAGTACCTCGCAACCTAGAGGAGCAAGCTCAGGTATTGATAGGAAAAGATATTTATGAGAAACTCATTAAGGGCTATACAGAGAAGCAGTGGGGTAGAAAGTGTACAGATCTTCCTGCTTTTATTATCAAGCGTCTGCCTGTTCGTCTTATCTTCGATAATAACTATTTCAATGATAAGTACCAGGGTATTCCTGTGGGGGGATATAATAAGTTGATTGATGGCTTGCTTGAAGGTATTGAGACCAAAACAAATATAGATTTCTTTGAGAATCGTCCATATTGGGAAGGTGTTGCTGACAAGATTGTTTTTACAGGAAAGATAGATGAATTTTATGATTATCAGTTTGGCAAGCTCAACTATCGTACTGTTCGATTCGAGACAGAAGTTATTGACAAACCTAACTATCAAGGTAATGCGGTTGTGAACTATACCGAGCGTGAGATTCCTTACACTCGTGTTATTGAACATAAGCATTTTGAGATGTTTGGCCAAGAGGTTTATGAAACTCCGAAGACTGTTATCTCAAAAGAGTTTTCAACTGAATGGAAGGATGGTATGGAACCATATTATCCAGTGAATGATGAAGTGAACTCTTCTTTGTATGCCAAGTATAAGGCTTTGGCTGATAACGTAGATAATGTTATCTTTGGTGGTAGATTGGCGGAATACAAGTACTATGACATGGCTCCTACTGTAGAGCGTGCAATGAGTTGGTGGCTTTAGATTTTGCTAGAAGATTTTTACACTTTTACATAGGGCTTCCCTCATGTTGTTTTTTGCACCACTTTGCGTTGCTTGTAGAAGCAAAAAGGAAAAAACTATTAAGAAAGTAGGTGAAAATGTTGATTAGATGTTTTTTAAAATATTTTACATGAGAAAAGTATATTCATTTAACTCCGAACTGTTTAAGGTTACAGGAGTGCAAAAGGTGTTGATGGATGTGCATCATGCCGTAATGAGCGAATATGATGCAAAAATTGTCGGGACAGTTCCTTATAGCAAACTTTATAAGGATTTGGATATTCATAAGGAGGAATACGTGAAGTTCCGTAACCCCTTCATGTTTCGAAATTCTATCGTGATCTTGCATGAGAGAAAGTTCTTGGCTTTCTTCTGGTTCTTGAATCATGTACTGTTTCAGAACATCAAGTTGGTATATATTCATCACAGTGTGTTTAGCGACCATCGAAGAATGTCTATCATGCCTAAGACTGTGGTGGCTATATCGGATGAAGGTATAAGAAATCTACATCAGTTCTTTGGTGTTCCGTTGCAAGATATTCATAAGATTTATAATTGTGTAGAGGATATTCATCCAAAGCCACACAAATCCTATATTGGTGGAGTGATAAAGATACTCTATCCGGCTCGTATCAATGGTATAAAAAGACAACTTGAAATAGTTGAATATCTAAAGGGAAAATTGAGTGATAAGATTAAAATTCTTTTTGCAGGTACAGGTCCTAATTATGATGCATTAGAGGAGCTGACTAAAAAAGATCCACATTTTGAATGTCTTGGCTATCGATCTGATATTTATCATCTTTTGCAAGAGTGTGACTATATGATGCTTTTCTCTGAGCACGAAGGATTACCTATAACATTGATAGAAGCGACAATGATGGGCTGTCCGATAATATGTAATCGGGTAGGTGGAAATGCAGAGATTGTTGAAAATGAGAGAAATGGAATAGTCTTAGATAGGGATGATTGGGCAGGATTAGTGGAAAAACTCAATTCTTTGGAACTTATTAGTAAAGAACAATACAATTCAATGGGTAAAAATAGCCGTATGATTTATGAAGATAGATTTACGTTTGATAAGTTCAAAAAAGAATATTGTAAATTATTAGATGCAGTCCATGATGAATACTAGATTGCTTTTCTTATTTTTTTCTACAGCAATCTTCCACTCTTCTTTTTCGCAAACATTTGGAAGTCGTCCATGCTTTAAAGATAATTTTTCAGGAAAGCATTTGAATAAGGAAATATGGGGTGTTGATATTGCAGAATTTAAAGATCACAATGTCTTTTTTAGGAAGGAGAATCTTTATCAGAAGAAGGGGATTCTTCATCTCAAATTAAAGAAGCAGAATTATAAGAGTTGCAATTTTACTTCATCTTCTATTTGGACGAATCCTAAGGCTATTGCCTTTGGTTATGGGAAACTTGAAATTCGTGCAAGGATTCCTGCAACAAAGGAGTGCCGTCCTGCAATGTGGTTGAAGGCCCTAAGTTCTGACAATGGGATAAGTGGAGAAATTGATTTGTTAGAACATTGGCCAACGCAGAATGCTACAACGTATCAGACAAACTTTCATCTATGGGGTAATCTTACCAATGCAGCCTTAGGTAAGCATCAGCAATATCCTAAAGTAATAAAAAAATATGATGTAACTAAATGGCATGTGTATGCTGTGGAAATACGAAAAAACAGTATTGTCATGAAGGTAGATGGTGAAAGTGTTTCAGAGTGGAATAAGGAAGATTTGCCTAACTGGCCAAGCAATATTAAATATCAACTGTATTTATCGCTAGCATGTAGTACATGGGCTACTAGCCATGTTGCAGAAAGTAAAAATCTCCCTCAAATAATGCAGATAGATTGGGTAAAATATTATAAAATTGAAGATTAATATGTCAACTTTGAAGAAATTAAAAAGGATAATACAAGGAACAGTTGTTGCTTGTAAGGCTAAAAATTATGTTCCTATAGAGCATCCCGCTAATGAAGGATTGTTGCGAGGTAAGGTTGCTTTAATAACAGGTGGAAGCGGAGGTATTGGTTTCGCTATTGCACAAGCATTTGTGAAGGGTGGCAGCCAAGTGATTATTGCAGGTACTAATGAACAGAAATTGGATAAGATGCTTGCTTTGCTTGGTGGGGAGTCTAAGAAATGTGTCATAAACCTGTCTTCTTATGCAAAGATTGTAGAAGGTGTAAAGAAAGCTATTGAATGCTATGGGAAAATTGATATACTGGTAAATTCAGCTGGAATACATTCTACCACTGTATTTAACGACTTCCTCGAAGTTGGAGAAGCAGATTATGATTCAATCATGAATGTCAACTTGAAAGGAACGTATTTTGTGACACAACAGGTTGCCAAATATATGGTTCGTAATAAGATAAAAGGACATATATTAAATATTTCTTCCTCAACAGCTTTGGAACCAGCATGGTCTCCGTATAGGCTTTCAAAATGGGGTGTTAAGGGTATGACTGTTGGTTTTGCGCAGCAGTTGCAAAAGTATGGTATCATTGTCAATGCGATTGCTCCAGGTTCAACTGCTACATCTTTGCTTGGCTATCAAAAAGGTGATAGCGTATGGACGGAAGATAATAAGAATCAACGCTATATATTACCTGGTGAAGTGGCTGATTATGCCGTAATGATGGTTAGTGGACTTGGTGATATGATAGTGGGTGATACTTTATATATATCAGGAGGAAGAGGATTAACAGACGTAAGATAATATGGAAAATAAAGAATTAATATCAATAGTGGCATCGGTATATAAAGGTGAGAAATACCTTGCCGATTGCCTGGATTCAGTTTTGGCACAAGACTATTCAAATTTTGAGTTGATTATGGTTGATGACGGTTCACCAGACAGCTCAGGTACAATATTAGACAGTTATGCTGCTAAAGACAAGCGTATAAAGGTTGTTCACAAAGAGAATTCAGGAGTATGTAATTCACGTAATGTAGGAATTGATATGGCGCAAGGTGCATACGTCTGCATTATTGACCAAGATGATTTACTGTCTCCTGATTATCTGAGTTATTTCTATAGACTAATAAAAGATAATGATGCAGAAATAGCAGCTACGCCTACTGCTGATAAGTTTTTTGGAGAAATCAAACTTGATGATGGACGTAATGATTATGTTACAGTATTAAGTGGAGAGCAGACTGCTATCAATATGCTTTATCACAAGATTATTATTGCCCCTTGGAATAAAATGATAAGTAGAGAATTGATAGAAAAATACCATATCCGTTTTGTTCCTGAGTTTTTCAATGGAGAAGGATTTGCATATTCTATAGAATGTTTTCAAAGAGCTAGACGTGTAGCTATGGGCCATCATAACGTATATCATTACCGTGTGGGTGATCCAGAAAGTGGAGCCTCTAAGTTCAGAGAATATTCTATTCATAGTTGCATAAAAGCTCAGCTTTATATTAAAGATAAACTTGTTTCAAAATCAAGTGAAACTCAAAAGGCATGGAACTTTAGTAATTGGCATTCTCATTGTGACTGTTTAAACATGATGGTGGGATGTGGTGTAACGAAAGAGTATAAGGCACTTTACGATAGTGTTAAGACTATCTGCCAGAAAAATGCATTGTGTGCTTTGTCGGCACCCATCTCTTTGCAGCAGAAATTAAGAGGAATCTTATTTGCAGTTTCTCCATATATGGCAGCAAAGGTTATCAATCATTTCCGTATCAGAAAATTTAGTAAGGAGGCATAATGAAAGTAGGCATATTATCAATGCAGGAGGTAAAGAACTATGGTTCTTTCCTCCAGGCATTCTCGTTGAAAAGTAATATTGAGGCTTTAGGGCATCAGTGTGAGTTCGTGAACATTGTACCTGGTGAACAGCTTGGCGATTACAAGATTAGTAAATTACATAAGATTCATCTGCTGGTTGAAAGATTATGGGGATTGGATTTTGTGAACCGCTTTAAGTACATCTATCAGTTTCAAAGTCGTTTTTCCAAAGAGTTTTTGCCTGAATTGGGAGTAAAGAAAGGTATTACAACAGAGCATTTTGATACCATAGTCATTGGTAGTGATGAAGTGTTTAATTGTGCCCAAAAAACCTGGTTTGGCTTTTCTAAGCAGTTATTTGGAGAAGGTTTGAATGCACATAAGGTGATAACCTATGCTGCCTCTTTTGGTGCCACTACTGTGCCTAAGCTGGAAAAACTAGGTATCAAGAATACTGTGTCTAGTCTCTTGAAAAATATTGATAAGATTTCCGTTAGAGATGCGAATAGCGTGAAAGTTGTGGAGAAGTTGACGGGTAGCATCCCAAACAAGAATGTGGATCCTGTTCTTATCTACGACTATACTAAGCATATGCCTGCATCTGTGAATTTGAAAGATTACATGATAGTCTATACTTACCCTGGGCGTATTACTGATAAAAATGAAATTAATGCCATTCGAGCTTATGCTAAGAATAAAGGCTTAAAACTGGTAAGTATTGGTCATTATTTTCCATGGTGTGATATGACTATAGTTCCACATCCTTTTGAGGTGTTGGCTTATTTCAAACACGCTACATGTATTGTAACAGACACATTCCATGGTTCTGTATTTTCAATCAAGTTCAACAAGCAATTCTGTACAATTGTTCGTGGTATGAATAGTAATAAGCTTACTCATCTTTTAGAACAATTTGGCTTGGAAGGCAGAATTGCTAATGATGTAAGTAAACTTCCTGGTATTATGAATACTAGTATCGATTATGAACCTGTTAATATAAAGATAGCTGAGGAAAAGAAACGTTCTATTGCTTATCTTAAAGAAAATTTATAAAGGACAAATACGTATTTTAAATGCAACCAAAGAAAATCATTTTGGGTCTTGATGTCATGAAATTTATCATGGCATTCTTAATCGTGGATATTCATGTCCAAGGTTATCTCATTACCCCCCCATTTTTCAAAATTATGTGATTCATCCTATTGAAAGTCTGGCTGTTCCGACATTCTTCGTGATTTCTTCTTTCTTGTTTTTTAGGAAAGCAAGGTACGAAGAATGCCAGATAAACCTAGTTTTGCATTTTATGAAACGACTTTGTATTTTATACCTATTTTGGTGTGTGATATGGAGTCCGATTATATATTTGCAGAAGGAGTATTTCCATCCGTTTACAATATGGGTACCTCTTTGTATAATAAGAGATTTCTTCTTCGGAAATATGTTTGATGCAAGTTGGTTCTTAGGGGCATTGCTTGTCGGAGTTCCTATGGTCTGGGGATTAAGCCGATTGTTCATGAAAGATGTTTGGGTAATACTTTTGCCATTGCTGGTGTATTTGTATTTATACTATGTTAAAGAGTTACCTTCAGAATGGACAGTCCTTTATAATTGGTATAATGATTTCAAATCGCCTAATTTATCGTTTCCTGGCGGTTTGCTTTGGATAACATTAGGATATGTAATGGCCAATAAATCTATAATAACTTGGATGGAGAAGGTAAGAAATGGTGTTGCATGGGTGGCTGTACTACTATTCTTAATTTTATCTTTCTTTATTCCTATTGTGCCAAAAATTCTTTGTATTGTTGCTTTGTTTGTTGCGGCCTATACATGGCAGCTACCAGAACACCCTCAGTTATATCGTAGATTCAGAACCTATAGTATACTTTTCTATGTGATTCATGATTGCTTTAAGAAGATTCCGAAACAATTATTTGGTTGGGAAAATGGCCCTCTTTTGTTTGTTGTGACCATAGCTTTCTGTTTCTTGGCATCGGAATTTATTATGCGAATGAAGTATATGAAGGGATTTGGATGGCTGAGGTATGCGTATTAAACGTAATTTTATATGAAACAAGATGCTAGACAAGCCATATATGGAATAGTTAAGCGCATTGATGATCAGCTGCGCTATGAACACGATGTGCTTAACTTGATTTCCTCTTTGTGGAATGTTTATCAGAGTCCTTCTACAGGTGAAGACTCTCGGTATAAAATTCTTGGAGATGAGATAGATAAGCACTATTTCATGAATGATGACTGGACGCAAGATAAACTTTATCTATCTGTGCTTCATATATTGGATGATGAGCATAAACTATTGCGTTTTGTGGAAGGTCTCATTAATATTATGTCTGATGAAGCTATCATTAATGATTTGCAGAAGATTCTCGAAACAGAAAACTACCAGATAATTAATGATGAAGGTAGGCTTGTTATTCAAACGATTGGTGAAGGTATTACGCCTGAAGTGGATAATCGGATACCTTTCATTAGATGTAAGTCTATTATTACAAATCGTTTCCGTTTTGAAGAGAAAGAAATGGAAGTTCCCGATGAGAAGGAATGCTTTATGCTGACTTTCAATAATATGTGGAATGATTATGGATACCAGACTTGGTTTAGGCTATACTATAAGAAAAATAAACAGATAGAGTTTCTCGGTAGAGTCAAGATTATGAAGTTATCTGAGCATGACACAAGTATAGTTTTACCTGAGCGCTTTTATAGACTAGATGATAATTTTTGCTCCCTAGGTGATAATTTAGACTATTATGATAATATGTTTAAGTTGTTTGCTGAGAAAGCATATATTTACTTGGGTGAGTTAAAGGATGCTGCTTTATATAGTAAAATTCATGAAAAGTTTGCTGATACGATTGCTTTCAAATCATCTTTGTTGAGAGATAACTCTGCAGAACGAGCTTTAAGGGAAGGTCGTTTTTGGGTCTTCGGCAGAGATATGAAACAGTCTTATGCCTTTACCTATCGTTACGAACCGAAATATGGTGGGGAAAATGTGACACCGGTTGATATTGATTTCGATTTTGCTTATGATTGTGAACCCTATCATCGAATGATAGGTCTTATTGGAGAAAATGGTGTAGGTAAATCTACTCTGTTAAACAACATTGTAGAGTCTTTTATAGGAAAGGACAAAGGGGCATTTGTAGGTTTGCCACCTATCATGAGTAAAATCATGGTGATGTCTTACTCTCCATTCGACAAGTTTCCTCTTGTCTCAACAGACTATACAGTAGAATATCATTATTGTGGTCTATTGAAGAATCAAACAGAGTTGTTTTCACTGCAAGACCAAATTGCTATCTTCAAGGGAAATCTAATGAAGATTTTACACAGAGGCTCTTCCAATCAACTTCTAAGGAGATGGAGACACATTATGAAAGCTGTTATCAATCAAAATATCATAGACGGTTTTTATGAGGAAGACGATAAAGGAGACTATAGGCTGGTAGAAGATAATATAAATGAGTTTTGCCAAAATATGAGTTCTGGGGAATCTATCTATGTTTATTCCTTGACTGAAATTATGGCAAATATTCGATATGATACTCTCCTCTTGTTTGATGAGCCCGAACAGCATTTGCATCCACATGCAATTACCGTACTGATGAAAGCCATCTGTGATGTATTGGAAGAATTTGAATCATACGCTATCATTGCCACCCACTCTCCATTGATAGTTAGGGAAATGGTTTCCGACAATGTATATACCCTGGAAAGAATTGGTAATACTTTGAGTGTTGCAAAAATTGGTATAGAGTGTTTTGGTGAAGATGTATCGATATTAAGTGATGTGATATTCAAGAACATGTCTGATGAAAAGAAATATGAGCATTTTGTGGAATCAGTAGCCAGGAAGTGTCATTATGATTATGCTACAATAGTGGATAGGCTAAAAGGTGCGCATAACAAACTGGGCATGAATATGAGATTGCTTATACGATCGGTAATAGACAAACATAACTATGAGGAAGCTTAAACCTGTGGGTATTGGTGATATTGAATTCATCAAAGGTGTCATTGACTCTACCAACAAAAGAAGGGGTGAAGAGCATTTGTCAAAGGAAGAAACCTTTAAAGGGCGGTGTCATGAAAGAGTTAAAACTCACAAGGATTATATCCAATCTTATGATACAGCTTTTGGAACAAACAAACTTCAATCTTTGGAAGGAACGCATCCAATATTGGAAGCTTCAGACAAGGAGGAGATGAGGAGTCTGTATTCATATACTCGAACCAGAATTGCCAATCTGCGGAAGGAAGTATTAAATGATGATGGTTATGAGAATAACTTTTGTCCGTTATGTGAAATCAATTTGGTTAATACTATGGATCATTTTATTCCTCAAAATGATTATCCTTTGTTTGCGGTACATCCCAGAAACTTAATACCATCGTGTATGTTGTGTAATGGGCATAAGTCTGATAATATTACAGACAGTGAGGGAAATAGAAAATACTGGAATGCTTATCTGGATACACCCCCCGCAGAAAACTATCTCTACTGTAAAGTGGAAGACAAAGATGGCTTGCCTCATATCCGATTTTATATTCAACAAGGAAGTATTGATGATGAGACTTTTAGGCTTATAAAGAACACTATGGATGATGAGGGACAGAAAATGTTCCAAGTCTATGATAATGCATGTGGGAAAATTATCATTTCCCTAAAGAATAAACTTGTAAACTATGTAAGGAAAAATGGTGGTCGTAAAACTCTTGTTGAATGCTTTCAGGCAATCAAGATGGATATTGATGATAATTTCGAGCCGAATAAGTGTGAAGATGTGGTTAAAAAGGCATTGATAGACTCACCTGTCTTTCAGAAATGTGTGGAAGAAGATTTGAAGAAATTGGGGATAAAATATAATGTATCGTAGTTGGTTATGAAATCTATATTAGTCAATAAAATATTGTCAACGGAAAAATCTTCCGTTCATCAGATATTTGAAACAAAGGGTAAGGTATATACTTACCTCAATCCTGTATCTTATCTCACAGCTCTGGATAATAAGGAACTGTTTGGTAAGATGGATGGTATATTTGCTGATGGTGGTTTGCTAGTGAAAGCCATCAAATTGGTTTATGGCAAGTTGGCGACTCGAAGAAGTTTTGACATGACTTCGATGGCACCGGAGTTGTTCTCGTATGCAGAGGAGCATGGAAAGACCATCTATATTGTGGCTTCTAAACAGGAGCAGGTGGAGAAGGCTGTGGAGATATTCCGTGAGCGGTATCCAAAGGTGAAGTTTGCTGGTTATCGTAATGGTTACTTTGCTTCAGAAAACGAAATGGATGTTGAGGCTAAGCATATCGCCGAATTGAATCCCGACTTTCTTATTGTTGGTATGGGAGCCTTGATGCAGGAGAAGTTCCTGCTAAAGGTGAAGGATGCTGGATATTTAGGTGTCGGTTTTACCTGTGGTGGATTTATCCATCAAACTTCCAAGAATGAGATTGATTATTATCCGGCATGGGTGGATAAGACGAATCTTCGCTTTGTTTATCGAATGTGGAAGGAACCGCATACCCGTAAGCGTTATGTGATGGCAGGCTTGCTGTTTCCTGCAAGATTCATCGCAGAAAAAATCTTCGGATAGTCTTGTACAGCCAGTGAATGGGGGTGAAGACTACCGATATAGGAAGTAATATAATGAATAGGAGCGTCGGTATAATATGACCGATGGCTCTTTGTAATTTATCTTTCATGCGTGCAAAAGTACAACTTTATGTTGAAACAACAAAAGATTTTCTTTGATTTCTTGCGATTCAGCATTGTCTCTGAGAAGGATAGACATACTTCTTTTGTAGGAGTAGGATTGGAAGAAACTATATCGTATTGCTCAGAATCAGGCCTTGCTAGGTGAGCGGTATGGAAGAATATATATGGAATAAAATATAGATATATCGGGCGAACGGTTCCCGCTCCCTATTTTTATTAAGCTACTTTTCGGGGATGGAGCTTAGTAGCCCGATTTTACTATAATTGATATAATGAACGTAATAAAAACAGATATAGATGGCATGCTCATCATTGAGCCACGCCTGTTTAGAGATGCTCGTGGCTATTTCTTTGAGAGCTTCAGTGAGCGTGAGTTTAAAGAGAAGGTCTGATGGTGGTATCTCGATACTGGATGATTCTCTCGGTATCGATTGGCGCATTCCTACGGAACACGCTAATCTTTCGGAGAAGGATACGAAACATGAGGTGCTGAAGGACTTTGAAAGTCCTTTTGAATACTAAAGGAAAGAGGCTTTCCTAAAAATATTGAGGTAATTTTTTTCGAAAACCTACCCGTCCTTCCTTACCCTTAAGGAAGGCTCCACCTCTCACCCCTACCCTCTCTCCTCAGGAGCGAGGGAGAAAACCGCCCTACTCGGTGCTCGGAACCGCTACGCTCTAAGGTTGGCGGACCATCAAAGGTCTGCGCCATGTTTTTGCGGGATGGGACCGCCTGGATGCTATTGGGGATACGAGTTCTGCCGGTTCTTCTGCTTTAGATATGGTGCAGAGAGAATTAAAGCATTTTGGATTGTTGACGTTTGCGGGAGCGTTAATATTTGTTTGGAGGATGAAGAACAAGAATTAATAGATATATGGAAGAACGGCTTCCTCTCCCCTTTATATTTTGAGCTACTTCTTAGGAGTGGAGCTTAGTAGCCTGATTTTTTATGTATCAAACAAAAAATATACAAAGAATGCCTAACTAAGTTAGCAACGGAAACAACATATAAAATATTAATAAATTGGAAATAGTGATTAGATAATGAAAACAATACGTATATTACAACTTTCCGATATACATTGGAAGAAACAACTTGATCCAGCTGACGATTATACAGATATAAGAGACCAAATGTTACAAGATTTGGGGTATTATTGTAAAGATACAGGTAATAGCTTTGATAAAATTCTCATTTGCGGAGATATTGCATTCAGTGGTTCTGTAGATGAGTATAAACGAGCTAATTCATTTATCAGAGAACTGTGTAAGATCGTGGCTTGTAAAAGCGAAGAAGTTTATACCGTTCCTGGCAACCATGACAAGAATGTAAATGAACATCCCAAATGCGTGAGAGAATTCATTCATCAAGCTATATCTAATCGCGGGAAAGATTGTGATTTGTGGTGGAATAAGATGATAGACGAAGATTTTTCTTTCATCAAGAAATTGTATACCCCTTTTAAAGAATACAATAACTTCTGTAATGATGAGAGAGACAATGCTGAACCTTTTATGCTTAGAGCTTTAGAAATGGATGTTGATAGACATAATGACGCTGAAATGTTTTGGCATTCTGAATTTGAAGATGACCTCGAAGGCTATCAAGTCAATTTGTATGGCGTGAACTCAGCATTGATTAGTGATTTAAATGATTATGACCCAGATCCCAAAAGAATAGACGGACATCGTCTTTTCCTTCCCCAAATAGCGTATCGTGGTGCAAAATGTAAGGATGGTATCATTAACATACTGATGTGTCATCATCCATTAGATTTCTTGCTGAATAAAGATACAATAGCCAAAGACTTGGATAGAAGGTATGCTTTACAGCTATATGGACATGTACATATAGCCAACAGTGATATAAATAACAATGCTGTGCATATATACTCTGGCTCTTTAAATCCTGGAGATGTAAATGATAATACATATAAACCAGTCTATAATATCATAGAACTCTCCATTGAAAAGCATGATAATGAAAACGATGTGTTGAAAGTGGATTTGAGGGTTCAGAAGTATGATGGGGAACAGTTTGTGAAAGATGAAGAGCAGTCCAAACCATTCAAGGTTATATTGAAAAAACATGATGGATGGAAGAATGGTAATAAACCAGCGGTAGTTGTCGAGCAGAAACTTCCGGACGGATTATCCAAACGTGATGTTAGACACAAATTTAAACAGAGTCCAAATTCAAAAGAGATAATACAAAAGATGTACCCACAGATTGATTGTACAGGCTCTGCCTATATGAGAAATCAAGTGTTCTTGGAAAAAATCAGGGAAGACAACAGATGGGTTGAACTTTATAACATGATAAAGTGATGAATAATGAACTAAATAATATTCTCATGCAATGTGGTCTTATTGTACCACTTGAAGAGACAGAAACAGACGTATTGGCAAAAGCTTGTTCCGAATATATCGACAACGAGTCGTTCTCATTTGAAGATTTTGAAGAATTGACCGATTGCTATGTTATGAATCGGGAATGTAATGAGTTGAACGATTTCGTGGCAGAATACATTTCAAGCAATGGCTTAGGAAACTATAATTTTCCAAAACGTATAAAATGCGCACTTGTTTTCTATTGCATATATTTGGCTATAGAAGAATGTGATGACGACAAGGATATAGCATTACGATCATTATCGTTACAAAACGTTATGATTCAAGTGCATGGAAATTGGGAAAAATTAAATTATCAAGATGTACTCTATAAGCTATATTTTAAATATAATCAATATGCAGAGGGAGAAGTAATCGGGGAAAAGAGATATCCTAGAGACTTTGTTCAATCAATGTTTATTGATAGTTTTCGACAAGGTGAGACTATCTCCGAGGATATGTCTGATAAAATACAGTCTTTGGCATTGATGGCCTGGGATGCAGAAATGTCGCAATTCATAAAAGGATTAAAGGAAACGAATGATTTCTTGAAAATTCAATTGATATTGGAACATTTTTTTATCAATAAGCCGCAGATACCTCAAAAAGAAGATTTTATAGAGTTAATGCAACGTATTTTTCCACGTGGCGGAAATGGACAAAGGCAAAAGATAGAGAAAATTCTTAAAAACTTGGCGGAAACAGACGTATGCCTTGTAGATGAAATCAAATCAGATTCATCTTTGTTATTGCATGAAATTGAAAATGCAAAGGATAATAAATTTGGTGATTATCTGAAAGACTTCGAACTGAGTCCAAAAGAGTTCTTTGTTTATCTCTATCATGAACTGTTATTAGAAGACTTATTAAAGGAATAACGCAATGGAAGATAAAAAAGACATATTAGAGTCTTTAGCAGGTGTTGCACAGCTAAAGCACGACAATGTTATAAAGGATGATGCAATAGAAAATATAGCGCAATACTATTGCGATTCCATGACAGATGAAAATATCAATGATGTATTAGGTGATTATAATACCCATCTTGTGACCTTAGTAGGATTTTCTGAGGTGGGAAAATCAACGTTTGTTGCTTCTTTGTATCATGAGTTTATGTGTACTGGAGAAATCGATGGGTACAAATTCATAGACTCAGACACTTATGTAGGATTTGAACGTAGAGCTTATATTCGCAATGAGTCTTTAAAAACTTCCAAGAGGAATTCCAGAACGACGATGATGGAAGGACAATTCCTAACTTTAACTTTGTCTAAGGATGATATACTAAATAAACTTATCATCTCAGACAGAGCTGGGGAAACATACAAGAATAGCTATACTAGTAATTTGTCACAAGTAAAGCAGGATAAAGGCTTGATCAATTCGCATCATATTATATTTTTTATAGATTCATCATCTGTTAATAACGAAGATGATTATAACGATTTTTGTGATGATTTTCAACTTCTACTTAGCCGTATGGCATCAGCAGGGGTATTCAATATACCAAAAGTGTATGACATTATATACAATAAGATAGACTTGATTCAAACGGACGAGGTTAAAGAATTGTTTTCGAAGCAAAGTCTAGATTTTGAAAATAGAATGAAGAATGATTATGGCATAAACATCTCAAACAGGTTTGAAATTATATCAAATAACATGAAAGACCAAGGGCAGAAAGATGTTTTCAAGTATATTGTTAATACTTTGAATAGCCATACAAATTGCCAATACGAAGAATCCAATTGGGTGCAAACATTGTTGAATGAATAAGGAAGAGCATATGAGTATAACAAAATGTATGATAGCGGGTTTGCCAGGTTCTGGAAAATCCACCTATATAGGTGCTTTATGGTATTGTTTAATGCATCCTGAAAAAATTGAGGGTATAAAATTTGTGGCTGACAAAATGAATTTGGCAGATGACCTCACGGTGCTAAACAGATTGAGTGATGCCTATAAAAGCATGACGCTTATTGACCGCAACTATTCTGATAAAAATGAAACAGTTCAGATTAATCTTAAGATGGCTGATTCTGATGTGAGATTACAAGTTGAGGTTCCTGATTTCCTTGGAGAAAATTTCAGAGACTTTATTGAACTAAAAGAATCTGAGTTAGTTTCTGAATGGCTCACAGATACGGATACATTGGTGTATTTTATGAATGAGGTTATACCACCAGAATTCGAAGACGACCATGGAGCAGAAAATGACGAAAAGCCTATGCCAGCAAAAGACGTTCCGCCATTTTCAATCAAGACAATGTCAGCAGTAGCTATGAATATCATGGTTTTAAAATGCTTGTTGAGCAAGAAAAGTTTCAAGAAAGTAGTGATAGTGTTATCTTGGTGGGACAAGAAGACAAACAATGGAACTATATCAAACAATCCCCAAACATATTTGAAAGAATATTCTCCAGCTTTGTTTAATTTTATTGAAAGTCATATTTCCAATTTTGAGATTATAGGTCTGAGTGCACAGGGACTGGAATATCCAAAAGAAAACCAAGGAAATTATGAGGCGACAAAAAAGGAAATAAAAGTAAAGACACGAGAGGGTAAAAGATCTTTTGTTGAGATTGGGGATGAAATCATACACGATTTATCTCTACCATTATATTTACTTATAAAGGAATGATTATAGAACAGACTTTATATGGCTATAACAAAGGCCATGGACTATTGGCGAGTTCTTTTCCTGTAAGACCGAACAACGACTCATCTTTGATGTCTGTTCTAAGTGATTGGACAGGTTTCAGAAATGAGTTAGGAGAAGATTCGTACATGACCTTCTACCCGTTATCGAATGGTGAAAAATATGCTTTCGCCAAAACATGGTATGCGTATGAAATGGAGCGCCCTGGCTGCGTTTGGACTCACACTCTAATTGTTGATTTAAAAGACATGGATAGAAATTTTGACTTTAGAGTGTTGAACGATTACTTTAGGCGACCTCAAAAAGATGAGTATGATTTCTATCAACATAAAATAGAAATCAACAATTTTGAAACAAGATATTCCAATGTCGTATTTAGTATGTTCGATGACACGTCCTTGCTGGTTCTTTATTTACTTTTACTTGGAAATAATAAGAACCTTTTCATCTATATGGACAAGGATCAAAGAGCTTATGTCGCATTATGTTTCTATCTACTTCAATATCTTCCTTTAGATATCTTAAAATGGGTCTCTATGAGTACTGGGTCAATTTCTCGTAGAAAACTTGGAAGTGAAGACTTTTCTATTCAATTTACAGATAATATTACTAATATTTCTTTGTCCAATGCTCCTTGGAATGGTAAAATTGCCAAAGAGAATTTTACTAATGGATTATTGTACATATTTGAACAGTCGAAAAAAGAGAATGATACTTTTCCAAGTTTAATAAGATTATTTAGGGAAGACATTAAAGATGAGAAAGAGAAACTATTTGCATTTGCAATGTTGATGAAAGAGCTAGACACGGCATTAAATGAAGAAGTTGGAGGAAAAGAATACGTAAACGTGTTATCCTTGTTGGAGGAATATTTTCCGAAGCAAAATGAGGGTATAAGACTTAAAAGTAACTTTCTATCTGAGAAAATATCTTCTTTGTATGGAACAGAGGAAGATTACCTCTTTCAAATTGCATCTTTGAAAAATGATTCCTTTTTATACCCAGAAGAAACACAGTTTGAAAGTCGTTTAATGGAGTTGGATAAAGATGACCATGCAAGTTACATAGATTTAATCACCAAGATCGCAGCATTAGCACACCCTAATGACACCGCTTGTAAAGCCTTGCTCTATGCCATTAATAATATGGAAGAGCAAGAATTGCTTAATCTCATTGACAAAGAATGGGAAAAATTATTGCCTTTTCTTAGCTCTAACGATAGATTCTTTGAATCAGGTATGTGGCTTAAATTTTCGAATGATAAATTTAATACCATATTTTTACTGTTTAGTCAAAATCTATTTGATAAATTCATATATTGGGATGGATTGCTGAATAAGGCTATTGATGCAGAAACTCTTGTTAGTGAGGATGTCTCAAAAAAAATCATTGAGAAAGCAAAAGATGCCGTTAGCATTATCTTTGAAGCTGCAAATAGTGGTAGCCACCATTTTGTATCGCCTTCTTTATTGCAGGCTTGTTTATTAAAAAAGCAAGATATATTCATATGGATGAACTCGCAAGAAACCATTAATGAACGAGTTGAGCGATTCTTGTTATATAAAATAGAGCCGAATGATTATGATTTGAAAAGTAATTCTTCATCAGTATGGAAAGCTTTTTTGAATCAAGACAATGAAAATAAGAACATTGATTTCTATATATACCTATATATTCTTGCACACAATTGGCATGATGTTATAGCGATAGAAATGCTTAAGCATAGCTTTTATCACATATATATAGCGCTAAGCAAAAATCAGTTGGACGAAAAATATTGGAATAGAATTAGTTGCTTTACTTCTATATCCTATTTTATTGATAAATGGGATAAATGTAAGATACTGAGTAGAGGATTGGTTGATTATCTAAAAAATGCTAGTGTAGACATTAGAGTACTGAAAGAATTTACTCCAAATAAGAAGATCAATGAGCGTTTAGTACGCTATTGGAAGAAAAGCTAATTTTAAGAAGTATAAGCATATCTCTAAAAATCATGGAACAAAGAAATCCACAACACAAATCATTCCTCTGGCATCTCGACTTCGAGCCATTTACCTGGCACACCTTCTATGGTGAGCAATGTCCACCATTCGTTACCGAAGAGAACAAGGAGGCATGGCGACGCTATCTGAAAAAAGTCATCAAGAAGCATCTGAAGACAGAGGTGATGAATACCTCTGAGTTCAGAGACATTGAACTCCAGATAAGGGAAGAAAAACTGTTGCGCATTAAATGGGACGAGCAGAGAAAACGGTCCATGGAGAAGCAACGGTATCGCGCCAAGATGGAGCGACCGAGAATCAACTATATTCCGAAAGGGCTGAGCGTGGACTATGAAGAGGAATACTCCAAATATCTGATGCAGGAAGTAAGCTTTGAGCCAAGAGATAATGATGACTTCACGGCTCAGTTGCGTCTGCTGGAACGATGGCACAAGAAATCCATTCCACAGATATTGGAGAAGAAGAGACCCGATGCAGCGTATGCCATCGCCATGGCGCTGTGCAAGCATATACCTCTACTCATCAACCGTGATGACATACAAGATTTGGTTGGCGAATACAAAAGACGTATCGGTAAACTGATATTCGACAGCTATGAAGCCCTGGTGGAAGCTGTCAAGGCGTGGAACCACGAGGAGAAACGCCAGGAGGTATGCCGCTATATCAAAGAGACAGCAGGACAATACCCCAATCATCGAGGCATGAAGAAGAAGTTGATGGACTTGATGCCAGAGACACCATTTGAAGGAGAGCCGATGGCTGTGATTCGTGAGCCAAACGACATGGAGAAATCACTCCTGTAAATTATCAACTACACCAATAATGAAACAGAAACAATGAGAGAAGCACCTATAATTTTACCTGTGTTCACAACCAGTGTACCTTTGGATTTTCCGTCTGAAGGCACGTTTGCGTTCAATAAGAAAACCCATAAGCAGTTGGAGGTGACGGTGAGAATCAACGAACACCAGTACTTCAACATGAACTTCCTGAACCATGACGGATATATCATGGCATGCTGCAGATGGGCGCATGTGTTGGACTTTGCAGAGAATGGTTATGACCGTTACGAACAGATCATCAAAAAACATTTCCGGAAGAAATATCCTGTCATCAGCAGTCTGTATGGACAGCATACTGATACGGCTGAGGACATCCATATCTCCCCCATCGGCTTTGAGGGTAATCCCAAGGAATGGTATATCTCCATGCGTATCTATGGAGAGAAGTTCGAAGATCTGCTGCATGGCAATCTGCTGATGAACGTGGCCTTTGCCTCTGCCGTGGGTAATCTGTGCATGGCAAGCGTGGACGTGTTCAAGGAAATCATGAAGAGTGATGCCAAGCAGCCGAAGATATTACTGAAGGAGTTGACTGGTATCGACGAGATAGACAAGAACTTTGACTTCGGCAATTATCTGGATGCCAGGAATCCAGAGACAGGCGAGATTATATCGACTGCGAGAGAAGACGGTAAGGCTTCGGGAGTAGAACTGCCGGAGGAAATAGATATGCCAGCTTGCATGGAGGCATATCCAACTAATATTTACATACCGACATTTATGGAATCGCTGAATGAAAAGGAATTTGTTACTTTCTGTAATGCCCTTTATTTCGAAATCATGTCAAAACAACAAGCCTTGAAGGATGTTGGCTTTGCCAAAGATCGTGACTTTCAATACTTGGAGGAATATGTTCCTGCTGTTGGTGATAAATTAATAGCAGGAGAAGAAGCCAAAACAGAACGACTACTGATAACCTCTACTGTTTTTCTCATGATGTCGAGTATGCGTAATTCTTTGTATGATGAATTGTACCAGATTAAAGATACAGAGACTGAGGACAATAAACTCGCTATGGAATTGGATGGGTATGTCAGAAAATTGATTTGGCGCAATTGGGACACCAACTACTTGGAGGAACTTGTAGAGCAAATTGAAAGCAAGCAATGAAGGAAATCAAATTATTTGATTACCAAGAGGATATGAAGGAACGGATTGAGAAGGCGTTGCGCCTTCATCAGTCCGTAATGGCACAAATGCCTACTGGTACGGGAAAAACGGTTCTACTTGCTTCGGTCGTAGAATCGTTTTTGAGGGAACATTCCGATTGCAATGTTTGGATTGTTGCCCATAGAAGGGAATTAGTTTCTCAGATTCGAGAAACTATTCAAAGAGTTTTTTCGAAAACCCACCCGTCCTCCCTTACCCTTAAGGGAGGCTCCACCGCTTTCCCCAAGCCCCTTTCCCCTCAGGGGACAGGGGATGTAACCGCCCTCCGGTGCTCGGAACCGCTACGCTCTAAGGATGGCGGACCATCAAAGGTCTCGCCAGATTGTTTGTGCGGTGTAAACCGCCTTGGTGATGGACTTGCTCCTATCCAGGTGCTGGTGAATGTGGACATCTTCTCGGAGGGATTTGACTGTCCGGATGTGGAGTTTGTACAGTTGGCTCGACCTACATTGTCGCTTGCCAAGTATCTGCAGATGGTGGGACGTGGATTGCGAGTAGCCAGGGGGAAGAAGAACTGCGTAATTATAGATAATGTGGGACTATATCGGGTGTTCGGGTTGCCTTCGCAAGTATGGAACTGGAATGCTATGTTCGAGGGAAAGCTGAAAGTTGGCAAGAAAAAGGAGACTCCGAAGGAAAAAGATTTCTTCTTGATGTACGGAAAGCAAGAAACTACGCCTGTTGGTCAAGACTCAGAAATGATGATGGTAATGAGCCATGAGGAACTGATGCAGTCGCTAAAGTATCGGGAGTTTGTTGATTGCAATGATGATTTTGCCATCGTCAAGTTGAATGATGGAAAGATGACGGTGGTAAACCGGCAAGGCGAACAGGTGATAGAACCAGGCAACTATTATGACATGAAGTTCTTGCAAGGTAATATCTTATCCTATCGACCTCGCAGAAAGACTGTATGTTACTACGACCTCTTGGCGAGAGTTGTCATAGACGAGGACATTCATGCGAAAGATGCTCCCAAGGTAATCACCATCAATAAATGGGAGTTTGTCGAATATAATGGTCTCTTCAGATCTCGTACCTACGAGTACTTTGCTTTACCTTTTCGCCCTTCCCAATATGACCTATGGAATTATGGATATTATTTGATCTACAACTATCAACGCTCTACAGCCAGTGGTTGTCAGGAATGGATATATAAAGAGGAGGATGGCGGCTCTATGCGAATGCATAAAGAAAACAGTGAAAAGGTTTGTTTTTTACGTGGCGACCATACTCATGTATATTGGCTGTGCGCCGACCTATACGACAGTGGCATAGTGGTCATGGACAGCCATGAGGATTATTACTTCGTTGACTCCAGCTTGAGAAAGACCTATATAGGTTGCAATCAACCCAAAACAGAAAGCGAGAATTTGATGGTTGCGATGCCTCGGCTTGGCAAACTGGTCTATGAGCGAGAAATGAAGCACAGGAAAAAGCAAGAGGAACAGGAGTTTTTGCTAATGCAAGAGAAGTCGGAGGCAGGGCATGTGGAATTGTATCAAGCAGGAAAGAAATGGGGTGTGAAGGTAGATGGCAAAGTTATCGTGCCACCTCTCTACCACAGTATAGCGCAACCAGTCGGTGCCTATTGCGCCTTTGAACAGATTCCCCAACATTGGGGCATTATGACATTAAAAGGAAAAGTGATTGTTGATGCCAAATATGAGAAGGTGGAAATTCGTGACAATGGAATCGCCGTGGTAACAGGCATCACGGGAAAAATACAGACAATCAAACTTTTAAAGGTAAAAGAGTAAAAAGATAAAAAAGTAAAAGGACAAAAAGGCTTTTTGCTTTTTGAAATGACAATGAAGAAGGATAAAGCTTTTTGATTATCAAGCGGACATGGTGAAGAGGAGATGATGAAAATCATTAACCATGAACATCAGCAGCAGATGATTATGGACACCTATGGCTATGAGATTGTTAAAGGCGTACAATGCTCAGAAATGAGTTTTGCACGCCTTTTTTGTTTCATTATGATTTTTTATATCCCAATAGTTTGCTAATTCGCTGAAAATTATGTATATTTGCAAATTAAGGGAGAAAAACATCCCCGAAAGAGATAGACTGTTTAGGGTAAATATAAAAGAAAGGAGAACGAGATATGGCAAAGAAGAGACCACAGGTAGCGCTGGTTTATGATTTCGACGGCACACTGTCGCCGGGCAATATGCAGGAGTTTGGATTCATACAGGCTACAGGCAAGACAAAAGACGAGTTCTGGGAGAAAAACAGAAAGTTTGCAGAGGGTAAGGATGCCAACGGCATTTTGACCTATATGTATCTGATGCTCGACGAAGCCAAGAAGAACAATATCTCGCTCACCCGGGAATCTTTTCAGAAATTCGGCAAGGATGTGGAACTGTTCCGCGGCGTAAAACAATGGTTTTCGCTCGTGAATGAATATGGCAACAGTATCGGACTGGACGTAAAGCACTACATCAACTCCTCGGGACTGAAGGAGATGATAGAGGGCACACCTATCGCCCAGGAATTTGAGAACATCTACGCCTGCTCCTTTCTCTACAACAAGGAGGGAATCGCCTATTGGCCAGCCGTAGCCGTAGACTATACTACCAAGACGCAATTCCTCTTCAAAATCAACAAGGGTATCAAACAGGTGAGCGACAACAGAAGAGTGAACCAGTATATCCCCGACGAAAAGCGCCCTATCCCTTTCCCCCGAATGATATATTTCGGAGATGGAGAAACCGATGTGCCTTGCATGAAGATGGTAAAGGAACATGGCGGCCACTCGATTGCGGTATATGATAACGAGGATAAACAGAAGACTGCCTGCCAGCTTGTCAAGGAGGGACGGGTAAACTTCATGTGCTCTGCCAACTACAGCAAAGGAAGCGTGATGAATATCATCGTAAAGAGGATATTGGATAAAATCAAAGCCGACTTTGAATTCGACCGCCTGATAGAGCTGAACCAGAAGAAGGCATGGAAGTGATTTAAAGGTAAAAGGGTAAAAGGGTAAAAAGGGCAAGAAAGTAAAGGGAGAAAGGGATTCTTTTGTGAATTCCTTGAAACTTTTCTTGGTTTTATCGAGGATTATGCTTAATTTTGCACACAAAAATAATAATATCAAATCATATTAATGGGAAGAAACAAATACTCAGCAGGAGAAATCAAGGAAATCGGCAAGTTG
>OFSC01000515.1_pt1 | contig 31743 bp, 29 predicted proteins | sample 1543201 | NCBI WGS metagenome assembly OFSC01 (sample SAMN04209228, study PRJEB22552) | human gut metagenome | biome: gut; material: feces | host: Homo sapiens | place: USA: Oklahoma
ACGTTCCTAAATCTACAGCAGTTCCACCAGTAGCTGCAATAGTTTTAGTAACACCGTTAATCTTAACACTATGTGTATGACTAGTTGCCGACTTACCACTAAGAAGTGAATCTACACTACTTTTGGTATAATAGTTAGCAAGACTTTGGTGAGAAGTTAAAAATGTAGCACCTTTAGTAAATGTAATACCCTTTCCGCTTTTAGATACAGACGTGATAGCATTCCCACTTCCACTTACAGATATTGCATTAACGTAACCATCGAGCGATTGGTGTGCGGTAAGATAGTTTCCCTTTGGCTGATACAAGCTGGCTGCGTCAGTCCTAGTAAGGTAGCTCGCAAGGCTCTGATGCGAAGTCAAGAACGTTGTTCCCTTTGTCACGATGATAGTCGTTCCGCTCTTACTGATGGCTGTCACTGCGTTTCCACTACCGCTAACACTAACGTCCATAGCCGAGCCTCCTTCTAGGCTGGAGATACGAGAATCAAGAGCCTTGATGGAGTAGGCAGAAGCTATCTCAGACAGCGATTCTGATGTAAGCTTCAAGGCATTTGAATAACTCTTCACACTGCCGTTCAAGCCGCCACCACTGGATGATGATGTCCCAACACCATAGGCAGAAACACCACCACTAGTATAGAGGTTTGCCACCTCGTTAGTCGTAGTGTTCGTAATCTTCAACGCCTTATTGGTTGCATCATACTCCATCTTTATGTTGCCGATGGAGATGTACTTTCCGTCAGGCACGATGATACTTCCGTTAATATCGGCAGTACCGTTAAACGAGTTACCCCAAAGCTTGTGAGTATTCGTGAGCTGGAGAGCCTTTTTCGCTGAACCGCTTGTAAAGTAGCCCTGCAAGGTGGTGATACTCGTCTTGTTGGTGGATATGCCCGAAGCGTTCACCCCTTCTGCCTTTTTCGCTCTTGTTACCTCGTCAGATATAGACTTATTGATCCCATCAACGATACCACTTAAAGTGTCTGTCTGCGCAATATTGGCGAGGAAGCTCACCACCTCGTTCCACTTATTGATAATTCCGTCCGCAGTCTCCTCGTCAGTAGTCATAAGGGCGTACCAGTCATAGGCACTATTCCAATGACTTACCTTAGTGGATGAAATGCCGTCCAATACAGACTTATTGCTATGAGTATGCTTTGCTGATACCGCACCATCCCAAGCCGTCTGCTTTGTCGTTGTTGGAATTGAATATCCAGAAGCAAAAGTAACAGCAAATGTGCCGCTTGTTGTGATGGTCTTTGTTGCGCACGCCAAACCTGTAGGGAGGGTAAGAGCCACTGATGTAACAGTACCCTTATTGGTAGTATAGCCCTTTGCATCAATCTCCGCTTTGGTATAATAGCTTGCGAGAGACTGATGAGCAGTCAGATACCCAGCATCGTTGGTAAGCTGGCTTACCTTCGTGATGCGGTCAGTGATTTCTGTCCACTTATGGGTATGCGCACTAGGTGCGAACGTTGATGGTTTACCCGTGATGTTATTCCAGGAGAGATTAAGACCACCAAGCTCTGTAGCTATATTGTCAATTCGACTGCTGAGAGCCTTGATAGCATAGGCATTCGGAATACTCGTCAAGTCTGCATCCGTATAGCTTCCTTCTAAGATTCTCGCATAGCTGATTACGCTTGCAATCAAGCCGCCACCACCCGTGGTAGATGCTCCTGCTCCGTATGCCGTGATACCACCTGTGGCATAGAGATTTCCATCAATCTTGATTGCCTTGTTTGTGGAATCATACGTGAGCTTAATGCCATGGAAGGAGATTGCGCCCTCGAAGGTAGCATCGCCCGATACGCCAAGTTTAGAGAATGGAGCGTTTGGCTTCAAAGACACAAGGTCAGCAACGCTCATTCCTGCACTTCCTTCCTTCCAAGTCGGCTCGAAGAAGATGAGGTATGCGCCAAGATTCTTCTCGCTGATGATAAACGATGTCGGGTCAGCGTGAACCTTTCCGCTCACGTCCCACCAGATAGCACCATTGGCAAGATAACCAGAGCCATCGAAGCGGATGAGGGATGTTGCAGGGGTAAGATTTCCGCTATTATAGTCCTTATCCACCATCTGACCGCCCCACCATGTTGCGATACTCTTCTTTCCTCTATTCGGGTCTATTGCTCCGTTGATACCGCTCTGAACGTTTCCGTCTCCGTCTCTCAGCGCAAGGAGCGTTGTCATTACAAGACCACCGTCAATATCTGTAGTCTGACCGAGCGCATCCTTGAGATACTTGTAACCTGCGAGGTCTGTGATATTCTGCTTCAAGTCACCATATATCTTGCTAGTGATATAGGCGTTTGCCAAGCCAAGTTTGTCATAGAATGCGCTGTATGCGGACTGAAAGTTGGTGAACTTCGTTCCCACGGCTGAGACGATAGCAGCCTTGCCGTCGGTATCAGTCTCATTGTATCTTTTAGATATATCTGAAAGAAACTTGATGAGTTCCGTTTTGGCACTCGTGAGGGTAGCAAAAGCGGTGTTGAGGTCAGTGAGTTCCTTGGTGTCCTTCAGTACCTCTGCATCCTTCACCTCATTATACGACTTCTGTGCAGCCGCAAAATCATCCTCAAGTCGCTTAGAATCCTGCGCCATTGCCGCAATCTCGGAAGGCTCTAGGTAGCCATCGGTAACATAATTATCGAATTCCTTCTTATTATCAGTGACCGTCTTTCCGAGGTTCGTAATGTCCGTCTGTGCGGTCTGTGCCGCCTTCTGAGCATCTTCTGCTGCCTTTTTGGCTGCGTTGGCAACGGTATCATCGGTGTATTTAGATGCTTTAATCCAATCACCGATGGCGAACTGAGAACCTGCCGCTTTGTTGGTCTGACAGCGCAATACCTCATTCTTGTAGGTACTGCCGTCAGAAGGATAAGTGGCATTAACCCATATATCGCCAACCTGATAAGGTGTCGTAGGCTGAACGCTGAACACCTTCATTTTCCCGTTTGCGGTCTCCTGTGCCATTCTTGCATCGGAAAGGGCTTTGGCGATGTCGGTATCTGTAATGATAGTCCACTTATAGGTGTTGCTATCCTTGGCAAAGCGGTATGCCTTGCCCGTCTTGTTGTCGTAGTAAAGGTCGCCAAGATGGATTTCTTTATCCTTATCGGTCTTCCAACTGATGGCTGGGGCATTCTCCAAGGTAGGCACACCATCATAGAACCACGTTTCGATAGCACCATCCACCTGATTCTGCAATTCGGCAATCTTATTGAAATACTGAGACAATTCCTTGCCATCCACAGTGGATTTAGCGGAAATCTTAGCCTTAACAGACATTTGCTTAGTGCTGCTATCATATCTGATATAAGAGCTGCCCTCATAGCCATTCTCCTTTGTAGGTCTATCGCCTACATACATATCACCATAGACGTTGAAGAATGCCTTGTTAGTCTGCTTATTCACACCATATTCCACATACTCCCTATTAGCAAAGGAATAGCTGTTGATGCCGTGATAGAGGCTGATGGATGGCGAATAGGTATCTACCGCCGAGAAGATAAGGCAGTTCTGACGTTCTACATCGGTTCTGTTACCGCACTGGTTGAGCACATCACCTTTAGCAGGAACATCGCTTGCCGTAGCGCAATCGGTATCGGAGAGGTCGATATAATGATACTTCTTTCCTTCCAGCTCTACAGGGTCTTCATCACGACCGATTACCAATCGCCAATAGAAGTGATTGCCAGCCTTGTGATAATTGCCCTTGCGAACATTGAATGATTCCGAGCGCACTTGGTCGCCAACAGCGAAATCATTATCCACGGCATCGCCTTCCTGCTCTGCTAAGAAATAGCAACGATAAGCCTTCTGTGACACATTATTATATGTCACAGTAACCTCTTCTACCTTATGAGCCACCACGCCACCAGCAGGAGAGATTATCTCCTTACCGCCGATGGTGGATGTTTTATTGATAACCAGCTCCTCGAAGATAGCCTTCATTCTTACCTCCAAGTAATCTGTGATGAGGTGCGAACGACCTTCTGCATCTGGAGTCCACGAGCCTCCGTTCTCATTGTTGGAGTTACCGATAAGCAATCCACTTAAAAGCTTCTGCACCTTTTCCCAAGTGATCGTGCCGTTGGCTATGTCATCGTTTATCTTTGAGATGAAGTGCTTACTTCCCTCTGTTGCAATCTGGCCCTTGACTTGTGTAGTTGTCAATCCTGCACCTGTTCCGCCATTTCCACTTTGGAGCGACGATATCTGTTGCTGAATTTTCTGGATAGTTCCAACCTCCTTATCCTCGCGAAGAGTTATATCGTAGGTAGGAATCTTACCATCTTCTTCCTTGATTGTGAGCTGATCTATGGATATTACACCGCCAATTCTGAGGTCAGTATCCTCAAACTCCATCAAGTCTCCGGCTTTGAGCGTATCATGAAGACTCTTGATAACTCCTGTAGTATCCTTTTCAGCAAGATCATGCTGTCTTGCCATGAAAATCTCATCAACCTTAGGCTGATAGACGTACCTTGTGTAGTCGTTCTTGTCAATGAATGCTATGGCGTATTTAAGGAGCTTCAGAGACGCAGCATTTACATACGAATCAGGAAGGGTGATGCCGGTAAGAACAAAATGGTCGCCTTTCTTGATAGGGTAGTCCTTGTATGGAAACCAAAGCTCAAGAGCATCATCCTTGACTCTCTCAATAGTAAGCCTCCATCTTCCATCAATCTTGGTTGAGGATGCTACCTTGAATGTTCGTCCGCCGCACATACCATCTTTCATGGAGATAGAGAAGTCGTCATCCTTTAAGTCGTTGATATCAAAGTCGATAGCCTTTTTAAGATAGATATCAACATTCTTTACGGTTTCATTATCGCCAAATCTTCCGTCATCATCAGGAGCCACACCCTCATCAATCTCATCAACACGTACGCCGCCGATTTTCATCTCCTCGATAGTAGGGTAGATTTCAATAACTCCATTTGTCTTATCATCTGTTTCAAAGAACTGCGATGCAGAACGAAGACCAATCTGCTCGATGTTGATAGAATCGATGTATGGCCTGTGCGGATCTGTGGAGAATTTATGCTGTCTACCGGTAGGATTCACGTACTTCTTCTCTTCATCCGTGAGTGTGTTATAGAAATCACTCAGCGATACATGAGGGAATCCAGGCAACATAAGTCTGTTGATGGACATGTTGTTCGGAAGATTCTTTGCGTACTCCTTCATGGATGAAGGAACTTCCTTCTTGTTGAGACCGGACGTGATATACATCTTTGTATTTCCGGCCTTGACCTGCGCAATAAACGCATCAAGCTTCTCCTTTGATTCCTCATCTCCGGTGTCAGTCTGTGTTCCCTTCAGCTCAGAATAGAATCTACATTTTTTAGAGTCGTATGCCTGTGTTACATAACCGGTAATCTCAGTTTTGAAATCAAATGTAACCTTAAGTACCCAACCGAGAGACTGCTCGCCAGTTTCCCCAGGAACAATATACTTTCTCGGATTCTTGAAATATGTTTCTATATAATCGAGGTCCAGTTCAAGTGTAACATTCGTGCTGGCCCCGACGACTTTCGTGATGTTCGCCACATACTTGACACCGAGGTCCGCATAGTAGTGAGAAGGAAGATTCTTCTCGGAACCATATGCTCTTAGTCTTGTAACGACACTCTGATCGGAATCAGCGTTCTGAACAATCTCATAGAGTCCGTTGCCGAGTCCGTACTTGAAGATATGATTAGCCTGTATTCCGGTAGTACCGACATAGATGTTTCTTCCTCTGACGATGAAGTTTATGTCCCACTTCTCGTTCACAAGCGCAAGGGCTTGCCAACAGGTCTGCGAATCCACTGTAATGGACATCGATTCGATGACGTTATCGTCGGTTTTCTCACCATAAACCGACAACCACTCACTTTCAAGGGCTCCACGCTGAACGGAACGGTCCTTGTTTCGGGAGTAAATCTTCCAAAGACCTGCACCAATCTGCTCGTTTAAGCATGCCTGGATTCTGTCTAGCAAATCATCCAAAGTCTGTACATAGAATGGGAATTTCGGCAGGGAAGTGTAGTGAAGCTCGTTATCGTTCAATACCACATCGAGAAACTCTGCCCTGGCAAGCTCATCCTGCAATGCGTTGAACTTTACGCTGTCATACACGAAGCCCTCACCGTAGGTGTCAGGTCTTGCCTGCTTATCTTTGCCCGGCTCGTAGTTGAGTTCGAACCGCTCGCCACGATAGACAATATAGTCGCCTATCTGAAAGTTGATAGGCACTTCATGCTTGATGTTGATAGTCAAAAAGCACTCACCCATCCAGGAATCAGAGTACTCCAATCCATGAACGGTTATCTGCTCTCCGTTAACGTCTGTCAGCTTCGAGCCATCCTTATGATAAATATTCCAAGCGCTCATCTGTATGCTATACTAAATTTGAAATATTGCCCTGTGTATCCTTAATCGGCTTAATATCAGTAACAGGGTCGTTAAACTTGAAAGTAATAGAGAGGACTAGCAAGTCCTCGTTATCCGGATCCCTATAGAGGTTTGGATCAATATCCTTAAGTCTTACATGCTGTCTTCCGATTCTATTGAAGTCGCAATACATCTTCATCATGCCTGACTTGCGGATGTAATCAATAAAAGCCTTACATTTCTCGTTAGCGCCGAAAGCCTCGCCGTGGAACATAAACTTAACCTTATTCTCGTATGCCGCCATATAAAGTCCATCCTTTCCGATATATTCGTCATCACCATGCTCATCGTGCCACTCCCTTTTCGGTGGTTCCTTGACAGAATCACAAGGCTTGAACGGGTTCTCGCTAACGTACATACCGAAGTCGGCGATGGAGTCCTTCACCTCGTTCCCATCGCCTTCCTTCTGCATGTATATCCTGAAATAATCTTTCATACCTTAATCAACTTTTTATAAATGCAAATATACAAAATATTGCATAAATATGCAAGTAATACACGTATAAATATGCGTTAATTGAACTTAAAATCGTGTCTATCCCTGATATTGACTGGTCCGGTAGCTTTCACGACTGTTCCTCCGTATTGGTAGACGAAGCACTTTGCGGTATCTTCGCATTCAACATGAAGCTCTGCACCATCTAACAGATTGACAAACACCCTGGAGAATCCCTTAACCTTAAGGTAAAGTGAAGAGTTGTGCCTTACGTATATCTCTCCACTATCCATCCAGTCATAGTTGATGTTTGCTACACACTCTCCATTGAGGATGACAATCTTTGGGTTTTGCAGGTCAACGTTCTCGTCAACATACACACCATGATCATGAATGACATCACCAAAGTACTTCTTCATATCCTTGGTCGAAGGCCAGTTCTTTCCGATACAGAAGTCGATACCCTTAACAAACTTCTCGACCATCTCATGCTTGGATGAGTTGTCGTGCCACTCGGCGGTCCACTGAGCGCAAAGACCCAGTGAAACCGCCTCGTTCTTCATTCTGTCTGATAAATTTCTTTTTCCAAACATAATTATTTCATTTTTAAAGATTTAGTGCCATTGATAACTCTGTTGAAGTTATCGTTATACTCAATGAAAATTTTCTCGATTCTCTCTGCTGCATCTGCATTGCGCAAGGTATTCCGAGCAATCAGGTTAAGCTGCGTGAGCTGAGATTTTGCAATCTCGCTCATCTCTGGAATGAACTTACCCTGCATTTCCCTTATCACAGAAACATCAAGTCGGACCGCATTGAGGTAGGATGCAAGAAGATCAGCTGTCTCCTCTGTAATGCCTTTTATCGAGTTGGTCGTAGAGGAACTTCCGTCCTCTCTCATATCCAATCCTTCGTTCTTTAAGGCATCAAAAAGACCGGTTATCTGAGGAACGACCTTATCTCCTATTTCATTAACCTGCTTCGCAAAATTAATCATGTCCGTTTCGTCGAGCTGTCCCTTTTCATCAAGAACGGATGTAAGCCATTCTATAGGTTTTTCGAGCGCCTTTTCCATGATTTTCTGTGTAATGATATTCTTTACCACATCGCGAACCATGTCTTTGACTTTCTTCTTGTAGGCATCAACTGCATCCTCACCTTTAGCCCATGCGCTTACGATAGTATCTGTAAGAGTACTTGCCCAGCTCTTCATATCGATAGAGTAAACGTCTTTCAGGAAATCCTGTGCGAACGTCTTGATCTGCAACTGCATCTCCTTGATTTGCTGGTCGTAGTCAGCAATCTTATCCTTATCCGTCTTTTTCTTATCCTCCTCAGCTTGTCTCTGCTTTCTCAACTCGTCTTCCTGAGCGTGGAGTAGGGCGAGTTGATCTGCGTATGCGGAAGGATTCGTCTCAGTCTTCATTACAGCGTCATAAGTCTCCTTGCTGTAGTGACTTAAGTTGTGACCTCCAAAGAAATTCTTTCCAATATCGGTCTTAGAGAAAGCATCCCAAGCCTTATAGTCATTCTTGACATCTTTAAGCTTATTTGCTGTATCAGAAGACCTTTCATAAGAATAGATTCCACCGAGCGTCTTTTCGATGACAGAATTGATGTTTGAGGATAGGTTCTTCAGCTCATTCAGCTGTCTCTCTGCAAGCTTTATCTGCCTGTCGAGCTTGGCATCATGAGCCTTTGCAAACGCCTTGATAGGAGAGGTAAATATTCCAGTGACACCGGCAAGGATTCCACCAACGTTGCCGGACTCCGCGCTTGTTACCACCTTTGACAGTGAACTTGACATGCCGGAGAATGTCTCGAAGAACGCAGAAGCGTCCTGCCATCCATCAGACTCAGTGTCAGCTCCGAGAAGGGAAGCAGTCTCTTTGATGTCATTGAATGCTTCACTCATTCCCTGGACATTCTGGTCGATAATACTTACTACGTTAGCAAACTTATCAAGAGACTCCTTTGCTTTTGTTCCATCCTTAAACAGAATCTCAGCAGCTTTCATCATAGCCTTTCCGCTGTCAATCATGCTGTCACCACGCTTGATGAAGTTTTCGTCTCCCATTTTGAGACCAAGTTCACGAACCTTCTTTCCTTCAGCAATTTTACTTGCTGCGATGGTCATCTGCTCGCTGGCATCAGAAATCTTCTGCTCGGCCATTCCCTTCAGACCACCATTGAGGAATGTCTTTCTTGGGTTCGTCAGCTTCGATAACTGCTCATCAAGCTGCTTGATTTCCTTGGCGTACTCTCTCGCATCAATGGCTCCGCTTTGTAGAGCCTCATTGATATTCTGCCTGATTCTTGCTTCGATAGTCTGAGCCTTATCCATGCCGAGAGACACGATGGCTCCGTAGAAGTTGAGATAATCAGAAGAGTTCTTGAACTTGTCAAGTTTAACCTGCCCAATCTCCTTGTCTCTCTGAATCTCGTACCTTGCCTTAATACCAGGATCATTCGTCTTGCTGATAAGTTCGTTGTATCTCTCCCTTATCTTTAAGATTTTATCCTCATAATCTTCTGTCTTCTCGATGATGTCGGCAGCATCCTGCAAAATCTTGATATAGTTGCTTCGAAGAAGGTCAACTATCTTCTTCCACGCCTCATATTCACCTGGGCCTTTAAGAGTTTCCTTTGCAACACCATCGGACATCGACATTGCATTCTCTCTCTGGAAATCCTTCCCGAATTTGTTGTTATACTCGACTATAAGCTCCTTTGCTTTGTCATCGATATATCCAGGGTTGTTGAATGCAGCACTGGAGAAATTCTTATCACCGGTCTTACTGAACAACTCTTTATACAAGTTCCATTGACTCGATAACCTGTTCAATAATTCCGTGAAATCAGCTGCCTTTCTCTCGTACTCCTTCTTGTCTTTCTCGTCGAAGAGCCACTCTGAAACCTCGCGATAGATGGAAGTTTGGAACTTCTTTCTCTCGGTGGTGTTTATACTGAATCCTTCAAGGAGAGAATGGACAGCCTTCTGATAGTCGTCAAGATTAAGACCGGTAACCTCCGGGAAGAGATTATAAGTCTTCTTCTTTGCCTCTTCATCAGACATTATGCTCTTGTACTTCTGATACATCTGCCTTGCAGACTTCAAGCTGCTAAGGCGTTCCTGCAAGCGTTTGAGCTCAGTATCTTCTTCGCGGCCATTCTTGTTTTTATCCTTACCGAAGTGACCAGTAACCTTATTCTTGCCTACATCAAGACTTATTCCAGACTGAGCCGCTATTGCTTCAAGCATTCGCTCCTCCCTTACGTATGGTTGTCTGTCGCCTGCATTCTTTGCATTGTCGTTCTCGTCACGGACCTCCTTATATCTCTTTCTTACAGCCTCTCCGAATGAAGTCCATCCGTTACTATTTCCTCCATTCAGATTGTGGAGATACTCGGCCATTTCCTTCTGCCAGAAACCATATGTTCCTCCTTTAAGTTTTCCTGCCTTTTGTAGCTTGCCGAAGACTTTTCTTTCGATAGTTCCTACTTTGTTAGGGTTTTTCCAAACTTTTGGACCAGTATTGCCTTCTTGTGGCTTTGCTTTTCCTATGTTCAAAATAGCCATAGCTACGCTTTGAAGTCTCGCTACAAGACCAGGAACTTTCTTGTTCGCCTCAGATAACATTTGGTCAAGCATGGTTCTGAACTTATCCGGGTGCTGTTTGCACCACCTTGAGAACTCAACCATGTCCATATTCCTACTCTTGGCCATATATTCGAGATATTTAGGAATATCGTCGGTAGCTATCTCGCCGAAATTCGCTCCAAAATGCCGAAGGTCGTCTTCCAAATTTTCAAGACTTCCCTTCATGTCTTTGTTTCCGTTGCTTACTTTGTCAACAAAGTGACGCCAGGTTGCAGCCCCTTTTCCGCCAGTTGTATATAGCGTGTATAGTTTTTCCTCGAATGTCATACCTGCCGCCCTTGCTCCAAGCATCGAGTTTGCCACTTTCTCCATAGAGCTTTTTGTGGAATCACCGAATTTCTCCATCTTCATCTGGAGTTGAGCAAGGTCCCCTGCAACGTCGTTTATGTTTTCGTCAATATCGTCTTGACCGATACCTGCCCATTGACCGAACCAACTAGCTCCACCTGCGAATCCAGCACCAGAAGCCTTCTTTGCCTTTGCAAAGTTCTCTCCTTCGCTTGGAGTGAAATTATTCTCATTCCTTGCGTCAATGATTTTCTGTTTTAAGATATCATACTCCTTGCCGAGGTCATCAGTACTATCTATCTGTTCCTTAATGGAGTCTGTATAGAGTCCGCTCTGTTTAAGGACATCAGTCATCTTGTCTACCTGTTGCTGAAGAGTCTCGCCAGTGCCTTTATTGCCAACTTCCGATAACGTATCAGATAGTGTCTTTACTGTTGTTTTTGCAGTCTCGTTTATCCTATCGGTATCCTGTTTGATACTGTCCTTGAACTGACTATATGCCGAATACAGAGCTGTTCCTATAGTAATACCAAGTGTTGCAATATTCCATCCTGAGAATAATCCTCCAAGCTTTCCTTTTGCCTGGTTAACAGCAAGCGACATTCTTGCCCTTGTTCCTTCTTTAGTTATAAGCTCGGACTCCTTTGCGCTTATCAAACCCATAAGGCGAAGCTGTTCGATCATCTCCTTGGATATTAGACCCTCGCGGAAAGCTTTTTGCATCTTCAACGCGCTAAGTCTTCCCTCTAGTGCAGCTTGCTCTACAGCATTTCTGGTATTAATCTTGCTATTCAGCATTCCCTGGTAGTCAGCAATATTCTGCCTCATTTTTTCCTGGGTTATCTTACCCTCAATGAGAGCTTGCTGCTGCTCTACGGCGAAAGTTCTTAGCTTTACCTGTTGTTCAGCCTGCAAAGCTGCAAGGTTACTGCTTATACCAACTCTTGAAGCAATGGCTGTCGCACCCTTACGCAAAGCATACATAGCACCGAATGCAAGTGCTGCGTTAGAGACCTTATCCAAAGCCAAAACCAAATCTGTTGTTCTATTAATAAGGAATGAGAAAGTACCTCCGACAACGCTCTTACCTTCTGCGAACTTTCCAAGCATAATGTCCCAGGCATCAATGAGCTTATTCCATCGACCAAGCAATGTTTCGGACAGAACGAACTGCATGTTGTAGAACTGACCACCCTCGTCCGTCATCTTCCAAAGTACCTTCTGGACATCCTCAAAGCTAACCTGTCTAGCACTAATCATCTTCTTGACATCTGCCTGGGTATAATTGTTCCTTCCGTTCTTTCCTTCTGAATTGTAAAGCTCCGTAATTCTCTGTAAGAGAGGAAGTCCTGCGTAAGCAAACTGGCGCAACTCCTTACCATCGAGCCAAGAACGAGCCTTTACCTGGCCGAATGCCAAACCCAATCGTCCGAAGTCTACACCAAGACCAGATGCAATATCCGCAAGTCGCTTTGTGGTATCATACAAGTCATTTGCCTCGACTCCAAATGCAGCCAGCTGCTTGACATCTCGGTTCAGCTCTCCAAACTTGAATGGAGACTGCAACGCAAGCTGCTGTGTCTGAGCGAACAGCTCGTCAGCCTTCTGTACATCACCAAGGATGGAGCGTAACGCAACATGCTGCTGAACAATCTCACCACCGGTCTGTACGATTGAATTAAAGAATTGCTGTGCGCCAAAGACAATACCTCCCTGTAAGAAGAGAGACTTGATATCTCCGACTATGGATTGCATCTTCTTCGCTTCAGCGTTTGCTCCGGCGAATGCTGCTGCGAGGTCGTTTCGTGCCTTTGCGGCAGACTGAGCAATCTCCTGCTGACGCTTCTGTTCAAGCTCGATACCTTTCTGAACCTCTTGGTTTATTGTCTTTTGGTCTTGAAGTATCCTCGATGCTAAAGTGGTATCGTGTCCACTACCAATGTTGCCAAGCATACCTAGGCCTTCTCTCCAATTCTCCGAATTGAGCCTGTCTTTGATGGTTCTAAGATCTCTCATTAAAGAAAGGAGCCTGCTAATCTCAGCTTCCGCTTTACTAACATCTGCTCCGACAGAAATTCCTCGGCTGTATTCAGAGCGAAGCTGGCGAACCTTATTGCCGAGAGAATCATATCGACGCTCCGTGTTCTTCAACTCATTCTGGCGTTGCCTATCTGCCTCTTTTGCCTCGCGTGCTGCGTCCTTTATAACCTTTGCATAAGTATTTGCTTTATCTATAGCATTAAGATACCCGGAACTCTTTACGACATCAGTTGCTGTGAGTCCTGTGACAGGATGAATACCTCTGTTATTCCTGATCTGTTCTAACTCAGTTCTGTATTTAGACAGTTCTGACAACGACTGACGTATGTTGTTCGTTGAATCGACGCCAAACAGCTGTATTCCTTCACCATGGCGTTTGTTGATTTCGTCAATAATAGAAGATAACTTATAAAGTTCTCTCTCTGCCTTGTTTGCCTCAGTTGCAACTCTGTTAGGAAATATGTTGAATCCAGCACCTTCCTTGGACACCTCTCCGAGTATGCGGCCTATTTTGTACAATCCGTCCTGGACAGACTCCAACTGCTGGAGTTTTTTCGAACTGAAGAAATCTTCGCTTGAAAATACGCCAATATTACGACGTAATTCTTTAACGAAGTTGTTTAGCTTTTCAAAACTACGACCTCCCTTATCTCCAATACCTTTTGTTGCTTCGGATATTGCTTCCAAAGCATTCTGTGCCTGCTTACCAGTAGAATCAACCTTGTTTAATTCTCTGATAATCTTTTTGGTTTCCTCTTCAATTCTCGATTTTAGAGTGAGCGAGAAACTGAGGTCTCCCATATTTCCACCTGCCATATCCTGAATATTTTTAAATTAGAGTTTATTGTTTTAAGTAATCTGCAAGACTTATCTTCTTGCCAACGAGGCTTCCCTCATTCTTCTTTTTCTCCATCCACCTGTCGTAGAGGTCATCCATCTCCTTCTTGGTATGCTTCTTCGGACCACCTTCCTTCTTGGTCTTTGGATATACGACAAGAGGCTGGTCTGCAACCATGAGGTCAATCTGCGCCGATGAATAGCCCCACCAGTAGTCATAGGCTGCAATGAAGTACTTGCGCTGAAAGAGGAAACCGAACTTCTCCGCTAGTGAGAAGGCTGCTCCCCAGCTTGTTCTGCTTGGATAGCTTTTGCTTCGCTCCTCGTCATCGTCATCATCACGTCCGTCATCCCGGTCGCTAATATGGTAGCCAGTGAGAATGCGTTCGATGGAATTTTTTTTTTAGAAACATCGAGGACCCTAAGAACCTCGGCCACATCCACATCCTTGATGTAGTAGAGCCAACGCCAGTAGATCCAATACAGGAATCGTATCTTCCAGATGTTGTTGAGGAGAATGCAGACACAAATCTTGACGTTGCGCTTCCATTCGTTCTTCTCCTTTGCCCTAATATGAGAACACTTGCTCATTGTTCCCTTGCGAAGCCAGCCGATCTTGTGCTTCTTTCCACGGAACACGAACTCGGTAGGCTCGTCGTGCAGCACGCTGTCAAGCAACTCCTGCAAGTCCACTGAAGGCTGCTCAATTTTCTTTTCTTCTGCCATGATTGTATGTTATTAAATGAAGAAGGGCGGCACGGCTGTTGATTAGCCTGCCGCCCAACGGTTTGTTATCCTGAATCTAATTACCTAAAGAAGCCTTTACTTGATTAACCGCCAATGCCTGGTCCAGCTGCTGCTGGAGCCTTAGTAAGCCAAGCGATGCTACGCTTACCTGCACCCTCGATAGAGCCGGAGAATTTAAACGCAACAGGCTCAGTACCAGAGTTATCCCACTGCAAGGTAGCGTAGAGAGCGATGTTGGTAATAACCATGAGGTTCTCCTTCTCGTCGTCAACGATAACGATAGTGCCCTTGATCTTGAACTTCTTAGGCTCAACAGCGATACCTGTAAAGCCGGTAGTAGCGTCGAGAGTAGCGTCACCTGTACCCTTCAGGGTAACCTTGGTCAGCTCGGTGATAGCATCCTCACCAAACATAATTGTCAGCAAGTCCTTTGCCTTTGAAGGAACAACGAACTCTACGTTGAAGTCGCCGAGCTCTGCGGTAGTTGCCCAGTCGCCTGCAAGACCGATAACCTTGTAGTGGTTGATGGTTGGGTCATCCATAGTCGCCTTCAGCGAGTCAACGGTAACCGGAAGCTCAACCTCTGGGGTGATGTCAACTGTAGCCTTGCTCAAATCGGTAATAGCCTTTGAGTAGAGCAGAGTTTTAGGACCATTGAAAATGTCCTTCATCTTGTCAATAGTTGTCATAGCCATAATCTAAAATATTTTAAATTGTTATACCTGAATACTTATTTCGTGCGTAACCTTCCCTGTATGATTGTCACGGAAAAACCTGCGCCATCGTCTGTCTGTAGTGTTATACGAGGATTGGAAACAATGAGATTTTTTGTGGAGATTGGAAATCTGTCCATAATCTCCTGGGCTTTCTCGTCAACGCTAGATACATCAAGTGTGTGCGGGTTGCTTGCCGAATTCTTATCGCGCACATACAATTCGATTTGAGCTATAGTGGTGAAATCATTGTAAACTCCACTTGAGTTCATCTCGTTATTGTAGATACTAGATGGGAAGTATACCACGATGTAGCTGTTGATTTTCGTATCAACTGCTTTTGGTCGGCTACGGGAGTAGAGCTTGTCACAAATCCCCTTCATTGCATTACCGACATCGAAATATAGAGTCTTAATACTAACCATATCTTACATCGATCTAAAGTATCTAACCAAATATTCTCTAAGAGAGGTAATCACATCGTGACCTCTCTTTACCTCGACAAACTTAGCGTAATCTACGCCGGCAACTAGAAGCATCTGCCATGTGGCATCGTACTTTCCTTTGTTGTGCTCCCTGGAAACAAGTTCATCCCATGCCGCGTTTGGACCATATTCACCACCTTCTCCGTATTCACCCTTGTAAGGTCTCCTTCCGCTGTCTTTGAAGGAGAATGAGCTGCGATAATACTTATCGAGGTTGTATCTCTCTCCGGCAGCAAGGGTTACTCGGGTTGGCTCTGGGCCTGGAGCATAATGAATCGACTGCAATGAGCCGTTGTAATATGTACCGATGGCTGTTGACTTGTACAAGTTACCGGTTACGTCATCATAGTTTCGAGACTTGTCAGCAGCCTTCATTGTCATTTCAGCCGCATGATCCATCTTCTGCTGCATCTTTGCTACAGCCATCTGACGGATTTTCTTCTCGACCTGTAAAAACTGACCTGATAAACTTGTCATAATCTAAACCCTTGTCAAACTCCAATACACAACAGTCCTGTTATTATCCGGTTCGCAGTCCTTAACCATACCTACCTCGGTGTTGTTGCCGACAGTGGAGTAGATGGTGTCGCCGTCAAGAGGACATCTGTCAGCATCCCATTCGTCATATCTGACCGGAATCGATGCCTTCCTCTTGTTCTGGTCGACATTCTTGTCTCCCTCTGTAGTGGTATCGGTGTAGCTGCGGCCTTCGCCATAATAGAGAATGATTTCCTTGTCCTCACCAACTGGAGCATCATCATCGGCAAATGGGTCATCAGGGTCGGCTTTTCCGACGACCTTCCTCACGATCTTGATGATGTGAGGATATCTTGGGTTTCTGATGTTTTCCTTTTCCATACGCCTTATTTGATGATGTGAGGGAGAGGTTCTCCCCAAGGAGAATAATTCGCCCTCTTTACTCCGTGGGAGGTCACCCGGAAGGTGGACTTCTTCTTGAGCATCGAATCAGGCTCCAGCTCTGCATAGATAGCGTTAGCCTCTGCCTTCATCTCGCTCCTGTCGTTGTCCGACATATCATAGCCACCTCCCGAATGAGTCCATCCGTTATCGGAATCGGAGGTGTTGTTCACCTTGCTCGGACCAAGAACAAACCATTTCAGCATGTCGGCATAGGCAAGTCTCACCTTGTCCTTGTCGCAGGCTTCGAGGTCGATGCCATTTTCAAGCTCCCTGTCGTGCATGATGCCCAACAGAGCCTTCATCGGCATCTCGAACTTCACCTTATTAATAAGGTAGTCGTTCACAGTGTAAATGTTCATCTCCGAATCCATAGTCATACAATCTAGTTACGTTAAAGAATTAACCCTTCTTGGTAATGTCGATAATCCAACGGTAAGGAGAATCGAGCATGGCAGGAACAGAAGCGAGGAACAAGTCTGTTTTGAACTCCTGGTAGAGACCGTTCGCGGTAATCATGTTACGCAGCAAGCCAAGCTTGTTGTTGGTCTGCGCCCAAGCCACATCAATGAGCTTGTTGCCAAGGGTGTCAAAGATACGCTTGTCAAGGATCTCCTTACGCATGAAACGCAAAGGCTTGCCAGCAGGGCGAAGAACGACTGTTCCGTCTGCCCAACCACGAATCTCTGTAACTGTGCCATCGAAGCGCTTGTTGTGCTCAACCTCATCGACAATCTCGATAGGAGAAAGACCGTTGAGGTCAACAACAGACTTCAAGAACATTGCGTTGTTTGGACCGTAGTTCTGCAAAACTGCCACAAAGTTAGCGTTCGCCCAGCTCTTGTACAACTCAGCAATCTGCTTGTTCTTCAAGAACACGTTATTGTAGTCGTTCTTGGTCATCTGCCATACGAGAGGTACACTGCGGTACTCGATGTTCTCCTTGCGCCAATCCTCCTCAAACTTGCGCATCTGCTCAAGCAAGTCGCAGTTTGGATCGTTCCAGGCAAGCGTACCCGCCTTTTTGAAGTTCTTCTTTGGAACTTTTGCGTCATACAGAGGCTCCTGGATACCACGACCAATCTTGTCGTAGTCGATGAAACCTGTCGAGCTCAACTGGGCTGACATGTAGGTCATAGTCATGTCGAGTGAGTCGTACAATACCTGTACCTTGTCGAGGTAAGCATCAACCAGGTCAGCGTCGTTGCCGAACTCATCCTGGAGAAGCTTCATCTTGTGGTAACGCTCTGTCGCAGTCTCACGGAAGCCGTCAGCTGCGAAGTCTGGAATTGAAGCGGTGTACCACTCAATACCCTCATGGTCGTTCTGATAGCCCTCGCCGAGAGGAGCACGGAGGTTCATCAAGGTTGCAGGGTTCAATGTACGTGTGCGAACCTTGAAGGTTGCATCACCATTGTTAGATGTAGGGGTGAGATCTGGATCAATGTCACCCTGTGTCAGATACCAGCCGTTGTTACAGCGAAGTACGCCGTCACGATTGACGAACTTCTGAAGGTAAGTGTTGTTACCCTTACCAGTGAAGAACTTCGCAAGCTGCTCGACACCAATATCAATTTTTGCCATAATCCTGAATCAATCTTTTTACGTTATACAATAGGTTAAATGTGCCAGAACTCTGGGTAGAGTGACTTGTTCATCGCCTTAACAGCAGGAGGAACAGGACCCATGCGGTCAAGCCACATAACGCAGTCTGGATTCAACATACAGAAGTTGGCGTTTGTACGAGGCTTGTGATACTTGTCGCCGCCGGCATCGAAATAAGGGAAATCGTTGTCGCTCGGAGCAAAGCAGTTAGGGTTGGTTACCATTGGCAGCACGCTCGCGCCTGCCTTCTCTGCCTCCACCAGCACGTCGCCAGCGCTCAATGCGCCAAGCGCCTCCGAGAGGGTCAGCTTCCATACGTCGCCTACCGATGTGTCGGTGGTTGCCTCCACGGCGGTCACGGTCACACCCTTTGCCTTGGTCTTGAAGTCCTTCTGGCCGATCATGATGGTGTCGCCAGGGAACGGGATGTGGACGAAACCATTACGAACGATATAAATGTCTGTGTCTGTAGCCGCAGCAGTGGCCTTTGCCACGCCGTAAGCTTTCAGAATCTTGATGGTAGCACCAGGACCCTCGTTGCCAGCTGTAAAGCCGAGGTCGTGCTCAATCAAGTCGCCGGCATAAATCTTAGCCTGACCCTTGAATGGGTTGACGAGCTTACCACCAATAGGTGGGTGAACGAAGGCATTCTTGATAAGTGCCTCAAGACCGGCAAACACGTATCGGGTTCCGCCGACCTTACCTTCTGTCTGAACGATGGTTGCGCCGTGGTTAAGCATACCACGAGTACCCATCTGTTCCATGTAGGAAATAGAAGTGTTGTCCATAATCTTTTTACCTTTTTAAAATTGTTATCCTGAAATTACTTCTTGTCTCCACCGCCGAATCTCTTCTTTCGACGCTCGGCCACTTCTTCCATAAACTTGTCATCATCTGTGGACGTGCCTCCGCTAGACGTGCGACTGCCTTTTGCAGGAATACCGTTTTCTCCGGTAGCCTCCTTGTACTCTGCGGTGTAGATTTTCTCAGCCTTAGAAACCAGGTCGTCGATGTCGACATCTTCGTCCGGAATCTCCAGCTTTGCGATTGCAGCATTGAGGAAGTAGTTCTTCATTTCAAGGTTTGCCTTGTCGAACTTATCCTTCAAACCTGCCTTTACTGACTCGATGGTTGCCTTCCTTGCAGCCTTCTTGTCTCTTTCTGCGTTAGCCTTTTCGAGAGCTTCAAGTTTCTCAAGCAGCTTGGAGTATTTGTCGTCAGGATCGTCACCCTTTTTAGCCTCCTTGCGCTTACGCTCCTCTTCCTCTTCCTTCTTCTTGCGTTCAGCTTCCTCCTTGCTCTTCTTTACCTCGTCAGAGATATTCTTGTGCAAGTTGCCGTTGATACGCTTCAGACGGTTTGCTAACTTGGTAACCAACTTGGAATTTGCTTCCTCGTCATCACCGAAATCTTCCAAAACATCATCAAGTTCCTCTTCGATGGTCTTTTGGCTAAGTTCTTTGAACTTGGTGGTATCAACCTCCTTGTTCACTAATGCTAAGAGTTCCTCTCTTGTCATGTTGTTTTTTGATTAAAAATGTTATCCCGAAAGTGGTCCCTCCACCTCGAAAACGTATAAATATACCTTTTATTTTGCAAATATATGAATAAATATGCAATTACCCAAGAAAAATTGTATATTTTTGCAGTATTAAATGTATATTTATGCAAAAGGAAGTATTTTCAGGATTAAAATTGGATAACGGAGAGCCTATTTATACTCAAGAGTATATCCAATCATTAAGAGACGCCGATAAGAAACATCCCGACAAGCTGAAGATTGTAGCTCAGCGTGGCGGTCAGGAACGCATGCTGTCTATAGACGCTGATATTAAGATAGTTGGCGGTTCGCGAGGTGGACCTCTGGATGAAGACACGAGAGTGTTAACTACTAGAGGATTCATTAAAATCAAGCATCTTAAATATGGCGACACCGTAATAGGACATGACGGTAAGGGACATAGAGTATTAGGTCGAATCGATTATCCTGATAGAGATTGCTACGAAATTGAACTATCTGACGGATCGAGTGTAGTATGCTCGGATGACCATATCTGGAATGTATCTATCGATGGCGACAGGAGATTTATGCCACATCTTGCCTGTGAGATAGCTAGTTACATCAACGAAGGCTACGACATCACTATTCCCTGCGTAAAACCTGTAGAGTTTGATGAAAAGTTCGGCCTAGCCTCTGTCGCTGAGAGAACTGAGTCTTTAAGACGTATCATCGAAACATCGGGTAGATTTTCCGGAAAATACTGGAAGAAGACTTTCAAGACAAGAAAGAAAGCATTCGATTTCAAGTATCTGGTTGATAGTCTCGGTTCTGTTTGCTACGTAAAAAGGAAGTCAAACAAGAAATGGGAGGTTCGATTCGATTACAGAAAGAAGGAATTAGAGAGGAGGATTGTCAGCTGTAAACCGGTCGGCAAGCGAAACTGCTGTTGCATCGCCGTTGAGAATCCGGACTCACTATTCGTTGTCGAGGACTTTATCGTCACTCACAACTCCAAGTCCTTCTCTTCCCTTATGGAAGTTCTGAAGGATATCAAAAATCCAGATTTCCATGCAACAATTCTTCGTAACGAAAAAGACGACTTGCAGTCCTTGGTGACAGACTCTTACAAATTGTTCTCCCAATTTGGAACTTACAATAAGTCACAGAACGATATGACCTGGAACTTCGACAACGGAGGATGGCTCAAATTCTCGTACTACGCAGGAGCCTATCAGGATTTCAAGACACGATTCCAGGGGCGCCAGTATGCCTATGTCTGCATCGATGAGGGTACTCAGTGTCCATACAAGAAGTTCAAGTACCTATTGACCAACAACCGAAACGCAGCTCACATACGAAACCGATTCTGGATTACCTGTAACCCTGACCCGGAATCATGGGTGCGAAAGTTCATCGACTGGTGGGTTGACGAGAATGGATACATAATACCGGAGCGAGATGGAGTTATCCGCTACTGCTTCATGGATGGTGATACACCGGACTCTATCTACTGGGGTAACACAAGAGAAGAGGTATACGAACAGTGCAAGGGCATTATCGATAGCCTTTGGAAGGATAGCTATGAGGAACTTGGTTATACAAAGCTCGAAATGTTCATCAAGTCTGCAACATTCGTTCGCGCTGACGTATCAGAGAACATTAAGCTTATCTCTACCGATGCCTCATATCTCGCCAACCTTGCCCAACAGGACGAGGAACAGCGTATGCGAGACCTGGAGGCCAACTGGAACTGGAAAGCTGCCGGCGATGACATGATCAAGATGGAAGACCTTGATGAAATCTACGACAATGCAGAACAGATAGGAGATGGAAAACGCAGAGCTTCTGCCGATATCGCATTCACCGGAGGCGATAACTTCGTAATGTGGCTTTGGGAAGGATGGCATTGTAAAGACTTGGTTGTTTTGAGGCTGGACCCTAAGACACTCGTTTCTGTAGTTGAGGCCAAGCTGAGAGAGTGGGGTGTCGAGGAATGTAACTTCACTTACGATATGCAGGGAATCGGTCAGTACTTCAAGGGATTCTTCAAGGATGCCGTCCCATTCAACAACCAGGCAGCACCTATCGCTAGGAATCATCAGGAAGAAGAAGGAATCAAATACCTCTATAAGGATTTGAAGTCTCAGTGCGCATGGTTGTTCTATAAGATGATAAAAGAGAAGCGGATTTCCATCGACTCGGCTCTGCTTGAAAGAAAGTATTCAGGAAACGGATTTGACAAGGTTCCTCTCAGACAGATTCTTCAGAAGGAGCGTAAGATGCTCAGACGTGACGAGAATAGTGATGATAGGGGATTCAAGCTATTACCTAAGAAGATTGCCAAGAAATATGTCGGACACTCGCCTGACTTCTTTGAATCTTGGTTCTACGTAATGATATTCAGTTTAACAAAAAAGAAAAATAAAAAGGTAAAAGGATTATGGATGCTATCAAGGTAACAAATTTCAGAAAGATTCTGGTAAAGAAGCCTTTCTTTGAACTCACGCCAAAGGGGTACATGACCCACGATGGCTATTGCAGGAACGAGGTGTCCGATAATGAAGACCCTCAGATGCCGCAAGATACATTGTACAGAGTGATTAAGACTCAGAAGGACTTCCTTCGTGAGTTCTATCCTACGTCCCACAAAATCTTCGACAAGGATCTCTACCCTGACATCTGGAGAAAGAACCCGGAAGACGGGAAATGGTATGTCCAGGAGATTCAAAGAACGGCATTTGCTTTCCAGCAAGTTATTCATACGAAGCACGTTCTCCACATGACAGGTAACGATATTCAGTTTGAGCTTGCCGGTGATCCTGAGATGAAGAAACAGGAAGAGTATATTAATCTTCTTGCCAAGTTTAAGAAGGGATGGTATATGCACGATATGGAGATTCGCCACTATGAGGCTGTAAGTTCGTACATGAAGGTTGCTGAGGCTGCTGTAGTCGGATTCTTCGATAAAAACAAGAAATTCGGTACTCGCACATTGGCTTTCGATAGAGGAGACACATTGTATCCTCAGTTCGACCCTCTTACTGGTGAACTCGTTGTGTTTGCTCGCAAGTATTACGACTTCGATGAGGAAGGCAATGAAAAGATTGAATGGGTAGAGGTGTGGGATGACAAGACATTCTACCGCTTCAAGAAGCAAGTTAACGAAGGCAAGGTCAAGGAGACTATCAAGAGAATTGCCAAGATATTCGGAATCGACGACTACACTTGCGTTGAAGAGAAAGCTCACGGCTTCCCATTTATCCCTGTTGCATACGTAAGAAACGATGACGGTCCATGCTGGTCTGTTGTACAGAAGAACATCGAGGACTACGAGGAAGCTTTCTCTTATCTCTGCGAGAACAACAAGGCTTACGCCTTCCCTATAATGAAGCTGAAGGGCGATGGTGACGACATTACCGTTGTTGGAGATACAGACGGATCGGCTAAGATGATTCAGATTACCGATACGAATGGTGATGCTGACTTCATTAACGGAACAGACGCTTCCGATGCATTTGCGACACAGCTCAACAAGTCGTATGACCTCATCTATGAGCTTTCGTTCACAGTAAAGCCACCGGAGCTGAAGTCGGGTGACCTTCCGGGCGTTGCCATCAAGCTGCTCTATTCTCCTGCTATCGAGGTTGCTGAGAACGATGCCAAGAAGATGCATCCGTTCCTGGATCAACTTGTTCGTATCTCAAAGTATGGTATCGGAGTTGAAGAAAACTGCATGGCCACTATGACCGGTCTTCCTATTCACGCTTGGGTGGAAATCTATGTGCATCAGAATAAATCTGAAATAATAACAAACTTAGCGACAGCTGTTCAGAACAACTTCCTCTCAAAGCAGACTGCATCTGAGCGTTGCCCAGACTTCCCAGTTAACGATGAATATGACCGTATCATGCGCGAGAAGAAGGAAAAAGATCAGCAGGACCTCCTCATGGATATGCAGCGTGCGGATAACGAAACAGAGAATGCCATCGAGGAGCAGAAGGCAACGGCGAAGATTCAGAATGGAGGCAGCGGAAACGTACGTACTGGTCGTGGCGCTGGCAGACCGAACAAAAGCGGGACAGACTGGGATGAGAACGGCAACTGGCCGGGCCGTAACAACTGGAAGACCGTAAAGAAGTAAGCCTATGGATGAGTTAAAACGTTCTGTCGATTACAGCAGAAAGCGCTTGCAGGCAATCCGAAACTGCGAGGACCATGTTGCTGATATCCTCTGGAAAACGACGCAGAAGGTAATTACCGCAAGTAAGCGATACAGAGGTGCGGGCAGGCTCACAAACGAGTCAGCCCTGCTCTCTTACGCCAAGAATGTTACTGCTGAAGCAGAGGAGAGTATCAACAGTTACATCTCTGCTTACTCCAAGGTTTCATGCAAGATTCTCGGGATTGACAGCGAGAACATAGAATCATTTCTCGTTAGCGACATCTACGGAAAGACGACATCTGAAAGAAACGCCGTATATCTCGGAAACTTTGCGGAAGATATTGTAAGGATGATCAAGGCAGGAACCTTGATGGGATATTCTGACCAGCAGCTCCTGTCTTCCATCCGAACCGGCTACAAGGACCCATACCACACATCAGTCATCACCAAGGCGAAGAGAAAGGACATCAACATCGATGTTCCTTCTTACGGAAAGGGCTACTACAAGAACGCCTATCAGAATATCGTAAGAAACGCTTCACAGGTGATAGCTTTGGCGTGGGGACAGGCAGAGCAGGAGTATGGGCAGGAGAACAAGGCTATCGGGTTCTATGTCAAGAGAGGAAGCGACTTCCCGTGCTTGATTTGTCAAAACGAAGCCGATGCCGGACTCCATTCTTTCAAAGATCCATACCCACCATTCCATGTTTCGTGTCAATGTTTTACGGTATTTGCATTCAAGGATAATAAAAAGAAATGATATGATAAATTCTGAATTAAATTTTACTTTAGAAGAAATTCTTCCGAAGTTCCCTAAAGAATTCCAGGAGAAGATAAAGCACTCCGTAGAGCTGCTAAGAAAGGCGGAGAAGCTTGCGCTGGCATACTCGCCTAACGAAGGCTTCTATCTATCGTTCAGTTCAGGCAAGGATAGTCAGTGTCTTTATCACATTGCCAAGATTGCAGGCGTGAAGTTCAAGGCTCACATGGGGCTTACGTCCGTCGATCCACCAGAAGTAATCAAGTTCTGCCGCAAGCACTATCCGGACGTAGATATGATAAAGCCGAAAATCAGCATCTATAACCAGGCCCGTAAGGAAGGCATGCTTCCGACAAGACTGATACGATGGTGCTGTCGAGTCTACAAAGAAGGTATCGGCGCAGGCAATGTTGTCCTCATCGGAATCCGTCACGCAGAAAGCAGACAGCGTTCGGGTAGGAGTGAGGTTGAGATTACCAACCATAAGTACAGCGGCTCTCTTGAAGGTCTTGACGAGTTCCGTGATAAGAGGAACAGTCAGAATCGTGGCAGGCCGACCAAGGGTGGCATCCACGAGATTAACATCACCAATGCCAGTGACGAGCGTACCATCGGCTGCATCCGAGGCTACGAATCGCTCCTCATCTCTCCAATCATAGAGTGGACTGATGATGAGGTATGGCTATTCTTGAATACACTCGGTATTAAGCATTGCAAGCTGTACGACGAGGGCTACTATAGGATTGGCTGCCTGTGCTGCCCTATGCACAACTATAAGCAGAAACTTGCCGACTGCAAACGCCATCCGCATATCTATAATAGTTGGATTAAGGCCATCAAGGATATCCAGGCTAGCGGAATGATGATAGACGAAGGATTGTCGCCGGAAGAGGTGTTCGACTATTGGATATACGGCAAGTCTATCAATGTATGGAGAGAACACCGCAGGCAGCAAATGTTGAACTTTTAAATATCAAGATTATGATTGAAGAAACAAAAGGATACACGTTATCCGTCGATACGTACAAGAAGGCGAAGGCTCTCAAAATGAAGGACCCTCGCTATTACATCTATGCAAGCCTCCGTGGCTCAGGTATGCCAATGAGGGATTGTTGGGCCATCGCCTTTCAGGGAGAAGGATTCAACTGGGAGAAGTCTTTCCTTGAAGGAGAGATGAACAAGCTCGAAGCCCAAGAGTCCGTCCAGAAGAGAATAGCAGAGGTACAGGGCAAGAAGATTGGAAACGAGCATAGCGAAGATTTAACCCCGGAACAGCTCGCAAAGGCTACGTCAAAGGAACAGATTCTCAAAGACCTCGTTATCGCCCGCTCAAAAATTAAGAATACATCTTCCAAAGAATGGGCTGACTACACAAAGATGATTGGAGACTTTGCTAAGATTAAGCAGGATGAGCTTCAGACGGAAGATACGACTTGCCATTTTTACCTCCCAATAAATTATCCAACCGGCAAGAATGACTGTTTGTTATTCAAAAATGGACTCTGTAAGGGTGGCAAATAGTTAAATTCGTGTTAAAGTAACTTTGTTTTACTAGAATTTCAGCAAAACCAAGTACCTTTGCAGGCAGATTAATGTTCACAGGTTCTTTCTGCTGAGCATAATTCTAAAATTGGTTAACAAAGGGCGGTGTCTTCACAGATGCCGCCCTTACTTTTTTATATATAATGAAGTAGAAGAAAAATATAAATTCAATCATGGATACTTCTCTCCAGTGATGAGCTCAAGCGCAATTCGCACCTGATCATCAAGAAGAGAGTCGTTAAACGTAGGAAGAACGCCATATGGCGGCAGTTTCTTCGTCTCTGCGGCCTCCAAAATAAACTGGAGTGCCTGTACTAGGGAAGTATGGTCTTGAACGACATCAAGCAATCTATCACTCATCCTTGCCTCCTTCCTTCTTAATCTGTTCTGCCATCTCAAGAAGAGTCTCGGCGTGCTTATCGCGGTCGATGACTTCCTGAACAGCCTCATCGCTCTCCTTGCGAAGCTGCTCTTCTGTCTTACCATTGTCGGCAGCAGCGTTTCTTCTTGCAGCCTCACGAGCAAGGTATTCGTCACGAAGCTTCAACTTACCTGCCGTGTATTCTGCATCGCCAGGCAACGATGTATCCGCATACATAAGCTGGGCAAATGCCTCGATGATGTTTCCATCATCCTTGGAGAACTCATAATGGTCTCCTACAGCCACAGGAACACATTCATCGAGTGCAGCATACATGGATGTGCCGATAGAGTACTCGATTCCCCATGTGCCGGCAATGTTCGCAATCTTGATGAAAGGCAGCGAGCCTCTCTGTAAATGCTTCTTGATATCAGCAGGGATATCCTCTCTGAGTGAAGCAACTTCTTTCTTAGACAAGCTCTTACTGAACTTCAGCACGGTGAAGTGTCTTGTCTTGATAGTCTTTCCAAATGGTAATGCCATGATAACAATATTTTAAAGTTCAACTTTTATTTCTTTATACTCGAAATGCTCACAAGAAGGATCTTCTCCCGAAGTAAACATATTCACGGTAGGGTGATGACAAACCCCATTCTTGAAGAAGAAACAATCCTTGCAAGTGTATTCAGTCTGTTCCATGTTCCAACAATTTTATTTCGTCCTGGATATAAAACACCGCCTTACGCAAGTCCTCGATGCGCTTCTCGGTCTTTGTTTTGTTGCCATCCACCTTATCCTTGCGCAGGAGATACTTGATAGCGTTCCCTGTATTGAAGTCAAGGTGTCTGCAAATATCCAAAGGCTCAACACCACATAAATCCTTAAGCCACGCATAATTGGATGGGTAGATACTTGCTCTGTCTTTCCGTTTGCGGCTACTCCTTCACCTTTCGTTACTATATCGAACTTTGTACCAAACATCATAATATCTTCCTCGCGAAAACGAGCGACATATTTGTAATCTGTGCTAACAGATGTACATATATAAACATCAGCATCATTTCTTTCGGCATTGAACAGAATAGGGGTGTTGCCGTCCTGAATACCTATCGGGCCAAAATTGCATTTTAAGCAATCATTTCGTGTGATGTAAAATCGCAGCCCAACCTTAATATCTTCTTTCTTAATCATAAGCTATTTCTTTTTACTATTCAAATAAAATGCTCTAAGAGCCATAACCTCTGATGGGTTGTGATAAAGGATAATACAGAAATCACCATGTTCTTCTGTGTGAACCTTTCGCAAACCACATTCCTTGATAAATCCATCCTCGCCAATATAAGGGTTAAGGATCTCGCGAACCGCACTAGTATGGCTTGGTTGTACAACAATAACGCCACCAGTTTCCCGAAGTTCTTCTAGCTTCTCCCACTGAGCTTCGATATTTTCGTCTCCGTAGAATAAATCATATCCATAAGGCTCTGTGATTTCTCTATCAATGCCCATTCCCAAAGGAATCTCAATTACTATAATCGGTTTCATAAGCTATTTCTCCTTATCTTTAAGTTCAACGAAATCTCCAATACCCAAACGAGCCTTGTTGATGCAAGACGCAATCCAACCCATCAAGTAGGCAGAAGGCTCGCCGCCGTGTTCCAAGTCAGTATATTCCTCGATGGCATCGCAGACGTGAGAAGCTTCATGGCAGCAGTAGTTCATCGACATAACCTTCTGACACGGAAACGAGACAAGAACGCCACGTCTTCTGTCGCTCTTCCTGACAGCATCGGAATACGTAACGCCGCCGTAATCAATATCTGGAGCCTTACATTTGTCAAAGCAGGAATCTATCAGCTCTTTCAGGTCTTTACCGATGTGTACCCAAAGCTTCAAAGGGTAGATTCCGTTTCCATATTCGTAATATCCTTTCTTCTTCATACCTCATCGTTTTTATGTTTCTCCCACCCTGCTTTTGAAAAGGCATACCAAGTATCACAAATGTCTAGAGCAAGAACGTCTCCTTGATTAATACATAAATCGCTTTTAATACCTTCAACATGAACATACATCACTGCTAAAGCATCATAAGGATTACTACGACCTTCTATAAACGGATTTTTAAAGAACTTGGTCTTGTATACACTAGTAACAATAGGCACTTGAAGAACATCTGAAATATTCTCTGTGCTAATCTCTATCGACTTCTTAAACTTCTTCATATTCTCAAATATTTATTTTGGATACAATCTCGATGGCAGACAATAATGTCTTCTCGCTGATACCTTTTCCACTACCAACACCATCTTTCTCTATCTTCTCAATAGAACTCTTTATAGAGCATACTGCATCATCTATGCTATCTGCACTACTCTTTGTATTCTCGATTGATGATTGTAGCTCATCGAAACGCTTGTCTATATAATCCTTCAACCTTTCTTCGTGCTCTATAACATTTATAGAGTTTGCGATTTTTGCATGCGTCCAGTTTTCTTCTACACATGCATAATAATCGCCTTTTGTATCATCATGAATCTTGGAAGACACAACTCTTAGACACACGAAATCGTCTCCATCCATTACAGCATACACACCCTCTCCTGATGGGTATAGTTCGGCTTTCGCCTTATCATCCCTACTCGCTCCTTGTTTGTAAGCGACCTTTCCTAAAACGCTAACTCTAATTTCCATATCTCAACTATTTATTATGTAACCTACCAATATGCCACTTTGAGCAAACCTTGCATAAGTAAGGATGCCAGCCAAGTGCCTTCAACCTCGGAATCTGATTCAGAAACTCCCAAGCATCATCCTCAGTCTCGTATGCGACCTTCGCCTTCCATGAATGAACCTTTCTAGTCCAATGCTCCGGGTCTGGCTTGAACGGCGGCACTTTGTTCGGATTGTGATGTCTTCTCATAGGCACTTGAATGAAACACTGTTCAACGTTCTGTTCACCGCAATCTCCCTCTCGTTACACATGGTCCTCATGCACTCCAGGGCATCATCGCGGACAGCAATCATAATCTCCTGCATCGAAGCGGTGGCCGGAACAATATTCCCATCAGCCTTCTTCTTCGTGATACGGGATATAATCTCCTTGATATATTCCTTGTCTATCATAGAAATCTGTTTTATAACCGTTAATCATCAGGCTGAATGAAGCTCTCCGGCTGCTTGACGTCCTCCTCACCACGCAATTTATTCTTCACGTCGTTGATGAGAAGCTCCTGCTTCAGGTCAATCATCTGCGCGCCGTAAACCTGATAGGTCATTCCGCCCTGTGACCTCTTCTTGAAGAAGCCGTACTTGTCGCTCATATCACGCCCGAACTTCTGAATCGTAGGGATATCCTTCTCCTCGACATCGTTGGCTTTGCAGAACTCGACGAACCTCTCGTACATCTCCTTGGCAAGCATGCATTCCGAAATCTCGCCACTCGCCTCTTGGCTGCACCTCATATCATACGCCCTTATCCAGGCATAGATAGGATTGCTTCCGAGAAGGGAGATAAGCAGCTGTCTCCTGCTGCCCTCCGCTGCCGGGAACCTGTACTTCCTGCTCCTCAGCTCCATCGCGCCACGGAATATCCAGTTGAACACTCCGCTCAGCTCTTCACGGATGATCTTGCTCGCAAGCTCCGGGTCCTGCCTCTCCTTAGGAATGGTAACATCGAAGCTCACGTACTGCAAGCGTCTGATGAATCCGAGCGACGCATCATCAGGGAACGGAAGCTCATTGAGGTTGAAGATGAGATAGGGGATTGAGTTCCCCTCAAGGATATCCCTTCCAAGCTTCCTCATAGGGACGGGCTCACCGCTCACGAGTCTCTTAAACATACCGGTGTTCTTCCTTCCGAACTTCTTCGGGTCAGAATCGGAAGACCAGTTGAAGATGGCGTTCCTGATAGGATACCTTCCCCTCATTCCCTCGTCGCCGTCAGCAGTGAGGTCGGCGTAGTCCATCTTGCTTATCCTGTCCTTGCCGAATATGTTGCAGGCAACGTCGAAGATGACACTCTTTCCGTTGGCTCCCGTACCTATAAGGAGAAGGCAGAGTTCAATCTTCGATGACTCCTTCCCCTCGTACGGATTGTATGCAGTACCTCTCTGTATGAGACCGAGACCGAGGAACATTTGGAGGATCATCCTTGACGTCCTGTCTGGGAGGACCTCCTTGATGAAGTTCATCCACCTGTCACACTTCGCCTTCGGATTGTAGTCGTATGGGTGGTAGTATGTGACATGGTACTCTGGAGAGAACGGCATCACGTTCGGATACTTCAGACCGCTGCCGAAGTCAACAACTCCGTTGGCGAATGCAACGATGTCGAAGGTGGGTCTCAGTATGTTGTAGCACTCTATCACCTCCATGAACGACTTGTTCATCACCGTACTGATGCCGAGCATCGGAGCCATGGCCAGGTCAAGGAGCAACAGCTGGTAAGCCTGCTCAAGGACTATCTTCGGAACAGCTTCGTATATCTTGCCGTTGAACATGTAGTAAGCACCGTTGTAGTACTTCACCGGAGCCTTCTTCGCCAGACGTCTCATTGACCTGATGAAACTGGACTTCAGCTTGTTGTACTTCTCAGAGTTCGCCTTGCCCCAGTCCTGGCAACGGAGCTCTTCGAATCCGTACTCGTCATGCCTCGAAAGGTCAAGCAGCTGAGCGTGCAATGTGTCTATAGCAATACCATTTTCCATTTATGTACAATAATAATATTAATTTTCCGTTATTGTGTAGGATAAACCCCGATAAACAGGGGCTTTCTGAAAGATAACACGTGTCAGGTCGTCCTTACAACATGTCGTCTATAAAATATCGACAATACAAAGATACAGATAATATCCTGAATATCCGGTAAAACCCTAGTAAATAAAGGGTATAAATATACATTTTAGGTATACATTAAATGAAGGATAGGTATACATTTATGGTTTGGTCTGCAAAGTAAGAGTTTATGGTATCAAATGTTAATAAATAACGGATGAATGAATATGCATAATTATCCTTTATGGAGAAAAGTAATTAAACTTTACAAAAAGACTGAAAAATCGGAAGAAAAAATTTTTAGATGAGGTGACTACCGCGCTGATTTAGTGCTATTTAGGGGGTGTGGGGGTGTTTCTTCTGAAATTATTACACTTTGTGTCGGTTTATATAGTGTAAACCATCGTGGAACAATATTTTTGTAATTATTTTAAATTGTCGGTTTATATTTATAAAAAATTTATGT
>OFSC01000518.1_pt1 | contig 31665 bp, 30 predicted proteins | sample 1543201 | NCBI WGS metagenome assembly OFSC01 (sample SAMN04209228, study PRJEB22552) | human gut metagenome | biome: gut; material: feces | host: Homo sapiens | place: USA: Oklahoma
CTGACCCCCTGCGTGCAAGGCAGGTGCTCTCCCAGCTGAGCTATGGCCCCAATTTTTATAAATGGTCGGGAAGACAGGATTTGAACCTGCGACCCCCTGGTCCCAAACCAGGTGCACTACCAAGCTGTGCTACTTCCCGAAAAAAATGGCGCGCTAGGCAGGAATCGAACCCACAACCTCTTGATCCGTAGTCAAGCACTCTATCCAGTTGAGCTACTAGCGCATTTTCACAAATGGAGGTTCCTACCGGACTCGAACCGATGATGACAGAGTTGCAGTCTGTTGCCTTACCAACTTGGCCAAGGAACCATCCCTTGCTTTTTATTAACTTAAAGCTTGTTTATTATACTAATATATCAGCATAAAGTCAATACACATTTACTGTTTTTATAATTATTTTTTGCAATTATCCACAAAATCTTTAAATAGTTTTAAATGATCATCACTTTTTTTATAAATCATTTCTGGATGCCATTGATATCCTATCACATACTTTTTATCTGGTAGATAAACAGCTTCTACTAATCCATCATCAGAATAAGCCATTGGCTTTAATGCTGGAGCAAGTTGACAAATAGCTTGATGATGACAACTATTCACCATTAAAGTTTCTTGATTTAAGATGTCTTTTAAAGGTGTATTTTCAACAATTTTTACTTGGTGACTTGGATGATCATAAGGAGCAGGTTGTCGATGAATACATGTAGGATGAAATTGTTGATCTAAATCTTGATAGAGTGTTCCACCTAAACATGCATTTAATAACTGAATACCTCTACATATTCCTAAAACAGGCTTATTGGCTTCTAAAACAGATTTTAATAGCTTTGGTTCCATTTCATCTCTTTTTTGATTTAGCTTTCCACAATATTCTGCTTTTTCTTGATGATAAATTGCTGGATTTAAATCTTCCCCTCCTGCAAAAATAAATCCATTAAAATAATGTGATGTTTCTTTTAAAGAAACATCATCATTAACTAAAGAAAGCATAACAGGAATACCACCTGCTTCAATAACCCCATCCATATACCCTGGAAGCATCCATAAACTTTCTCTTTCTTCATCATATAAAGGAACAATAGCAATTACTGGTTTATTCATTAAAGTACCTCTTTTTCATCTTTTTTAACATTATAGCATAACTTATGTTTTATGCTATAATAAAAAACGAGGTGAAAAAAATGATTGATCAAGAACAAGCTGCTAGAACATTGATCAATTTGATTGATGTTGTTCATCAAGAAAATTGGGTCTTATTAAATAATGAAGATATGGCAAGTAAAACTGAAGAGTATTACATCAACTTCTTTAAAGAACATCATTTAGAAGAAGCAATCGATGAAATTAAAGCTGTGACAGAAAAAAACAAATCTTTTTTTCAAAGATTTGTTAATCATGAAGAAGTTGACGCTAAAGAAATGCGTGATTTTATGGAACCTTATCGTTTTATCAAAAGTAAATATATATTAAAGAAAAGCTCAAAATCCTAAGACCTTGAGCTTTTATAATTAAAATTTACATTTTTCTAAATGCCAAATATCTTCTACATATTGTTCAATTGTACGATCAGATGAGAAGAATCCACTCTTAGCAATATTTACTAAGCAAATTCTAGCCCATTTAGCACGATCTTGATATAATTCTACAACATGGCTTTGTGCATTAGCATATGATTCGAAATCAGCTAATAAGAAGTATTCATCATTTTTATTCATTAATTCATCATGAATAATTTTAAATTCTTCTGGATTACTTGAGAAAGTACCATTAGTCAATGAATCAATAGCACGACGGATTTTTAAATCATTATTATAATAATCCCATGCACGATATTGATTATTTGCTTTTAAGTTTTTAACTTCTTCATCTTTTAAACCAAAGATTTCACAATTATCTAATCCTACTAATTCAGAAATTTCTACATTAGCTCCATCTAAAGTACCTAAAGTAATAGCTCCATTCATCATGAATTTCATATTACCAGTACCACTTGCTTCTTTACCAGCAGTAGAGATTTGTTCTGAAACATCTGCAGCAGGCATAATTTTTTCTGCCAAAGTAACACCATAGTTTTCTAAGAAAACAACTTTTAAGTATTTATTTGTTTCAGGATCATTATTAACTACATCTCCAACTGCATTAATTAATTTAATAACTTTTTTAGCGAAGTAATAAGCACTTGCTGCTTTTGCTCCAAAGATGAAAGTATGTGGATAAATACGGAAATCTGGATTAGATTTCATTTCTTGATATAAATAAATAACATGTAAAATATTTAATAATTGTCTTTTATATGCATGTAATCTCTTAACTTGAACATCAAATATACTATCTACATCTACTTCAATACCATTATGTTCTTTAATATAATCAGCTAAGATTTGTTTTCTTTCTTTTTTAACAGCTAAGAAACGATTTTGTAAAATTGGATCATCAACATGTTCCATTAAATTTTCTAATTGAGCTGGTTTTTTGATCCATCCTTTACCAATTGTTTCATTAATTAATTCACTTAATTGTGGATTACAATAAGCTAACCAACGACGATGAGTAACCCCATTTGTTTTATTATTAAATTTATTTGGATAAAGTACATTGAAATCATGTAATTCTCTTTCTTTTAAGATATCTGTATGAAGTCTTGCTACCCCATTGACACTAAAGCTTCCAGCAATTGCAAGTCTTGCCATATAAACAGTACCATCTCTTAAAATCATTGTACGATCAACTAAATTTTGATCATGATTACTTACTTCTTTAGCAAAACCTACAAAACGACGATGAATTTCTTCAATGATTTGATATACACGTGGTAATAATGTTTGCATTGTACTAATTGGCCAAGTTTCTAAAGCTTCAGCTAAGATCGTATGGTTTGTATAAGCAAATGTTTGTGTACAAATATCCCAGGCATCTTGCCATTCATAATTATGTTCATCAATTAATAAACGCATGAATTCAGGAATACATAATACTGGATGTGTATCATTTAATTGAATAACATGTTTTTCATGGAAATTATCTAATGATGGATAATTTCTTAAGTGCGCTTTGATGATTGCTTGGATACCTGCAGAACAGAAGAAATATTCTTGTTTTAAGCGTAACATTTTCCCTGCTGGTGTTGAATCATCTGGATATAAGTTTTGACAAATACTTCTAACATCTTCGATATATCTTTGGAAGTCATGGTTACTTGGGAAATCTTCACTAGGTTCCGCTGACCATAAACGTAAAGTATTTGTATTTACTGTATCATTTCCAATAACTGGTACATCATAAGGTACCGCATAGATTGTTTCAGCATCTACATGTTTCCATTTACCTTCTGATTCATCCCAGATAACTTTACCAAAGAACTTAACTGGTACTCTATGTTTTGGTTTACGAACTTCCCACATAAATCCAGTTTTCATCCATTGATCAGGTAATTCTACTTGATAACCATTTTCAATTTTTTGTTTAAATAAACCATATTCATAACGAATTGTATTCCCATGTCCTGGATAATCTAATGAAGCAAGGGAATCCATAAAGCATGCAGCTAAACGTCCAAGTCCCCCATTACCTAAACCAGCATCACTTTCTAATTCTTCTAAATCATGAATATTGATTCCATAATCTTCTAAACCTTCTTTAGCGATTTCATAGATTCCTAGATTCATCATATTATTAACTAATAATCTTCCCATTAAAAATTCCATTGAGAAATAATGCATTTGTTTTTGTTCATTATTTTGAACAACAGCTTTACTAGCTGCCCAGTTTACTGATGCATAATCTCTTACCATTGTTTCAAGAACCATGAATTTTTCAGTAATATGAGCTTCTTCAACAGTACGCCCATAAGACTCAATAATTCTTCTTGAAAATTCAAATTTAAATTCTTCTTTGTTTTTAAACATTTTCCCGTCTCCTCAATATTACTCTTACGTGACCATCATACTTTATTTTTAGTAGGTTGTCACTCATAAAAACATTTTTACATTGATAAAATCTTATTTTTTTCAAATAAAATAGAGTATCTAAACTACGGATGCTCTATTTTATGAACAACTTATTTTGTTTTCTTAGTTACTCTTTTTGTTTTCTTTAGTGTTTCCTTTGTTGTTTCTTTTTTAGGTTTCACTTCAAAGATACATGCACTAAATGGTGCTAATTTTACTTCAATATAATGATCTTTATTTAACAATTTTGTTTTTTTATTTGGTTTTGTTTTCTTAGAGCGAATTGCTCTTGGATTAATGATATTCTTTCCAGAATATATAGCTTGATCCGTATTTAAAATTTCTTTATAACTTCCTTCAATATTAACTGGTACTTTGTATTTTTCATGTGTATTACCAACAAAATTCATCACTGCGATAATCGCATTTCCTGCTTTATCTTTTCTTTCAATTGCGAAAACACATTGATCATGATCATCAACAACAAGCCATTCAAAGCCTTTTAAATCATAATCCATTTCATATAAAGCTGGATATTTCAAATAAATTTCATTGAGTTTTTGAGCGAAATGATGGAATGCATCATGATCAGGATATTTTAAAATATCCCATCCTAAAGATTTAGATTCATCCCATTCTTTATATTCAGCAAGTTCATTTCCCATAAAGTTCAATTTCTTACCAGGATGTAACATCATATAAACATACAGCGCTTTTACTTGTGCCAATTTATCTCCATGTAATCCCCACATTTTATTAATAATCGTTGCTTTACCATGAACAACTTCATCATGCGAAAACTCAAGTAAGAATCTTTCAGAATAGAAATAAGCCATTGAGAATGTAATAAAATGACTATCATATTGACGATAAACAGGATCTTCTTGGAAATATTTCAATGTATCATTCATCCAACCTAAATCCCATTTATAATCAAATCCTAAACCATGTTCACCCACTGGTTTAGTAACACCTGGATAATCTGTTGAATCTTCTGCAATCATCATCACAGTTGGATGATAACCAGACATATGTCCATTTAAACGTTTCATCCATTCCATAGCACCAATATTTTCACCTAAGTTTTTATTACCTTCATAATAAATAAGATTACTTACAGCATCAAATCTAAAACCATCAATATGATAATATGTTGCAAAGAATTCTACAGAAGATAATAAGAAACTTCTTACTTCATTTTTACCTAAATCAAAATAAACACTATCCCATGGACTATAACGACGATTATAATCATTATAGTCATAAACAAATCCACCATCATACATATGTAATCCATGTGAATCTTTAACGAAATGTGCTGGCACAAAGTCCATAATAACACCAATGCCTTCTTGGTGGCAGGCATCAATAAATTTCATTAATTGTTTAGGTTGACCATATCTCGATGTTGCACTATAAAAACCAGTTGCTTGATATCCCCAAGAACCATCAAACGGGAATTCAGTAAGTGGCATAACTTCTAAATGTGTATAGCCCATCTTTTTTACATAGGGAATAATTTCATCTATTAATTCTTCATAAGAATAATATTCACCATCGTCCCCTTCACCTTCACTTTCTCGCTTCATTTTCCATGAACCAAGAGAAGCTTCATATATATTAAGTGGGCGATCATAATTTTTAGTTCTATTTTTTACCCATTTGCTATCATGCCAACGATAACCTTCCATATTATAAACTTTTGAAGCAGTTCCTGGTCTTAACTCACTAAAATAAGCATATGGATCTGCTTTATCAATAATATCTCCTTGAGGAGTTTCAAACCTAAACTTGTACATGTCAAATTCTTTGACACCTTCAACAAATATTGTATAAATACCACCATTATTATATTTTTCCATATAACAAGGTGTTTCACCCCATTGGTTAAATTCTCCTACAACTTGTGCACTTCTAGCATTCGGCGCATATGTTGTAAAACGTACACCTTTTTTACCTTCATGAGTTTCAAAATGTGCACCAAATATTTTATAAGCTTGTAAACAATTTCCATCATGGAAAGTGTGAATTAAAAAATTATCAAACATATATTTATCTCCCCTTTATGTCATTTATTATAACATATAAATGACCAACATTCACTAAAAAGTTAGCGCTTTCATTTTTGTTTGCTAAACTTTTTATCAAATAAAAAAAGAAGCTAACAGCTTTCCGCTATTTCTTCTTTTTTTCTACAATTTCTTTAATATAAAAAGCTAACATATACGGCATTTTTTCTTCAAATGAATCCAATTGACATTCTGTCAGTTCTTTTATCTTATTAAGTCGATAATTGATAGTATTACGATGCATATATAAGCTTTCAGCCATAGCTTTTTGATTACTATCGAATTTTAAATACTGATAAAGCGTTTCTTCTAATTGCATATTATGTTTTTGATCATAATCTATCAAAACACCTAACATACTACGATACATTTGTCTTAAAATACCTTGATCTTCAATAATAAACAATAATTGATAAACACCCATATCATCAAAATAAATTTGTGGATAATTAAATTGTTTAGCCATCTTACAAGCCGCAATAGCCCTTTTATAACTTAAAATCATATTTCTAAAATCCACCATCTTTGAGCCAATTCCTAAATGTAATGTATAATGCAAACGTTTTTTAGCTCTTTTATACATTTCATTAATAACTTCTACAAGAGCACTATCTTCTAAGTTATTAAAAATCATAATATAATAACCATCAAACCAGAAAAAACTATAATTTCCTTCAACTTTTTCAAAACATAATTCTAGCTGAAACTTAATACTTCTTCTTTCCATCATACCTAATTCTTCATCGGTTTCTACAGAAATAGCCATTACTTGAAAATCATTTTCCACATCAAAATCACCTGCTAATTTATTTCTAGACTCTTCAATAATTGCTGGATTAATCAGTGTGTCCATAACAGTTTGATTAATATACTTATCATCTCTTTCTGCACGTAAACAATGATATGAAAAATCTTTGATCATATCTGCAATATGCACTTCCCAAGGAACCACTAACAAAGGAAAACTTAATTCATTACAATAATCAATAATTTCTTGATCGATATCAAAAACATATTTTCCCGTATTGATAACAAGTCCCACACTATGATATTTAACAAGTTGTTCAATGAATTCTTTTAATTTCTTTTGGCTTTGAAATCCTAGACCTGTTGTTACAACTAGTTCTTTACCCCAAAGTTGTTGTAAAATCGTTTTATCTTCGACCATTTGTACCCAGGTCATGGCATTAGAACATCCATCCTCACCTGCAAGTAATGTCATTTTATAATTCTTTTTAAATTCTCTTAAAGCATCATCTATTGTAAATCCCATATCATCACCACTTTCTATTTTACACTATTTGTGCACATTGCACAAATACTTACGATTCATTTTAGGATACTTGTCTCTACTCAATTCGTCATATTTCGCTATAATAAATGTGTAATAAAAAATGAAATGTAAATAAAAGAGATATCCCATAATATTTATATCTCTCATATATTTTACGATTTTCAGTAATAGTTTCCCAATATATTAATTTTTTATTACTCGATTCCCTATATATAAATAAAGAAGATCATTCCCCTAAATGATCTTTTTTATTTGTTTATGATTATTATCCTAAAAACACATTAGTTATGTTTCTAATGTGTTTTTTTATTAAAAAACACTCTAAAAACCTTATAAACTGTACATTTTCAACAAACTCATTTTGACATTAGCGTCATTTATTAAAAAAAGTAAGCGCTTTCTATGGATTTTGTAACATTTTTTTTGTATCATTATATGTAGGGAATCCAAAGGAGGTATATTATGGATACATTGAATATCGAAAAATATGGTTTTAATCATACGGGAAACATTTTTAGAAACAATCCGCCTGGCGCGCTTGTAGAAAAAGCTTTACTTAATAAAGAAGGAAGACTTTCACGCGCTGGTGCTTTATGTATAGAAACTGGAGAAAGAACTGGTCGTTCTCCAGATGATAAATATATTGTTGATACACCTGCTGTTCATGATTTAATTGCTTGGGGAAATGTTAATCGTCCTGTTTCAGCAGAAGTTTTTGACCAAGTTTATGATCAAATGATTCAATATTTAAATGATAAAGATTTATATATTTTTGATGGCTTTGCAGGAGCTAATCGTAAATATCAATATGGTTTTAGAGTTATCAATGAAAAAGCAAGTCAAAATTTATTTATTAGAAATTTACTTATTCGACCTAAAAAGGAACAATTAAAAGATTTTAAAGAAGACTTTTTGATTTTAGTTGCTCCTGGATGTAAAGTAGATTATAAAAAATTAGGATTAAATAGTGAAGCCGCTATTATGATCAATTTTGAAAAACAAATTATTTTAATTGCGGGCACAGGGTATTCTGGAGAAATCAAAAAATCTGTCTTCTGTGTTATGAACTATTTACTTCCACAAAAGAAGATTTTTACAATGCATTGTTCTGCCAATATGGGAATCGATGGTGATACAGCTTTATTCTTTGGATTATCAGGAACTGGAAAAACAACACTTTCAGCCGATCCAAACAGACGATTAATTGGTGATGATGAACATGGTTGGTCTAGAAATACAATCTTCAACTTTGAAGGTGGATGCTACGCTAAATGTATCAACCTTTCAAAAGAACATGAACCTGAAATTTGGAATGCCATCCGTTTTGGTGCTGTAACAGAAAATGTTAAATTATTTGAAGATACACGTATTATTAATTTTGATGATGGTTCTATTACAGAAAATACACGTGTTGGTTATCCAATTGATTATATTCCAAATACTGTTTCATCAGGAGTTGGACCTATTCCACGTACTATTTTCTTTTTAGCAGCAGATGCTTTTGGAGTTTTACCACCTATTTCTAAACTTGACCGTAACGCTGCTATCTATCACTTTGTTTCAGGTTATACAAGCAAACTTGCTGGAACTGAAAATGGTGTTACTGAACCAGAAGCAACATTTTCAACATGTTTTGGAGAACCATTTTTCCCATTAGATACAGCTTTATATGCTCACCAATTTGGACGTCGTGTAGAAAAATCAGGAGCTAATGTTTTCTTGATCAACACTGGATGGACTGGTGGCTCTTATGGTAAAGGGCATCGTATTCCATTAAAATATACACGTGCAATGATCAATGCTGCTTTAAATGGTGACTTAGATTTTGTGGAATATGTCAAAGAACCATTCTTTAATCTAAAAATCCCAAGAAGTTGTCCAGGTGTTCCAGCAGAAATGTTGAACCCTAAAAATACTTGGTCAAACAAACGCGAATATGATAAAACAGCTAAAAAGCTTACAAAAATGTTCCAAGAAAACTTTAAAAAATACGATTTACCTAGTACTGTTGTTAAAGCTGGACCTGGTATTCATAAATAAAAATAACGGATATCTCATGAGATATCCGTTTTTGTATCATTTAATCATTTCTTTAATTATTTGTAAATTTTTGTTTTCTATTAATGCTTTAAAAATCTCGTTATATTGTGACAATGTTAAATTTTCTAAAATTAAAATATCTTCTTGAGGATATTTACTTTTAAAAAGCATCAATGTATTTTCTTTGGCTTTAAGAAGTTCTCCTTCTTTTAAGCCTTCTTCTTTTCCTTCTTGTCGTATTCTTACTTTCTCTTGATGATGTTGTATCTTGACAAGCTGTCTTTTACTCGCTGCTAATACTAGTTCTTCATCTTCATTGAACTGATCCATCTTTTCTTTCATCATGGTAACCACCTCACTGTTTAAAGCTATTATATCATCTGTTATCCCATGATATAAAGTATAAATAGCTAGTTCTATTCTACTTAGATTCTTAAGTCCTTTCTCTCTTACAACAGCATCAATAAACGGAAGATAGACATTATGATGGGTAAGCAGATTATTCTTTCTGATATGCACTAGTTGATTACGTGGCATGTAGGTATCAATCAAGAGAAGATTATCTCTGTCGATATCATTGACAAAGAGAATGGTATAGACTTCATGGATATTTTCACTGTATAAGATATCTCCTCGATTGACTTGATGATCCATCATTCTAGCTCCATAGATTTGAAAGCGATAATGAACTTCTTTAGTAAGAGCACTGTTTTGCATTTCAATGTCGATTAATTTTCCTTCATCCGTTTTCACTCTGACATCTAAAACCATATCTTTATCACTTAGATGTTCAGGATTGACTTCACTATTTAAGACAAAGAGTTCCTGACATTTAATACCCGTAATTCCTTCAATAATGACTTTAAGTAAATAATAACAGCGAGAATCATTGAGATCACTCAACATGAATTTAAAGACAAGGTCATTTTTAAAATCGGTAATTCTTTTAGGTTTGATTTTTGTTTCCATTGTTCCTCCCTTCATTATTTATATGGACAACAAAAATCATTTTTTCTTTTAAAAAATTAAAAAAACGAAATAATTTTCTTATTTCGTTAACATCTTTTTAGCTGCTTGATACATTTTTTCATAATTTACAGTTTCACAAGTTCTACAATATCCTATTTGTAAATCCATATTTTCAGAAATATCAGATAATTTCTTTTGTGAAAACATTCTTAGAAGTTCTTCTTTTCTTACATAAGCAAGTTTCTTAGACATCATATGATTAACAAAACATACAAATTCATCTTGATCAACACGCCCTAATATATCTATATTTTTAAAATTCATGGAAATGAAATCACTCATTTCTTTTACTAATTTATCTCCTCGATGACTTCCTTCTTGTTTGTACACTTCTTCTAAACCCTTTAGCTTAAATACAAACAAAATTTTTTGACCTGTTTTATTTTCATCTAATTTTTCATCAATAAGCCATTTAGCAGTATCAAATTTATATATCTTTGTTAAATCATCAATTTGTTGATTATTCATTAAAGATTCTCGTAATTTCTTTAATTCTTTCAATCTTAAATAATTACTTGCTGCATTTTTTACTCTTTGTAAAACTACTTCTTCATAAATAGGCTTTTGAATACAATCATAGATACCATAATCAAAAGCTTGTATTAAATCTTTAGGATTATCACTTGCTGTTAAAGCAACGATAGGAACTTGTGACAATCTTTTATTCTTTTTTATTTGTCTAATCAAATCCATTGTCCCTGGCGTAATTAAATCAATCAACATAACATCAAATTGATAATCTTCATCTTCAATTATTTTTTTAGCGTCAGCTATATTTTTTGATAATGTGATTTGAAAGTCATTTTCTAATAATTTTTGTAATAAAATCATATAAATCGTAGCATCTTCTACTAAGAATAATTTCATAAACATCACATTCCTCTCGCCTTTATTATATATCAAAAATATACTTTTTATAAAATAATTTAAATTAGTTTACATATAATAAAACGGTGGTAACTATGAAAAAAAGAAAACTACTTCTTATTGTATTTATTATTCTATCTATCGGTTTATTAATGGTCTATAGTTCTTCACATATATGGGCGCAATATAAAGAAAATGACAGCTTCTATTATTTTAAAAGACAAGCTATTTTTGTAATAGTCGGTCTTCTTTTACTTTTTTTCTTTTCTAAAATAGATTATCACCTCTATCAAAAACATAGTCTTAAAATTATTATTCTTGCTACAATTCTTTTAGTTCTAGTACTCATTCCTGGAGTAGGTATTGTCAGAGGTGGTTCAAGAAGTTGGTTTAATTTAGGACTTTTTGCCTTACAGCCTTCTGAAATCTATAAAATAGCGCTTATTATTTATGTCAGTGACTATATCAGCCATCATTATCACCAAATGAAAAAACTACGTTATTGTTTAAAACCACTTATTGTTATGGGAATCGGCTTTTTTCTTATTATGTTACAACCTGATTTTGGAAGTGGCTTTGTCATGTGTTGCAGTATTCTTTTAATGATTATTATTACCCCTTTCCCGTTTCGATATATTATTTTTTTAGGACTATCTGGAATTTTAATGATTATTTTAATGATTATTTCTGCCCCTTATCGAATGAAAAGAATTTTTGCTTTTTTAGATCCTTTTCAAGATCCATTAGGATCAGGATTTCAAATGATTCAATCACTCTATGCTATTGGTCCTGGAGGAATTTTAGGAAGTGGTTTTGATCAAAGCATTCAAAAACATTTTTATTTACCAGAACCACAAACAGACTTTATTTTTGCTATTTATTTAGAAGAATTTGGTTTTATAGGAGGGATTTTATTAATTCTTTTATATGCTTACTTATTTATTACTTGTTTCAATTATGCAAAAAAAGTAGACGATCTCTTTGGAAGTTTTTTAATGATCGGTATGACTTCCATGATTGGAATACAAACTATCATTAACTTAGGGGTCGTTGTTGGATTATTTCCTGTTACAGGTGTAACTTTACCTTTAATGTCTTATGGAGGGACTTCTTTACTTGTTACTTTGATTGAAATCGGTATTATGTATAATATTATCAAATCTATTTAAATATGGTATGATTTGAAAGAATGGATGTGATAATATGACAATTAAACTTTATGACAAAGATGCTTATCTGACAATTTTTGAAGCTCAAGTCATAACATGTACAAAAAGAGAAAATGATTATGATATTGTATTAGATCAAACTTTATTTTTTCCTGAAGAAGGTGGTCAAACTTGTGATCATGGTACTTTAAATGATGTTGAAGTCATTGATGTACAAATCATCAATCAAGAAATTCATCATTATACCAATGCTCCTCTTTCGGGAAGTGTTAAAGGAAAGATTGATTTCAATTATCGTTATAATAATATGCAAAATCATAGTGGTGAACATGTTTTATCAGGGCTTGTAAAAAGTATGTTTGGTTTTGATAACAGTGGTTTTCATTTAAGTGACCATGAAATTACAACGGATTATAACGGCTTTTTAAATGAACAACAGTTACAGATATTAGAAGCTAAGGCCAATGAAGTGATTTTAAATAACAAAGTCATCCATTGTTTCTATCCAGAGGATGCTGATCTTTATGATTATCGAAGCAAAAAAGAAATCAATGAAGCAATTCGTTTGGTAGAAATCGAAGGTGTAGATTGTTGCGCTTGTTGTGCCCCTCATGTACGTTCAACAAGTGAAATTGGCATGATTAAAATATTAAAAGCCATGAAACATAAAAATGGAATTCGTCTCTATTTTGTATGTGGCCATCGTGCTTTTGTAGATTATCAAGCTAAGCACCTACAAGCAATAAATATTTCTCAAAAGCTTTCATTACCACCTGATAACCTTGTAAAAGGTATTGATCAACTTTTAAACGAAAACAATCAATTAAAACAAGAACTTTCAAGCTTAAAAAAACAAATAATTGATCAACAAGTACAATCATTACCTCAGCAAGATCATTATTTAATTTTTACTAATGATCTAGATCGTTCTTTACAACAATATTATTTAAATCAATTATTTCCATTGTGTTCTAATTATGTAGCTATTTTTGTAGGAAAAGATGAAAATTATCGTTTTATAATTGCAAGTAACAATGACTCTAGAGAGCTTTTAAATAAGTTAAAAGGTCACTTTGAAATCAAAGGTGGCGGTAAAGCAAATATGGTTCAAGGACAAATCAAAGGAAATCAAAAAACAATACAAGATATTTTAGAGAATAACTAAGGTTATTCTTTTTTTGTTGTAACCGCTTTCTTATATAAAGAAATCATTGTATAATATAAATAGTTATATAAGAAAGGGGAATGTCTATGAATTTATATCACTCAAATAATATTGGAAATGTAGCTGTTTTAGGACATCTTGGTTCAGGAAAAACAAGCGTTATTGAAGCCATGGCAAAACGTGCAGGAATTTCTCAACAAATAGGAACTATTAGTCAAGGAACAACTATTTCTGACTATGACGTTGAAGAAATTAAACGTCAATCTTCAATTAATTTATCACTTATTCCCTTAGAATGGGATTATTGTAAAATTAATTTATTAGATACTCCTGGTAATTTTGATTATGTAGGAGAAGTAGAAGCTGCTTTACACGTTGCAGAATCAGCTGTCATTGTTGTTCCTTCTTATAAGGATATCAGTATTGGTACAAAGCAAGCCATGTTTAGAGCAAAAGATAAAGCTAAAATTATTTATATTAATGGCTTAGATAATCCAGATGCCAATTATAAAGAAAAATTAAATCAATTGAAAAAAGCCTATGGTAAAGGAATTGCACCAATTCAAGTTCCTATCATGGATCATGATAAAATGATAGGTTATATTAACGTAGCTAAAATGGAAGGTCGTATTTTTAAAGGAGAACATACAGAACCTTTCCCTATTCCTGAAGATATGATGGATGAAGTTATGCCTGTCAAAGAAATGATTGATGAAGCTGTCGCTAATACAAATGATGATTTATTAGAAAAATTTCTAAATGAAGAACCTTTTACTAAAGAAGAAATTTCTTGGGCTTTACGTCAAGGAGTTATGAATCAAACATTGATTCCTGTTTTATGTGGAACGAGTAATATTGGTATTCAAATTTTATTAAATTCAATGGTTGCTTTCTTCCCTGCTGCAGGTGATACATGTAATTCTATCATTGTAGAAAATATTGATACACATGAAGAAGATATCATCGGTTTTAACGAAAGTCTACCACCTTCTTTATTCATTTTTAAAACAATTGTTGATCCTTTTGTAGGAAGAGAATCACTTTTTAAAGTTTGTACAGGTCATATTCAAACAGGAATGTCTTTATTAAATGTCAATAAAAATGAAGTTGAAAAAGTGAATAAACTTTACATAAAAAGAGGAAAAGAACTTATTGAAGTTGATGAATTATGTGCTGGTGATATTGGATGTATGACAAAGCTTTCTCATTCTTCAACAAATGATACTTTATGTACATTAGATTATCGTATGAAATACCAACCTATTCATTTTTCTAAACCATATTATGGTAAAGCTATTCAACCTATTGGTAAAGCAAATGAAGAAAAGATTGCTAGTGGTATTACAAGATTATTAGAAGAAGACCAAACTCTAAAATTTGAAAATAATCATGAAACAAAACAACAATGTATTTATGGTATTGGAGATATTCATTTAGAAAGTGTTGTTGCTAAATTAAAATCTAAATTTAAAATTGATGTTAAATTAAGTAATATGGAAGTTTCTTATCGTGAAACAATTCGTAAAAGTTATACTCAACGTACAAAGTTTAAAAAACAATCAGGTGGTCATGGTCAATATGGTGAAGTAGAAATTCTTTTTGAACCAACAAAAGATTATAGTCAATCTTATACATTTAAAGAAAAAGTATTTGGTGGGGCTGTCCCAAAAGCTTATTTCCCTGCTGTTGAAAAAGGATTGATTGAAAGTGTTAAAGAAGGAGTTATTGGTCATTATCCTGTTTTAGGTATACAAGCTACTTTATTAGATGGTTCTTATCATAGTGTAGATTCAAGTGAACAAGCTTTTAAAACAGCAACTATGATGTGTTTTAAAGAAGCGATGAAACATCTTGATCCATGTTTATTAGAACCTTATGTCATTTTAAATATTTATATTGATGAAGAATATTTAGGTGATTTGATGTCACATGTTAATAAAAAACGTGGTAAAGTCCTTGAAACTGATAGTTTAGACGATGGTTTAATCAAACTTGTTTGTCGTATTCCTCAAGTAGAAATATTAGAATTTGCGATTGATTTACGTTCTATTACTCAAGGTCAAGGATTGTATGATTATCATTTTGATGGATATGAAATCGTGAATGATGATTTAGTAGAAAGATTGTTAAAAAAGTAAAACTTGATAAACGTATTTCAAGAAGTCCTAAGGGACTTCTTTTTTTGGACTATCCGTCCATTGAAAGAAGGAAAAGAGAAAGATAAAATAATAAAAAAGAAATATTTGTGAATTAAATGTGAAACAAATATGAGACGAATTATCTTTAAACATATGATGCAATTAAATCAAGAAAGCTCCTTACATCAATATTAAAAAAAGAGAGTATGCTTTGTACTCTCTTATTTTTCATTTACATATTGTTTGAAAATTCTTCCTCTTTCTTCATAACCCTTGAATTCATCAAATGAACTTGTTGATGGAGAAAGTAAGATGATATCTCCTGGTTCACTTATTTCAAATGCTTTATTAACAGCATCTTTTAAAGTTTCTTCATAATAAGCATCTTGATGATGCATATCTTCTTTAAAACGTTTACCTGCCGCTCCAAAAGTCACGAGCTTTTTAATACATGAATTATAAGTAGACATTTCTTGTAAGTCTAATCCTTTATCAAAACCACCCATTAATAGAATAACCGGTTGTTTAAAAGCTTTTAAAGCAATAATACTTGCATCTGTATTTGTTGCTTTTGAATCATTATAAACTCTAACACCATTATATTCTCTAACGAATTCAATACGATGTTCAACCCCTTTAAAATGACTCACAACATCTTTAATCACTCGAGGACTTACTCCAGCAACTAAACAAATAGTAGTCGCAATCATAATATTTTGGACATTATGATCTCCTACAATCTTAATATCCTTTAAATCAATAATATGTTCCCCTCTAAAATAAATCGCTTGATCAATAATGCTACAATCAGCTGGTTTATTTAAAGATTGTGTTAAAACACAACAATAAACATGATATCTTTGTAAATATTCTTGTAAAGTTTCATCATCAATATTATTAACAAAAACTTCATCATCACTTTCACAATTTTCATAAATACGCATCTTAGAAGCATAATATTCATCTAATGAAGCCATATAATCTAAATGATCAGGTGTTAAATTAATAACAGTTGAAATTTCTGGTCTAAATTTATCAATATCTAGTAATTGGAAATTAGACATTTCAATAACAATATAATGATTTTCTTCTTCTAATAAATTATTTTCTAAAACAACATCACATAAAGGTTTACCAATATTACCTGCAAAATGAACATGTTCATATTGTGCTTTTAATATTTCATAAATCAAAGTAACAGTTGTTGTTTTACCATTTGTACCTGTAACAGCAATATAATGTTGTTTTTTAGCTACTTGATAAGCCAATTCAATTTCTGTATAAACAGGAATACCTCTTTCCTTTAATCTTAAAATAAAAGGTTTATGATAATTAATTCCTGGATTTTTAACAACAAAATCAAAGTCTCTTTCAAAAAGCTCATCAGGATGTCCCCCTGCTACAATTTCAATACCTGCATCCAAGTATTCTTGATATCCTTCAATCTTTTCTAATTCTTTTCCTTCATTGATTGTAATTGTTGCATTTAACTTTTGTAATAACTTGACTGCTGCCTTACCACTTCTAGCAAGACCAATCACTAAAACCTTTTTCCCTGTTAACATTTTACATAACTCCTATCACAATAGCGATAATACCACAAATAAATCCAATAAACCAAAATGAAATCGTTACTTGTTGTTCAGACCAACCTAGCATTTCAAAATGATGATGAATTGGTGCCATTTTAAAGACACGTTTTCCTCTTGTTTTAAAAGAAACAACTTGAATAATTACTGATAAAGTTTCCATTAAGAAGACACCACCAACAACAATTAACAATAATTCTTGTTTTGTTAGGATTGCTAAAATAGCTAAAAATCCACCAAGTCCAAGAGAACCAACATCTCCCATAAAAATACGTGCCGGATGATAATTAAAATACATAAATCCAAGTAATGCTCCAACCATTGCTGTAGCATAACTTGCAATCGTATAATCTTTAATCATAATAGCATAGATGATAAATGGTGCAATTGCAACCATTGAAAGACCTGTCGCAAGACCATCCAAACCATCAGATAAATTAACACCATTACTTTCACCGGTAAACATAATAAATACTAAAACAGCATAGAACCAACCAAAATCAATATTTACTTTCACAATTGGAATAGTCACTTCTGTTGTAAAACCAGGTACAAAATTTTCTAGATACAAATAACATCCTACTGCCAAAATAGCTTGCATCAAGAACTTTTGCCATGCTTTCAATCCTTCATTTTGATGTTTTAAAATAATTAAAGCATCATCAATAAATCCAATTAAACTATAACCTACTAAAACAATTGTAATTAAAATCAAATTAGGATTTGTTATATTTTTATAATTTACAACAAACGCCGCAATCACTGCCGCTAAAACAAAAACAACACCACCCATTGTAGGTGTTCCACCTTTTTTCTTATGTGATTCTAATCCCTCTTCTCTTTCTACTTGTCCAAATTTCATTTTATGTAGAAATGGGATGACTTTAGGCATTGCAAGTAAAACTAATAAAAGTCCAATACCAAATGCCAACATTAACTTTATAAAGTTTTCCATAAACTTCATTCCCCTTCACTCTTTATTTCTTTTACACTATACCACACTTTTTTATCTCCTTCAAATTTCTAAAAAAAACGTTCTCTTTTTTTGAAAATTATCATTTTTCTTATAAAGACATATTAGAATTCACTACCTTTTATTAATAAGGGGGAAATTATAAAAGAAAACAACACAAGTATGGAAAATCTTTACAAATTAGATGGTAAAGTTCCAATTTTAAAAGCAATTCCTTTTGGATTGCAGCATATCTTAGCAATGTTTGTTGCTAACCTTTCACCAATTACTTTAATTGGTCTTGCATCTGGTTTAAAACAAACAGAAATTGCATTTTTATTACAAAATGCAATGTTTATTGCAGGAATTGCAACTTTGATTCAATTATATCCTATTTGGAAAATCGGTTCACGTTTACCTATTGTTATGGGTGTCAGCTTTACTTTTGTAGCTATCTTAACCTATGTAGGTGCTACTTATGATTCATGGGTGCAGTTTTAATAGGTAGACTAATTGAAGGTTGCTTAGGACTACTTGCACGTTATTGGAAAAAAATTATTACACCAATCGTTGCTGCATCTGTTGTTACGTCCATTGGTTTTTCACTTTTTTCTGTTGGAACACGTTCTTTTGGTGGAGGTTACAGTGAAAGTTTTGGCTCTGCTAAAAATTTACTTTTAGGGATTATCACTTTAGCAGCTTGTTTATTATTTAATATTTTCGCAAAATCATATTGGAAACAATTATCTGTTTTATTTGGTTTAATTGTTGGCTATATTCTTGCTATTTTTATGGGAAAAGTAGATTTATCTGTTATTTTTAATGGTGGATTGATTACTTTACCTCATCTACTTCCTTTTAAAATAAAGTTTGATCTTGGCGCGATTATCGCTGTCGTCGTTATTTTCTTAGTTTCAGCTGCTGAAACGATTGGTGATACTCAACCCTTGTAAACTCAGGATTAAACCGTGAAGTTACAGAAGAAGAAATTTCTAGTTCTTTAGCTTGTGATGGTTTTTGTAGTTCTATTTCATCATGATTTGGTTGTCCACCGATTACTTCTTTTAGTCAAAATGTTGGTTCAATCAATATGACAAAATTCGTCAATCATTTTACGATTGCTACAGGAGCTATTTGTATGATTTTAGCCGGTTTACTTCCACCTATTGGTAATTTCTTTTCATCATTGCCTGAATCTGTTTTAGGTGGTTGTACAATTATGATGTTTGGTACTATTCTTACAAGTGGAATTGAAATGATTTCTAAAGCTGTATTTAATCAAAGAAATGTAACAATTGTTGCTTTATCATTAACTGTTGGAATTGGATTTACTTCAGGAACAGAAGCTAATATTGGGCATATTTTTCCACAAATCATTCAAGATGTTTTTGCTGGAAATTGCGTTGCTGTTGTTTTTGTTGTTTCAATTATTCTAAGTCTTGTTTTACCTAAAGATATGGATATTAAAAAGATAAAATAAAAATACGCTTTTGCGTATTTTTATTATTGGATCGTTCCAATTTCAAGTGATTTGATTTTTTCAACAATCATATCCATTGCTGTACCTTCATCTTCACCTTCTACAACAATTTCAATTTTTGCCTTATGAGGAATTCCAAGAGACAAAACACCCATTAAAGACTTCATATTTACTGATTTTTCATTATAATTGAGCGTCACATGACTTTTATAAAGTTTAACCGCATCCACTAATTCAGTAGCTGGAGAAGCATAAAGACCTACAGGATTTGTAATTTCAATATTCACTTTTTTTGCCATAATAATCTCCCCTTTTCTATATATTTATTATAGCACGTTTTTACTGATTTGATTTACCTTTTTTCAATAATAACAACATATGGCGAATTGTTTTTATTCATCATCTCAAACTTTGCTACATTATATAGTTTATGATCTAAAGTACGAAAATATGCATCCAAATTTGTACTTTCTTTCCCTTGATCATGTCCAATATAAACAACCACATACAAACATCCACCTTTGACTAAATGTTCCAAAGCTTTTTTTATTGTTTTTAAGGTTGTTTCATACTGTGTTACACATTCATGATTGCCACCTGGTAAATAACCTAGATTAAAAATTCCAACCTCAAAATCTCGAACATCTTCATCAAAATATTCATGACTTTTTAAAAATAAAGTAATATTCTTTTTTCTCTTTACTAATTCTTTTGTATTATTTAACGCTAATGATTGAATATCATAACTATAAACATGATGACAATAATCACTTAAAAACAGTGTATCATGACCATTTCCCATCGTAAAATCAATCCCGTTTTGATATTTATGTTTTTTTATCCTTTGATGTACAAACTCAATCATAGATTCCATTTTCTTCACCTCTTATTTTTTACCATAAAATTCTTTTGGACAATCCACCTTAAATTCATATTTCTTTTTAGTAACAGGATGAATAAAACCAAATGCATGTGCATGTAATCCAAGCCTTCTCAGTGGATTCGTTGTTGCTCCATATTTTTTATCGCCAACAATTGGATGATGAATATTTGATAATTGAACTCTGATTTGATTTTTTCTACCTGTATCTAATTGTATTTCTAAAAGGGTTTGGTTTTTCATTTCTTTAATAGCTTTATAATGCGTAATCGCAAGTTTCCCTTTTTCTTTACTTGTAACATAAACTTGTTGACTTTTACTTTCTGCCAAATAGTTTTTTAATGTTCCATTTTTTAAGCCTTTACCTTCTACTAAAGCCATATAGCCTCTTAAATAAACGATTTTATTCCAATCTTTTTGTAATAAATCTCTTATTTTTTCATTTTTACAAAACATTAAAACACCAGATGTTTCTCGATCTAAACGATGAACAATAAATACTTTTTGTTTTCTGTCTTGTTTTTTTAAATATTCACTTACATAATGATAAGCTGTTTTTTCTTTTTCTTTACCATCTGACATGCTTAATAAACCAGAAGGTTTATTGATTACAACAAATTCTTGATCTTCATATAAAATCTCTAATGAAGATGTATTTTCTTTTTTGATTTCTACTTGGTCATTTTCATGTAATAAATAATCAAACTGACTAATTTGTTGGTTATTTACATAAACTTGTTTATATTTTAATAAGTTTTTAGCATTTTTGCGATTATAAGATAACAATAGATAATCCATTAATAACATTTCTTTTTTTACTTTCATTTTTTTCTCCTAAAAAAATGCAAAGAAATCTTTGCATTTTACATTCTTACAATATTTTGTGAATTCAATAAAACAAGTATTGATTCTAAAATATAAATTAAACAAGCTACCCACCAAGGAATAAATGAAATAACTGCTAATAATACAACAAGCAAGCTAATCACAATCCCAATAAAAGTATTTCCAATATTAATACTCTTTTGTTTTCTAGCTATTTTTAATAAATCAATAATTGTATCAAAATTAGAATCCGTCAACATAATATCACTATTACGTTGTACTTTTTCATTATGCACACCACCACGAGAAATGGCAACAGAAGCCTTTTGAAGTAAAGCAATATCTTTATCACAATCTCCAATATAAGCAACAGGTCCAGCAACAAGTGTTTTATCCATAACTTTTAATTTTTGTTCAACACTATAATTGTTATAAATTGTATATTCATCATTTTCTAAATCAACCGGTCCGTCATTAAAAATAATCAATGATTTATGTAATCCTTTGATTTTTTCAAAAAGATCCATTTCTTCTTCTGTTGTTTCAATACCATCAAAACGATCATAGATAATTGTTGTACATGTATTTAAATCATCCAACCCGCTATTTTCTTTAATCGCAATTTTTTTAGAGAATGCTTTAGCTATTCCCGCAAGTAAAGTAAAGGATGCTCCTTGAACATAGGCAAAACTTCCAGAAACAGTCAACATAATAATTCCTAAATACATATATTTTAAATTATCTGTTAAATTTATTAATGGTAAAACAACACAGCATACTAAACCAACAATAATTAAAGCTTTAGAATAAACATCAGAAACTTTAAAAATAATTTTTTCTGTATGTGATGAAGACATTGGTGCATTCATCGCAATATCTAAAACTTTAGACATTGCTGAATCTTCATATAAAGCTGTTGTTTTTACATGTAAATATCCTTCTGTAACAACAGTTCCACTATAAACTTCATTTCCAATTTTTGATTTAATACATACATCACTACCATCAATGGCATAAACATCCAATTTAGCATTTCCCTTAATAATTTTACCACCTAAGGGAATGGTTTCACCCTCATTGACAACGATAACATCTCCAATATCAAAGTCACCTAAAGGAATCATTTCTTCTTTTCCTTTACGCAATCTTCTTCCTAAGTTTTGATGCGCTACTAAATCATCGATCTTTTCCATAGACCATTGTGTTACTTGCATAATCAATTGTTTACCAGCTTGATACATGATAGAAACAACCAACGCTTCAATAAATGCTCCATAGATCCATCCCATAAAACAAGCTAATAAAAAGATATTATTTTCTGATAAATAATTTTTTAACTGTAAATCTCTTTTAGCTTCAGCAAGTACTTTTTCATTACAAATAAGTAAAGCTATCATCCATCCTACATAAGTTAAAAATGAAGTATCTCCAAAAGTAACCAATCCAAGTGCAATACCTACACATAATAAAGCAATTCTTGCATACTTTTGTACATATTTTTCATTAAATAAATCTTGTGATTTAAAGGGCTTTTTCCATTGTTCTACTTGTATTTCAGGATTAATATTTTCAACAATACGTGAAATACGAGGTAATGCTTTTGCTGAAGTTGTTAATGTTAAAAGTTTGTTTTGAAAATCTAATTGAACATTTTCATAAACACTATATTTAGAAAGAATGTTTTGTATTTCGTGTGCATCTTCTTCATTTTCCAAATTCGTAAACATGAAGATTTTTTCTACTTTTGCTTGATTAGAAACATACTCTCTTTTCTTTCGATTGACCATTTCTTGAAGTACATAATCCATCTTTGATTCATCTAAATAGTTTTGTATATTATCTGGTCGTGCACAATTAAACGAAATAGAATCCTTATTTATTTTAATATGTGACACTTCTTGCATACTATTTAACTTTAAAGATAAAGCATTAATATCATCATTACTTACATGATCAATATAATATACACGTTCCATATTCTTTACTCCTTTTTATGCAACTTATTTTATCATACTTCTTATAAAATTCAAAATTTCTACTTTCCTTCATTCGTCTTTTTATGTTTGATAATCAAAAAATTTTGATGGAATTCTTTTTCTGTACAAGATAAAGTGAACTCATCACCATATACTTTATAATAAAGTTGTTCATTTATTTCTCCTTTAATAACACAATCATAGATTGCTCCTTTTTCAAATAAAGTATTTTCTTCTTTTCCAATAATGATGTTCATTGACTTTATACATCTACATAAACATCTTTTACCTGAATTTGCGATGATGATCACCTCATTTCTTTATTATTGTACATCAGCTTTCTATTTATGACAAACTTCCTTTGAATATGATATAATAAATGATGAATAAGCAAAGGGGGCATTTTATGAAAATAAAAAAATTATTTATTTTTTTTATTTCTACAATTACATGTCTTTTTTGTATTACCGGCTGTTCAAACAATGATTCAAAAAAGGAATCAAAAAAATTACGTGATTCATCTCCACAATTATATTTACCTTCTACCGACTATCAAGTTACTTATCAAGAAAATAACGTAAGTGTTGATGCGTCACATACATCTTCAGGATATATTATGGTTAATTATAGTGGACATAATGAAAAAGTTAAAATACAAGTAACCTCTCCTGATCAAAATAATTATACATATCCTGTTACGTATTTAAATCAATTTGTTACATATCCTTTACCAGGAGGAAATGGTACTTATAAAATAACTGTTTTAGAATCCGTTGATCTGACTAAAAATCTCTATGCAACTTGTTTTACACAACAAATAGATGTCTCTTTAGAAAACGAGTATCTACCATTTCTTTATTCTAATTATTATATTTCATTTAATAAAGATTCTCTTTGTGTCAAAAAAGCACAACAACTCGCTAAAAAATGCTATTCATCTTTAGATGTTGTTTCAAATGTTTATAATTACATTATTAAAAATATAAAATATGATAAAGAAAAAGCAAATAATGTACAATATGGTTATGTCCCTGATCCTGATCAAACATTAAATGATAAAACAGGTATTTGTTTCGACTATGCCTCTTTAACTTGTGCGATGCTTAGATCTCAAGGAATTCCTACAAAACTCGAAGTAGGTTATGTTGGTGAAGTATATCATGCCTGGATTAGTTGTTATGTAGATGAAACTGGTTGGATAGACAATATTATTGAATTTGATGGCAAAGACTGGTCTTTATTAGACCCAACTTTAGGAGCGAATAATAAAAGTAAAGATGTAAAAAAATATATCGGTGATGGTAGTAAATATATAGTAAAATATACATATTAGAGGGGATGATATTTATGAATAAAAAGAATGAAGTACTTACAAATTTAGAATTATCTAGCTTTTGTAAACAAATGTCTATGATTTTAAAAGCTGGTATTTCACCAATAGAAGGTATTTCTATGATGATAGAAGATAGTCAAAATGAAAATGAAAAACAACTTTTAGAAAAAATCTATGAAGATTTAACAATGACATCTTCACTTGCTATATCTTTAAAGAAAACATCTGTTTTTCCTGATTATATGATCCAGATGCTAGAAATCGGTGAAGAAACTGGAAGAAATGATGAAGTTATGGATGCATTGTCTCATCATTATCAAAGAGAAGAAATGATTTTACAAAGTATAAAGAATGCTATTACTTATCCAATGATCATGATTTTGATGATGGTTGTCATTATTGTTATTTTAATGACAAAAGTAATGCCTATTTTTAATCAAGTTTTTCAACAATTAGGTCATGAGATGACTGGATTATCTAAAGGAATTCTTTTACTTGGAAATACTTTATCTAAGTATGCTGCTGTTTTTATTATTATTTTATTAATTGTAATTGGTTTTATCTTTTATTTATTACACAATAAAAAAGGAAAAGAAAAATTTAAAACTATTTTCTATCATTTTAAAGGTATAAAAAATTTATTTCATAAAATATATGCTTTTCGTTTAGCTGGAGGAATGTCTCTTTCTTTAAAAAGTGGGCTCCCTTTTGATCGTTGTATCGAATTATCCAAAGAACTTATTTATGACAAACATTTTCAAAAAGAAATCAATGATTGCCAAAATCTTTTAGATGAAGGATCGAGTCTAGCAAAAGCTTTTCATGATAGTCATATTTTTACTGGTGTTCAAGCTAGAATGTTGAATATTGCTGAAAAAGCCGGTCAAGTAGATTCTATTATGGATGATATTGCTAATCAATTAGAAGATGAAATTGATGAAAAAATAAGCTCGTATATTAATATTTTAGAACCAACACTTGTTATTATCCTTTCTATTATTGTTGGAGTTATCTTATTATCTGTCATGTTGCCACTTTTAGGAATTATGTCAAATATATAGGGGGGTACTTTTTATGAGATTCACAAATCAAAAAAGAAATCATCCTTTTAAAAATATTGTTATTTCTGTCATTATTTTTTTAAGTGTTGCTGGTCTATTTAATTATGGTGTTCAATCTATGTCTAAACAATCTATAGATGAACAACAAACCAATTTAGAAACGGCAATTGAAAGATGCGTTAGTCAGTATTATGTTCTTGTTGGTCACTATCCAGAAAGTTTAAATGTTTTAGAAAAAGAATACGGTTTAACTTATAATAAGAAAATCTTTTTTGTAGATTATCAAGTGCTCGGTGAAAATATTGCTCCTGATATCGTTGTCATCAGGAAGGAGGGAGCATATGAATAAAAATAAACATGTAATTGATATGATTTTTCCAATTGCTTTATTCTTTGTTTTTATCAGTAGTTGTTTTATTGTTTTAATTCTTTCTTTTCATACGTATAGAAAGACCGTTCAATTAGAACAAAGTAATTATCAAACACGCACTGCTCTATCCTATATTACTCAAAAAATACATCAAAATGATTTGATAGGCAGTGTTTCATTACAACAAATTGATCAAAAAGATGTTTTGGTATTAAAGTCATCTTATAGTCAAGGCAAATATACAACTTATCTTTATGAAGATAAGGGTTATTTAAAAGAATTATTTATTTCTAATCAACTTGAATTTGATAAAGATGATGGTAAAAAAATAATGCCTGTATCACATTTAAAAATGCAACAAATCAATCCTTATTTATACCATTTTTCATGTATTGTAGATCATAAAGAAATTAATACAAATGTTGCAATCCAATCAAAATAAAGGAGGTCTAAAATGAAAAATATTAATAGACAAACACATATTTTTATTTTCGAATTAGTAATTGCCATTGCTTTTTTTGCTTTAGCATCAAGTATATGTGTTCAATTTTTCGTTAAAGCCCATTCTTTATCTAAAGAAACAAATGATATCAATATTTCTATGAATTTAGCAACAGGCTATGTAGAAGAATTTTTAAATGATCCTACAATTTATCAAGTTAATCAAGAATATATTCATTATTATGATAAAAACTGGAAAGATTGTCATAAAAAGAATTCAACTTATTCTATTAAAATTTATTGTAGTGATAAAGATTCAATAGAAACAATTCATGTAAGAGTCTATCATTACCACAAAAAGATTTATTCTATTACAAGTGATCAATATATAAAGGAGGATAACCATGAATCATAAAAAATCTTTTCCAATTATTAATATGGGAACTTCTTTATTACTTGTTGTTTTTATTGTTATTTGTTTAATTGTTTTTGCAACACTTTCTCTGTCTAGTTCTCTAAGAGATCAAAAATATACAGATAAAGCTGTTTTAAAAACTGAAAATTATTATTTAGCTTATTCTCATGCACAAAAACAATTAAAAGAAATTGATCAAGCAATCATTAGCCATAAAGATTTATCTTCTCTTAAAAATATAGAAATTTCTTTAAAAGATAATAATACTTACATTTCATTTAAAGAAAACATTGATCAATATCAAGATTTAGATGTTGAAATTCAATTAACTCAAGATCAAGACAGATATAAAATTATTAAATGGCAAGAAGTAACTTCCAAAGAATGGAAAAATGAAAGTACACTTCCTCTTTTAGGAAGTGAATAGGAGAGTATTATGAATATTGTAAATTTATTAGAAAAAGCTGTCGAAGCACATGCTTCAGATATATTTATTGTCGCTGGTTTGCCTATCTCTTATCGTGCAAATGGTTCTATTCATCATGAAAATGAAGAAAAACTTATGCCACCTCAAACAAAAAAATATCTAGAAGAAATATATGAACTTGCTGGCAATAGAGATATTAATATTCTAGAAGAAAAAGGTGATGATGATTTTTCCTTTGCATTACCAGGAATTTCTCGTTTTCGTGTAAGTTCCTATAAGCAAAGAGGTGCCTTATCTGCTGTTGTAAGAATCATCACTTTCGATTTACCACAACCTGAACTTATAGGTATTCCTCAACAAATTATTGATTTTTCTAAATTGTCTAAAGGTCTTGTCTTAATTACTGGACCTGCAGGAAGTGGTAAATCAACAACACTTGCTTGTATTATTAATGAAATTAACAAAACACAAGAAAAACATATTATTACACTAGAAGATCCTATTGAATTTTTACATAGACACCAAAAAAGCATTGTAAGTCAAAGAGAAGTAAAAGTTGATACTAAAAGCTATGTAGTCGCATTACGTGCTTCACTACGACAAAGTCCTGACGTTATTTTACTAGGAGAAATGCGAGATTATGAAACAATAGATGTAACTATGACAGCAGCAGAAACCGGTCATCTTGTTTTTTCTACCTTACATACAATTGGTGCAGCTAACACAATAGATCGTATTATTGATGTTTTTCCAGCAAGCCAACAAAGACAAATTGCTGTACAACTCTCAATGGTATTACAGGCCATTGTTACTCAACAACTCGTTCCTGATATTAATGGAGAACTGATTCCTGTCTTTGAAATTATGACAGTTACACCTGCAATTCGTAATATGATTAGAGATCATAAAATACCTCAAATTGATGGTATCCTTTACGCATCTAATAAACCTGATATGATTTCAACTGATATGAGCTTACTCAATCTCTATAAAGAAGGAAAAATCACAAAAGAAACTGCATTGAACTACGCTACAAATGAAGAAATGTTAAAAAAGAAATTGTAAAATTAGAGCCCATTTTCTAAAATGAAAATGGGTTTTTATTAACAAATGATTCTTAAAACATCTTCTTCATTATTGATGTTAAAGATATTTAATGTAAGTTCATTCAATTTTTCTAGCGATGTTTCTGTAAGTCTTTCTTCTAAAGGACTTGATAAAGTTCCTAGTTTCACTTTAAGTTGTTCTTTTAAAGTAAATCGTAAAGTATTTAGTTTTCCTTTTTCAAGTCCTATAAGTTCTCCTTTCTCTAATCCCAATACTTCTCCTTCATCTCTCATTCTTTGAAATAATTGATCCATTGCCTTACACATATTGATTTCATCTCCTTCTGGTAAGTCTTCTTCTTTAATGTCCGTATGTGTCAAGATGGCTGCCATCTTATAATTTTCTACACTGATCATACGATTTGTCCTTAACTTTTCATAGTCTCCTTTAAGCATAATTTGACTGATCTCTACGACTTCTTTTAGACGTTTACTTTTAAGGATTTGAGGATCCATTTTTTGAAGCTCTAACACTGGTAGTTTCCAATCATTGATATAGTCTTCCATCTCAGGTGATACTTTCAAGCTTTCTTTTAAAGATTTTGGATAGGTCCATTCCTTATCTCCCGTATAAAAGACAAAGCTTCCTACTGGTCGTACTTCTTTTCCACTTTCTACCTGATTGATATAAAGCTGGGCATCATAGTTGAGTATACGAATAATCATATTTTTATCTAAACTACTTTGATGCTCTACACCAATGATCATATAATCCCCATTGATACTTGCTTTTCTGACGATATCTCGATATCTTTTCGTTTTCATTGGTAATGCTTCTTTACCTATCAATGTTGAAACATCATTTTCCTGTGAGATCAGATTTCTGGTTTGATGACCTGTCTTCCATGAAAATAGAGAGCATTGCATAGATCTGCAAAACATTCCCCGTCTCTTAAGAACTGTTTACAGGTTGTATCACTTGCATTTCTTATTTGACTCATTTTTTTACCTCCTTACATGAGTGTTTTATAGTTAGTAATCATCGCTTTTTCATATCTTTTTTAATATTGATGTAAGGAGCTTCCTGATTTAATTGTATCATATGCTTAAAGGTAATTTGTCTCATATTTGTTTCACATTTGTCTCATTTCTATTATCATTTTATCTTCTTTTTTCCTTCTTTCAATGGATAAATAGTCCAAAAAAAAGATGCCTTCGCTAAAGCATCTAATTGTATGGAAGAGTAATAATTAAAACAAATGTTTCTGGTAAATCTTGGATAAACAATTGTCCGTGATGTGTTTCTACAATTTTTTGAACACTTTTTAAACCAATTTTATTACTTTCAATTTTTTGTAAATCTTTTTTCTTTTCATTTTCAAAAACAATTTTTATTTTACCTTGTTTAATACTAATTTCTAAATAAATAGGTTTATCTTTTTTAGCATATTTCAATATATTTGAACAAATATTATTGATCATTCTTTTCATCATTGATAAATCTAATTGTAAATCAACTGAGCATATATCAATTTCTTTTTCAATCCTAAATCCTTCTAATTCTAAATATTCAAGATTTTCTTGAAGATAATATATAAATTGTTCACTTTGAATCGTTTCTAATTGAGGCAATAAATCTTGTTCAAAAACAAGTGCATATTCAAATGTTTTATTTGATAAATCTTTAATTTGTTCTGTTTTTTCAATACATCTTTTTAAATAATGATCCATTTGTTTTTCATCTTTATAACAATGTAAGCTTAAAATATCCAAATAACCTCTTAGCGTAGTAAGCGGTGTTCTTAAATCATGTGATAAAGAAGTAATTAATTCTTGATGAGCTTCTTTAATTTTTGATTCATTTTGATAATTTGAATCTAAGGTTGTTCTTAAAATATCAACTCCACGTGCCAATATAGATAATTCGTCATGACTCTTGATTGTCATTGGATGATTTAAATCTCCTTGTGACATATTTAATACTTCTTCTTTTAAAATATTAATATATTTCACTTTTTTTCTAATAAAAATAAATGTAGGTAAAAAGAAAACTAATAAACTAACAAATAAAGCACAATAAAAATAATACTTTATATATTTTAATAAATGCATAGAACTAACATAAACAATTCCCTCACCATCTTTAAATGTTATTGTTTCTGTAAAAAAATTATTAAATGCTTATTGTTCAAAATCACTTTTTAAAATATACAAAGGTGTAAATCCTACCGGCTCATCAAGAATTTTTCCAAGACTACCATCAATGTATAATTCTTTTTCATTATAAAGAAGAATATTCGTATAATCATCATGCTTCTTTAAAAGCTTTTTCAATTCCTTTTTATCATTTTTATCTTTTGAATAAATAGAAATATTTTTTGCTTCTTCTTTAAAACCTTTTATAAACGTCTTTTCATTAAAAGGTTTTTCAACGGTTTCAATGAAAGTATAGAAATCTGTTACATTGTTTCTAAAAAAGGCATAACATAAGATGGCTAAAATAGCCGAAGAAAGAAGTAATAAAACGATTTTCATTGATAAACTCAAATTTCTTTTAGTCAATATAATACCCCTTTCCCCATACTGTTTTAATAATACGTGGATTTTGTGGATCATCTTCTATCTTCTTTCTTAAATTTCGAATATGTGCCATAATCGTATTATTCGCCCCATAATAATAATTTTCATGCCAAATAGCTTCAAATAGTTGACTTGCAGAAATAACTTGTTTTCTATTTAGTAACAAATAATCTAAAATTTCATATTCTAAATCTGTCAAAGAAAGTTTTTTTCCATTCAACTTAACTTCTTTATGTTCTTGATTGACTTCTAAATTTTCAATAATCGATGTTTTTCTTATTGAAGAAATCTCTTTTTCCTTTCCTTGATAAACATGATATCTCCTTAATAAAGCTTTTACTCTTGCATTGAGTTCATTATAAGAAAAAGGTTTGGTTAAATAATCATCCCCACCACTTGAAAAACCTAATGTTTTATCACTTTCTTGACCTTTAGCCGTTAAAAATAAAATAGGAGCATTAGTTTTTTCTCTCATTAATAAACACGCTTGATAGCCATTCATTTCAGGCATCATGACATCTAAAATAATAAGATCTATCTCATCATCTAATAACTCTAGCGCTTCTTTTCCA
>OFSC01000539.1_pt1 | contig 31052 bp, 46 predicted proteins | sample 1543201 | NCBI WGS metagenome assembly OFSC01 (sample SAMN04209228, study PRJEB22552) | human gut metagenome | biome: gut; material: feces | host: Homo sapiens | place: USA: Oklahoma
CAAAAGCGAAGATTTCTAAGAAATTTTTGGATACAATTTAACTTTAAAGGAAAAATGGTGCTGGGATGATCCCAGCACCTAGTTTGTCTACAGTCTGAAGAGACCATTTCTGGTCCCTTAAAAATATTTTATTTACTTATTTTCAATTTGTTTTATCCAACGATCACCAATTTCCGTTAGTAAGGTAATATACATTCTTTGTTCATGTATAGTTAATTTACCATTTTTCATTTTTTTTTCAAATTGTTTGTATTCCTCAACCAAGTCACTATCTGTTCTTCTTTTATAAATACTTTCCATTCTTATTATCTCCTATTTCTGCAAAAATTTTAAAACTCATCCCATTCTTCATCAATGATCAATCCAAAAGCAGGATGATATTCTGCTTCGCATATGACGTGTTTTTCATAAATCCTATATCCTTTTTGCAAAACATATTTTACTGGAAATGGGCATTCAAACATATCTAAATCGCCGTCTTCAATTGCTTCATTTAATTTACATTCCGGGATTGCCATAATAGAGTGTCCACAGTCTGGAAAATAATAATTAAATTCTCTTAATTCTTCTGGCAAACCTTTGTAATTATCTTTTCGAACTCCTGAAAGCCCTTCAACACTTCTACGAATTGTGTTTGATTCAGCTTTTTCTTCTGACGCTTCATTGACTGAGTCATCATCAAAGATTGACCAAGCTAGTGTTCTACAGAAATCTCCGGACCAATCTGTAATTACAAAACAAAATGGAGTTGGGATATCCATTATGAATGGAAGCTTTGGATGACACTCTCCTAATTCTTTTCCAGTCAACTCTTTTTGAGCGTCATTAATCGCTTTCATAGCAAATGATAATCCAGTTTCGTCCTTACAACCTACTGTTGTCAACAACACAATATCTTCACCTTTAGCTTCTATCATGACTGTTGCAGAATAAAAGGATCCATCGGCCACAATGTGCAATTTTGTTTCGTCCATGAATGGAACTGTGTAATTACATGAAATACCTCTTTCGAATTTAATAAGCTCTCTTACTCGAATTCTTATTTCTTTTTCGACTTCATTCGAATATGATTTCCGCATATGCCCTGTCATCAGTGTATAATGATGTATATATTCCATTATTTATCTACCTTAACCCTTCTCATTTCTCGCTGTTCTTTTTTATATTGTTCAATAGCTTCAAGTGCATCTTCAGTATAGCAGAAGTCAAATTTTTTGGCAAAATTATTTACTGATCGATAATGAGCAACAGGTATTTCTACGCATCCCTTTTCACGATTATATCGGCTATTTATAATTTTTCTGGATGCATTGTAAATTTCGTTGTTTCTTCCACTCCAGTGTAATGCCAGAACTTTATTTTTGGAATCATATTCAATCCATCTTGTTCTTTCTTTTTCATAATCACCTGTAATTGCTTTTTCTGTAATTTCAGCATCGTGAATACAAATTGCATATCCATTTCTTAATAATTCATGGCCAATTTCAGATGCTCGATCAGGATATTTTCCAGTTTCTTCATTCAAACGACGATACCAGCAGCAATCATCTTCATTCCATCTATAGCCTTTTGTCTTAGCCAAATCGATGAAATCCTGATTCTTCAGATAAAACAGACATATTTTATCAAGTTTCTTAACGATTTCTACAACGCCTTTATACTGCAAATCTTCTGGGGCAACAGCATCAATATCAATAATTCTTTCTCTGCGTTCCTTTTCTTTTTAGTTCGTTCATATTTAGTTAAAAACTCTCTTTTGCTGTTGAATCGATCTAAATCTAACCAGAAAGAAGCTACTGTTTCGTTTTCAATCATTTCCTGTGCCGTCCTATTATTTTCAAATTCATTATAAAAATCCAATCGAATTGTATTTGCCCATGCCACTTGCTTTTCTGATCCTGTTAGTTCTGGGAATCCATATTCTTTTGACAGCACCTCAGAGTTTTTATTTTCTTCTACAATCTGTTGTTCTCTTTCTTTTTTCGCACATTGTGGACATAGATGAGAAAAAGTATAATCTATTTTTCGTTGCCTATCACGCATTTTTCCAATCACATTTACTACGCCATCGTGTCCACAAGCATAGGTTCCTTCATATTTTGCCATATTCAGATTCTTCCTTTCCAAAATGTCTTTCAGCGATTTCTACAAAAAACTGTTTTTCAACAATATCCATAATCATAATGAAATCTAAGTATCCGTCCGGATAAAGTTCGCTTTTATACATTCTAGCATATTTTACGAAACTTTCACATCTTTTCCCAGTTTTCTTTGATTCGGTATAATCCTGCCATATGAGGTTTAAGTCATCCTCACTCACTTTGTCAAAAAGCCTATATATGTTCATGGCTATATCACACCTTTCTTAGTAATATCTTCTTACTACAAATATGAAAGAAATCCAAGAAACAAAAAATCACATATAAAAAAAGAAGCTCATTCCTGAGCTCCCAATATATTATTCCATTCTTTACAATAACCTTTTTTCTTTTAAAGTATACAACGCTTCTTTACATCCATATTTCTGAACCCATGTTTTTAAAACAAGATTAGAAAGATCGATCTGCGCAACATAAATATCGTTCTTTAGAATCATAAGGTCGTGCACAAAATAATCTCCAACCCATCCATTTAACAAGGATTCATCCACATCCAAAATACAAGGAGTGATTTCATAATCAAATCCCGTGATATATAGTTTGCGGTCATCTTTTAAAAGTGACTTTAATGATTTCATAACATTTTTTACTAAATGATTCTTTTCTTTATCTTCTGAAAGTATTGTATTTGAAGAGGAATTTAATCTGCGATCTTTGATTTTTTCTAATCTTCTCGCAATTTCAATTTCCTGCTGTAATTCTTCTAAGCGACTTGCTGCTTCTCCACAAATACAAGCCTGTTCTCCTAATTTCGATGACTTTTCCAAAATTCTTAATTCTTTGATCAGTTCTTTTGTTTCCATCTTACTCTACCTCCTCAATTTTGATCTTGTCATTATATAATTGTTTTCCTGTAGCGGATAACACAAATCTGTTTTTCTTGATATTAGCCAGAATCCTGTCATATTCTCTCAACACATTTTTTAGATAGTTCCCGAATTCTTTCTTTGCTTTATTAATGTCATCTTCTGTACTATAAAAATACAGCACGTCCCCATCCAAAAACAAAGAATTATCTCGTTCCCACTCTTTCTGTTTGTTTAGTACTTTTTCCATTTCATTTTTCGCAAGATTATTAGAATCATTGTATTCAAAACAATTACTAGAAGAAGCATTTAATTTATAAGAAGTCCTGCCATCCGTTACTTCATATTTTTTCACTTTAATCTTGCCAACAACAAGCTTATATTCATATAAATTCATAAAAACACCTCACTCTTTTTGATCTTTTCGAAAAATCAAACCATAAATTTTAATTTCATCCATGAAATTTGAATAACCAAGATCCTCACAACACATAGATACTTCACAATACCCACAAGTATTTTCATGAATTTGATCATACAGTTCTTCTTTTTCTTCTTCAGAAGCATTTCCAGATCTTACTTTTTCGTATTCTGTTTGATCAATCCAACATGTATCTCCAGAAGCACAAGCTGATATTTTCAACATGCATTTTCCAACCTTATGTTCTACAAGCATATCAATAATCTGTTTCCATTGATCATCAGTTAATTCCATTGTTTTGTATTCTGTATTGTCATATTCAGCAACTTCTTATGAGGTATTGTTGAATTCCGTCTCTGCTAAATCTTTGTATAAAGCATTTAAGTTCCGCATTCGAGCAACAAATCCATCAAATTCATAAATTTGTTCTTTTGTCAAGAACGTCAATTCGTTTAAAAATGGATAATGTATTGCAGCTCCATTTTCTTTGATTAAGCCTCTTCGGATTTCTATGTATAAAGCTTCTCTCATTTTCATGTCATCGATAGAAAGCAAAAACGTTTCTCTCAGTAATATCTTATCTTCTAATGACATTTCCTTGATTTGATCAATAGTTAATGTATCCAAATTCTCATGAATTCTTTTTCGATGCTGTTCTTCCATCTGATACAACTTATCAAGTTTTTCTTTTTCTTCTAATAACGTATTTAATAGGTTATTCATAGGTTTTCTCCTTTATTTATTAATACTGCGTTCGGAGACTCGTGACTTTAGTCGTGAGAGGAGAACGCAGAGATTTTTATGACACAAAGACCAGACCCTGATTGTGAACAACGATCTTGCATTTCTTTGCAGGGAAATCCTTGTCTCTCATTCCAACCGCCTGAAGATATTGTCCATTGCTATGCTGTCCACGCATGACATATCGAACGCCTTGATAATAAAAGACAGCTCCTGGCATGAGACGATCCAGACGATTGTAACGCCGGATACTTTTCTTGACTTTTAACTGACTGATCATTTTTCTGGTCTGTTCTTCTCCATATCTCTCAACCTGTCGTTTTCTCCATCCCTGAAGAGAATCGTCCTTTTGTCCTTCCGCTTTTTTGCGGTTCTTGGCAATTTTCTTTCCTTCATGATAGTATGCACGAGAGGTCTGAGCTTTGATCCGGCTGCGATCCTGTCTGCGGAATTGCAGGATCTCATGCACATGATCGAACTCTGGGGCTTTCTCTGGGACATGCTGTAAAGCAAGAACTGCGATACACCAGGCATCGACCTCATGCAGCTGCTCTTCTTTTGTCTTATGATATCCAAGGGATCTTCGGACCATGGAGGTATCTCGTCCAGAACAGTAATGAACATGTTCCTTCCCGAATTCCTGTTCCAGTCGTTTGCAGATAAATGGAATCGCCTGATTTAAGACACTGACCGCTGCATAACGTTTGTTCAGCCCAGCTTTCTTTTTCTTCAGACGGTCCTCAAATCTTGCATCTTTATGGACTCTCTCATGACATTTGCAGCATAATCCTGCGATGTTTCCGATCGTGTTGGACCCTTGCATACTCCGTGGTACGATATGATGCCGGTGCTCGATCGGACTGTTACACATTAAACAGTGCCCATCCTGCAGATCTTCAATGGCTACGTTCAAGTCATCATAACCCTTTAACGGTCCATTCTGGAAATCGACACCACTGATGCTCGGATCTTCCAGAGATAGAAAAGCGAACCGGTTGATCTCGATCGCGACATCGGTGATCGGCAGGAATTTCTGCATTTTATGGATCAGATTGATGTGTGTCCGCACCAGATGTTCCGCACTTGGTGTCAGCCATCCATCTTCTCGTTTTCGATTGCAAAACTTGGCTTCTGTGTTCTTGATCACATTGCATCGTACTCGTTTATCTTTTCCATACATCGGAAGTTTTCGCATCAGGAATCCAGTCTTGATCATCGTATGACATTTCTTGGCTAGTCGCTGTCTTGCCTTTCGTTCTCCATTTCTGGAAGCTCTGCGATGCTGCTTTCGTTTTTCCATCAGTTTAACGATCTCTTTATTTCTCGTTTGCACAACCGCTGCGGATAATAGTTCTCCACTCAGAGATACCACGGCCATTCCAATATTAGAACGTCCAGGATCTTCTGCGATCGTGACTGGCTGCAAGACTGGTTTGTTTTCATAAGTTAACTGTATCGTAAAAGGGATCTGCCGGAAGACGCGTGCTCTTCCTGCCTGTAACAGTTTTTCGACATGTCTCTTTCGTTTTGTAGGCATCTGTGGATCTCCATCCATGCCTAAGACATAAATATATTCTGACATCCTTGATGCCTCCTTTCTTTTTTTTGGTGTCATGTAGTCTCTCAGGGATCAACGGGATCCCCGCCTCGGTGGTAAGCCTGTACATGACGAATTTTTGGTCTTCTTAAACTTGGTGTCAGCTTGACAAGGTCTGGGACTAGAGAATCCCAGAGTGTCCACTTTCCAAAGAAGATCGCTGACATCTTGTTTCTGCTCATTAACGCACTAACTAATTCACAAAACTTCTGCAAGCTCGTGACTTTAGTCATGAGTTAATTGACTTCATCCATGTCATGCAGCAATTGGTCATACTGTTCTTTTATGTAACAAAACTCTCTTTTGTAATAATCAAGTTCTTTTTTCATTTTTTTTACTTTATCGGGCGTTAATTTTGTCTGTCTATACAGTAATAGCTCATTTAATGCCATTATTGTTACTTTATTCAAATAAGTATTATCAGCAGCTCTGTATCTATCTAGTGCATTTTTGATAGCATCATCATTAAGATTTACGTCTAATAGTTCTGCATCCTTATTTGAGATATCGTACTGAGTAACGCCCAGCATTCTTGCAATTCCTGTTACGGTTTCTTTATATGCTAATAATTCTTGTAAACATTTTTCTGTCTGTAGACTGTCTTCATATTCTTTGTAATATTCAATCAGCTCTTCAATTTTTTCTTTCGGTGTTTCTGTCATTTCTCCATTCTCCTTCTATCCCAAGATGAAACATTTACATTTTCTTCTTTATTTAAATATGCGAGATTTTTCAAAAGATATTTTTCATATATAAGATTTTAAATGATAGAACTGGCTGATATTAACAAAAAAAACAGACTAGCGATTGAACAACTAATCTGTTTTTGGTATTTTTCAATCATTGTCTTTTAAGATTGCCAAGAGATCAACAAAAAGATTGATCAGATCCAAATAGATATCTGCACCAAAAATAATCGCATTTGCTACCGTATGAGATACACGCTGCGCAGCTACAAAATCATGTCCGATATATAAAGAAAATACGATCGCTGAAATCCATGTTACAATTCCAGAATTTAAGTCTGCAAAAAAGCATACAATATACGCAATGATAATGCCTAACAATGCAACAAAAAGCATTCTTCCAATTCCCAGAAAAAATTTAGGAAAAATAGAGCTAAGAACGACCATGCAAACAGTAATAATCGTTGTAATGATCAATGTTTCTAATACAATATCAGATTTTCCAACATAATCATTTAAGGTTGTAGATAATGTTGCACCACACGGAATTATCAACATATTGTAGCCTATGAATTTCAAAATTATCGACTTACAAAATGTCAATACAGCAATCCCTATAATTGCGATAATCAGATATCCAATTAACAATACTTTTACTGGAGTCTTTGCTACATAATCTCCGAAAAACGCACATGTAATAAGATTTATCAACAAGCCATATAGTACAATGGCTCCGATCAGCAAATTATATGTTCCCTCATTTAGATATATATTTTCTAATTTTGAACTAAATTTTATATCCATTTTTCTACCGCTTTTTATTTTCATTCCTGATATCTCCTATATTATCTTTCTCACGTTCTCCTGCAATTTTCATGGCCAATGCATTTTGCAGCACTTTTGAACAGCTAATTCCATATTTTTTAACCTCATCGTCCATCCAAGCAGGAATTGTACAGTCTTTTCTAACAGACTTATTTTTCAACCGGATTAGATAAGATTCCGTATTAATATCAACATAGATCATGATTCCCTTTAAATCACCATCACCATATTCTTTAAAAACCTCGATGAACCCTTCTTCATAAGTCATTGGAATAGGAATTTCTTTTTTATCCAATTCCAGATCTGCCACTTTTAAAGAAATTGCATCTCTTGCCATTTGAATAGCATCATATAGATCAGTTCCTTCTGTATGGATTTCAAGTCCTGGGACATACACCAAGAATCCATTTCCTTTTGTATCTTCTGTTAGAAAAACAGGGTATGCTTCTTTCATTTTTTCTTTCCTTTCGCGTTCGTTTAATATAAATATGATGGATTTTACAATTTTTATTTCTCACATATAAAATTCTTCTTCTGCTCATCTGACAATACTTCATTCACAAACATGAAATCACTCAAAAAATCCCGAATTTTTATTTTTACTTTCATGGACGTATTCGAATCTTTTTCTTTGTCGAATACTCTATCAAGAAAATCATTATGTATGTTTGGATGTGCAAAGTATTGCTCATCGCAATGAAGAAGATTACAAATTAATGCCATATCAAATTTATCAATCTTCTCATATGGGATTTTATTATTGATGATATTTCTGATCAGGCATTCATCCATAAAAGTCATCTCTGCCAAAGTAGCAGCATTGATTTCTAACATATCCATTCTTCTCTTCAATGTATTTCCAATATATCTCATATGAATAACCTCCTTGTTGTTACAAATATGATAGATTTTATGAGAAAGAAAAATCACATATAAAAAAGAGAGAAGGTATTACTCTCCTCTCAGTTCCTGTTCCTTTTTTCTTCTGAAATTACGTATTTTTCGTACAAATGTTTATTTGCATAAAACAAATCTAACATTTGATAAATCTGTTCTAAGGATGTTATTTTCTGAGGCATTTAGATCACTTCCTTGCTTACCTTTTGAATCAACTTTTCCACAAGAAAATCCATTGTCTCAGATTGTGTATGATTACCCTTTGTATATTCGATTAGCTCCTGATCCATTTCCATAAGATCAATGCTTTCTACAAATTTTTCAATCATTTTAAGCTCTTCATTCTCATTGAATTTTGTAAATTCCACTTTGTTACGAAATCTTCGTTTTAATGCTTTATCAAGAATGTCTTCTCTGTTTGTTGCAGCAATTACAATCTGTCCATGTACAAGATTATCCAGACATTGCATCAGAGATATGACAATTCGTCCCATTTCTGCATCTGGGCCGGAATTATGTTGCCTAGCTTGTCCTATACAATCAATCTCATCCAACATCAATACACATTTCATTCCTTTGCAATAATCGAAAATTCTTGATAAATTTTGTGCCGTTTTTCCCATATATGAATCAATCAGATTAGAAAAGTTCAAATATGCATATGGAAGCCCCAATTTATATGCAACATATCTTGCAAATTCAGTTTTTCCTGTTCCAGGAACCCCATATAGAAGCGTACTATTATGATAGGAAATGCCATATTCCATTAGTCTATCTGATACTTTTGTTCCTACAAGAATCTGATCATACAGTTTCTGTTGTTTTTCTCCAACATAATATCGATCTTCACGAAATCCGGAAACATCTTCTAATGACATATAGGCTTGAAGATTTGGAGGAAGTTCCATAAATGTTGAGTTTCCATTTTCTAAAAGTTTTTGATAGTAATTAAGATTCGCTGCGTTCTTTTTTGTTGTATCATTTTTGCAGCATACGATCGCTGCATTTTTCGCATCCTGTATTTTATTTTTCGCCAAACATTCAATAACTGAAAGCATGTTATTATCTAATCCTGCCATATATTTTCCTTTCTTCGAATATAGTTTTCATCTTCAATATAAATATGAAAGAATTCAAACAAAATTATTTCACATATAAGATTTCATGGCAGATAGCAGAATGATTGTGGGGCTCTTTTAATCCAAAAATCGCTTAATTCTTTTGGAATATCGAATTTGATCACATTTTTCAATTGGTAAGCAACTGCAGTATCTCGCTTTCGAAAATACTGATCATAAAACTTTTTGTTTATTCCAGGATATTCTTTGGTCTTTTCCCAGATCACTTCTGGTGTATCCACAAGAACTTTTTCAACTTCTGCTTCTCCCACAATTTTCATGATTGGAGCTGTCTCATATATCAGTATTTTGCTAATTGGAATTCTGTTTGGCTGTTTTCGATATTCGAACTTTTTGGTTCCATTGAAAATCTTTTCTACATATTCCGGACGAATTGAAAACAATGCTGTTTTTGCATTGACTGATTCTCTTGCTGGTTCAACAATTGATTTGACTTCTTCGTTGGATAATTCTTTATTCAGCAAACTGGTATTTTTAATTTTTTCTTGCAAAATCATTTTATACTCTTCCCTTTCATTAGATTTTGTAATTCTTCTTTAGAACATATATTATGAATATGATCACACTCAATTTTAATGATATTACCATCAGAATCTATTATTGAAAAAGAATTTTCTTCTTCGTTGATCTCAATTATGATACCAGATATCCAATGAGTTGGCTCCTCTCTATCTAATACAACTTTACAGTAATCTCCGATACGAAGATTGTATTCAAAATCAGAATCTGAATAATAGTCAATCACTTTTTCAGGATTAAGGTCACCTGGGTTTGTCAGATATACATTAACTTCGCCAATCATCGCTTTCTCTTCCTTCCTTTCTCTTCCTTCAAATCTTTTATATTTACATTTTTTAGATTTATTAAGGCATTGATACAATGATGCATTAACAATCTGGCATCCTTCTCTTTTCCGCTAACATGCATTTCGATAGTCTTTATCACGTTATATGCAACATACAGAAAAAATATTATTCCGCAGATTGCACAAAATGTTGAGATTATGGGATGATACTGTATGACCTGCAGAAAACTTGCTTGGGGTGGTATTGGATGAAAAGGATGTGTTTCTTCATATCCTATTGGTTCATGAACTACCACTCCCATGCGGTACATAATCCCTATGGAAGGGGTTTCCAGTAGTCGTGACAGTTACCCATCTCTGACGAAATATTTCGAAAAAAAAACACCTCGCTGTCCGTACCAACTGAGGCTGGCTCACGCAACCCCTATCTCTTTTACGAGAATACTTGTATAACTTTGATATTCTGCAAGAAAGAAAAGTCCGTGATCTTTGAGAAAGTCTCTGGAAATTTCTTTCTTAAGATATTTCCTGCGCCGATCAGATCTGCATTGAATAGGTTCCCTTCCTTATTCTGATAGAGTCCACGTTTGACTCTTGTTCCGGAAAACTTTGCCTTTTCATCATCCACTCCATACGTTGGAATATGATCTCCTGCAGTCAGATCCGCTTTTGACGTATAGCTTTCTTCCTGACTGATCACTTCGATCCTGACACGCTCTGCCTTGTACTCGATCATCTTTCGTAACTGATAGAATGGCATCTGGACAAAGGACTGTGCATTCTTTCCAAGCTCAATACTCTGCTTCCATCGCTCATTGACTCCGATCACGATCGTAGTGATCCCGTGATCCATACATTCCTGAACAATCCTGGAACTGATCTTGTGCATCGCATTGTGGAAGAACAGATCTCTCTTCTGATGCAATCTTCGCATCTGTTTTGTGTTCAACAATCCCATCTTTGCTGCTTCTTTCGTGTCATGTCCTTTCATTGCGATCGACCGAAGCCTTGCCATCTGTTTGTTATACCACTGGTTCTTTTCTTTGAGCACACCGCCTTTGTACAGCCAGCAATCTCCCTTGCTGCTCACGATGGCTGCGATGTTCTCAACACCAAGATCAATGGCACAGGCCCCGGATCCTTTCACTTTTTCTTCCGGATCTGGACATTCAAACGTGCAGACCAATAGCAGATCTCCGTAATACGGTTTTACTTTTACTTCCTTTAATCGTCCTTCCGGCTGATACGGCAGATGGATCGTTTCGTTTGTAAGAGCGAACCGCAGGATATTTCCTTCCTTGATCTTGCAGCCCTGATTGGAAAAGGTGATCGTGGAGATCGAACGTTTCTTCTTATAATGTGGCATTTTCGGTTTTTCCAGATACTTTTCCGGATGCTTCTTATATTCTCTCAAAGAAGCTAACCAGCTGCGGAAATCATGGACCGCTGCTTTCTGACATTCTTCTGCCGTCTGGGATGGAAGCCCTGCAAAGAAATCAGGATTATCCATCACGCGCATCATCCGTTCCAGAAACTTATAACTCAGAACAGATTTCGGACGTTTCAGGTGTGGACACAGTTCTAACGTTTCTTCAATCTCACGTTGTACTTCCAGCTCATTCTCTGTCAGATGTTCTTTCTTTCTGGACGTGAAGTTCTGCCGGATCCGGAACAATGTCGCATTATAGAGATTGTTTGATAAGTGCATATGATGATCCAGATATTCATATAATCCGGGATCTTTCTTCTGTTTTAATACAGTTCTTAACACTCGATATATCATTCCCCGTCATTCCTCCTTTCTTAAGTCTTACATCTTAAATATGATAGATTTTCTGAAAGATATTTTTCATATATAAGATTCTTACATTTCAAAGGAAGCTCGCATCCATCCCCGCCCAACTTTCATTGTGGACGGGGTATTCTGCTTAGATCAATAAAAACTCAAATATTTTTCTTTTCTTCATCTTGTAAATCGCCCTCTTTTCTTATGCTTCTCAATTCCTTTCCTATGAAAAACAACAGAATCAAAATAAGAATAATCGCCATTACAATTCCGCTTTTGTCCCATTGACCAATCCAAAGCCCTGTTACAACATATTGTAATATAATAATCAAGACGTTCTCATCTTCAGCTCCTGCAAACAATACTAATAGTGTAGAAAATAAAAATGAGACCATATAAAACAGAAAATATCCATTAGGATAACAGGGCTGTAATTTTGCAGAGAACAATAAGAACCTGTCTTTTGTATTTGTAAGTTTTTCTTTTGGAGTTTGATAGAAAGCAAAATCTTTATATAAGCGATCATATTTTGCAGATTTTATGAGACTTTTTCCACAAACTGATCCATTCCCAAGCTCATTGGAAAACTTAAAATCAGTAATTGCTTTTTTATTTTTCAAACCATAAATTGCAAGATTGTTATATTTTTTTGCAACATCATCTAAGGAGTATGTAAAAAATACTTTTTTATGACTCTTTTGAACCACAAGACTTTTCACTGTTTTTAATTCTTGATCCGAAAATTTTTTTGGCATCAAAAAGATTTTGTTTCCAATAAACGTAGCTGTTAATTTTCCATGATTGGAACGATAACTGATTTGACATTTTGGTTTGTATACAAAAAAAATATCTGCACCTTTAATGTATTTATTATAGCTCTTTTCATTCGTTTCAAATTTCATATGATTTTTATCATTATAATAGTATTTCAACTGTCCTATATCTTTTTTTATGACAAAATATTTTATATTACACTCATATTTTTGATATGAATTTTGAACGACTTTTAATTGACCCTCTGTAATTTCTTTGCCATAAAAATTACGGTCCGTTTCTATCTTATTTTGTCTCAGATTGATACAAAACATCGTAATGATTGGAATCAAAGAAATGATAACTCCAGTATATACAATTATTTTTAGTATTTTTCTCATAATCAAGCTCCTTTTTTGTCATCTTCATCTTCACATACAGAAATTATTATTGCAGACAAATAAACAAACACCGTTAATAAGAATTCATATACAAATATGAATACTACATATGTATCTGAACGATATGCTTTAATTGCATAATTCAAAAGCTTAAGTTTTAATCCCATCTTTGTATTAGCATCCTTCACATAGTACTTAGCATCTGGATACAAAGAATCGTATTTTCCAGGCTTTACAAAAGTTTTTCCATATACATAGGCATTGATATTTAAATTTTTGTCAGAATACGTGTAACCTGAACATACTTTCTGTCCTTTGAAATTTTTTAATTCAGATTCTTGATCTTCATATTCAGGATCGTATTTCAAGTTATCCTGATTTTCGTCATTGGTGAGGCTCCACCAGCCATTCAAAGAATGACAAGTGGCTTCCAATGGTGGTATGGCGATCGACACTTCGTTCTCCTCACTTCGTGCGATCCTTTTTTGATAGAGAGTTTCCTCTATCGGAACACCGGTCGCTGCATCCCTGAGCCGATCTGAGAACGCCTGTCCTCTTTGAAAAAAAGGTCATTTGCCGTCAGAAAGGAGATCCATTGATCCGGTCACAGACAGTCCCTGTGTTCCAGTCATCCTGCAATGCATCCGGGATAGGACGGCAGTTTTCTCTGAGGGACTCCGGCTCACGCCCGGTACAGGATGACTCCATAGATTCATTTGTAAATAGGTTATCAGTTTCTATGTAAGACAGGATCCTGATAGGACAGGAGATCCTGTGTAGTGACTTTGTTGATGAGTTTCGTTATGGATCCCCATTGCTGCGGGATCAGGGCACGGACTTTTTCATCCTTCAGGTAAGGTTTCAGATAGGATGGGATCGATTCTTTATATCCCTGTCCTCTCCTTGCGATACAGAGAGCCGCGGCTTCATGAATGCTGAGTCCGTATCTTCTCAGATATCGCATTTTCCCAGCCTTGGACGTATACGCCGGATGAACAAACTTGACACCGATATGATACTTCACGGCTTTTGAGATCAGAAGTTCCCGGATACAGGCACTGGCGAACATACTGATATGCCAGTGTCTTTTTCGATGCTTGTCGTAAAACTTCTTTCTCTGGATACTTTTAATGTTCTCTGCTGTGATTGGTTTGTACTGTTGATCCGCATATTGAAAGACCTTTTCCAGAGCTTCCGAGATCTGATGTTTGATCTGGCCACTCCTCTTTCCTTCTATATCATAATAAAAAACTTTATGATGCAGGAGATTTCCACTCTGATCTGTCTCTGTCATTGCGATATGATCAAAGTTAACATCGATTCCGATCGTTCCATCTCCATAGTAATTGTTCATATCTTCCGGTTCTTTCGTCAGGATACAGCGGATCTGCCAGGCAGTTCCACAGTCTACGATCTCCCATGCGATCGCACCTTTTCGTTCTTGTAACCAGGTTTCGATCCATTCCTGCCCGTAAGGGAATGTGACATTTGGAAAACAGATCCTGTTTCCATCCCAGTCCGTCATACTCCGATACTCTAATGTTTTTGTTTCAATATCATAATGGAAAACAAAATTTCCATATTTACAGTCTTTTCTGCCAGAGATCATCATTCTTTGATTCCTTCGTTTCTCTAATGCTCGGTGTCGTTCTGGAATCGCCCGGTTCTTTGTCAGCCTCTTTCCACCAAACTTTACCTTGAGAGGGTGATCTTTGAATCTTTGTTGTTTAACCTCCAGTCGTTTCAGTTTATGCTCCATATTCGCGATCTGTGTCTTTAACTGCCGAAGCTTTCGATCCAGCCATTGATGTTCGAACAGATACAGTGTTTCATAGGTCCATATCCTTTGGAAGAACTGCATTGTCACACTGCCATCTTTTTCATACTTGATGTTTGCAGATCCTTTCAGTGATTTCTTTGGATCTTTTGTATGCTTGATGATCGATTCCTTGATCTTCAACAGCTTCTTGCGATATTTTTTCTTCTTACGGAGAACCTTTTGGATTGCTTTCATATCATCTTTGGCATCGTCAATATACAACTTCGTCAGTTCCTGTCCGGATTTGATGAGTGCTCTAGCGTTTCCAATAGCGGAATTAATGAAGTAATCCTTACATCCGTATATGTCCTTCAACTTCAGCTGATGAGATAGCTCTTTTCCGTCATCTTTCAAGAACTTCCGATCCTGTCTCTGCCATAAAAAAGAAGTGCGTTTCATGGAATTGAATGCGAAAAGATCCTGCAAGATCCGTTCGTTATTTTCTTGCCGTAGATCCGTCTTTTTAATATATCTTGATGTGAGACATTTCTTCATCTTCGTACTCCTTTCTTAGCCTTCTACTATAAATATGAGATATTTTTGAAAGAATATTTTTCACATATAAAGATTCTTGCTTTTTAAAAGAAAACGGGCGAGAATCCTCCCGCCCTGGCATTCATCCACCAGCTATTCCTATCCTAAGAATGACAACTGGTTTTCTTCCATTTCTTTTTTTCATCATTCTTCACACAATCAAACTCCTTTTTTACCATTTTTAAACACATATATACATACTGCTGGCACCAAAACTGTTACAATTAACAAGGATTCAACCAAATACGCAAGACCCAAAAAATCATTTGAACGATATGTTTTAACAGCATAATTCAAAAGTTTAAGTTTTAATCCCATTTTTGTATTAGCATCTTTCACATAGTACTCTGCATCTGGATATAAAGAGTCATATTTTCCAGGCTTTACAAAAGTTTTTCCATGTATATATGCGTTTGTTTTTAATTTCTTATCGAAATGCATATAGTTTGAAATTACCGTTTGCCCTTTATAATCTTTTATTCCGTATTCCTGTTTGTCTGCATATTTTCCATTGATAAACACCTTATCTTGTATCTGTTTCCATACTGATTTTTTAATGTTAGTTAATTCATCCTTAGAAAATTTCTTTGGAGTAACATATAAAGTATTACTTTCAATTTCCGCATCCATTCGTCCGTTAGTAGACTGATATACCACATTACATACTTTCTGGTACATTGTGAATTTATCACAATCAGCAATATATTTATTGTATACTTCTTCATTTGCATAACCTGTAATTGTATAATGCCTATTTGAACTGCTTTGTGAACTACTCCCACCTAAAGAGGTCGGAGCTTCCTGCTTCATTCACCGCGGTTATTGTCACATCTTCAAGGAACTGATAAAGCGCCTCGAAGCAGTTTTCCCCCAGAGTCCACAGGCTTTTCCGATCAGTCTTCCTGATCCCACGATCGGGCCGTTCCGTCCCTACGTTTGTTCTTTTTTTTATTCTTAGGCTGCTTTCATCTCTTCATAGAGGATCCGAAGTCCCTCGATCAGGATATTGATCGCAGCGTTTTCATCACGATCATGTTCTGTTCCACAAACAGGACAGATCCAGGAATGAACGTTCAGGTTCTTGACTTTCTTGTTCTTGTATCCGCAAACATTGCATAACTGACTGGAAGGGAACCACTTGTCGATCACAACAAGCTTTCCGCCTTTCCGTTTCAGTTTGTATGCCAGCATGACCTGGAACATCCCAAATCCATTATCCATGGTCGCCTTGCCATTTCCAAAACCCTTGTTCGCCATTGCCCTCATGTTGAGATCTTCTACCATGATGTAGTCGTACTGCTTGGTAATCGCAGTGGACAGTTTCTGTAGATAATCTCTTCTCTGGTTTGCAACATGAACATATAGTTTCGCGACTTTTCGTAACTGTTTCTCATAATTCTTGCTGCCCTTTTCTTTGTTCTTGAGCTTTTTCTGAAGTTTAGCCAGACGTTTCTGCGCTTTTCGGAAGAACTTTGGCATTCCGGCAAGATCTCCGTTACTGTCTTTGTATAATCCGTCAGATTTGTAATCCAATCCCAAAACACGGGATTCATCGACCGGCAGTCTTTCTGGATCTTCTGCATCTTTTTCACATAAGACAGAGATATAATAAGAACCATCTCGTTTCTGTGAAACTGTTGCAGACTTGATCGTCCATCCTTCTTCTGGCGTGCAGTGAAGGACCGCACGGATCACTCCGATCTTTGGCAGCTTGATCCCACTCTCTGCCAGAGTAACGGTTCCTTTCTGATTATTGGTCGTATAGGAGTTTTTACACCGTTTTTTTGCCTTGAACTTTGGAACACCGAATGCCTTTGGATTCTCGATATGATCCTTGATCGCTTTGTTCTGCTGTTTCTGCACATTGGAAAGTGCCAGACTATCCACTTCCTTTAGATACGGATACGCTTCCTTATACTGTGCCGGCTGCGGATACAGACTCTTTCCAGTATCTTTATAATACTGATTCCGGTCTGCGAGCATCAGATTCCAGATCTTCCGGCAGCACCCAAAACACTTCGCAAAGAAGACCCGCTGTTCCTCGGTCGGATAAACGCGGTACTTATATGCTTTTTGTTGCATCAGCTCTCTTCTCCTTTCTCATAAATATCTTTCTACGATAAATATGAGAGATTTCGGAGAAAAAAACTTTTCACATATAAGAAAACCGGATTCATCCCACTGCCTACAGAGGCAGGGGAATTCTCCGGAATTTTGTTAAATCTCTTTCTTTAAATATACTAAATTATATTTATCATCGAGCTCTCCTAATATTTGTGGAGAATGCGTTGTTATTATAAATTGTATATTAGGGAACGTCTCTTTCAAAACTCCCAAAACTTTTCTTTGCCATGAAGTATGCATATGCAACTCTAATTCATCGATCAACACTACTCCTGTGCCTTCTAATGGATTTTCTCTTCCAGGATTCGCCAATGCCATTCTTCTAGCTAAATCGCCAAATAGTGAAATAGTACATTTCTCTCCATCTGACAATTGATTTATTTTAAAGTTTCTTCCATTTTTTGTAACTTTCATAGAAAGAGATTTTCTTTCAATATGAATATCTTCAAAACCATCTAGCATTGCCAGCATTGCTTTTTTAACTACTTTCAAACTTCTATCTTCGTATCCCATATTATTATTTCTTACTTTTGCTTGATTCTCAATATCTTCCTGATTTCTAAACCATTTAAATAAATTTCTAAAATCTATTGTACTTTTAATTGCTTTATCAAATGCATCTAATTTTTCAAATTGTTCTTTCGGTGCTCTTACAGGCACATCTAATACAATTCTATTTACTCCGTAATTTGCAAAAATCGGCATATTTTTATCATCTGTTTCTTCAATCCAATTACCTTCTCCATCATCATATCCTTTTACAATATAATTATTTTCAATTTTTTCAACCAATTCTTTTAATTGATTAGGATTATTATTCCTTCCATTCGCTCTATCAAAAGAACGGCTATATTCTTTTTCCTCTCCATCCTCAAAAACAAATTTTGCTTCAATTGTTGCTTTTGACTTTCCGTAACTAATATCATCTTTATCAAATTCTGTTGTTTTCTTCTTAGTTAATTTTGCAATAATATTGGCATATAATAAATCAATTGCTTTAAGAATTGTAGATTTTCCAACACCATTTATTCCAAATATGACCGTTGTTTTTTGATCTAATGAAAATTCTATATTATCCATTCCTTTAAAATTATTTAATGTAATAGATTTCAGTTTCATATAATATACCTCTCATAGATTATCTTAATCTTTTTTCTTGATTTTCTTTAAATTCGCAAAGTAAATATGCATATAGTTTGTAAGTTTCGCAGAATTTTCTACCGTAGCGCCCAAATACTTTTATCTCAAAAAATATTTTTCTAATTTATTTTCATAATGAAAAAGATTATCTTTGGAATGATATAAAAAGAAAAGCTTAAAGAGCCAATAAAAAACAACATACAAACAACAAATGTAGATATACTGATTGACATGGAAGAAAAATCAAGATATGAAGCAATTCTATGATACAAAAAGATTTCAAAACTTACATCTGCAAACCATATTAAAAAAAGTACATATACTCCTCTCACGAGATTCCATATTTCGCACAGATATTCAAGTTCAGGATTTTTCTTTTTTTTCTTTAAAACGAACATCCACAATATCAGATCTGGAACTGTTGAAAATATTATCTTTGCAGTAATTCCAAATGTAATCAGTATCATGAGTCCAGAAAAATTCATTTCCAACAAATTACTCATTGCACAAAATTTTGAAAAACACTTTTGCACAATTCCAAAACACCATATCTCTTTTATGATGATCACATCACTACAGAAAATGAACATAGCTGCAATAATGTGTTTTGCAAGTTCATCCAGATTAATATCATTTTGCTGCACTGAAATACCTCCTTATTGCATTTGTCGTGATCTCATTAATTTGGTATGGATTATAAGCATCCTTCCAAGGCCTCTGACAAAGAGTCAATGATACAAGATCCGTTGCTGCATAATCAGCAAACTTATCAATCACTCTGTCTATGAGTTTTTTGTCATCTTCATCTATAACATCATCATGATACTGCACTCTATAGGAATTCCAAATGTTGTCTTTATCGATTACCATATAGGATTCGATCATTGGAATATCACAACTGCCATATTGAGCCCATTCCTGATATGCTTCAGGAACAACAGGTCCGAAATCCCATGCTTCGATTTTTTCATGAAAGCAAGGAGCATGATCTTTTTTCTCTAACATGAAATATGCCTGTACAAAATATAATAGTTTTTGAAGCTTCAAATTAGAAACACCATAATCTTCTTTTTCACTATAATTTATAATATGACGACAAACATCTAATACATCGTAGATCATTACCGTAAGCTCCTTTCAATTTCTTTTTTTATTAAACGAAAACAAGCTGCTTCTTCAGATTCATGATCATTTATCCCATTTCTTTCCAACATGTCATCCAATTCTTCTTCAGACATGTTTTCAAAGAATTTTTCTATTTTTTCTTTTCTCTTCTTTCTTGATTCCACAATGCATCTCCTCTAACAACACAACATCCTTTTAAGATATTAACTAGCTCCCTCCTACCACTTTTCTATCGCAAATCTCTTAACAGCTCATTGATCTCAGCTTTTTCTTTATAGTAGCTATCTGATCTTTTGATCCGATCGACAACCAGAATTTTTCTTCTTTTGTTTTTAATGATAATCTGATCTTTTGTTACAATTTCTTCCCAACCTGTTACCATCAGGATTCCTGTTACCATTCCAACATACCTTGTATATTCCGGATCACCAAATGCTGTTGGAGAATTTCGCTCATAATAGTTTTCACGTTTTGATAAGGCTATGTACAGCCAATACAAACAACGCATGTAGTCTGATGGATTTTTCTCATAATCTGTAAAGATATATGTTTCTGTAACATCAGGTAACAAATTATCTTCTGACATGACCATATAGCATTTTGCCATATGTATTCTCCTTTCTTTTGTTATTTCATTCGTTTTCTACTACAAATATGAAAGATTTCTGCAAAAAAGATTTTCATATATAAAAAATAGACTCATCTCCTGCTTGTAAAACAAGAGACAAGTCTGCAAAATTACCGATATTCTGAATAATACTGATCCAGATGATTTATAATTTTCTGTACATTCATTAAGCGATCTAAATCATTCTCATAACGTTCACAAATACTTTGAAATCTTTTCATATATCCAATATACTCGCCTTTTCCATTGATGCAAAGATCAGCTAACCACATTAATTCCTGATCTCTACTTGGATCTTTTATATATTTCCCATGATAGCGGATCAGATCACAAAAATCTTTAGATATTCCAGCAACTTCTAGCAGCTCTGCTCCTTTTCTTCCATGATCTTCTCCTGTTGGATTTTCATAATATCCAATGTCATGCAGTAATCCAACAAGATACAAAGACTGGGATCGAAAATTATCAAAATAATTGATTCTTGCAAATGAATACAAAAAATTAGCAACTCCTTTGCTATGTTCGATCCGATATTCCGGCAGATTCTGCATATATTTAGATCCTTCTTTATAAAGAAGATAGTCTTTTACATTCGGAACCATCGTCTCTGCTTTTTCTGAATATTCCATCAGAAGCAGCTCTCTCATGTGCATACAGAAGAGATAGTATCTAACAGAGCATGCATGCATTGTATAATCGTACTTTTTGCAATCATCACAAGATTTCCTAATATGATCCGCAGCTTCTTTTTTACTGTTAATCTCAATTTGTTTCCCATCTGGTCTTAAAAAATTCATATTATTTCCTTTCTTATAAGTACATCGTCCCATCTTCTAGCACAATGCCTTTATATCTTATCTTCCATCCGATTTCTTTAAAGAATCTTAATGCTTCATCAGCTTTTTCTTTCAATTCCTTTGCTTCTTCTTGTTCTTTATCGAAGACTAATTTTTCCTTTTCGTATTTCTCTTTCGCAGCTTCATATTCATTGTAATTTTCATTTAATCGATCAAACAATCCTGTTTTCATGTAATATACCGTTGTAATACACTGTTTACAGAATACAAAAGGATTTGTTCTTTTCCCCTTTCTTCTTTCGTAATATGTATTGAACATCAGGTAATTAATTTGTAAAAATCCTTTCATACTCTTATGGCGATAAAAGTCGATCAATTCCTCTCTCATTTTGGATGCAGTATCCCAAATCTCTGGATGTACAGGGAAAGATGGATGCATCACATGTTCTGCATGATATCGAACAATGATCTCCGAAGAATATCGAAAAGGAGCACTGAACTGAATACTGTATTTTTCTGTTGCATATGTAATGTATTCGTCAGTGATCTCCTTTGTGCAATCTTGAAAAAGCTCATTGTCTTTATAATATTCATCAATAAAAACAGACATCAAATCAAGCAGTTCTGATATAGGATATTGAGGTTCTCGAACAATAAATTCCTCATCACACATCAGAGCGATCGCTGATTTTGGGTTTTTTGATAATTGAATTCTTTCTAACAACAGATCGTATTGTTTTACGACTGACTGTTTCTTTTTATTGATATATTCATACAATTCATCATTCATATTGACCACCTCATAATTATAAATCCTTTAATCTTGGAAGATAGGAAGATATTAGTTCTGATTTTGCTTTGATGCTATTACTAGGAATCCATTTTGCGCTGCCAAGTTGAATCTTCATATGGCAGCATGGACAAATGATTTTCCTTGAAAACTCTATATTTTCCTTATTGAAAAGTTTCGTAGTATATTCAACATCGTTCTCAACATATTTCACAAGGTTTCTACAGTTTTCACACTGAACAACTGGATCATTCGATTTTCCAACAACTTCAACCATATATCCCAACCTCATTTCAAAATTTTTCTTTCAATATAAATATGAGATATTTTCGATGAATTATTTTTCATATATAAAAAACAAATTTTGTTGATTTTTATTGATGCCGCTATTCTATTATTACTATCTTTTTCCCACAATAAGGACAGTATTTTAATTTGTCCGTATCTGATGGGATTCGCCAGTAAGGATTATTTGCATCGTGTTCTCTTGGACAAATTGTTCGATAATCGTATTTTATCCATTCACAGTATTTTTCCATTATTTTCTCCTTTATATAAAACTGCCAAAAAATCAATCATTATTGACTTCATATCTCAAATTTTCCAGATACTGTACAACATCTGCAGATTCTCGATAGATTCTTTCCATGTTATCATTCACGTTTTCAACAGTTACTTTTTCATCGTTTTTCTCCATGAAATAAAAATCTGTCTGATCAGCAATTCCATATTTTACAGAGAATAAGTCTAATGCATCAATCAGATAGTGACTGTGTGTTGTAATCACAACATAAATACCCATTTTTTCTCGTAGCAATACTAACAACTCTGCAAATTTTACTTGCAATTCAGGATCTAAGTAAGCATCTGAATTTTCAATGATCAGAGTGCTTTTAGATTTTAACTTTCCTTCCTCAAGAAGCCTCTGTAGAATGATGAATAATTGAATTCCTGGTGCAATATTCGGACATTTCATGGGTTCTGGATAATCTTCTTTTTCTAAGGAAATATTGATCCTTCCAGTTACCGGAACAATTCCTCTGCATGTTGTTTTATATAATGCTGGAGATATTACATAATCCGTATGAATCACTTCATGAAAGATAGAATCTATTTCTTTTAGAACAGTTTCTTTCATCTGATTAATGACGATTTTTTTTATTTGAGATTCATCATCGTGCTGCAATGATTTAATCATATGTTTTTCGGAAAGATTTATATTCGCTTCTATATTAAGATCAACATTTGTGAGATTAAGAATATTTGGATTACTTAATAAGAAAGCATCATGATTAATTTCAGCTTTATGAGTAAATTTAACATCCCCGGCATATTCAAATTTTACGCAAGTCTGTCTGCAACAGTTATCTTCAAAAACAATTTCTGAAAATTCAGATTCGTTATCTAAAGAATTAATCTGTCCCGAAAATAATTGTCTAAAAATATCATAAATGCTTTCCTGTCCAAGTAGATCACGGTTAATATATTTTAAGTTGCGTTTTTCCATATGATATAAATCAGTTAATCTTGTTTTCAACATATCATCTGATGTAGTATCGATTGATTTTTGTATCTTCTTTATGTATTTTCCTTTTTTAGTTATAGCTTCCGCAACCTGATCATCAAAATCATACAATCCATGGATAATACTAAAAAGTGCTTTTGCGATATATTCTTTTCTTGTATCTGTTTTTCCTGTTAAAACTGTTAATCCATTGAGATTGATTTCGGCATTTTCGATATTGGCAAAATTCTTTAACTTTACTTTCATGTGTTTCTCCTTGTTTACGTTATTTTTTAATGATCTGTGCAATCTCATCCATACTTAATTCAGGATGATTCCCTTTTACTGTATAAGACTCAATTAATCCATTTCGTACCTGATCATTCAAATCATGAATTGCCTCTTCGATTGTCTTAAATCTGCTTGAACAAATACGTTCTCTTGTCAAATTGACGAATGAGTATGTTTCATCTGTTTCATTTTTAAAAATGACAACTATGGATTCTTTACCGTTATGTTCTTTAACAATAAATCGGAGTGATCCTGATTCTTTATTATTGTTAGGCTTATCCGGCTTTAAATTTTTCTCTTCTTCCAGATACAACACATAATCCATCCTAGACCATCCACCACTAGCATATACTTCTTTAATTTTATAATCTTGATACACATTATTTGATTCGCTTGCTAATTTACCATAACTATATTCAAAAGAATCAATAGTATTAGATCCTCTTTTGACTTCAAATATACCCCATTCGTTTGCATAATTTTTTAGTACAGTATTAATAAATTCTTCAATCGTATATTCTCTGTCAAGTTTGACATCATATCCACAAGTACAATCTCCACCAACTGGCGTGTTTTGTATTAATTTAAACATCTATGTCACCTACTTTCTTAAATTATTATCCTTTAACAATCTCTTCAATTTCTTTCATATTCAACTCTGAACAATTACTTTTCAACTCGTTCCATTTATAATCTCCAAGATCATTATGATTTGGATATAAAGTATCCATTAACTGGCACAAAATATCATCATAATCTGGTGCGGATTCTTTATCAAATGGAAAATCTGGCCGGAACAACTCTACAGAAGTATCATAAAGATTTACCATGAATCCATGATCAGGACAAAAATATTCTGGACCGGTTGCCTTTTTCCAAAGGCGATGTCTTTCTTCCCAGTCCTTTTCTGAAATCGTTTCTGGTCGATCAATATTATCCCAATATTGAAAATCACTTAAATACTTTTGCTGTTCCAAAACTGGCACAACATATTGATTTCCACCATAAATACAAAGAATTTTCTCTTCTACTGCAAACAGATACAGAACAGCTCGACAATTTGGATCCAAACTTTGTCCCAAGTTATCTCCCATTGCATTTCTAACTTTACTTCGAATATATAAAACGATATTTTTGTACAATGATTTCCATTGACATTTCATGGTATTTCGCAGCCATGTTTTCTTATCATAATCTGTTTCCTTCTTTAACATTTCCAAGATTTCATCACAATAAAGGTGTTCTCTCAGATAGTAATAATACAAGAATTTTTCTAACACACACTTATGCAGCTGAGCATCAATCGGTTTTCTTACTTCTTTTTTCAAAGAATCCATCATTTTGATCAATTCTTGCATCGTGTAATTACGATCAAAGATAAAAGCATTATAGATTCCAAAACTCATTTCTTTCTCCTTTCTTTTTTTATTTTTCTCTAATTTCCCTCCTTATGCATCAATGATCGTGTATTCTACATCTGCGTTACTCAGATTAAAATCACACAAAACACCATCATCGTCAAGTTGCAATTCCGTAAAAACAGGATTTTCGGCTATTTCATCTTCGATAAAAAACTGTACTGCTGACAATTCAGCTCCTATAATCTCACTGATCTTTCCATTAGCATATTCTCCATCAAATTTGATTCCTATTAATCGCCCTGAAAATGGTCGATATCCATCTTCATCTGGAATATCATCGAACCCAATTTCTGAATCATCCCAATCCAACACAATTGTTTTTCCATTACTACACTTTACAATTTCAATAAAATCTACGGAAATTGAATCCGCACTTGTTTTTACTTTTCCTTTAAAATAACATCGCATAAATTTTCTCCTTTTTTCTTATTTCCAAAAACCTAACTCACGAAGACTAACGAAATTTTCTTTTGCAATGATCGCATGATCCAAAAGGTCGATTCCCATAAGATCTGTACATTCTATAATTCTTTTAGTTGTCTCCTTTCTTATTTTCCCAACTCAATTCCACAAATTTCTCTCGCCAATTCTCTGACAGCAACACGTTCTTTCCATACTGAGTCATCATCATCTTCATCAACAGAAACGTCATTGTTATATAAGAATTTCAGCAAGTCTTCCAATGTATGGATATTCTTCTTAACCTCATTTACTTCAAAACGAAATCTCTGTTTTAGAATATCTAATGCTTCTTCCTCTGTATGATACAAATTTTCAGGAAAAACATGATATTCTCTTGCAAATATTCCATGCCCACAATGGATCACTGCGAATTTTCTTTTTTGATCTATGGATTGTTCAAATCTGATGATCACTCCATGAGATTCATAATAATTCAGATTATAAGGAGAAAAATACACCTCATCTCCTACTTTGAATTCATACATTTTAATTCCACCTTTCTTAGATACTGCAATGGGATGCAATTCACATCTCCATATTTCTTAAAGACATCTTCTTCTCCAAGAAATACAATTTCTGCTTTCTTAGGATTCTGTGCATCTATCCGGATGAAATATCCTATTTTACCATCGAAAAATCCATCATGAGACCCATCATCAACTTTTACTATATCTCCAAATTTGAAATTACACATTTTTACAACTCCTTTTCAATCGTGATCACTTGTTTCTTACTACAAATATGAGAGAAAAAGTATTTTATGTTTTTCACATATAAGAAAAATAATTGATTTATAATCGTTTAAATATACATACATTGATTTTAAATCATTTTTATGATATAATTAACTCATAAAAGGAGTTGAAGATTATGTCTAATATTGGAGAAAGAATCAAGAAAAGACGAAAAAAACTTGGAATGACACAAGAAGATTTATCTAATAAACTGGGTTATAAAAGCAAAACAACGATTGCAAAAATTGAAAACGGGACAAATGATATCATGCAGAATCGAGTGATAGATTTTGCAAAAGCATTACACACAACTCCTGCTTATTTAATGGGATATTCTGATTTAAATGCACCTAATGATATTTCAGCCAAATTACAGGAATTAATTGATCAGTTACAGGATAGAGAAAATTTGCAATTTGATCAAAAGCCAATGGATAACATGACACGAGAATTATTAAGGATGAATTTAGAAAACACATTGGCAGTTACAAGATTAAATAATGGAAAAGATATAAATGAATCAGATTCCAAAAGTCGGAAAGGGGGAGTATCCCAAAGTTTGTGTAAACCTTCAAACTGATGTAAGATAATATTACTCAGTTTGGAGGTTTTTTTATGGGAAGAAGAAAAGGAGACACACCACAAAAAGCAGCATTAAGACAATTAATGCAAGGATATTTAAAGGACAATGATATCAGTGTAAAAAATGGAACAGATGTTAATGCAATCATGCGTGATATGATGTCAGTGATCCTTGAAGGTGCTCTGGATGAAGAACTTAATGAGGAACTAGGTTATTCCAGATATGATTATCGTAATAAAGATACCAATAACAGTCGCAATGGTCATTCTGGGAAAACCATGCATACCAGTTATGGGGATATGGAAATCGCTGTTCCTCGTGATCGTAATGGCGAATATGAACCCAGATTAATCAAAAAATATCAGAATACTGTTACCCAAGACATGGAGGAAAAGATTCTCTCCATGTATGCAAAAGGCATGACGACCGGAGATATTGAATCTCACATGAAAGAACTCTACGACATTGATATATCAGACAGTACGATCAGCAGGATTACAGATAAGATCCTTCCGATCGTAAAAGAATGGCAGGAAAGACCTTTGGAAGAAGTCTATGCAGTTGTTTATATGGATGCAATCCACTATCATGTGCGAAGTGAAGGCCGAATTGTAAAACGTGCTGTTTATATCGCTCTTGGGGTCAACATGGATGGTAAAAAAGAAGTCCTTGGAATGTATGTGGGTGATAATGAAAGTGCTAAATTTTGGCTTTCTATCATCAATGGGCTGAAAAATCGTGGCGTTGAAGATATTCTGATCACATGTGTGGATGGACTGACAGGATTTCCACAGGCAATCGAAGCTGTATTTCCACAGACAGAGATACAACAGTGCATCATTCATCAGATACGAAATACCACAAGATATGTATCTTATAAAGACAATCGAAAAGTAATGGCTGACCTAAAGGCAGTCTATGCTGCACCAACGGAAGAGATCGCTTTAGAAAATCTTGAAGATTTCGGAGAAAAGTGGAACTCAAAATATCCAAAAATCTATAAATCATGGAGCGAACGCTGGGCAACACTGGCTACTTATTTTAAATATCCAGAACAGGTTAGAAAACTTATTTATACAACAAATGCCATCGAAGGATTCAATCGTCAGTTGCGAAAAGTGACAAAAAGCAAAACTGTATTTCCAACTGATGACAGCTTATTAAAAATGCTTTATTTGGCAACGATGGACATCACAAAAAAATGGACTGGTCGCAGAAGAGACTGGAGCCAGATCCGTGCACAATTAGATATATTTTTTGAAGAACGATTAGAAAAATATATGTATTAAAAATCTGTGTTTTTAGACAGGTTTATTTGACATGCCTAAAATCTTTTGTATAATGCAGATAAGGGCTATGAGTCAAAATTTGACTCATAACCCTCATAACTATTGATTAATCTTATATCAGTTTTTTGTGTTTACACAAAACTTGAAACAGTCTCCGGAAAGGCTCCGACACACTTCGTTTGAAGCACCTGGGATGATGGATACGCCGCCCATTTCGTAATCTGAATCGTATTGGCACATTTCTTTCTTTGAAGGTGTGTCTTCTTTTTATACAAAAAAGAACCCTGTTAAGAGTCCTTTTTCAAAATTTCAATTCCATTTGCTCATTGAAGATTATTCCTGTTAATGTAGGAACAACAACCTTTCTAGCGCCTGCTTCAATATGAGCAGATACTTTTTCTTTCAATGTGTAGAAGCCTGTACATTCAAGCACCATATCTATTCCAAGTCCTCCCCATGGAAGGTTTTTAGCATTAGCTTCAGCGTAGATTGGGATCTCTTTTCCATCAACTGTGATAAAGTTTTCACCAGCTTCTACTTTGTCAGCTAATGCATATGTTCCCTGTGAAGAATCGTATTTTAATAAGTGTGCAAGCATCTTTGGCGATGTTAAATCGTTGATTGCTACAACTTCATATTCTTCTGCTTTGAGCATTCTCCAAAATGCAAGACGTCCAATACGTCCAAATCCATTAATTGCTACTTTAACTGTCATCTTAAATTTCTCCCACATTTAGTCTTCTTATCTAAGTTCCAATCCCATCTCATTCTGCATCACAATTGCTTTTTCTCCTGAAACTTTTCTTGCAGCTGTTTTTCCATTTATCTTAGACAATGTATACACAGCAATGTCTTTCGTGATCTCTGGATCACATTTTAAGATTTTATCAATTGCTTCTTTATTATGAGATGTTAAAAATACCTGAATATTTAACTTTTTACAAGCTCGCAGGATCCATTGGAATGTTTTATCCATGGCAGCAGGATGAATGGATGTTTCAAAATTATCTAACAACAAAATCCCATTTTTAGCTTTTAGCGTCATAGCCATCAGAAATAATGCTCTTTTCATCCCATCTCCATACGCATTTAATGGAAAGTGTTTTCCTGAAGATTTTGTGATTGTCCAAGTGTAATGACCATAATTAGGTCCTGGTTGTTCTTCCTGTCTATATTCAAAACCAATAATATCATCATCGTATTCTTTCAATACTTCTACTGTTTCTTTATATAAATCAGGATATTCAAATATCTTTTTCAAATTTCGATCATATTCTAAGAATCGGTCTCTGTCTGATACAATAGGAATTCTTGTTTTTAACAAATTTCGTATTTCTGCATGAGCCCAAGTGCTCTCATCTATAGCTTTGATACTGACATTTAAATTTTTAGATTTAAGCCCAACTTCATATGTAATAATCTTCTCTTCAGAATTGATATCAAACAACTCCTGAAATTCTTCAAGATATGCATTTGTATACAGTATTTCTTTGTTACCTGCAAGCATATTTTGATGATCCCAATCCATAAAATTCCTGAAATTTTTCAACATCTCTAATACACTTGTTTTTCCACTATTATTTTTTCCTGTAAGGATATTAATTTGCGCAAGATCTTCCAGTTTCAATTCTTTTATGCCTCGGAATGTTTCAATATGTATATTTTCAATGATTGTCATTTTTGCTCCTTTCTTCCTACAATTCCACATCAGATGAAATGATCACAACTAGTTCCTTATTGTTTTCAAACTCTTCCTGATCGATATCTACAGAATACGGATTTTTTCTAGGATGAGCAATTAGCACACTTACTCTTTCTTTGTCATCCTCAGAAAAATATCCAAGTCGTCCAAAATATTCGCCTTTACTCATTACTTCTAAAAGGTCTGGTCGATTATGATACTTATCGGGCTGAATGATCAGATAGGAATTGATATAATCCTCAGTTGATGCACCAACTGATGCAAGATGCTGCTTAACGTTCCACATATTTTTATCTGAAATATGGAAGCGATACTGAAATTTATTTTTTTTACTCATTTTTTCCCTCCTCATATAGTTTTTCCCAATCGACATCTTCAATATCATCTTCGCAAATATCAAGATTCATTACTTTCGAAAAATTCCTGTGTCGCTTGATGATTTCAAATGCTTCTTTTTTACTTGTTGCATTGACAAAAAAGTACATATTTGCCTTATCCCAAAGATTCAATCGGTAGAATTTTTTCTCAACTCTGTTACAACCCAAAATCTTATCGTATATTTCAACAATCTTTTTATCTGTCATCTCTTCAAAATCGCAATCTACAATCCCAAACTCATCTTTTATAGGACAATAATTACAAGTTTCCCGATTATGACAGACTTCATTTAACTCTAATCGCATATTTGGGGTATCAAAACCATTCGTTGATTCATCCTCTATATTCAAGATCTTTTCAGCAACTTTATATTGATCAGGAGCCGATAATCTTTTATATGCCTCCAAGATTTCTTCTACTTTGTCCATGTTTTCTCCTTTCAAATTACGTGAAGCCTCACACGACTAAAGTCGCGTGCTTCCCATCAGCGCTTAGACGCGCATAACTCCTTTAGGGAGCGGGAACTACATTTCTACAGATATAGTCTAAACTCAGATAACTTATGCCACAGAGGACACAAGCTCCGCATTCAAACGAATTAAAGTAGACCATGTGCAGGTGCTTCTCTTAGCGGCCTGAGGAACTTCTGCCTCAAGTGCTAACCTCTCCTTCTCAGGCAAGGATTTTAAGATCTCCCGGATAAAATACCGGGCTC
>OFSC01000546.1_pt1 | contig 30733 bp, 19 predicted proteins | sample 1543201 | NCBI WGS metagenome assembly OFSC01 (sample SAMN04209228, study PRJEB22552) | human gut metagenome | biome: gut; material: feces | host: Homo sapiens | place: USA: Oklahoma
AGGGTGGATAGAGGGACTCGAACCCTCGGCCTCCAGAGCCACAATCTGGCGCGCTAGCCAACTGCGCCATACCCACCATATAATATAAAAATGTGCCCGAAGGGATTCGAACCCCCGACCCACGGCTTAGAAGGCCGTTGCTCTATCCAGCTGAGCTACAGACTCATATTCATTTTGCGATTCTGACCGTTTTATCCGGCACTGTAACCATTCCCGCATCTGACCTCTCAGCCAACTGCTTGTCTGTCTCATCGACAGCAAAGATAGTATATAACATTTGAAAAAGAATGTCAACAGGAAATTTCATATTTTTTAAAATAATTTCAAAAATTCATTTCTTTTGACTTTCCCCCTATTTTTCCACCTCTTCCTGCTCGTATGACAGGAAGTCCGCCAGAAATCCCTTTTCCCGCAGCGCTGCCTCGATCTCGTCGAGAATCTCCTCCTGATCGGCAGCCACGTGATGGAAATGATAGCCCGATGTCACGTTTAAAAGCGGCGTGGATCGCCCAGTCCGGATATTTTCCACAAATGCCTCAACATCGCGGCGGCTGCGGATATTTAACGGCGCCGATACCTTTCCATAGATGCGGTGGTTGACCATGACATCCAGCACCTCGCCGCCCAGATCAACAATCGTATTCAGCTCTTCGCGCGTCTGCTCGGTCGTATGGCACATTTTAAAGAGGCGTTCCGTCTGGTGCGGCACCTCCAGCACATAACCGCGGGCAGTCGCAAGGACAGGGTGTCCCTCGGTACGCAGAAGCGCGATATCCTGCACCACCACCTGACGGCTCACGCCGACTGCCCGCCCCAGCGCCCCGCCGGAAAGCGGTGTGGATGACTGTCCCAGCATTTCCAGTATTTTCTTTCTCCGCTGCACTCCTGTCATCGTTGTTTCCATCCTGTTTTCCCTGTCCTTTCTTAGTTTTTAAATTTTTATAATGCCCGCAGATGTTTGAGGCTCAGATCCAGAATTGGTGCCGAGTGCGTCAGCGCGCCGCTGGACACATAATCTACACCTAATTTCGTGATCGTTGCGATATTTTCCTTCGTCATATTTCCGGAACACTCCGTCTCGGCGCGTCCGTCGATGATGCGGATCGCCTCCGCCATCTCGTCCGGGGTCATATTATCCAGCATGATAATATCAGCGCCCGCTTCCACTGCCTCGCGCACCATATCGAGATTTTCTGTCTCCACCTCGATCTTGCGGACAAATGGGGCATATTTCTTCGCCGCCTCAACCGCCGCCTTAACTCCGCCGGCTGCGTCGATATGGTTATCCTTGAGCATCACGCCGTCCGATAAGTTGTAACGGTGGTTGCTGCCGCCGCCAACCTTGACCGCATATTTTTCAAATATACGCATACACGGGGTCGTCTTGCGCGTATCTAAAAGCGTCGTCTTCGTTCCTTCTAAAAGCTTCGCCACCTGATTCGTATAGGTCGCAATGCCGCTCATCCGCTGTAAATAGTTGAGCGCCGTCCGCTCGCCGGAAAGAAGCACCCGGATGTCGCCGGTGATCACGCCTAAAAACTGCCCTTTTGTGACGGTATCCCCGTCTTTTACCTCAAATTTTGTCTCGGTCGCCTCGTCCAGAAGTTTAAACACGCGCTCAAACACCTGTAAACCGGCGATAATACCGTCTGCCTTGGCTAAGAGCTGTACCTCGCCCTTGCGGTATTCCGGCATGACCGCGTTCGTCGAAACGTCCTCACTGTTGATATCTTCCTTTAACGCCATGCGGATATACTCATCCGCAACAAGCTGCATCGTAATTGGATTCATACTCTTCGTCCTCCCGTCCGGCGATCTTGCCTGCCGCTCTCTCTGCAAATACAAGGCTTTCCAGCAGACTGTTGCTGGCAAGCCGGTTCTTTCCGTGTACGCCGTTGCAGCTCGTCTCACCAACCGCATACAGGTGGTCCATCGTCGTCTCGGAGAAATGATCAACATAGATACCGCCCATAAAATAATGCTGCGCCGGTACGACCGGAGCCGGTTCCTTCGTGATATCGTAGCCCTCTTTTAAGCACTCCTCATAAATGTGCGGAAAATGGTTCCGGATCGTCTCCTCCGGAACTGCCTTAAACGACAGCCATACATGATCGCTGCCCTCTTTTTCCATCTCTTTCTCGATCGCCTGCGTCACCACATCACGCGGCAGAAGCTCATCGACAAAGCGCTCGCCCTTTCCATTTAACAGAACTGCCCCCTCGCCGCGGGTCGATTCTGAAATCAGGAAGCTGCGTCCCGGCTTCTTGCTGTACAGGCTGGTCGGATGAATCTGGACATAATCGAGATGCTCCAGACGCACGCCGTGTTTCTTTGCTACATCCAGTCCATCGCCCGTCAGGCTCGGGAAGTTCGTCGAATGCTTGTAAAGCCCGCCGATGCCGCCGGTCGCCAGAACCGTGTCTTTCGCATGGAGCTTTAAAATATCGCCGGCGGCATTCTTTGCCAGAATGCCGGTGCAGATACCATTTTCAACCAAAATATCTGTCATAACGGTATATTCCCGGATTTCTACATTCGGAAGTTCTTTTACACGCGTCTGCAGGGTCGTCGTGATCTCTTTTCCCGTGATGTCCTCATGGAAACAGATACGCGGCTGCGAATGCGCGCCCTCCTTTGTATATTTTAAACTGCCATCTGGATTTTTGTCAAACCCTACGCCTAATTTCAGCAGATTATTTATCACATCCCGGCTGGAGCGGATCATGATATCCACACTCTCCTTGCGGTTCTCGTAGTGTCCCGCGCGCATCGTGTCCTCAAAATACGCATCATAATCCGTCTCATCCCGCAGCACGCAGATACCTCCCTGCGCCAGCATGGAATCACAGCTCTCTATATCTTCCTTGCAAATCATTAAGATCCGGTCTTCCGACGGCAGGTTTAAAGCGGTGTACAGACCGCCTACGCCACACCCGACGATGACCACATCATAATTTTCCTCCCGGACCATTTTGTTGCCTTCCTTTCTATACCATAAGTTTGCACTTATCTTTTTATCCCGCAGATAGTTCAGCCTTCAACTCGCAGAATACTATCTGCCACTCTATGCTCCTATCGCAAACAGAGTTCTCTTTCAATCCAAAACTTCATTTGTGCATCCGCACCAGTATAGCACATATTATTTCATGTGACAAGACATATGTAATGATATTTTGGGCGATTCTGTAAAAAACATATTACTATTCACGCATACGTGCCCAGTAACCAAAAAACTCCAGTTTCATTGACAGCCCACCATAAATCCATTAAAATACCTACTATAATAAGGTATTTTACCGAATTAAATTTAAGCATACGAAGAGAAGGTATTTTCATGAAAATCAATCACGTACACGCAGTCTATTTCAGCCCGACCGGCAACGCGAAAAAGGTTGTTACCACGCTGGCGCAGGCGATCGCTGACACACTCGGCGTCCCGATGGATTCCTATGATTTCACGCTGCCGGAAAGCCGCGAAAAAGTTCATACATACGGGGCAGACGATCTGCTCGTCATCGGCACCCCGGTCTACGCGGGACGCATCCCGAACAAGATGCTCCCATTTGTACAGACCCATTTTGAGGGAAATGGCGCGCTCGCCATTCCGGTGGCTGTCTTCGGAAACCGTAACTTCGACAATGGGCTCATCGAGCTTCGCAATGAATTAGAGGCGCACGGCTTCCACACCATTGCAGGTGCCGGTATCCCGACCGAGCACGTATTCAGCGACAAGCTGGCAACCGGACGTCCAGATGCAGATGATCTCGCACAGATCCATGCATTCGGCATCAAAGCAGCCGAAAAGGTCGCTTCCCTGACCGAAATCCCGGCTCCGATTGCCGTGCGCGGCGATGATCCGGTCGGACCATATTACACCCCGCTCGGCACCGACGGAAAACCGGCTGTCTTCCTGAAAGCCAAACCAGTCACCGATCCGGAAAAATGTACTGGCTGCGGCATCTGTGCAACAGTCTGTCCGATGGGATCCATCCCGGCAGATGCACCGGATACCTGCATCGGTATCTGCATTAAATGTCAGGCGTGCATCAAGATCTGCCCGGCTGGCGCGAAACACTTCGACAATGAGGCCTTTCTGTCCCACGTCGCGATGCTGGAGCAGAACTATACGCGCAGAAGTGAGGCGGAGTATTTTATTTAAAAAATATATTTTGACAAACGGCAGCTGCCAAACAGGAAGAGATACTTACTGTATCCACCTGTTTAGCAGCTGCCGTTTGATTTATATCTGTTCGATTTATACCTGTTTACAACGTTTCTGCGTCTTTATCATCACCGTTTTCTTTTAGTTTTTACGGTTCTCTTCTTCCTCCCGTCTGCCGCTCATCCATACATAAGCAGAGGCGATCAGTCCGAGTGTCAGCATCAGAGCCGATGTGTTTACTCCGTCCTCTCCTGTCTTCGGAAGTCCCTGTGCAGGAATGTTTTCAATCGGCACTTCCGCCGGCTGTTCCGGAAGCACCGGTTCTTCGGTGACTGTCCCCGGTCCCGCAGAGGTTGTCTTCTTTCCGCCAGAACTGGAACCGCCGCCTCCATGACCGCCGTGGCTTCCGCCACCCCCATGATCCGGAGTTGGATCTGGCTTCGGAGCTGTCTTTCCGTTGACAAAGTTTACTTTCAAAGTTTCGCCGCCTTTGATTGCGCCCATATAAACCACAGCGCTCTCCACGCCGGTGGCCGGGTTAATCACACTGCTCACCCCTTTTTCGGCTGTCATTTGCTGATACGATTCTTCATCGCAGATCACATAAATATTGGAATCCACCTTATATCCATCTGGCGCCGCCTTTTCCTGAAGGTAATAGACCACTCCCTCTAAAAGTGCATAATCAATATTCAGGGTTCCGTTGGTCGTCGAGACGGTATAATTTAACTCTTTGTTGTCCGGATCGTACTCAACCCAGCCATAATATCCATCTTTTACCAGTTTCTGGCTCTTCGTCCCATCTTTATTTTCTACCGTTTCGTAGACCGGATCCACATAAACACAGTATTTTGTCACATCCGTTGTCTTCTGATTTCCCTGTTCATCTGTCTCCGTCTTGCTGTCTATATACCAGAGATAGAACGAAGTCTGCCCCTCGCCCTCGTCATCTCCGAGCTGGCTGCCATCCGTATCTACCTTGGTCAGGTTGAAGGTGCCATCCTGCTGTTTGAGAACCATGGAACTGTACCAGTTCCAGGCGGTATTGTGATAATCATTATCCGCACGCGGACCATCAATATTGGTTGCCATCGTAAATGCCACCCAGGTGGCTTCTTCCGATGAGACGCCCGATTTTAAGAGTGCATTAAAATATGCATTTGCCTTATCCCATGCACCATCCGTTTCATTTAACTTATCCGCCATATAATCGCCGATCGTCATCTCACACCCATCCGTCGCCCAATTTCCATGACTATGACCGTGACCCAGATTTTCATTTTCCAGGAATTTTTTCATATCCTCCTGGCTGCCGACATTGAAGCTGAAAATATTCTGATAAAAATTATCATACTGACTGCTGGAATGAAGCAGCATCGGATCCAGCGATTTCAGGGATGCATTATCAGCCGCCCCCGATTTCGTCAGTTCATCCATAGCCGTCTCATTCTTCGAAAGCAGCTCCTCGATGGTCGCATAAGAAGTACCGTCTTTCTCGTTATAATATTTCAGGACCTCCTGTGCAAGCGTTGTATTATTTTTAGACAGATAATTTTTTACCGCCATCTGAATCCTCGAAGCAGATGGCTTGAGCGCATTTATCTCACTTCCGCGCACATAAGGCGCATAATAGTTACTTCCATCTGCCTTGATGGCATAATTATTCTTTCCAGATGACGGAACCAATTTTACTACGTATTTTCCAGATCCTTTCGGATTCTCCTCTACCTGCGCCTGATTAAACTCTCCATAATAGCAATCATATTTTTCTGAATATAAATAATATTTATTGCGAATCTTATAAACCGGCGTTCCGATTTTAATATCGTTCTTTGTCAGTTTCTGTGAATGGGAGGTTGTCAAATTTCCATCTTTGTCGATTCCATACTGCCACTGGGACTGCGTATCCTGAAGTGCCTTATCGACTAGATCTTCAATTACTCCGGTTGTACTCGCATTCTCAATGTCATACTTCGGTGAAAGAAAGCCTTTTGTATAATCTTCCGGCAGCTCCTGACCGTCAAATCCAGTCACACCTGTGTGATCCGAATTGCTCATATCCGGAGTCGATACCGTAAAGCTGTTATTTTTATACACGTAAGTGTGTTTGGAGCCATTTGTAAGATAGACATCAAACACGGTCGTACAGCCCGGTTCTTCATAGAGACTCGCTGTACCATTTACCGGATTATAAATGTATTCAACGCCGTCGAATGACTGGCGAATCGTTGAACCATAATACTGTGCATCATCCAGTTCCTTCGCGCCTTCTTCTGTCTTAAACCACTCATCAAACTGCTTCTTGCCAGCCGCATTGATCTCTTCCATCACCTTGCTCAGTTCAACCGTCTGATCGCCCTTGGCATCTTCTTTGATGTGAAACGTGATCTTAAATTTTCCTGCTTCCTTGTCATATATATAATCATAATTTTTCTCTTCCGCCGGAAGCGGTTTTACCTCGGTTTCTTGACCTCCCTCCGGCTGATTTTCGGATTCACCCTCTTTTTCCTGTTCATTCTGGTCATTCGACTCTCCTGCTGCCCCTGACTCCGGATTCGAGCCTTCGGCAGTATCGGCCTTTGTATCCGTTTTTGTGTCAGTTCCGGAATCCTATTCCTTATCTTTCGAATCCGACGGTGCACCCGGAATCATTTCTATGGTATCCGACTGGGCCGGACGTTCGATGGAATCATACGGATTGTCTGTCTTTCCATCTGTCTGTCCATCGTCATTTCCGCCTTCATTGTCATTTCCAGTTTCTTTTCCCTCATTAGCTGCATTTGCAGAAGCATCCCTTGTAACCGAAACACCATCCGTCTGTTTTCCGCTGTCTAAAATCGTCTTTTCGGTCCATTTCTCTGACTCCATCTTCTCCGGCTGACTTTCCGTTTTCGAGCCCTCCGCGGCATCCGCATAAGCAGTCGCCGTACCGAAGGAACTAAACGACAGCATCAGCGCCAGCAATACTGCTATCGGACGGCGCATCTGATTTTTATACTTCCGTCTCCGGCTCCTTCCCCTGATTTTTCTCTCTTCCATTCCTTTACCTCCCTTGATAGATCTATTTCCAGATGCAGTAGCGTATAAACATTTCTTTCCGGTCCGTTTCCATGTTATGTCTTTCTGTCTATCCAGTTACTGCATCATGGTAACGCATTTTGTTTTTCCACATCTGGAACATTCCCCATCTTATTCTGTGGCACTTTCGGTTCCAAAAGTGCCTACCCGTGAACAGTTACTATTCTGCCGCCTCATACGCATATAAAATTGTCCGGGCATTGTTAAATTCATAGCTACATGTCACAAATGAATACAAACGCACGATCGTCCCCTCGATCGGCGCGGACGCGCTCGCGCCCGCTGTCATCTGCTGAATATATGACGCAAATTCTTCTCCCGATGCAAACTCCGTTTTCCGTCGGATCGCATCCGGCGATGTGCAGACAGCCGCCAGGGCTTTTAAATGAATCTCCCGCTCCGGCGTATAAAGAATGATTTCTGAATGCTGATCGAAATAGCCCTGATCCTTGTATCTGGAAATGTCCTTAAACATACTTCCATTCTTCATGTGATGGCCGTACAGCACATTATGCAGAGACGAAAAATCTGCCCGATCGGCATAGTCCAGAAAAATCGTGCCCGCCGTGCTCTTCTGTCCGTTCAGGTCACGGTGCAGGTAATAATCATTGTCCTTCCCCTGAACCACCGGATAATTGATCTGCGTTCCCGGAATCTGAATCCAGGCAACGACGTCCGGATTCTGGGAATCCAGCACTGCGAAATCAATTGCTGACACATATTCTGTCTCCTTTATTGTATTTGTCTCATCTATCTCATTGTCCACTTCTGGCACTTTTTTCTCCGGCATTGTTTCTCCTGTCGTCCCTGCTTCCGACATTCCCACAACTTGAGCGGTCAGCTCTTCATGCGCCTTCTCCTGACGCATTTCATCCCATTTATGCATTGCCACCCCCGCTGTACCGAACGCCAGACAGATGACAGCCATCACAGCCGCTGCTTTCCGTGTCCACTTTTGCATCGATCCCTCCATCTTTGCCCGTGAAACGTTCTGCGCCTTTATTTATTAAGCAAATTATATATTTTTATAAATGATGTATTAATTTGCATACAAAACGAAACAGATAACAGCATAGTTTTAGGACAGCGCCATTATTTCTGGCGCCGCCCTACAAACCTGCTCTTATAACCGGGCAATTTTTATTTTTCTATGTCTTGTCTTACTCTTCCGTCTTTTTTCTGCCCGTCATTAATACATAAGCTGCTGCCATCATTCCAATTGCCAGCAGAGCCATCGGCACATCCATCTGATCCGTATCTCCGGTCTGCGGAAGTCCTTCTGCCGGTACAACCGGCTGAGGTTCTGGTACAACCGGTGTAACCGGTTCCGTCGGCTGTGCTGCCGGTCCCGACGCGGTTGTGGTCGAAGACTTTTTACTGCCAGAACTACTTCCACCGCCGTGACCGCCGTGGCTTCCGCCTCCGTTATTGTCTGGATTCGGGGTCGGAGTAGGATCAGGTCCCGGGGTTCCATGTTCTACCACATATGATACGGTCGGCTTCGCGAATTCCTCTGACCGATACTCATTTCCACGGCTGTCTACCGGATACAGAACCGCCTCCTGATTGGTATAAAGCCCTTCATAGTGCTGGCTGCCGTCCCGGTCATATTTTCCATACGTTCCATCCGCCGTCTTTGGGTTTATCAGTTTTACGGTATAGGTAAGCTGCACCGGTGCAAAGTTTGAAACTGGTTCTTCTATATACCAGGTAAACATCTCTGTCTCTGCCTTATTTCCTGCGTCATATACCACTTTAAAACGGTAATTCTGCGGTCCCGGTTCTCCGTCTCCAAAATACCAGGTGTTGCCCTCCTGATACATAGAAAGCGCTTTTCCCCCTACTGTCAGCTGGTCTAAGTGATCGAAATCAAAGTTATAATCCTCTTTCACATAGCCCATATAATCTTTCACAACAGAACCTTTATCAACGGCATACAAAATATCATTTTTTATACTGTCAAATGAAACCTGCTTTCCGTTCGCAAGGTACCGCATGAAACTCATTCCCCACTCATAGTTACTTGCCGTTCCGAGCGGCGTAATCGGCATCGCATAGCAGTGATATCCTTCCGAAGCTGCCTGTGCATACGCCTCGTAGGAAAGATATAATGCCTTATCGATCGAATTCACATATTTTCCTGCTTCCTCCACCGGTGTAATAAGCGATACATCCGGTTCCGTTCCATATGGATAGTCGTGTGTATCCTTCTGCTCTGAAAGTCTGGCTTCTATGCCGGTCAGCCATGCATTCCAGTCCGCCGGTGCCTGATTATTTCCATACTTGGAATGCCAGTTATCCGGTCCTGCAAAATGTTTCGGAGAATCTGCCATAAATCCCCAGGCAACCGCCGTCGGATTCTCATTAAACATATAGGTAATACCATCACTGACAACTACCAGTGTCTTGCGTTCATCTGCCACTCCTGTATCCTGGTCTAACATCGATTTACCCGCTAAAATACCTGCGTGAAGATTGGTTCCACTCTTAATCTCCCGACAAATGGCTGCTTCAATCGCCTCATATTGGGTCTCCAAATCCATAAATCCATCCGTATGGGCTTCCTTGTTAAAGAGCACTACTCCCACTTTGACCTTTGCTCCCTTTTCCTGCACTTCTTTCTTGAGGTTCTGAAGCATTTCCAACGCCTTCTCTTTCAGTCCCATGCTGGTTGATTTATCTAAGACAAGCACCACATCACTTACCAGCTGCTCCTCCGCTGACGGCAAAGACAAAGCCACTTGAGACTTAAAATTTTCATCCAGCTGTTCCGCTGTCTTCGATTTAGAAGTTCCTCCCTCTGGAATCGTCGGAAGTTCTCCTCCCGGAATCGTATATGATACAGTCGGTTTCGAAAATACTTCCGTTTTTCCTTTTTCCTGATCGCTTCCAACCGGATGCAGCACTGCTTTCTGGTTCGTATAAAGTCCATCATACTCTTCACTTCCGTCTTCATCGTACCGTCCATACGATTCTCCTGGATTGTTCTTCGGATTTACCAGTTTTACCGTATAGGTCAGCTGCACCGGTTCATTATTTTTTACCGCCTCATTCATCGTCCAGACGAAATGTTCTCCGCCTTCTTTATCCGACGGATCGTATTCCACCTTAAAACGATACTGAGCTGCATTCACGTCTTCATTTCCAAAATAAACGGTATTTCCATCTTCCCATTTAGAAAGCTCCCTGCCGCCAACGGTCAGACGTTCGATGCTCTTTAAGTCAAAATTGTAGTCATCCTTGACCCAACCCATATAATCTTCCACAATCGAGCCCCGATCGACGGCATAAAGGATATCATTTTTGATATCTTCAAAACTTACCGTTTTTCCGTCTGCCAGATATTTCACAAAGCTCGGTCCCCATGGATAGCTTTCACCAGCAGATGAACCAATCGGCATCGCATAGCAGTGATACTGTTCCTTCGCCGCTTCCAGATATGCCTCATAGGAAAGATAGAGTGCTTTATCAACGCTATTGGCACGTTCTTTTCCTTCATCAGGTGGGGTACATGGCGTTAAATCCACTCCTTGCTCATATGAATGGTCAAATTCATCGCCCTGTTTATCCATCTGCGCTTTGATTGTACCCAGGCGCTCGTTCCACTCATCCTTCGATAATGCTTCATTATTCCCATATTTAAGACCCCAGTGATCCGGTCCCGCCCAGGAATGTTCTGAACCATCATTCTCAAATCCCCAGGCAACCGCCGTCGGTTTTTCCCCGAAAATATAGGTAATGCCATCGCTTAAAAGCACCAGACTCTTTCTTCCTGCTGCCACCTGCGTATCCTCATCCAGCATTTTTTTGCCTGCAAGGATTCCAGCCGAAAGATTCGTTCCGCTGCTAATATTCTCACGGATCGCTGCCGCAATCGCATCATACTGGGTTTCCAAATCCATAAAGTCAGACTTGTGCGCTTCTTTATTGAAAATAACGACTCCAACCTTTACTTTTGCGCCATTTTCCTTTGCCTGCGCCTGCAGCTCCTTAAGCATCTCTAACGCCTCATTTTCCAGCTGCACGCTGGTAGATTTATCCAGCACAAACACAATGTCATTTTCCAGTTTTTCCTCCGCTGACGGAAGGGAAAGTGTTACCTGGGATTCAAAATTTTCGTCCAGATTGGTAGCTTTTTTAGACTTCGAAATCTGCCAGTGTGGAATTTCTTCCACTTCCACTGCCGACAAAACAGCTACGTCTGTCAGACCAAGCTCCATCGCGGAAGTTACAAATGCGGCTGCGGATGCATTCTTAATGCCTACCGTTTCATATGAATCCCCCAGAATGCCTTCGAAATTGTCTTCTTCTGCTTCGTCGCCTACAATCGCCTTATTTTTTTCGTTTTCATCGTTCTCGTTCTCTTCTTCTTTTGCATCAGACGGAGATGCCATTGCAGCTGAAGTCAAAAACATCGAAAAATGAGCCGAACGTGATACCTGAACTGAATCTTCGTCCTGGGCGCTGTCATTTTCTGAATCCGATGTATCTGCATCGGATGTATCTGCGTCGGATGTATCTGTTTCGAACGCATCCATGTCTGCTTTTTCATTCTCGTTCTCAGAATCCGATTCCGATAAATCTTTCTTGCCATCCGCTGCTTCCGATTTTTCTTTTATATCCAAGGTATTTTCTGAATCTCCTGTATTCGGTTCCTGAGCTTTCTGCTCTGCTTCGTCCTGCTTTTCTGGATCCGAGTTTTCTTCTTTTATTTGATTGTTACCTGCATCTGAAGCATTTTCCTGCTCTTTTACATCGTCCTCCAGAGCCGTATCCTCTTCTGTGATATCTTCACTTCCTGTCGGAACTGCACTTTCCGGTTCTTTTACCTCATTTTCTATCTCGACCGGAACCGCTTCCTCTGTCTCCAGCCCAACCTGCTTTTTTACTTCACCAAATGGCGCAACCGTCATCCATGCGCTGGCTCTTCCATCCACCAGAATCCGTCCGGTGCACTCTTTTGAAGAAGAATTGGTCATCAGGAAAATAATTTCTTCATTTCCGCTGATCGTATACTGATCCATGTCCTCTTCATCCTCTAAGCGGGCATACATTTTCAAAGTAAGCCGGTCGTTTTTCTTCTCGAAATCTGGATGCAGTTCATATAGATTTCCTTCTTCAAACAGTCCCTCGTAGGTTTCTGCCTCATCGCCGGAAAACGTAAACGCATCCTCTTTTACTGTCTTCCCTTTTTTAGCAGCATCCCGGATTGCCTGCCTGAGGTCTTCTTTTTCCAATGAAAATTCCTGTCTTTCATCCCCTCCTTCGGATGTGGCAGCTGCAAATGCGGCTGTATTTGCCACGCTTGTGCTCAACATACTGCTGCACAAAAGCACTGACATGAAACGCCTTGACTGACGTTCAAACCAACCTTGACTGTAACTTTTCCCCTTTTTCTTCGCTTTTTTCATTCTTTTTGCCTCCTGTCTTATCTATCATCAACATAGGTCCCCCTTATGCGGATTTAAATACCTCCCTTCTGCACCTCTTTCACGCCATGCTCCCGCAAAAATGGCTCGTACAGTTCCTCTTCTGCTTTTTTCCGCGCTGCCACCGCGTCCTCAAGGTTTACGAAGGTTCCAAGGTTGTACACTTTTCCCTGAAAGCCGATCGCTGCCCGCCACCGGGAATTCTCCCGCTGGTAGACGCCTCTGTAGCCACTTGTATTGTTTGCCGTATTTTTCTGGTTGGCGATCCGTTCCAGGCAGGTTCCGCCTACAAAATGAATCGCTTTTTTCATGTTTTTCTTCCGTGTCTCCGCCTGCAGGCAGCCACAGCTCTTGGTTTTTCCCGCACACAGGCTTTCTTTGGACACCTCAATCAGGCGTCCGCAGCTACAGACACATTTCCAGTATTCGCCTGTCCGGTTGGAATTATCCGCCTCTTCAAGCACTTTCAAACGCCCGAACTGACGCCCTGTCAGATCGATCCGCCGACTGGACGGAAGCTCCTTCCGATAACACCCGCAGCTTTTCGTATGCCCTGTTTTCAGATGGGACTCCTCCACGGTTTTTTCTTTCCCGCAGTCGCACCGGCACAGCCAGTAATGGCGGCGGCTTTTTTCTGCCTGTTTTATCTCCCGGCAGACGGTCAGGCGTCCATACCGGCGCCCCGTCAGATCTTCTCTCACATACTCCACCTCCCCGGTTGACATAATGGGAATTATGTCATATCCGCCTATTTCATTTTTTCTTTGATTTGCAAGGTTTTTGTCAGATTTTCCAATTTTTTGATACAATATCTGTTACTGTTCACGCATGTGCCCAGTAATACTGTGCTATTTCAGATATTGTTTTTAACACCTTTGTATGTTGAAATTTTTTCTCAGAAGTGATAAACTTGATAATAAAATCATATATTTAGATATGTATGCAGATTTTTTTCATTTCATGACATAATTCCCATTATGTTTTTCGTCAATTTTCCCTATCAATCAACAAACCTAATTCCAGCTGTCTGCGGCACGCTTCACGGCTGCTGATGATCGTATAACGTCTTGTCGTTTCCACGCTGCTGTGACCCAGATAGTCTGCCAGACGGACCAGATCGTGATCGCGCTCGTAAAATATCTTGGCAAACAGATGGCGCAGATTGTGCGGATATACCTTGCTCGGAAGAACACCGGCTTCGGCGCAGACGGATTTCATGTCCGCCCACACATTCTGTCTGCGGACTGCCTGCCCGCTTCTTGTGACAAAGATACTGCCTCTCACAATCCGCTGCTTCTGGCAGTACTGCGTCAGATACAGCATCAGCGACTGCGGCAGCAGGATCACCCGCTGTTTTCCCTTACAGTCGATCACTACTTCCCCCTGTGCCAGCGATTCCGCTGTAATATATGAAAGCTCGCTGATTCGTATGCCCGTGCTCGCGATTGTCTGCAAAATCGCACAGAGACGTTCATCGCCGCGTCCTCGTGCCGCCTTAACTAGCTTCTGGTAATCGCTGCGCGTCATTTCCCGTCTCTCATCGCAGAAAATCCGCTTCTGCACCCGGAACGTGCGGACACAGTATTCCTGTCTTCCGATAAAATGAAAATAGCTATTCAGAGACGCCAGCATCGAATTGGCGCTGGATGTTTTATAATGGGCTTGCAGATATTCCTTAAACGATATAATTGTGTTTTTATCCCATTCTTCACCCGCAAACATCAAAAACTTTCCCACATCCCGGCAGTATTTTTCGATCGTATGGCTGCTTTTTTCCTGTTCTCTCAAATAATCCCTAAATTGTTCCAATTCATTTTGTGTTTCCTGTTTCAATGCGTTTCCTCTCTTTCTCACGAAACTTTTTCGCGTATTTGTTTTTTTCGCAGCTGTTTTTTCTTTCACAACTGTGACCACTTTTCTATTTTCTGAAAAGTAATCTTATAGTATACGCACCGGAAACAGAAATCTCGCTAAAAAAACATTTTTGCTCTTTTAATCGGATTTTTGCAGAACTGGACATCACTGCGCCCAAATTTTTTTCACATGGACTCTCTTTGATCTTCACAATAAAAACAGGACAGCCGCTCCCATATTGCTCGGAACAGCTGCCCTGTTTTTTCATATATTTTCTTTTATATTCTTTTTACTCGTCCGCCCGGATCGCCCAGCGCATCTTCGTTGAGCGGGCACGCGGGTTCTGTACGCACTCCTGCGCAGACGGGCGCACCACATCTTTGGAATATTCTTTATAGATACCGGCGCGATATCCCTCTTTGAGCGCCGCTTTCACCAGTTTATCCTCTCCGGAATGGAAGGTCAGGATCGCTGCCCGTCCGCCCGGTCGAAGCGCATTTGGAAGCTTCTCCATAAACTCATAGAGCACTTCAAATTCCTGGTTTACATCGATCCGGAGCGCCTGGAAAACACGCTGACAGGTCTTCTTGACTGTCTCCTTTTTCTCCTTTTCCGGAAGGAAATCCAATGTTTTTTCAATGATTTCACGGAGTTTCGTGGTCGTATCGATCCGGTTTCCACGGCGGATCTCATCCGTGATCGCTTTTGCCAGCTCCTCGCAGTACGGTTCGTCTGAATTTTCGTACAGCATGCCCGCCAGCTCCTCACGCTCGATCGTGTCAAGGCGCTCGGCGGCGCTGATGCCTTTTTCCTGATTCAGACGCAGGTCCAGCGGTCCATCTACCTTGAACGAAAAGCCTCGCTTCGGATTGTCAATCTGCATCGAAGACACGCCCAGATCGGCTAAAATAAAATCAAAACCACCCGCTTCTTTGGCAATCTCATCGATTGTACAGAAGTTCTGGAGACGGATTGAAAGCATGTCCTCGCCATAGCCCGCTTCTTCCAGGCGTTTCCGCGTCTTGGCGGATTCCTCCGGATCAACATCGGTCGCATACATATGTCCCTGCCCTTTCAGGCAGGCCAGCATCGCCTTCGTATGTCCGCCGTATCCTAGCGTCGCATCAAATCCGACCTGCCCCGGCTGGATCTGTAAAAAGTCCAGAATCTCCTGCACCATAATGGAAATATGCATGCCCGCTGGTGTATTTCCCTTCTGAATCACGTGCTGGATCGTATCCTGATACTTCTCCGGCTGCAGTTCTTTATATTTTTCTTCAAATTTTTTTGGATATTTTCCTTTATATCTGACACGCCGTTTGTGTGGTGTCTGATTTTCCTGATCCATAAAAGCCTCCCATATCTGCTTAGATTCTCCATTGATTTTCCCATCTGTCAAATTGAAAATCATATTGGTTCAAGCATATATGGAAGGCGTTCAAATGTCAATTCTTTCTTGAGTTTTCCAGATAAAACGCAGCATCATAGGTATACAATAAAGGCGTTTTGGTTGAAATGTTTCTCCGGGCAGATGTTTGCAGATGAGCCATCAAATCTTTCTGTATATAAAATACTCATTCTCCCCAATGTCTGATGCTCCTGCCTGCCCGGATACTCCTTTTCAACGTGCATAGTATGACAAATTGTGTGGTGTTTTGCATCGGCGGAATACTTGACACGGCATCCCGCTTTCAATAAAATGATTATATACCGTACATTGATGTACGATACAATCCCTTTTTAGCTAATTTATATAATTTTTACTTATTTTTCATGTAATTATACACAACTATGAGTGTAAAAAATTGCACCAGAATCCTACATGACAAATATACATGATTGCGCATCTTATGGATATCTAACAGGAGGTTTTATGACGCACGATAAAAAACGGCTGCTCTCGATCGGCGAGGCAGCCAAAGCGTTGGAAGTGACCCGGCGCATGATTTTAAATTATGAAGACAAGGGTCTTATTCTGCCGGATCAGAGAGACGGTATCAATGGAAACCGTTACTATACAGCAGACACCGTCTCGCGCATCCGGAGCATCCGCATTCTGCAGAATCTCGGTCTGTCGCTGGATGATATCTATGCCTATTATCACGGCACGACGGATCTGGAGCCGCTGATCACTCGTCTGGAAGATCTGCGTGACGAGATCAGCCGGAATATTGAGAAATTAAAAGAACATTCAAAAGGGCACAATGACTTTGAAATCCGACAGATAGAACTTCCCGCCCAGACCGTTTACTGCCAGGCTCTGCATTCGACAGAACTTGAAGATAAGAAAGAGCAATTACGTGGCGTCTTCATCAAGGCGATCCGCCAATATGGTTCTGACACCACCCAGCATATGTTTTTCACCGAATACAACCTTTCGAATCCGGGCGATTTTACCTGCTGCATCGCCGTCCCGCCGGAAAGCCAGGGTGAACATCTCATCACCCTGCCCCGCCAGAAAGCGCTCTGTATCTTTTATCACGGTGCCTATGAAGGTCTTCCGGTAATTGTGAAGCATCTTTGTGCGTATGCAAACAAATATCAGATTCCATTAAAGGGCACCGCCCGCCACCTCTATCTGGAGGGACCGCCCCAGCACAAAAATCCTGAGAATTTTCTGACGCAGGTAGCGGTTCTGGTGGCGGATGATGCCCTTTAACCAAAACTTATTTCTCTAATTTTATTATTTTAATTCCTCTGGGCGCAGCACGCATTGACCCACTCTATAAAGTTATCGGCCGCGTTTCCGCTGCGCTCTGCCATTGTATGGCCCATTCCCCACACAGTCGTAAAGTCCACATTGACCTGCGCGCCATCCGCGTCATAATTTTCCAGCGCCAGCGCCAGATTTGCCTCGGTGGTAACCGCTGTATCGCTCTGGAACAGCCCCGTATTGATGCGGAAATAGTCCGCTACCTTCGAAGTGCCGTATCCTTCCGAATTTTTCATCAGGTAATAGAGCGGCGAATACATCTTGAGACGGTAATCGACCGTATGTCCCTCAGCATCTCCTTTGCTCAGATCTTCTGCATACGCATCCGCGTAGGAAGAATTCTCTTTTTTCAAAATATCTGCCAGCGTCGCATCAAAATGCGCCCCATTTCCATCTCCATAGCCAAACAGGGTATTTTCTCCCTGTCCCGCATCCAGCTGATCGAAGGCTGCGATTCCCTTGGAAGCCGTCTTAACTGCATTTGCAAAGGACGCCAGATCCTTGATCGTGGCGGTATTGGTCGCAGCGTCATATGCCACCCATGCGCCGTTGGCATTCAGGGCATCGATGTAATCCTGCGCCGTCTCGTAGACGCCGGAGATGGTAACTCCCGAAGCTGAACTGCTATTAGAACGCTTTATATCGTCGATCTGGGTAAAATCAACTCCTTCCGCATCCGGTGCGCCTTTTCTGTCTTTCTTTCCATCCTGTCCCGGCGCTCCGTCCGGCTTCGCACCGCCCTGACCGCGCCCGGTGCCCATTCCCGGCTGATGCCCGGCGTTCTCGGAGGAATCATATGGAAATTCAGTATCTTCCAGGAAATGATTCAGTGACTCCTCCACCACAGATTTGATATATTCGTAATACGTTCCCGCCTGATAGCGTCCGTCCGCCGAATCTTCGAGTGTCAGCGCATTTCCTTCAGTATCCGTCAATCCCAAGCCGTTGATATAATCGGCAAATGCCGTCGTCATCTCACCGGAAATCAGCTGCTCTTCCTCCGTAAGCCCGGTCCGGGTGGTTCCCATCTGCCACTCGTAAGCCTCATCTGCCGAATCGAGCGAGGTGATCGGGCACCATGCCTGCGAACCGTTGACTGCGTCCGACACGCCCTGTACTGCCCCGATCGCACTCAGGTAATCATCATACAGCGCCGAATCACCGGTCACACCCAGAAGTGCCGACTGCGCGCCGCCGCCAGACATGCCAAAGCTGAAAATCCGGTTGACATTTCCGGCGATCACGCCCTCATTATAGCGGATGTAGCGGATCGCCGCCTTTAAATCTGTCACGCCCGCCGGTGCACCCGCATCTCGGCCGCGGCAGCCCGCATGGACATAAACAAAGCCCTGATCCGTATAATCCGTAAAGCTCTGGTACTCCGTCAGAGCCTCCTGCGCCGCATATCCCGGTGTATTGACTGGAAATACGATCGGCGCGGTCACCGCCGTGTACCCGGCAGTGCCTGCCGTCGCCTTCTGGTTGATCGTGCAGGTGTAGGTGCCATCTCCATTTTCTTTGGCATCCATATATGCCTCCGGCACAAATACTGCCAGCGTCTCATATGAAGCGTCCGCTGGATTCTCACAGTACTGGATTCCAAGCTGATAATACACGTGATCGTCCGCGTTGTACTGCCACTTCGATGCGTCAATCTGGGAGAGATTCGTTACCACCGTATCGGTTTTCTCCACTCCCGCCGCCTCAGTGGATGATGCAGAAGACTCATCCCCCGCCTGCTTCCGGCTGCATGCCGCCAGCTGGGTGCCAAGCAGCGCCGCGCTTAAAAGAATACACATTCTCTTTGTATGTATCGTCTTGTTTTTCACGTTCTGTCCTCTCTTTCTATTTTAATGTACTCTCGGAGTCTTTCCTGCATTATACAAAAAGAATTTGAAAAAAACGTGAAAATTTTATATTTTTATTACGGCACTTTCGGTTTCGAAAGTGCCTATCTGTACCCAGAATCACTGCCTTACACTTCAATCGCCCCAAACCGGAACGAATACAGGTAGCGCTCCGCCACCCTTTTTCCTGTCATCTGTTCCAGTGCGCGGGTATAGTAGCGCACCTGTGCCTCATAGCGGCGGATCAGAATGTCTGAATTTTCCACATAATCTGTCTTATAATCCACCAGAACCAGCTTGCCGTCCTCCTCAAAAAAGGCGTCGATGATACCCTGTATCAAAATCCGCTCATCCGAATCCCACTCGCCCATCTCGCGCGCCGGAATACCGATGACGAACTGTTTTTCCCGATACAGCTTCCCGGCTGCTGCCGCTCTCTGCATGCGTTTTCCCAATGAACTGGCTGTCAGTTTTGCCAGATCTGAACCGCGCACCAACGCCGCCGCTTCGGCATCCATCTGCCCCTCAGCCGCCAGCTTCGCCGGAAATGCATTTAACTCCTGTCTCGACATTGCCCGCTCAAACGGCAAAAACTGCAACACACGGTGGTACGCCGTACCGCGCGTCGCGCCGCCTTTTTCTTCCTGCTCCTTCTCCATAAACACTGGCAGCGTCGGCAGAAATACCATCTCCTCCTCTTCTTCCTCCATGCCCTTTTTCTTGAGTTCAGAAACGGACATCTTGGTGTTGAGACTCAGCTCGTCCAGGTATGGGTACTGGAAATGGTAGTTGTTGCTGATGATCGATTCTATTTGCCTGATATTTTCGAGCCGATTTTGCGTGTTTGGATGATTCTCGTCATTCGACAAATGGCTGTCCTCCCCCGCCAGCCACCGCAGCCACTCTCTCGATAACGTCTGGCGTATCTGCGTGCCGATCTCACGGTCGATCTGGTCGGAAAGCGTTTCCACCTGATATGAAATCCACGGATTTTTTTCCGGAATACTCATCAAAATCCAATCCAGATACGAGGAAGCCAGCGTCAGAATCGTATACGGAATCGCCCCGTGTTCGGCTGCCACTGCGCTCCACTTCGCAATCCGATCCTCCAATTTCCGGGAGGACGCCGTCAGAATCAGTTTTTCCTTCGCACGCGTCAGCGCCACGTAAAGAACACGCAGTTCCTCGCCCAGCGCCTCCAGTTCCATCCGGCGTTTCATCACATTTTTCTTGAGCGTCGGTCCCTTGATGCGCTTCTCGCTGTCCAGATAGTCGGTTCCGATTCCCAGATCCGCGTCGATCAGAAGTTTCCCCCGCGTATCCTGCTTGTTAAAATTTTTTCCCATTCCAGCCACAAACACGATCGGAAATTCCAGTCCCTTGCTCTTATGGATACTCATGATCCGCACCACCGTTCCCTCGGAATCTGCCACCGGCGCTTCACCAAAATCTGTATTGTATTTTTTCAGCTTCTCAATATACCGGATGAAATGGAACACACCCCGGTAGCTCGTCGCCTCATAGGCTGCCGCTTTCTCCACCAGCATATCCAGATTGCCGCGCCGTCCCGCCCCGCCCGGAAGCGCCGACACATAGCGGTAATAGCCCGTTTTGTCGTAAATCCGGTAGAGGAGCTCGTGCATCGGCAGGTAAACAGATTCCTGGCGGAATGTATCCAGGAGAGTAAAGAGTTTTTTTAGTTTTTGGCACAATCTGCTTCTCTCCGATCTTGCCGAATCATCCTCGTTCATATACTCCACAACCGCCCGGTAAAGCCCTGCATCCCGCGACCGGTCAACGCCCGCCTTATGTTCCGCCACAATCCACGCCATCTCCTCATCAGAAACGCCGCCAAACGGCGATTTGAGCACCGACGCCAGGGGAATGTCCTGCATCGGATTGTCGATGACTGCCAAAAGATTCAGCACCGTCTCGACTTCCAGCGTATTAAAATATCCCGTACGAGACTCTGCGACCGCCGGAATCCCCTGCGTCGCCAGCACCTCGATAAATTCTTCCGCCCATCCGCTGACGCTTCGAAGCAGAATCACAATATCCCCGTACTGCGCCCGACGGTAAGCGCCAAGCTCCTTATCCCAGATCGTGATCCCCCGTTCTTTATCCGTCATCTCACGGATCTTTCCGGCGATCATGCGCGCTTCCAGCTCTCTGGCGGTGTAATCGGCTGCCTCATCATCTAACTCGGGGGATTCCGTCTCTTTCTGCGGCTGCACCGACAAATCCACCAGCAAAAGCTCCGTCTTTAACTCATCCAGGCCATCCCGCTCTTCAAAGGCTGCGCCCGGATGCAGTGCCGCATCTTCCGTATAGGATATATTTCCCAGCTTTTCCGTCATGATACGGTAAAAAATCGCATTGATCGATTCCAGTATGTGATCCCGGCTTCGAAAGTTCTGGTGAAGCTCGATCTTCTGGTGCGCGCTCTCCTCCGACGTGTATGTGCTGTATTTTTCCAGAAATAATTCCGGTCTCGCCAGGCGGAATTTATAGATACTCTGCTTGACATCGCCCACCATAAACACATTCGGACGGTCAAAGCGTTCACCGCTGATGCACTGGATCAGCGTCTCCTGAACCAGGTTGCTGTCCTGGTACTCGTCCACCAGAATTTCGTCGTACTGCACGGCGAGCTCATCCGCGACTGTGCCTGGTACGCGCACTGTCCAGGCATTTTTTCCTTGCATCTGATCAGTTCCTTCTGCCCTTGAAGTTTCCTCCGCCTCGGAACATTCTGCTTCCGGTTCTGTCAGAATCTCCAGCGCAAAATGTTCCAGATCATGAAAATCCACCACATTTTTCTCTTTCTTCTTCGCCCTAAACCGCCGTCCAAATTCCTGCGCCAGCTCCAAAAGTTCCAAAATCCGCTCTTTTCCAGCTTCCATATCCGTAAGCATCTGCTCCGGGGAGGCAAACAGGTACTCTCCTTTTAACTTTTCAACTGCTTTTTTGACCCGGCTGCGGCAGTCGGAAACAAGCGCCTTTTTCTCCGGATCGACCTCCCCGTTTTTGCCGCGGATCGCCGCCAGACGCGAAAACGTAAATTGTTCCAATGCCTCCGAGATCGTTTCAAACGAACCGGCTGCCCCGCAGACTGCCTCCGCATGGCGCAGATCCTCCTCGATCATCGGCAGGTACGGCATCGGTCCCCCCGTCTCCTGGCAGAGCTCCCACGCCTCCCGAAGCTGTATTTTCCACTCCTGCGCCTGCAATGCAATATCACGCAAAAGGAACTGCATCCACTCCGTCTGCTCCAGCTCTCCCTGTTCGGTCAAGAGCAGCTCCTCACGGCATTTTTCATACCACGCATCCGGCCACGGGTTACTCTGGGCGAAATTGTAGACCAGCGTCACATACTCGGCAATTCCACCGTCCGCCTTGCCCGTCGCATACGCGTCCACAAACTCCTCATACCGTTTCCCGCCGTCGCGGTAATAATCTTCCAGCAGCCCATCCATCACATCAGCGCGCATCAGAAGCATTTCGCCCTCATCGCCAACCCGGAATGCCGGATCGATGTCCAGCCGGTCAAAATGTTCCCGCATGATATGCAGGCAGAAGCTGTCGATCGTCGTGATCTGGGCAAACTGAACCAGAACTGCCTGCTGCTGGAGATGTTCATTTTCCGGCTCCGATTCCAGTTTTTTCTCAATCGCCGCCTGGATCCGCTCCCGCATCTCCGCCGCTGCCGCCCGGGTAAAAGTCATGACAAGCAGGCGGTCTATGTCCTTCGGGTTCTCCCCCTCCGTGATCATCTGGATGATCCGCTCAACCAGCACCGCGGTCTTGCCGCTTCCCGCCGCTGCCGACACCAGGAGGCTTTTCTCCCGCCCCTCAATTACCTGCTTCTGTTCCCTGGTCCAATTTACTGCCATTTCTCGCCCTTTCCTTTTTCATGACTGGTTCATTCTTTCATTCCCACAGTCTCAGCCAAACACAAATCTACCGTTCCGTTTCCTTATCCTTTTCTTCCATCTTCCCCCAGATCTCCTCCGGGCTCAGCTTATCAAAACGCCGGAACTGGTAACCGTCCGTTTTCAAATCAAATCCGCACACACTGTGGTACGGGCAATAATCGCACGCCGTTTTCTGGCCGTTTTTGTACGGCGACGCCGCAATGTTTCCATCCAGAATCTCCCGCCCCATATGCTTCATTTTCCGGTTCACATACGCGCCCAGCACACGGAATTTTTCTTCCCCTGCCGCCTGCGAACGCCGCTCAACGATCGCCTCATTTTTAATCGAAATCGGCACAACATCCGAATCCACCGTCGCCTCCTCGCCCAGCCGGTTATCCAGATGTGCCAGTGCCTCCCGATCGCCGTTTACCAGCCCGTTCATCCGCAGTGCCTTCAAAATATCGGCATTCGTCTCCTCCTCCGACTCCACCGGCTTGCGCTCCACCATCGGATCCTCGATATGATAATAGAAAAGCCCCGCTGGAACCACCGTTTTATCCGGGTATTCCCGCCCGATCTTCTCCATCGCCGCATCCATGTAGACAACCAGCTGCAGCTGCAAACCATAATAAATATCCGTCAGGTCAAATTTCGTTTTTCCCGTCTTGTAATCAATGATCTTAAGGTACAGCTGGTCGCCATCCTCGCAGAGATCGATTCGGTCAATCCGCCCGCGCAGATGGATCGCCTCCTCGCTTGAAAGCGGAATCCGCATCGCTCTCAGGTGATCCATCGGTGAAAAACTGACCTCAAACCCGGCTGGCTCAAAATCACCTTTTTTTAGCTGTTCCGTCAGTGCCCAGATCGTCCGATCCGTGATCCGGTATACCTTCCGTTCCAGATACTGGTTCCGGTACGAGCTTCCCAGAATCGCATTGCCGTATTCCTCCGTGACCGACGCCACACACTCCGCCACCATTTTCTGGCGGTCTTCCTCCGAAATGCCGGAAAACAGGCGATTTTCCTCTTTCATTCGCGTGAAATACATGTCGATCGCCGCATGGAACAGATTTCCGATATCCGACGGGGCAATCTCGTACATCTGCCGTTCCGACAATTCCAGCCCATACGAAAGAAAATGTGCATACGCACACGACGCATACAGCTCCATACGCGTCACACTGCCCCGCAGAATCGGGCTATAGAGCGCCCGCGCCGCCGCCTTCCCGATGCCCGTATCCTGATAGGTATAAAATGCAGCATCCGAGAGCGCCTGCATTTCATCCCGGTACGATTCTGCCTGAATAAAGTATCGGTACAGCGATATAAACTGGTCATTTTCCCCGCTTTTTTCATCCTGCAGTCCCCGAAGCACCCAGCTCATGCCAAGCTCCGGCGACCAGAGCGCTTCCTTCTCTTCCTCCGGCTGTTCCAGACGTTTCTCCGGAAATAATTTAAGCAGCTGCAGCATCAGACTCGAAGGACGCATCGCTTTTCCCTCGGCAGAGGACGCCGCACACGACAGATAGAGATAGTCCGACGGCTTTGTCAGCGCCAGATAGAGATAAAATCGCTGCAAAAAGCTTTCCTCCCGCGCGGTCGGCGCCAATTCTACCTGCATTTCCCGCAGCGCCCGGCGATCCGCCTCCGAAAGGATCCCGCCGCGTCCCGAAACAGACGGCACTATCCCGTCATTGACTCCGGCAAAAAACAACACTTTTATATTGGAAAGACGGGTTCGCGTGATATCGCCGACCACTATCCGGTCCACGACCGCGGGGATCAGTCCTACCTTGATCTCCGCAAAACCGGCATCCAGAATCTCTGCATACTCCCGCTGTCCCATGACCTCCTCGCCGAGAAGCGCCACGATCCGGTCAAACAGATCCATCACCAGCCCATACACCTGCCCGTACTCCTTGGCAAGACTCATATCGCCCACTTCTTCAAACTGCTGCGCCATCGCCGCCAGCTTCTGCTCCATCTCAAGTGCTTCGAGAAAATGGACCAGCGCCTCCGTCCGCTCGCGCACCGTTGCTTTGCGGTTGGAAAACACCTCCCGAAGCGGCAGAAATGGTGTGACAACCGCCTCGCGGAACTGATTTAACTCATCCAGATTGATAAGCTCGGCCCCCCGGTACACGCGCTCCCATGTGCTGTTCCACCGCTTAAACCCGCGGATTCCAAGCGCAATCACATAATTTTCCGCCTGATAGATCACTTCCGGTGAAAGCCCCGCAAGCGGCATCACCAGCCCTGTTTTCAGAAATCGAAACACCGATTCATAGGAAAAGCCCGATTGCAGCACCTCCAGCGCCGCCCGGATTAGTTCCACCATCGGGTTACCTAAAATATTTTTCTTATAATCAATAAAACACGGGATCTGATTCTTCTCAAACTGCCTCAGAATCTCCCGCGAATATGTCTCCAAGTCGCCGGTAATCACCGCGATCTCCCGGTAACGGATGCCCTCCGATGCCACCAGACGCCGGATTTCTCCGCATAAGAAAGAGATTTCCGCCTGCGGGGTTGCTGCTTCAATTAGACGCAGGCTTTCCCGGCCGTGTTCAGCCGCAGCCCCGCTTTCGTTCCCGCTCCCAGAATGATACACCTTTCCCCTATATCGGAACAATTCATTTTCAATAAATCCCAGTTCCGGGCTGTCCTTAAATCTCCACATTGGTTTTTCTTTCAACAAAATATCCTCATCCCGGCTGCATCCGGCAGCTGCAGCACGGTCAATCAGACGGCAGACGGTATGACGGCTCATGTAAAAGAGCTTCTGCTGCACGCTCTCGCGGTACGGATTGTCCTCCGGATCCATCGTGACCGTCACGATCACCTTCCGGCAGCACCGGAATAAGAGTTCCAGAAGCTCATACTGGATCGGCGTAAAGCCCGTATAGCCATCCAGCGTCACAACGCTGTCGCGGATGAGCTGTGACTGCGGCAACACCCGGCAGAGAAGGCTTAAAATTTCTTCTTTTACGATCACTTTTTCCTCGGTATACGCCTGGAATGCCCGGTATAAAACCTGCATATCCAGAAGCTTCTGGCGCAGCAGCGGGCTTTTCGTCTCCCCGATCAGCGTCTCCAGCTTTTCCTCCGTGATGCCGTACTGGAAAAACTCAGACAGCATCGATTTGATCTCGCTGATAAAGCCCGCCTTGTCCAGATGCCCTCCAAACAGGTGCAGATTTCCCCGGACGCCCGACGAAACGCGCCGCAGAACCATCGATTTTCCCATATCATCCAGCACCGCCAGATTTTCAATCGCTAGTTCCTCAAACACCCGGTATGCCAGACGCTCAAAACTGACAATATCGATATTCATCACGCCATGGTTCGGATGCAGCATCACGATCTCTTTCTGCGTCTGCATCGTAAACTGTTCCGGCACCAGAGCAAAAAAACGTCCGTCCGGCTCTTCCATCGACTGACGGATCAGATTTTCATACAATGTCCGTGTCTTTCCCGAACCGGAACCACCGATTATAAATTGCAATGACATAGTTTTCCCTCTGTCTTTCTGTCTATGTTTTCTGTCAGATACCAAAGCATTTCCGCCCGGATGCATCCCGGATTCCCATTTCTTCCCGGTATTTCGCCACGGTCCGCCGCGACAGCGTGATCCCCGCTTCCGCCAGTTTTTCTGACAACACGCGGTCACTGAACGGCTTTCTCGGATTTTCCGTTTTGATCAGATGGCGGATTGCCTCCCGCGGATCTTTGCCTGTTTCCATACGATTCACCACTTCTGCCTGAACCGCCGTTTCTTCCTGATTCGCCGCCTCTTCCCGATCGGCCAGTCTTCCCTTATCCGTCATCCCGAATCCCCCCGCAGCCATGTGTCTTGAAAAGAAATATGACAGCGGAAAGATCCCCCAGCGGCATTGCAGATATTTTTCACGCACTGTCCGGCTCAGCGTCGGCTCGCTGACCCCGAGCGATTTAGCCGCCTGTTTCTGCGTCCACGGAGCCAGTTTTCCACTTCCTTTTGCAAAAAACTCCCCCTGTACGCACAAAATCTCTTCTGCCAGCCGCGACAATGTCTGATTGCGCTGCCCAATGCACTGGCAGACCCATTCAGCCTGTCGGATTTTCCCCTCGATGTAGTCTTTCGCTTCCGTCTCGGTATCTTTCTGCTTCATCAATGACAGATAATACGGATTGATGGCAATCTGCGGCAGTGTCTCATCGGAAAGCTGCATTTCAAATCCGTGTTCCGTCTGTGAGATAATTATATCTGGTACGATATATTTATCATAACTCTCATCCCCATATCCGCTTCCCGGTTTGGGATTCAGCTCCCGGATCCGCGCTGCTGCCAGAAGCACTTCCTCCAGCTTGCAGGAGCATGCACGGGCAAGCTGCTTCATCTGGTTTTTTCCCAGCAGATCCAGATGGTTGGAAATGATGCGTGCCGCCAGAATTTCGGTTCGCATCGTTCCATTCTGAACAATATCAATCACCGCGCCGCCGTCCTCTGCCAGGTAAGACAGCTGCATCAACAGACACTCCTTCAGCGACCGTGCCCCGATCCCACACGGTTCCAGCCTGCCAAAATTTTTCCAGATCCGTTCTCCTTCTGTCTCCTCAATTCCCAGCCCAGCGCAGAGTTCTCCAAAATTCACGCTGAGATATCCGCTTGCATCCAGATTTTTGATCATATAGCGGAATATTTTTTCTTCTCTTTTCGTCAGATGCAGCATACACGCCTGTTCCAGAAGTGATTCCAAAAGCCCCTCCTGGCTTCGTCCCGGCTCTAATCGCCCCGCCTCTTCTTCCTCATCCTGATAATAGGTCTGGTTCTGGCGGTCAAGGCTGGCAAGTTCTTCAAGTCTGCGGATTTTCTCGTTCAGCTCTCCATTTTCTTCCAGCTGTCCGTTCTCCGGCTCCCGCTCTTCCAGATCCACCACCGGATTTTCCAGCGCCATCTCTTCTATGTACTCTTTCAGTTCTATCTGCCCCATCTGAAGAATATTTGCGGATTGTATCATTTTCTGGGACAAGGTCTGTTTGAGCTTTAACTCCTGTTTCAGTTCCATCGTACCACCCCTGAAAAGATGTAAAACGCCCAGATGCCTCGCCGTTTCTGCCTGCGAAGTACCTGGGCGTCCTGTCTTTTGCCTGCCTAATTACTGATCCAGCTCATCCTCGCCGACCAGCTCATCATATTCCTGCTCGTCCAGAAGCTCGTCAAACGCATCTGCCACGATCTCATACTCATCGTCGTCCTCGATGTTTTCCAGGTTCGGCTGTCCGTTCTCATCCTCGCTGTAACGGTACAGATATACCTCGCCATCCTCTGCCTCGATGTCATCCATCGGAAGAAGGGCAATATAATCCTTACCGCCTGCCGGGAAAATCGTCAGAACAACACACTCAATCTCTCTGCCGTCATCCAATGTCAGGGTCACGGTCATCTCCTCGCTGTTGTCGATCTCTTCCTGCGTCATATTCTTATTATCTGCCATATTTTACCTCTTTCTTTTCTATGCCTTTTCTACGTCCCACAAGATCCGTTGGCGGAATCCTGTCTTGACTCCACTGTATCAGAGTATTCTGTAAAAATCAAGACTTGACTTCCTCATTGTCCGCTTCATTCCGATACGCCGCCATCTATTCCAGCTCCTCATCCGGCACCTGTACGCGCATTCCACGTGCAAATGCCCGGTTTAAGCGGATTGTGTGCCGTGCCAGCGGGTTAAACAGCATATAGATGCAGAATACCGCCTCAATAAATTCGATTGCCGCCGCCATCACCAGCATAAAAACCAGCGGAAATGGCAGCCACCAGCTCATCTGAAGCAGCGATACGCCGCCCCACACGATACTCGCCCCACGCCCGATCAGCATCAACACCGTAAGCACCGGGCTCTCCCGCAGCATAAGCATATACCAGCCATAAAAAATAAACGGTCCCAAAAGCGTCATGACCGCATTTGTTTTCTCCATTCCATAGACAAATGTCATAATCAGATAAAACAGGCAGTACAGGACACGCACCCCCGTCAGAATCCGTACCATCCAGTGCAATGCCTCATTCTGCTCCCCGTAACCCGGAAGTGTTTTTTCCATCTGTTTTCCCCACATTGCCCATTCCCGCTGCACTGTAGCGTACTCCGGACGATGCTTTCTCTTTATAAATCCCATTCAGAGTCCCCTCTCTAATATTCAATTCCCCGCCGCGCCAGGATTTTCCGGTCAAACGGATGCTTGATTTTTTCCATCTCTGTCACGTAATCAGCCCGCAAAAGCAGCTCCTCCGGCGGTTTCCGCCCCGTCATCACAACTTCCAGATTCGCCGGTCTGTGATCCAGAAAATCCACTATATCCGCCAGCTCCAAAAGTCCCGAAGAAAGAGAAGCGCAGACCTCGTCCAACACCAGCAGAACATCGCAGGTTTCACAGAAGTTATTCTCCTCCGGTGCTTTCGAACCGTTCTCTTCTGCTTCCCCACACCGCTTCACTGCCTCACGGCACGCTGTCTCAAACATACTTTTATAATAATCCGCTGCCTCCTGCTTCACCTCATCGGTCATTTTCCACGTGAATCCAAATGTTTTTTCACAGGGAATCAACGTCACCTCCGGGAGCCGCTTTAAAATCTCCACCTCCCCAGACTGGTCCGTTTTTAAAAAGCGGGCAGCAACTACCTGTTTTCCCGTTCCTGCCGCCCGCACCGCCAAACCGATCGCCGCCGTCGTCTTTCCTTTTCCGTCGCCGCAGTACAGATGTACACATCCCATATATTTTTCCTTTTCTTCCTTTTTATCTCGCTTTTCAGCGCACCAATACCAACTATCTTATCATATCAAACTGCCAACCACAATATTTGCCCGATTGAAAATTTACATTGAAATATTCCCCCATATACGCAATCTGGCGGTCTGATCCCAAGGACCAGAACCGCCAGAAAACCAAACTCAATGATTCAATTTTACCAAACTTCTAACTTCAAACTTCTAATTTTCCTATTTGAATGCAGCAACCAGCTCTTCCGCATCCTTATAACCCTGTTTTTTCAGTTCCCCGATATACCACTCGGTTACTGGTTCTACAACCGCCTTGAAGGAATCGATATCCAGATCCTCATACGGGATGACCTCGACACCATTCTTGGACTGCCATCTGGAGAGAATCTCGTCGTCGCCTGCGCGGTTGATCTCGCGCTCGTACTGAACAGCAAGTTTGCCGCACTCATCGACTACTTCCTGCTGCTCCGGTGTCAGGCTGTCGTAAATATCCTGGTTGATGCAGAAGAACAGGCAGTCATAGTTCGCATTCCACATGGAAACGTATTTCTGTACTTCCTGTACGCTTGCCGCATCAATCGCCGGAAGCGGGTTCTCCTGACCGTCTACCGTACCCTGCTGCAATGCCGTGTAAGTCTCGGACCAGTTCATGTTGGTCGCATCTGCGCCCCACAGCTCGTAGCACTTCATCAGAAGGTTTGAACCAGCCACACGCACTTTCAGGTTCTTCATATCTTCCACAGAATGAACCGGGCGCACGCCGTTAGTGAGCTGACGGAAACCGTTCTCCGCCATACCCATGCAGTGCAGACCATAGGAAGAAAGAATCTCATCCATCTTCTGGCCAGCCTCGCCGTCCAGCTTCGCGTCGGCGTCCTCCACGGAATCAAACAGATACGGCAGCGATACCACGTTGAAACGCGGGTCAAATGCCGAATAAATCAGGTTGCTGTGCATCGAAATCTGCACCGGATC